>BNJU01003992.1_pt1 | contig 162614 bp, 266 predicted proteins | sample 8539281 | NCBI WGS metagenome assembly BNJU01 (sample SAMD00202456, study PRJDB9452) | human saliva metagenome | isolation source: human saliva | place: Japan | reverse complement strand
TCGCATCAGATGATCGGCTACGTACGACCGTCGAGACGGATGTATTAGGTCGTTGAGTAGTAGTCAGCGGTATTGTCTCACATGAGCTAAGCGATACCTGCTGAGCTGCCGTCGTCGACCGTAGACCAGCATGAGTTATCGAGGTGCATCGAGGAGAGCGCCAGAGGTGGCGAGGTTAGACGTCACCTGCCCGACGTTGGAGATCGCGAGGTCGAGTTTGGTGGTCGTCTGGTTCGTTCTTGGCGACCATGCCGTGGAGTTGCTGGCTGGCATGATTGCAGGTACCCAAGGAGAGTGCTATCACGTTCATCGTTGAGTAAGGCATTGATATGCCCAGCGTGGCGTTGATGGTACTGTTCGCCACCCGCGATCTTGTCCAGCCACAGAGAGATCTGGGGACCGATGCTGGGGATCGTATTCCCCTCGACCAGGGCCTGCGAGCCCTTGGGGCCGATCTGGAGGATCAGCTCCGACAATTGCTGGTTCCATCTTGATAGCACCTGGCTCCGGGCGTGATAAGTGCATACGGGCCGAGGAGAGCTCTACCGTCGCCCATAACCACGAGCATAGTCGAAGCTCACGATCGTACCGTACCGACCTTGAAGCCACCACCAGACGGCGTAGCGGACGGTGACACTATTGAGGTTGTCATAAGTACAGGTCGTGCTCTTCTGAATATCTCGATACTTTGAGCAGTTATCCTGACAGGCGAGTGTTATCGCCAGATGGCCAGTAGGCCGATCTGCAAATTTCTTCTTTCTGCTCTCATAAATATCTATAGCTCTGTATGGAGGTTCTTATTGACGGGGTGGGAGCATGAGTGCTTGGTGCCCTCGAGTAGCGGGCGATGGTGGCATCTCTGGCAGATAGTGTGGCGGAGGAGAGTTGCTGCTTGGCCTTGAGGGCGTGGGGCTATGATGTAGATGAAATGACCTTCACCCGCTCCACGGCGTGTGGAGTCAGGAAGCGAGCATCCTTGACGTCGATCTTTCCGGTGAGGAGAGGAACTGCACCCGGTAGGTGATCCTCAACTGAAGCGCGCTGTCGCTGGAGTCGCCACCTGCCTTGGTCTCTCGGCAGTAGTCTGTCTGCTTAGAGGAGGACTTCTACCCTTATTTAGTGCCCGCTCGACCTGTCTTCGGGAGAAGTCTACAATTCTTCTGACTCAAGTAGCTGCAGAGTCCTGGTGCGTCGTATCCCCGGACTCGGTCTTGGAGTTAGTACGTCGAGTCGCTCTGCTTGTCCCTGTTTTGGCCCGGTAGGCCTGATAGTACGAGGTGAAGCTGAGGGCGTCGAGGCGATGGTCTGCTGACCATCTGCTGAGCATGTAGCGGCCTCCCTGTTGCTGGAGAGGAAGCCAATCTCGCGAGGATAAGGCATATTGACTGGCTACACCCAGAGGATATCCGACGTGACACCACGGCCAGCGCCCGGCTGCCGGTACTGACGCTGATCTTGTTGGCCAGCTCGATGCTCTTATTGGAGTACGCATCCTGCATCAAGTCAGCCATGATGTGGCTCGTCGACGTCGGGTCGAAGCCTTGCAGGTCGTCTTGCAGTCGCTCTCCAGAAGCATCGCCTTATTTCTCTCGCATGCTACGCTGAGGTTACATGAATACATCCCCAGCACGTAGGTCTCGTGCCGTGCACCTCCTCTCGAAGCGGGGCGCTATTGACATGCTCAGCAGAGCGAAGTTTCTGGCGACATGTACGGCACGCCTGTAGACCGACGAAGACATCCGCAGTGCGGGTGTAGAGGACGCACCACCGGGTGAGCCCGACGGATTCGCACCGACAAGCCGCCAACGCTAGGGTGATATCCTTCCTCCGTTGCCCATAGTCCCGAGTCCTCCCACCATGCCCCGCATCGATGACGACGGTGAAGAGGCCAGCCCGGCAGTGAAGGGGGAGGGAGTATCGAGACAGAGAGCTCTGGAGGACCATATGGACCATGGAGACGACTGGGGCGAACTTGGAGGAGGTCATAGGGCTTACAGCAGGATTACTCGGATGTTGAATTACTTGACGTTTAATGGGACAAAGACAACGCTGTTAAAGACCTGTTTACAAATCCTCCGCTACCGCCCCTGGTCCCTCCCTCACCCCACCTGAGTAGGGGCTACCTCCAGTACTCGCTGGGGATGAGCAGGGGCCACCTCCGCCCATCAGGTTTGATGGGAAGCCCTCAAAGAACTAGAGGAGGTCTTGTGACTCAGACTACTACCTAGTATCGTCCCCTCGGCAATGTCCTCAATACTTCTCCCTCTAGGAAAAGGAGATGAGTATACTTGCCCTGTCCAGAGACTCACAGGTGACACGAGGGGCCATACAGAGCTCCTTTTGTCTTTTCCTTATTCAAGATTCAGTGCTGGTAAGAGGCGAGTCTCCCTCGATCGTAGCAGACGGAGTAGTTAATGTCAGAGAAGAGACAGAGCGAAGGAAGGAGAAGGTCCCATCCTGGGAGGGAGGAGCTCCCTTGATGTGTCGCTGTGGTCGTAGAGCCTGTCTTGTGACGCAGCTGAAGACCTTCACTAGCTCCATAGTTCTCCTTAGTGCGGACGATCCAGTGACCCACGTGGAATTGTCCGTACTGGACTTGCGGTACAGAAGCAAAGGGCCAGTAATGCGACTGCTTTTCTGGGTCATACTCTGCAGGAAGAGAGGCAGAGGGATAAGCACCCTAAGAAGCTTAGGCATACCAGCTCACTTGAGCGCGTGACGACTGGGAACTGTGGCTTGCCCCTCCGTCCGCAGGCAGGACCAGTACAGGAGCATGAGAAGAAGCGCCCAACCACCCTATGACCATTGAACTCGAGTTGATCATCTCCGATGGTCATTGCTGAAGCACCTGCTTCGTTTTGCTCAGATCCACAGCTCGCAACGATCTCTACTCATTCTCACCTATACAGCAAGAGTGGATACGGAGTCGCCCTAACTCAAAGACATACATAGGCCACCTGGCCTGTTATCCTTGACCAATAGAGACTCATCTCCTCCTGCTGCCTTGTAGTGCCTGGCACTTCAGCGGCTGCAGGCTTTCCCGGAAGGAAGAGCATAGATCGGGTGACGGCGATAGCTCCCTGCCCTCACGAGGATATTCAAAAAGGGTCTTCGGGGAGGGATCCATTGATAGAGCCTCTCCAGAAGGAACTCTTACCAGCAGCGCTGACTATGACTCCTCGACGATCTCAGTCCTCGCTCGAATAGGAGCCGTACTCTGAGTTAGTGGTGCCAGACTGACGATTGCAGCTAGCTGAGGTCTCGAGGGAAAGATACCTGCCACCTCTTCGATCGTCGGATATGGAGGTTTAGCTTTCACCATTGAGTTCAAGATTCTCAATCTGCCTGTGGAGACATCATTAGTGTCGAAGAACAACCCCACTGAATCGCGGACAGCTGCCGGTCACATTACTATTCCAGAAAGGTTTGTACACGACGCTCAATGAAGAACTTGATCCCCTGGGACGGACTGTGCCAGCGATGACCGAAGCAGAGCTCCTGGGCTGTAGACTATACTGGTAGCTCCAGTACTGCAGAGGGATAGCATTGGGACGGATGGGGCCTCCGTACCTTCGGATCAAGATCGAAATGAGCCAGCGCTGCTTTATCGGGAACACCTTGGAGGCCCCTCAGCCAGATACTCTCGCCTGAAGAGTAGCGCACTGACACAGGACGGATATACCCTTCATAGTCCTGGTTCTACCATCCTCCTTGGAGACCAATGGAGCATAGACGATATAGATCCAGCGCCAGCTCTGCTCTGCAGTGCTCAGCGCTGACGGAAGCATATAGAGACGAACAGAGAACCTGGGCTGGTATCATCACCGCGTGGCGAAGAACTCGCTATCCTGAGGGCGAGCGAGCTTGCAGAGCTGCCCACTGAGACCATGGAGCCTCGAGTCTCAGTGATCGCCGGAGACTGCTCTTGTGTCATTGGTAATCCAGCGGATGAGGCTCCCTCACAAGGCGTGAACTTCATAGCCTTCTCTTGCAAAACTTCTTGTTACTCGCCTGTCTCTGACAGACACCTCTGCCTTTCGCCTGGAGTGCGACCGGGAAGTCTTTGACTGCCGTACGAGGCCCTCTGTCTCAGCATAGTGAGGTGCCGTAGGACAAGCCTCTAGAGTCTTAGGCCTCCAGCCGCACCAGCTGATGAATGACAGAGAGCGAACCTGAGGGTTAGCAACAACCTGAGGCTCTGGACGAGACATCCTGAGTGAGCTTCTTACCTCCGCTCACCTTTCAGCTAATCGGATGAGAGGTCTGAGCCTCTTCGTCCCATCCCGCGAGGAGCAGCGCACAGAGAGCATGGACCTCTTCACCATCGGTAAACTTGGGAGCAAGCGCAGAGCGCAGCACCTCAGGCCGAGCTCTAGGGCCCGGAGAACTCATCGAGATCACTGATATCTCCAGATCGAGCGCACCCTTGGCGCGTCTCACCCAGCGTCGTCAGGCTCCGGACGTGCATGGGTTGAGCATCCCTCTCACGCCGTCAAGAATGCCAACATCGTGGCAAGAAGTAGTAGAAATTTTCTTCATAGGCTTGTATTATGAAACAAACAACAAAGGAGACACCCAGTCCATACAGGAGTGTACGAGTCTTCTCCCACATTAGAAGATCTCATATTTATCAGAAATAGGACCTACCTTTTAGAACAGTAATCTCACGTTCGATCCTAGCAAATGTAAGCAACATAGAATTACACAGAGTGACACGAATTCCACATACTAGCACACACACAATGCATTTTACAGAACAACATTAATATACACTCATCTCTACACTTCATCAAGTCGCAACATATCCACTAACAGGCACATAGAGCATCTTTGAAATTCAACCCAGAGAAGAAGAGAAAATATAAATCATCTACCCTGCTCCCCTCCTCATCTCAATTCGCATCACGCAATCTGCGAAAGGTCGCCCTCATCATAGGTGTCACAAAAGTGACCCATTCATGGGTCACCCTCAGCTCACCCATTCATGGGTCATCTCGGTGACCCACGACGTCGCCAAGACAAGTGATAGGGCTACTTCGCTCTCACTTCCGCGTCTCTCCCGCCTTAAAAGTCCTCTTCACTCGCCTTCATTAGCTATTCGTCCCCTCCTCATTCCGTCTTCCTTCCCACCCAACTGAGAGGAAGAAGGCACCAAAGCCTCCCCTACTCCGCCACAGGCGAGCGCTCCCAGCCACTCAGTACCCAGCCGAAGCAGAATGACAGAGGGGCTACCTCCTCCCGGCAGGTTGATGGGTAGTCTCTCCGGGGAGAAGAAGATCACACCAAGCTTTACCGCTCGATAGTCCGCACCAGACCTTCCTCAGGTAAGCGCTCAGCCAGCGCCGAAAGTCGATAGATGCGAACATCCTGTAGGAACTTATTATTGCGCAGGATCGAATCCACGGACCTCGGCTAAGATGATTAGATGCGATGCCCCTGTAGGAACTTATTGTTGCGCAGGATCGAATCCACAGACCCCAGTTGATACGGGGAGGTCGCCCGAGATGCACCATCGTACAGGGCGATCCAGCTGGTAGATACGCCTCGACCTGCTGAGGACCAAGGAAGCGACGGTACCTTTGTGGCTACTTGCGGATGGCTAGGATCTGTTCGCTACGCTCGAAGCCTTCCCTCGATCGTCTGGTCGACCTCAGCATCCGTGCGATCAGAGGGCTTCACACCTCCTCGGGAGAGAGCGCCCAGATCTCGCTGCTGCATGAGGTAGAGGGATCTGAACTACGTGCCGTCTCCTCGTCGAAGCCGAGCATCCTAGAGATGCACATGGCTTTGTGCCTCGCTGAGCTCTTGGTGATATACGGATCTTTCTCACCCTGTGATTGGCCGTATAGGCAGGACTCACGAGGAGCGTCAGGTCACTAGGACCAGCTTCATTAGGTTTCTCATCATGATCTTACTGGATTAGTTTGTTGTGTAGGCTTGTCTTCGCAGACGCCTCAGGATGAAGGCCTGATCTCGAGGGGCTGAGCTTCGAAGGCAAGGGAGATATCTTCGGGAGAGGGGGCAGGCGAAGGAGACCTCGGAGCAGGAGGCGGATGATCGCCCAGAGCGCTACGGCGACCATCGCCACCGCTCCGCCTACCCACGGGAGGATACGCCGAGCTCGCGTGCGGCGAGCTGGCACCACATCGGGGGCGCAACGCTCGCCTCGCTTCCAGCGATCGAGGCAAGCACCGCTTTCGATGGCGTCAAACGTCCCTCGGGCACGGGAGTAAGGCATTCGACGGGGAGCTTATCTAGATCTAGTTCTTCCATAGGGCTAATCATTCTCTTTTGAGGTCACTTTCATTATTCTCTCTCTCGCCGATGATAGTTGGCTTGGCACTGCTAGGAGAGCCGTCGATGACCTCGAGCGATCCTCGTAGCTCATCTCTCGTCAGTAGCGGAGGTTGAAGGCTAGCTGTTGCTTCTGCGGGAGTCTAAGGATGGCTTGCTGTAGGCGAAGGAGTGATCTCCTTCGCTGACGGCTTGTGCGCCACCGCTGGGAGCATGTGGGAGCTGGCTGGGAGTAAGTCCTCCAGAGCAGTCATCGGCCCCGACGACGCTCCAGAGATCGAAAGGGCTTCGCCCTGCATGATCGTATAGATCCAGCTCCTGAGACTCCTGCCCCTGTCCCGCTTCGAGAGGCACGATAGACTCGGATCCAAGTCTCCTGAGCCGCATCCTCGGCATCTTCGTACGACGACGAGGCGACGTATATGCCAGTAGATACGCTCATTGTAGGACCGCATCAGCAAGAGGAAGCTCTGCTCCAGCGACTCTCCAGGGTGCGAGTCAGCCTTCGTCGGTTAGTGGCAGTCTAGTCATTCGTTCTCGTTTTATCGGTCTCTAGCACCCAAGACCCGCCTAATGCCCCAAAGTCAAATCGAGGGGAATAATTCTGGGGGTAGAGCTACCGGCGCTCCTACGATACGAATAGTAGAAGTTTCACCTGAAGGCACTCATCGGACGCCTTGAGGTGGGGGCTTTAGGATAGGAGGCTCATGAGGGTACTTAGCCCTCTTCAGCGCCCTCGGAGATCCCGGTCGAGCGAGAGCCACACGGTCTCGTCGTCCATACGGACATCAGCCGGATCGTCCCATCTTGGGACCTCGTAGAGAGAGAGGTTCGGTAGAGGTGGATAGTGAGCCATAAGCCGGAAGTCATGTGATCTATAGTGCAAAGGTACGGCAGATATAGGACTGCCCTCAAGGTGTCAGGACGACACCTTAGGGCGGGGCGATAACTAGTGGAGAAAGGTACTAGCCAGCGACCTCGAACTGATCAGCAACTTCGTCCTCGAAGTCTCGCCGAGGCAGCGAGTGCCTTCATGTTCGCTCACAGGCATGACGACAAGACGCTTGTACTCACGCAGACCCGTACCGGCAGGATCAGGGTGACCGCAGATGACATTCTCCTTCAGCCCTTCGAGGGTATCGACCTACCGTTGATGGCAGCATCGTTGAGGACCTTGGTCGTCTCCCTGAAGGAAGCAGCGGACATGAAGCTCTTGGTCTGCGTGCAGCACGAGTGATCCCCTGCAGGATCTGGCGTGCTGTAGCAGGCTTAGCCTCACGCACCTCTACAGGACGTAGGTCACGGCGCTTGAGCTGACTGTTCTCATCACGGAGCTTTCGGAGCGTCACGATCTGCCCTGGGCTCAGGGTCTCAGAGTCGCCGGCACGACGACTACGACCTTACCCAGAGACGATCATCTCTCATCCATGACTTCGAGCTTGTCGGCGATCTGCTGCTCGAGGAAGAGCGTATCCCCTGGATCGAGGATCCGACCTTAGCATCATCTGACGGACGATGACTTGAAGTGCTTATCGTCGATCTTCACACCCCTGTAGGCGGTAGACGTCCTGTACTTCGCTGACGATGTACCCTGTACAGCCGTTGGGCCCTTGATCTCAAGGATGTCGGTAGGCGTGATAGCCCCATCGGAGAGGCATACCAGCACAGACGGAGTCACCCTCCTGTACCAGGATCTGCTTGGAGGTAGGCAGAAGGTACTTGCGCTCTGCACCGAGCTTGGTGGTGACGATGACTTCACGGTTACCACGCTTGAGGCTCTTACCGGAAGGATACGACCCATCGACCTCTGCCACGACAGCAGGATTAGATGGATTACGTGCTTCGAAGAGCTCAGTGACACGAGGAAGACCCCCAGTGATGTCACCGCCCCTACTCATCGAGCGAGGGATCTCAGCCAGTGTCTCCCTGATGTGATCCTCAGAGTGATTCTCCTGGACTACGTGAGCCCTCTACAGGGAGGTTGTAGCTCTTGATGATGTTGCCGTTCTCATCCTCGATGTGGATACCAGGTACTACGTTACGGTCCTTGATTCGATGATGATCATCTTCAGACCCGAAGCTTCATCGGACCTCGACACGGTAGGTAGAGCCTTCGATCAGATTATCGAAGCAGACCTCACCGGAGACTTCTGAGATGATGAGGGCATTGAAGGGTCGAACTCAAAGAGCGTCTGTCCCTTTCTGACCTCTTCTCCTTCGGTGAAGAAGAGCTTAGCACCGTAGGGCACCTTGACCGAGCGAAGGACGATCTTCGTGTTCTTGTCTGGAGATCTTTAGTTCGGTCATACGGCTGACTACGATATTGACGGGCTTATCGCCATCTTCGTCGCTACCTCTACGACACGAAGGTCGTCGAAGGTGACGATACCATCGTACTTAGCAGCGACGCTATTGAGTGAAGACATTCAGTTACCCCCGACGTGGAAGGCACGGAGCGTAAGCTGTGTACCAGGCTCACCGATAGACTGAGCAGCGATGACCCTGACGACTTCACCCTTCTGGACGAGGATATTGGTAGCGAGGTTACGACCATAGCACTTAGCGCAGACATCTCTTCTAGACTCACAGGTGAGCACAGAACGGATCTCGACCTGCTCGATAGGAGACGCCTGATGATCCTCAGCGGCAGCCTCACGGATCCTTCGCCAGCACGGACGATCACTCACCCGTAGAGGGTGGATGATGTCATGGACGGAGACATGGCTGAGGATACGCTCATAGAGCGTGGCTACTACTTCGTCATCATTGTCTTCCTTAGTGAGCTCAGTAGCTACGAGACCACGTAGCGTACCACAGTCTTCTTCGGTGACGATGACATCCTGCGAGACGTCGACGAGACGACGAGTCAGATACCTGCGTCAGCCGTCTTCAGAGCAGTATCGGCAAGACCCTTACGAGCACCGTGGGTAGAGATGAAGTACTCTCAGCACGGAAAGCTCCTTCCCTGAAGTTCGAGAGAATTGCTCTTTGATGATTCTGTCCGCCCTCGCTACCGCTCTTCTGAGGCTTAGCCATCAGACCACGGATACCGGAGAGCTGACGGATCTGTTCCTTCGAACCACGAGCCCCCGAGTCCATCATCATGAAGACCGAGTTGAAGCCCTGATTGTCTTCGCTCAGGTGCTTCATCAGGATGCCGGTGAGCTGGCTATTGACATGGGTCCAGGTATCGATGATCTGATTGTAGCGTTCGTTGTTCGTGATGAACCCACCGCTATAGTTCATCATGATCTCATCGACAGCTTCGTACCCTTCGGCGATGAGCTTAGCCTTCTCAGGATGATGACGTCACCGAGGTTGAAGGAAAAGACCACCCTGAAGGCCATGTAGTACCCGAGATTCTTGATATCGTCGAGGAACTGTGCCGTGACTGCCACACCACAGACCTTGATCACACGACCGATGATATCACGGAGGCTCTTCTTGCCAAGGACTTCGTTGACGTAGCCTACTTCCTTAGGTACATACTCATTGATCGAGCAGACGCCCCATAGAGGTATCGACTCATGTGACGGATGGGCTCCGCCATCCTGACATCATCGACATAGACCTGATCGGAGCATGAAGGTCGATCTTACCTTCGTTGTAAGCAATCGTTGCTCTCTCACACCATAGAAGGTATAGCCATCACCCTTAGCCCCGGGACGAAGCTTGGTGATGTAGTACAGCCCAAGGACCATGTCCTGTGAAGGGACAGTGATAGGCGCACCATTAGCAGGATTGAGATATTGTGCGAAGCCAGCATGAGCACCAGTGCTCGAGGATAGCTTCATTACCAGGGGAGGTCATAGCCATCTGGTCACCGTCGAAGTCCGCATTTCGAAGGCGGGACAGGACAGTGGGGTAGCTGGATAGCTTCCTTCGATCATCTTGGGCTGGAAGGCCTGGATACGAGATCGTAGTGTAGGAGCACGGTTCAGCAGGACGGATGGCCTTCATCACATGCTCCAGGATGTCCCCAGACTACAGTGATCCTTGCGGTCGACGATCTTCTTAGCGCTTTTGACGGTCTTGACGATACCACGCTCGATGAGCTTACGGATGACGAAGGGCTTGCAGAGCTCAGCGCCATGTACTTAGGCAGACCACACTCGTGCATCTTCAGTTCGGGACCGACGACGATGACCGAACGAGCAGAAGAGCTCACACGCTACCGAGGAGGTTCTGACGGAAGCGCCCTGCTTACCCTGAGGCTATCGAGAGCGACTTCAGAGGACGATTGTTATCCGAGCGGACAGCGCTTGACTTACGAGAGTGGTCGAAGAGTGAATCGACAGCCTCCCTGAGCATACGCTTCGTCACGAAGGATGACCTCAGGAGCCTTGATCTCGATCATGCGCTTGAGACGGTTGTTAGCGAATGATCACACGACGATAGAGGCTGGCTGAGGTCAGACGTAGCAAAGCGACCACCATCCAGTGGCACGAGCGTGACGCAGATCGGGTGGGATGACAGGCAGTGACCTTCATGATCAATCCACTCGAGCATTGACATTCTTCGAAGCACGAGCTTTCGACGACCCGCAGACGCTTCAGAGCTTCGTTCTGCTGCTGCTGTGAGTCGTCGGTGCTAGCACGGTGACGTAGCTCGTAGGACAGAGCATCGAGGTCAAGACGAGCCAGCATGTCGTAGATCGTCAGCACCCGTCTTACAGATGAACTTCTCAGATCGGAGTCGTCCAGCTGTGCATTGCTTGGGTATTCCTGATCCAGATAGTCGAGGTAGTCGAGGTACTGCTTTTCGGTGAAGACAGGATTAGGATCCTTGTTCAGAGACTTAGCAGCAGACTCTTGGTGAGATCCTCGTTGATACGAGCTCAGCACCCCGGCCGGATGAGGACATAGCGTTCGTAGTAGATGATGGACTCCAGCTTCTTGGTCGAGAGACCGAGGAGATACCCCATCTTGTTGGGCAGAGAGCGGAAGTACCAGACGTGTGCAATGGGTACTTCGAGCTTGATGTGCCCCATACGCTCACGGCGTACCTTCTTTCTCCGTGACCCGACACCGCATCGGTCACAGACGATACCACGATAGCGGATACGCTTATACTTACCGCAGTGGCATTCGAAGTCCTTCACAGGACCGAAGATGCGCTCACAGAAGAGCCCATCACGCTCAGGCTTGTAGGTGCGGTAATTGACGGTCTCGGGCTTGAGTACTTCACCACTGAGTTCTCAAGATCTCCTGGAGAAGCCAGAGAAACCGAATCTGGGAGAAGTTACTCTTTATCTTATTGTCTTTCTTGAAAGCCACAATCGATATGGGAAATAATTCGATCTTATTCGAGAGAGATCAGACCCAAGCCCTTGAGCTCATTAAGAAGGACGTTGAGTGACTCTGGGATACCCGAGTAGGCATAGGATCACCCTTGACAATCGCTTCGTAAGCCTTGGAGCGACCATGGACATCATCTGACTTGACTCGTCAGGATCCTCCAGTATGTGCGAAGCACCGAAGGCTTCGAGCGCTCCAGACTTCCATCTCCCCAGCGCTGGCCCCTAGCTGCGTTTCCCTTACCACCGAGTGGCTGCCAGGTGATGAGTGAGTATGACGATCGAACGAGCATGCATCTGTCGTCGACCATGTGACCGAGCTTGAGGAAGTAAGTGACACCGACCGTCGCAGGCTGGTCAAAGCGCTCACCCTGCAACTTTCATCGTAGAGGTAGGTCTTACCGTTGCGAGGCAGCCCAGCCTTATCAGTCCAAGCGTGCATATCGTCAAGAGATAGCCGTCGAAGATAGGCGTAGCGAACTTGCAGTCGAGACGACGACCAGCCCATGCTAGGACTGCTTCGAAGATCTGCCCGAGGTTCATTCGCGAAGGCACACCAAGAGGGTTCAAGCAGAGGTCAACGGGCGTAACTATCTTTCGAGGAAGGGCATATCTTCCTGACGTACGACCTGAGACAACAATTTTATTCCCGTGTCGACCTGCCATCTTATCCTCGACCTGAATCTCACGCTTTGAAGCGATATAGACCTTAGCTATTCGATGATACCGAAGGAAGTTCGTCACCCATCGTTTCGTCGAGCTTCACGACGAAGATCAGACCCGTATTCCTTAGACTTCTTCAGGTAGTTGAGATGACTTGGTGATGAGCTTATCGGTATGTTCGTTGCCCGTCCAGCCGGAGAAGATGATCCCGTTATAGTTCAGCGCCTCGAGTTCTGTACGAGAGAACTCGCCCCTTGCGGATCTTCTCGACCCCAAGGAAGTCCTCACGCTGTTCCACACGTCTTGCCGGTGGTGAGCTTAGAAGCTTTGTCGAGGTAGAGCTCACGAAGTTCAGTTCGTTTGCGCTCAGCCTTCTTCGAGAGAAGCACCCATCCTTCAGTTCGGTACGACTCCTTTCTTCGTTGCCTTAGAATCAGCTTTGGTATCGACGATGACCCTTACGGAGCGAAGGCGTAGCCTCGAGGAAGTATCCTTCACGTCACCCGCCTTATCACCGAAGATCGCACGTGAAGCTTTTCTTCTGGCGTAGATCGACTCACCCTTAGGAGTGATCTACCGATGAGGATGTCGCCGGGCTCTACACGAGCACCGACACGATGATACCGTGCTCGCCGAGGTTCTTGGTAGCGTCGTCGCTGACATTAGGGAAATGTCGTTGGTCAGTTCTTCCAGACCACGCTTCGTCTCACGCACCGAGCGCATACTCGTCGACATGGACGGAGGTGAAGAGTTCGTGACGAGAGCGTTCTGTTCAGCACGATCGCATCTTCATGCAGCAGCCCTTCCATGGCATGTAAGCGACCCTGGACATTACGCCAAGAGCAAGCTCACCCGCCCAGTCGAATATCCTTCTGTCAGTACATCACCAGCCCTCGACACGCCGCCCTCGAAGCAGATAGGTCAGGTCGATGGTCGTGCTCTGGTCGTCTTGCGGAACTTAGCAGGCTGTAGGTCGTGATTGGCCCTCGAAGCTGACGAAGAGCTCATCATCCGTACGGTCGGGCGGATCTTGATGCAGGTAGCATCGATCGAAGACGACTTCGCCAGCACGCCTACGACGATCTGCGCACGAGAGTCACGCACCAGCGTGACCTTTTCGATACCCGTCCCGACAATAGGGAGCTCGGGGGCGGAGAAGAGGCACAGCCTGACGCATCATGTTTGATCCTATGAGTGCACGGTTAGCATCATCGTGCTCAAGGAAGGGATGAGCACAGCAATCGCAGTGATCTGCGTAGTGAGCCACGTCCATGAGCTGGACTTCCTGCCGGTGACGACAGGAAGTCTGCTTCTTACGAGCCTGACAGCGTCACGGACGAAACGACCTTCTTTCGTCCAGAGGAGCATTCCCCTGAGCTACGATGAGGTCTTTCCTCCTCAGCGGTGTAATACTTCAGAGCTTCATCAGAGAAGTCTACCTTACCATTCTCTACACTTCTATATGGAGTGGTGATGAAGCCAAGGTCATTGATCTCGCACAGACACAGAGCGAGGAGATCGGACCGATGTTTGGTCCCTTCAGGCGTCTCGATAGGACAGAGACGACCGTAGGTATAATGTACGTCACGTACTTCGAAGCCGGCACGTTCACGAGAGAGACCGCCAGGACCAAGGCCGAGAGATGCGCCAGTGTGATCTCGCCAGAGGATCTGTCTGTCCATGAACTAGTGACAGCCATTCGTGCCGAAGAAGGAGTTGACGACCGAAGAGAGTGCCTTTAGCTGATCAGATCCGTGACGAAGACTTCGTTGTCACGACATTCATATTCACGGACGGTACGAGCTGGCATGGGCCAGACCGACACCGAACTGATTGTATAGCTGCTCCCCGACAGTGCGTACACGGTTGATTGAGAGGTGGTCGATATCATCGACGATCTCTGAATTGACAAGAGCGATCAGATACTTGATGATCGCTACGATATCTTCGTTGGTGAGACACGTACTTCAGGATCGACAAGACAGCTTCGTTTATTGACATGAGTAGCGACCGACCCGCCGAGGTCATAGCGCTTATCCGATATTAGAGAGGTTCGATAGACTTCGCGTGCGTTAGTTTCATGCAGGATCGGCATTACGCAGCTGACGATAGATATAGTAGAGCGCATCGTGCCCGAATTACATGGGTCCTTCTGAAGGTATTGGAAGATCAGGTGAAGTCCAGAGAGTCCTCTGTCTTCCTTATGTAGATGATGGTCTTGTTGCTTGATCTGGAGGATGAGATCAATAGTCTCGGTGATCTCGCCCTACGTTCGACGAGGACGCGTGATACGCTCCATGAGACGACTGCCCGTATCCTCATCACTGAGGTCGTCGATATAGGTCTTGTGACACGTCCAGCCAGACGACGTCCCAGGGTGCTTCTCGAGGTTAGCACGAGTCACCTTTCACCCTTCAGATAGATCGAAGAGGTCGAGGATCCGCTTATCCGACTCGGAAACCAATAGCACGCAGGAGAGTAGTGACAGGAGCTTCTTCACGATCGATATAAGCGTACATCACGTTATTGATATCCGTAGCGAACTCGATCCAAGAACCCTTGAAGGGGATAATACGTGCCGAACAGTTCAGTGAGCCGTTGGTGTCGTGCTCGTCCCGAAGAATACCCCCGAGAGCGATGCGCAGTGAGACCACGACACGCTCAGCCCGTTGATGACAAACGTCTGACTCCGTCATATACAGGATATAGCCCGGAAGACATCCTGCACGACGGTGCTGAAGTCCTCATGGTCAGGTCTGTACAAGACAGCTCAGCTTAGCTTCAGAGGACGCTGTAGGTCGCCACGGCTCAGGCACCTCGATAGTGTACTGGGGGACTCGATATAGTAATCGAGGAATTCGAGAACAAAGACATTACGCGTATTCAGGGAAGTTCTTCATTGAAGACTCGATATAGACCCTCTGACTTACGGTTTTCCCGTAAGCGGTGTCCAGCTGGAAGAAGTCTCTGAAGGACTTCAGCTGCACCTCTAGAAGTCTGGGAAGACTAGAGATTCTTTTTATCGAAGCAAAGTTGATTCTCCCTGATTGTGGAATGGAAGCCATCTATTGATTCTTTGAATAAAAGGAGGGTTCGGGGATTATTAGACACGAAATGGTTAAGACCCCTCGTCGGGGATTCCAACCATAATCACCTGATTAGAGGTGCTCTAGGTGGCTTACTTAAGTTCTACTTCAGCACCAGCTTCTTCAAGAGCCTTCTTGAGAGCTTCTGCAGTAGCCTTGTTCACGCTTCCTTTACAGGGAGCAGGAGCAGCATCTACGATGTCCTTAGCTTCCTTGAGCCCGAGACCGCAATGTTCCTTGACAGCTTACTACCTGGAGCTTAGCAGCGCCAGCGCTCTTGAGGATGACGTCGAAGGAAGTCTTTTCTTCTTCCCGAGCACCTTCAGCTGGCCAGTTACGACAACAGCTGCGGCTGCTGGTTCGATTCCATACCTCGTCCTTAAGGATAGCTGCAAGTTCGCTTACTTCTTACCGTCAGGTTTACAGCTTGCCCGGCACTGCTTTGATATCCGCCATGTCGATTAGTTACTTTTAGTTTTATTCTTGTTTTCGGGATAGTGGGACGCTCTTATTCAGCAGCGCGGCTTTGCCTCCTGCTGTCCTTGCTTTTCGCGGGCGGAGACGACGTTGCGGATAGGAGACTGGAGGAGAGCCACGATCTAGCGATGAGCTTCTTCCTTGCTCTTGATAGAGATGCTCTGCAGCTGATCGGGACCGTGCAGCCAGTCTCAGCATAAGCCGCCTTGAGACGGAGCTTGACTCTTCCTTCTGTCCTTAGCGAAGTCCTGATGATCTTAGCAGGAGCGTTGGCTACCGTAGTAAACATGATAGCGGTATTCCCCTGAGCGCTGCGTACAGCGTAGGAAGTCCGCTTCAGACTCGAGAGAGCTCTTCACGAAGGGTGTTCTTCTGCCACAACGAGACGGATACCCCTTTGTTACAAGCACGACGGAGCTGGAGCAGTCTTGGCTGTGTCCAGACCTCGATGTTCGTCAGGTATGTGGGTACTGTTGAGGTAGCCTCTGAGCTGCTCTCACGACGGTGCCTTTTATTTTCCTTTTTCATGATTTCTTCCTAGTTATTCTTCTACTCGACTTAGGATCGATCTTGATACTTGGGCTCATCGTGCTGAGGTAGATGCTCTTGACATACGTACCCTTAGCAGCAGATGGCTTGAGGCGGAGGAGCGTCGTGATGATCTCGTTGGCATTATCATAGATCTGATCTGCCGAGAAGGAGACCTTACCCGATGGAGGTGTGCACGATACCCGTCTATCTACCTTTGAAGTCGATCCACCAGACTTCACTTCGACAGCAGCAGCGATGTCATTGGTCACCGTACCGCTCTTAGGGTTAGCATGAGGCCACGAGGACCGAGGACAGACCGAGGGCACCGATCTTACCCATGATAGCGGGCATGTGATGATGACATCGATTTTCTATCCAGCCACCACGGATCTTCTGATATATCATCGAGACCGACGTAGTCTGCGCCAGCAGCCCGAGCTTCGGCTTCCTTGTCAGGAGCACAGAGTGCAAGCACGCGCACCTGCTTACCCGTACCATGAGGGAGGGTGACGACGCCACGAACCATCTGATTTGCCTTTGCGAGGATCGTGACGCCGAGACGAACGTCTACATCCACAGATGCGTCGAACTTGTGTCGGTGATTTCTGACCAGAGCGAAGCTTCGCGGGAGTGAATAGATCTCCCGGCTCGATCTTGCCAAAAGCGATCTTTCGTCGCAAGCTTTCACTCATCTTTCTATTGATTAGTTACCGGAAATTCTGCCCTTTTACAGTGATACCCCATGTTACTGAGCTGTACCAGCTACGATCCTCATCGCAGCTTGACAGTGAAGCAGTTGAGGTCGACAATCTATCCTGTGCAATCGCGCGACCTGTTCCCACGTCAGTTCAGCGACCTCAGTTACGGCTAGGCTGCAGAGCCCGACTTGAGCTTTGCTATCTCTCTTGAGCTGTACCGCTACGGAGGAGTCTTGACGATGAAATCAAAAGACTCATCGGCATAGTAGGCATCACTACAGGGAGGATTCTACCAGCCTGGTTCCTGGAGTTCTGGCATTGAATTGCTTGCAAACTCCATTATATTGATCCCTTTAGCACCCAGAGCAGGTCCTACGGAGGTGAGGGGTTTCAGTGCCCCACCCTTTAATTTGCAATTTTAGTTGTCCAGCAACTTCCTTAGCCATTGTCTTGAATTTAAGTGTTATACTGGTAACAGGGTGACTGGGAGCGATTCATGAAACCAAGTTACTCCTTGACCACCTGTGAACAATTGAGCTCCAGCGGAGTCTACGTCCAAACATCTTCACCATCACGCGTTTGCTTCTGGGGTCACCTCGACGCTAGCTTCAGTTAGCGAAAGCTCCATCGATGATACGCACCACGTCGCCCACGAAGGCTCCATGTCGTAGACACCATCCGAATCAGCCATCTGGTCAGCACGACCGAGGATGCGCCCACTTCGCTTCTCTTGAGCGGCCTGGGTTCACCTCCTTGTTCGCCCCTGAGGAAGTCGATGACGTTAGTATATTGCGTAGCGTATGAGCTACATCACTGAGTAATGCAGCCTCATGAGCAATACAGCCTGGTAGATATGACGCCCTTGATGACCTTCTTACCACCAGCTGAGCAACGATCTTCTGTAGGATGACCACCTGGGAGACGTACTGACCAAGATTAGTATTCTTCATCTCTCTGCCTCCAGCTGCTCACGCACCTTGGCCTCCTTTGCCACTGACGGCACGGGAGCACATAGAACCCTTTTCTGCTATCAGTCATGATAGAGGGTAATCAAAGCAGAGCTTATCTCTAAGTCTGATATAGCTATACACAAAGTCGGATCGACTCGAACGTCTTGTCCATCCCTTAAAACGACCAGAGCGATGACATGAGGGAAGCCAACCATCACCACCAGCTAGCGTTTGGTAAGCTTTCCTGAGCTCGTAGGCCAGGACACCTTTCTGTGTAAGCTCGACATACGAGTCGCTGAAAGCGCCCCCTATTCTTTTTATGAAACCCACATCGTCTATTTTGCACGGATTGAGAGACTCGAACTCCCTGACACCTGGTTTTGTGAGACCAGTGTCACCAACTGAGCTAAACCTGCAGGAAGAGGATAGACAGGGACGAGGTGTCTCGTCTATCTCTACTTAAGAGTGGACTCATCTGATGATTAGTCGAGGATCCGGTGATCTGACCTGAACTCACTGTACGACCACACTTACGGATCAGCGAAAGCGCAACCCATGTTGCAAGTTACCAGATGAGTTCGACGAGGATCTCAAATATTGTCACCAGGCATCACCATTTCACACCTTCAGGGAGAGGATCTCACCAGTTACGTCGAGCGTACGGATGTAGAACTGTGGACGATACTGTTGTGGAAAGGAGCGTGGCGACCACCTTCTTCCTTCTTCAGGACGTAGCAGAAGCTCTCAGCGTGGGGCTTACCTGACCAGGCTTAGTTGATGACCATACCACGCTTGATTTCGTTCTTGTCGATACCCGGAGGAGGAGACCCATTGTCACCAGCCTGACCTTCGTCGATGCGATTCCCATGGAACATCATTTCTGACACCTGTCACGACGTTTGACTGAGCACCATCTGCACCGGAGAGACCGAGTGATCTGGACTTGTCACCTGTGTGATGACACTGTTTCGACACTGACCGGTATATGAACCACGACCCGTGAGAGAGAGAAGACGTCTGACAGGCGCGAGGAAGGCCAATGACTGTCACGGGAGGCAGTGTGGATCCTAGTGTCAACAGCATCCATCAGTTCCATGACCTATCTTCCCACCGAGCTTCCCTGCTGAGGGCAAGGTGCGAGAGCAGAACACGGATGACAGGAAGTGTCGCCGTCGAAGTCGTGGCTGGAGTAGAAGCTCGCGCCTGTCCATTTCTACGAGTTCGAGCATTTCTTCGTCGTCAACCATGTCACACTTGACGGGCGAAGACGACGAGACGAGGGACGCGTTCACCTGACGAGCCAGCAGTACGTGCTCACATGAGTCTGGGGCAGCAGTGGGACTCATCGGTAGCAGCTGCATCGCGATGATAGCACCCGTCCATCTGAGCAGCACCCGCACCATGTCTTCAGCGTCGGCGTGGCTCGGCAGTCGTCGACGTGAGCGTAGTGACGGTTAAAGTCGTCTCGTACTCAACGTGAGGTGTTGATCGTGATACCACGTCTTTCTTCAGGAGCATTGTCGATGAGCGAACGAACGGAGAGTTCGAGATCTCTCTTAGCAAGCACCGTCGCATTGCTGCAGTAAGTGGTCGTCTTACCGTGGTCGACGACCGATCGTACCAATGTTTACGGTGGTTTCGATCTGTTAAATGTTTCTTAGCCATAACTAAAATATCTATTCTAAGAAATACTTCATTGAGCAGTTGAGTTGCATTTCACGTCACCACCAGTGAGCCGATGCCGGGGATTCTGAACCTCGGACCCTTCCTTACTTAAGGAAGTGCTCGGTACTGCTGAGCCATACTGGCTTTGTTTATTCACGCATACGGGGAAGACGCCTCTTCCATCCTTGGCGAGAGCTTTAAGTGGGGCCTCCTCTAATTGGTTGCAAATATACCACATTTTTCGAATGTGCCAAAATCCTCCCAGCTCTAGCTCCACCTCCCGCAGCATCTGTCGCTCGACGAAAGCAATGACCGAAGCATTCCCTGAGAAAGCGATGAAGGAGGATTACTTGCTTATGCTTAGTAACCCTCCTGTCTTTGTGGTGCCACCAGGAATCGAACCGGGGACACAAGGATTTTCAGTCCTTGCTCTACCAACTGAGCTATGGCACCATCGCAATGTTTGCAAACCCGTGGCGGAAGCGACGAGATTCAACCTGTACGGTTGTTGCCCGTACGGCAGTTTAGCAAACTGTTGGTTTCAGCCACTGCCCACACTCTTTCGCTTCGCAGCTGAATTGCGATGCAAGATAGTACATATTTCATTCCACCAAATCTTAGCATAAGAAGTAAGAAAATTTCTCCGCTCTCAGGGGAAGATGTACGGAAGGAAGCACCCCATACCATTATATATAAGTGAGAGTAAAGCGCGACGAGCCTGATTCGATCAAGGCTCGTCTTACTGCGACCCCGGTGTGCTCGAACCACGACCCAGTGATTAAGAGTCACTTGCTCACCAACTGAGCTACAGAGTCATCGTGTGTAAAATCATGAAAGTGTGTGACCCCGGTGTGTTCGAACTCACGACCCAGTGATTAAGAGAGTCACTTGTTTCACCAACTGAGTTACAGAGTCATTTTAATCAACACGTCACTTTGGTGAACGAAAGCTCTTCATAATTTTCGCGCAAAGATAATATTAATTAACTCCATTCCTGCAAATCGGTGACAAATTTTCCGATTCGGCAGGTCGAAATTCGCCCACCAGCCCCTTCTGGAGCGCCTCCTCGAGTAAAACGACCCACGGTAGGTTGTCGAAAACCTATCAGAAAGTCAGTCGATGTGGACCCATTTGTAGGTCGCAGAGACGACCTACCGTGGGTCGTTTTTGTGGGCACTGAGGGGAGGCATCTTTCCTAGACGCACCCTACAAACCCCAGGGAAATTAGCGAGAGGAGAAACCGAGTTTGACGTATCTACCCGTCCTTGACAAGCTGGGCGCACGATATTTTCCCTCCCCACCCCGTGCGGAGCTTCATCATCCTGCCAAAGCCAATGGCACAAAAACGAAAGTGGTACGTCGTCTGGGCTGGTCACGAGCCGAGTCTATGAGACTTGGGCCGAATGCCAGCGCCAAACCCAAGGATACCTTCCCCGTCTTCAAGTCCCTCAAGAGCCACAGCGATGCCCTCCGAGCCTATGAGATCTGACGATCGCCACCGAGCCCCGGGATGGAGTACCACCGAGGTGCCCATCGAGGTAGCTTATCGTAGTCGATGCCTGCTCCGGCAATCCGGCGCATGGAGTACGAGGCACACCACCTCCCTCCCGCAGTACGATTCGAGATGGGCCCTTCCTCAAGGGGACGAACAACATCGGCGAATTCTGGCTGGTCGCATGCTCACACCTCATCCAGCAGAGGGGCCAGCCAACCTGTCGTCTATTCCGATAGCCAGATCGTTCCGACATGGCAGTGCGCAAGAAAGCGGTGCAAGACCCTACTGAGCGCACGAGCGAGACGGCCCCCTCTTCGACCTCATTGACCGAGCCGAGCGGTTTCAGACCCATACCTACACGACCCCCATATATAAATGGATACGGTACACTGGGGAGATCCCCAGACCACGGACGCAAAGGCCAAACCATAATAATACCCCTTTACTCTAACCTCACACAAAACTCACGCACTCTATGGATGTGCTTAGGACTAGTCAAAGCATTCAACGAGATCCTCTGGAACAGCTTCCCTTACGTACGCCCTCCGGCGTCAGCATCTTTCACCATCTACCTCGGCTTCCTGCAGATTCGCCACTTCAATTCCAAGTGATGAAGTATGCCTTCGGCCCTGCCTTCAGCGCAAGAAGGACGGTGGGGAGGAGAAGTCGAAAGTCAACTCCTTCCAAGTTCCCCAGCCACCGCCGTAGCTGCCCGGGCAGGTACGGCAACGCAGGTGTCGCCACTGCTATCTCCATGGGTGGCGTCGGGTCGGTCTTCTGGATGTGGGTCTCAGCGGTCCTCGGCATGGGGATCGTCTCTCGAAGCCGTCCTAGCGCAGAAGTACCGAGAGGTACGCCCAGGAGGCGCTATCGGTGGTCCTGCTCTATCCGTAGGCCTAGGGTCTCGATGGCTTGCCTCTTCTCCATCGCCTTCATCACCCACATCGGCTTCATGAGTATGGTCCAGGGCCAACCGATCACGGTAGCGCTGACTTATTCTCCCATCGAGCCGTGGGTCATCGGCGTGGGTATCGCCCTCATCGTCGGATCGTCATCATCGGAGGCCGAGACGGCCACCGTCGCTGAGCCTGTCGTGCCCCTTCATACCATAGCCTATATCCCGGGATCGCTGATCAGCGGTGTTTCACTACGATGCGATCCTGCTCGGGAGATCTTCAGCGAAGCCTTCTTCACGAAGGTCGCCGTTGGTGGCGCAGCTGATGGCGATCAAGTATGCCATCCGCTACGGGCAGCCCGTGGGCTCTTCTCCAACGAAGCAGGGATGGGGACGTTCCCCACGCTCATGCCAGTGCCGAAGTCAAGGACCCAGCGATGCAGGGCTTCGTAGCGACAAGTCGGGCGTCTTCATCGCTCCTCATCTGTACCCCTACGGCGCTGCGATCCTGCTGACAGGTGTACACACCCGGAGTGACCAGAGTCTACAGCGATCACGCAGGAGGCCTTCGATATGGTCTTCGAAGGTGATCATCTTCCACAGGTGGGCATTCTTCTTCGCTCTCTCACCACGATCATCGGAACTATATCTTTGGTGAGATGAACGTACGCTCCCTCTTCGGCAAGGTCGGCGTATATCTTCCGCGATCGTCGTGGTCTGGTTCGTAGGGAGCGATCTTCGCCGTGACCTTCGTCTGGGAGATCACTGACATCGTCACGGGGCCGATGACCATCCCCAATATCATCGCCCTGATCATCCTCGCCCACAGACCAAGGCGGCCACAAGAAGTCTCCTCGCGTCGCTCCGACGGCGAACTAGACTGCTGGTTGCCTGCACCGGTCAGGGTGCCTGTAGCGGGCATCCCACTCGGAGGGATGCCCAAGGACTTTGGTACACCCATAGTAGAAGGCTGCTGATGGAGGCTAGATGACGGAGGCCGTTTTTGAGGGCATGCAGCGCAGAGGCGGACGTCCCGAAGTCCTTCTGACGGAAGCGGATGGAGACCTCGGGCTGATGTAGATAGAGTAACAAAGAGTTCGCTGAGCTGGCAAAGCTTCGCCCGTATCACTTTAGCGCTTGAAGCCCAGGACCTGCCCCCGCCCATCGTGCAGAGCGTGGGAAGGGACCTAAGGGCTCCGTGGGAAGGCCTCACTGCCAAAAGCTCCGAGAGAGGACAAGCCTCTGCGGTGGAAGCGGACACAGTGCCACAGAGTGATCTTTCGCCCTGCTGACCGCTTGGAGGAAACGGTGGAGGACAGGACGGAGCCCTCTCCTGCCCCGCTCCATCTCCTCGTCGTCGATCCTGCATGGAGGCACGTAGCCCTCTTCGCGATCGGGTGCCGTGCGACTTTGGATCGAAAATGTGTCTCCTCCACAGACAGGCTCCCATAGCGCTCTAGAGCACCTGCCACGAGAGTGAGGATCGCGCGGCGAAGGCTCATCGTCGCCTCTCCTCGCTGTGGAGTACGTCCAGCGTCTCCGCATCAAAGATGAGGTACGAGGGGGAGCTTCTGGAGAAGCCTCTACAGTCGAAGAGCGAATCTGACGATATCGACCTCCACTAGGACAGTACCTGCGTCCCGTGGAGGTCGATAGCGATGAGCCGAGCGGAGCAAGTCCGCACGAAGTGCTGAAGTCCCCACCCCAGCAAGAGCTGCACCAGCACCAGAGCTAGAAGGAGCAGGAGAAGTGGGGCAAGGCGCATGACTTCAGGTTACTTTAGGGAAGAGGAAGGCACTGGCTACGCTCTGCCCTTCCTTCGCCCACCTCTGGGAGTGATGCGCCAGCCCTTAGCATCTCAGTGGACGCACCGCCGACTCAGTGCGACGGAAGAATTCCGCCAGGGTAGCACGTCTGGTCATGTGGAGGCAGCTCCGACGATGCGCTTAGAGATCTTCCTTAGGGATGCCCGCTCCTTGCGTCAGCATACCACCCGGCACCACCTGCTCGGTAGGAATTCGATACAGCGACCCGACACTGGTGCCTCAGGTCGAAGTGGCTCACTATGCGCCAGTGAGACGCAGGATGGTCACACGCTGTCCCTCGGGCTTCGCCAGGTCTAGCTGGTACAGCTCGATCCCCTGGCTGCACCTTATAGTTGTAGGGTGGGACGAAGGCCTTGTACTTGTCGGTGGACTTAGCTCCTGGACGGAGGCGAATGAGCGAATCTGCAGAGTGTCATCCCATTCATCCACCCTCAGCAGGGAGTGCGCTCCAGATAGCCACGCAGCCTCGCGCCCCGTCACCGCCCCATAGCACAGAGTGAAGTTCGAGAAGGGGCAGAACTTAAACAGGTCACGTATGTAGACCTTCCCAGCAGGAGTACCGGTGGGCTTTCAGTGGTGCCAAGCTAGCGACACCTCGGCGACTCGATCGCCCCAGCTGCATGCGGTGGATGACGTCCATGCGAGGCCCGTGCCGAAGAGCGCATCTTGACCTCGGACTGCACCCTCCAGCAGCTCCGGACCTCACTCGGGACACGTACTCTTCACCGCAGCCTCCTCACGGGCTGTAAAGTGCCTCAAGAAGGCTGGATCGGCCTCACCCCATCTAGCGAGATGAACGAGGAGAGCAGGGTCTTCTCGGATGACCTTACAGCCCTTGCTTGCGGACGGTGATCTTGATATCGGCGACCCGCTCCAGATGGTTGGCGGGATTGGATAAGGAGTACTGAGTCGGCACGAATCCCTCTCGCGCATCCATTCGAGCTCCTGACGGTGGTCGTGCCCGATCAGAGCAGGTCGACACCCGCGGGACGATTGTGCCAGCGCCCGCCCTGCATTCCTCGAGGCACCGATCGTCATTCTCTGAAGGTCCCAGTGCACTCAGCTAACGACCAGGAGGTCGGGCCTCTTCAGCTGGGCTGAAGCGGGCACCAGTAGCTCGGCAGACTTGAGGATATCATCGAAGCGAAGGCCTTTCCCACAGATGTGCAGGCACCCACGTGGATAGCTGGCGTCGTGAAGCCGGTACGACGGCGACACGGAGACCCGCTCGGTGAAGACATGGTAGGGCTTGAAGTACGGCTGCCGGTCTCTCGAAATGATATTGGCAGCGCGAGGGGGAACTTACATTCCTTAGCCCACTTGTCGGACGACGCTGTGCCCAGGCTCGACGTCGTGATTCCCCATGGCGACGGCGTCGTCAACTGAGGTAGTTCATCGCCGAAGAGACGATGTGGGCGGAGAGCGTATCTACATAGTTGCAGAAGTAGGTCGCAGTGGCTCTCCCTGCAGGAGGTCACCTGCAATCCAGCAGGAGGTGGCCCTGGGTCGGTACGGCGGATCTCACGCAGTACCGTCGAGAGGCGAGACATGCTCCCCGTCCCCGCTCGGTCATTGAGGAAGTCATAGGGGAAGATATTTCCATGGACATCCGTCGTACGTAGGATACGTAGATGTGATGCTGCGTAGTGGGGGCACCTTCTTCTGGGCGTAGAGCGTGGCACCCGTAAGTGCAAAGAAGCATCCCCCACCCATAGGAGTCGCGGGCATGGAGGATGCTGGTGATACGAGTAGGATTCATAGATGACTAGTTACTTGACTTTCACTCCCAGGGGCGATGGGACCTGAGGGAGAGATGACACACGTAGCTGGACCCGTAGCGAGGTCTCCTGCAGAGAGGATCATCGTGATTCGATCCTCGAAGCTTGCGGGGAGTGTAGGTTGAAGCGACGAAGCAAACCTGCTTGCTTTGACGAGCTCCTCAGGGGTATAGTGCTGAGCGATCCCTCGAGAGGATGGTTCGCCCTCCGAGACCATCGTCCAGACGGGAACTGGAAGGGAGCTTATCTGCCTTGGGCACCTCTCGCACACCCAAGGACTTGGTCCCGACACGATATCTCAGGCTTCCGTGAAGTCCTCGACGTTGGTGATATCGAGCTACGGCAGGAGCCTGCTTCGGATACTTCTGGCTGCTTCGTTAGCCACCTGGTAGCCTCTGAGCTTAGCTATCTGGGCTTCGATGACCTCTGTCCTCATGATCTTCTCCTTGAAGAGGAGACTTGACTCTACCTCCAGCTGAAAACTGTCCTACAGGGAGGGAGGTCGGAGCGCCCTAGATCCGACCAAGCAAGAGCGATCTGAAGCATCCCGGAGGAGCTTAGCTTGCCACCTGGGGGAGTGAAGGCGCAAAGGCGATGGCCAGAGATTAGACGTGATCTGGCAGGAAAGGTTGAGGATCGTACGCCACACGGGGGCATATCCGTCTTAGCGAGCTTCCATAGGGCTCGGTATCGGCGAGGTACTTATTCCCCAGACGAGCTAGAGTCTCATCGCTTCCTTCCAGAGCTTCACGGAAGTGGACGCTATATCGAGCTCCTTCTCAATCGAAGCTAATCGCACAGAGCTGGAGTTCGGCGGAGGGTCCCACGATCGAAGTCCGTCGTAGTTCACCGGAGGGCAGGCACTACCGTCGAAGTTATACTTTTCGCGAGGACCAGCGCCTCGATTGACGAAGTGACACGATAGAAAGGAGACGAGCCTCATTGTTATTGCGAGCTTAAAGTCCCTTCCACGTAAAGTCATTGTCCTTGGTCTCGGGAGTACCGTTGGCCAGAGCACACAGCGAAGGACGTCCCAAGCTTTACCGAGATCCTCCCAGATACTCATTGAGCTTTAGACAGCCCAGTTGCGTGAGAGGTGGAGAGATCTTGTCCCCTCTCGAGGTTGAGTGAACCCATTAGCCGGGACGTTCTCGGGCAGGATGTACGACCTCGGCACGAAGCATCGCGTGGAAGACGATGCAGTGGAAGACGATGTTATCCCTTACCGATGAAGTAGCAGGCGGGTACCCTGCTCTTCCACCACTTCTCCCAGCTATCGGGGAGTAGCTCCTTAGTGCTGGAGATGTAGCCGATAGGCGCATCGAACCACACGTAGAGCACCCGCTTGCGCTCCTCTGCAGGCGCGCGCGAGCACAGCCGAGGTCACGGCTCGCGGCACGAGGCTGTAGCCCTCCGTCGAGCCAACTCTTACACTGCCCGTAGACAGCTGGTCTTCCATTCCATCCCAGCCCTCGCTGAGCATCCATTCTACGCAGGAAGGCCCCATGCTTATCAAGCGGGAGGTACCAGTGCTTTCGTCTTGCGAAGCTCCGGTGTTGCCCCCGAGATAGCACTCTTTGGGATGGATGAGGTCGGTAGGGTTGAGCGTCGAGCCACAGTGCTCACACTGGTCTTCCGTAGGCACGCTCATACCGACAGCGAGGACACGTACCGGTGATGTAGCGGTCTCAGGAGGAACTGGCTTCGCCTCGATCGTAGTACCGCTCGCTCTCCTCCTCCTCGACGAAGCCCCTTGGTCGCAGATCGTACGTGGAAGACGCAGAGGCATGCTCTCGATGCGTAGCACCTGGTCGTACGTCCGTAGATATCAAAGGTGATCCGAAGTCTATCGTGAAGCGACCTGCGGATGATCGCATCATAGCTAGGTCTACGACGTCCTGGGGGCTGATGCCCTCCTTCTTTGGCTTTGATGGTGACGTGACACCATGCTCACCACTTCCACAGACGAAGAGCAACTCCTCTTCGCCCTTTGGACACTTTGCAGGTAGCGTACATAGATATCGGAGGGTATGTAGATCGCCGCATGAGGTGCCCTGATGTGCAATGCCGTTGGCATAGGGCAGCGGCGGTATGTGATGAGGGTACGCTTCAGTTCTTCTTCATCCAGTCTATCTGTATCTCATAAATGAAAGCGGGCGGGTAAGGCTGATGCGCCCTACTCCTCTCCTTACTTGGTAGTATTACTTATCTTTCTCGACGAGGTGTTGCTGCGTGGCTCACAAGCTGAGCGCAGGGTATCTGCTAGGGATCCCTTAGCCTCAGCCGAGGACGGTGTTGGCCTCGTTGGGTCGGGCCCAGACCTTCTATATCACCTTCACGACGGCCGACGATTCTTAGGAGGCGCTGACCCCAGTGACAGCTTCTGAAGGCACGAATCAGCTCCAGTACGCTGACACCACGGCTCGGTCCCGATGTTGAAGGTCTCTAGGGTTCGGCTCCGGAGTGCTCAATCGAGCACGTGTCTGATCGCTGCGACGTGTGCCTTCGCTAGGGTCTACCACATTGATGTAGTCACGACGCAAGAGCCGTCGGGTGTGTTGTAGTCATCACCGAAGACGCTCAGCTGCTGGCGCAGGGCCTGCAGCGGTCTGCGCCAGGTAGGGGATGAGGTTCTGGGGCACGCCGCTGGGTAGCTCACCGGATGAGCGCCGAAGGTGGGCACCGATGCTTGAAGTAGCGTAGACGGATCACCTTGTAGGGGACGCCGGGCACAGACCACATCGCGTTGAGGATCTCTCACCGATCCGCTTGCGTTGCCGTAGGGTGAGAGGGCGACTCGATAGGAGCCCCTTCGGCTCACGGGCAAGATCTCGGCTGGCCCGTAGACGGTAAGCAGGAGGAGGAGAAGCACGATCCCTTCGTACCATGATCGCTGCATGGGCCTCCAGCAGGACGATGAGCGAGAGGAGGTTGCTCTCATAGTACGGAGTGGCTTGCAGCACGGACCTCACCCCACAGCCTTGCTCGCTATGAAGTGAATAACCCCGATCCTGTGCGTCTTGGAAGATGTGCTCAATGACCGCCTCGCTCGTTGCAGTCTCGCTTCTGTAGAAGATCGGGCGAATACCCGTAATTGCCTCGATCCCATCGAGGACTTCGATGCTGGAATTGGAGAGGTTATCGATGCCGATGACTTGGTAGCCTGCTTGGACAAGCTCTTGCACCGTGGGTATGAGCTGATGTAGCTGGTACCACCTTAAGTTACGAGAATGACCTTTTCTGGCTATCTTCTTTGAGTGATCTATTATAGGGCAGTGTTAATGCCTTCGATGTAGCTACAGTCTGTCCCACCAGAGTTGTTGTCTGGAAGAGGTGACGAAGATCAAGCTCCTCCCATTCCTCTAGGAGGCGAGCTTTGTAGGCTTCGAGGTTCGCCGCGAGACGCCCCTAGTGAGCTTATCGGCCTTAGTGAACGAGGGCAAAGTGGGCACACCCTCCTCCCAGCCATTGATGAACTCTAAGTCGATCTCTGTGGCCTGCGACGGGAGTCGACGAGTACGAAGAGACAGATGAGCTCCTTCCGCTCCAGCGTATAGTCTTCGATCACGTCTTGAGCTTCTCCCCGCCGTCCTTTGCTCAGGCGGCGTAGCCATAGCCTGGCAGGTCCACCAGGTACCAAGCCCCGTTGATGATGAAGTGATTGATGAGCTGGGTCTTCCTGGCTTCTATGAGTTTATCGCCAGACCTTTCTTCCCGTGAGCATATATTGATCAGGAGGACTTTCACATTGGAGCGCCTGATGAAGGCATACTCAGGAAGGCCCGTCGGGGCAATTTACTGACCCGATCATTAAGCACGACGAACTCCGCCGACTTGATGACCATAAGCTACTGACTATACGATAGATGCATTGAAGATATGCTCGAGGCAAATAGCCTCCAGTTTTTGACATCGTGCTGATGGGTGAAAATTGCGACCTATAGGGTCACAATGACTTACGGTAGGTCGTCTCTCATGACCTACTGTGGATCGTGGTTCACCGACCTACTGTAGGTTTTTGGGCGACCTACTGCAGGTCTCTCTTTTTGAGCCCTTCTGACGACCTCCAGACGGTCGCCTGCCTTCAGCTGGGAGGCAGACGCTCCCCGTACCAAGAAGTGCCTCTCGGGAGTGAGCACACGACCATTGAGGCTACTACAAGCGCCCCTCGAGGGAGACAAGGGACGACGAGCCAAGCGAGAGAGTATCGTATCCGATGAGACAAATAATTTGTGGACTACACCTCCACAGAGGAAGTAACCCCACACTGTCTCCAGCCACCCATGACGATAGAGGAACCCTCGCACAGCTGAGAGGATGAGCACCTCGTGAGATATATACGAAGAAGACATACTTCCATCGACAGATGGAAGAGATGAAGCTGGCATACGATCGCGTATCCACCCTCCTAGGATAAGCGCCAGCCATCGCCAGAGGCACATAGAGGAGATGAAGGGCCCCTAGGACACCCGTCTCTGGGGCAGAAGGGGAAGGAGCAGGTAGCGATGACGGAGGCTGGTAATACACCCAAGCTTTCTCGCTCTGCTAGAGCCACCACCATCCATCCGCCCAGATCCATAGCTCCAAGAGTGAAGTAATCACCCCACGTGGCGCAGGGATCTCCCCAAAGACAACAGTTCGCAAGATACAGTACGAAGAGTAGTAAGAGTATTATGAGTCGCTGATCGACTCATCCAATCATCAGCCAAGAAGGTAAGAATGATGAGATCACGCACATACCAAAGCGGAAATTCCCCAGGCCCCAGCACACAAACGTATAGCTAAGTCTAGATAAGCTTGCTCCCAGACTGGTCCACGGGAGTGGCTCTCCTTAGCCAGCTAATGCTTGGTCAGCAAGCAGGAGGCAGTAAGCACCATATGATATAAGGCAGGATCAATGTCCTCCACCGCTTCTTCATCTCTCTCCTGTATAGATGGCCATCGTCCCCTCATGCTCAGGGTTTAGTAAACATATAGTACCCTGAGAAGAGGAAGAATATAGGCACAGCCATATCCCTAGGATGAAGTGAAAGCGTACGCAGACATACTGATACCTATGTATAGCCAGATCCCGGCAGATCAAGAGGAGGACTTGTCCTTCCTGGAAGCTAGTGGGACGAATAAAGACCAATACAGAATGAGCGGAAGCGTAAGCCTGACAACCTCTGAGAGTAGCTGATCAGAAGACAGAGTCTGTTGCATCGAGGAAGAAAAGGGGATAATATATTGGAATGGATAAGGCTGACAAGCCACACACGCCAGTACAGTCTCCATCTCAACAAATACCCTTACCTAGAAAGAAGGATCAACCAAGAGGAATTATTAACCAGGAATAGGGCGCAAAAGATGTTAGCCAAAAGAGGAAGTTACTATTTATATAGTAGCACGTTATTAAAGATAAGGCTTCGGAGGCAAATAGCCTCCGAAGCCTTTACGACGTCGTGCTGATGGGTGAAAATTATGATTCATGGTGGTCACAAAACGACCTACGGTAGTTGCCCCAGACCTACCGTGATCGGTCTGCCGACCCACGGTAGGTTTTTCAAGACCCACCGTATCTCTTTAAGCCCTTCTTGACCTCCAGACGATCGCCTGCCTTCAGCTGGGAAGGTGCAGACGCCTGCACGGAGAAGCGCCTTCACAGACAGCGCACGACATTGAGGCGAAGCCAGCCCCTGCCCCGCCTGGGGTAGGAGAAGGACGTGGCGGTAGGGACTCCCGCCACGAGCTCCAGACGCTCAAGCACCCAGAGATCTCCAAGCGAGCAGACAGCATTCCCACAACACGGTACTGATCCGCCTCATCTGCCATGCCTCGGTAGCAGGTAGGATGAAGGACACCTGCCTCACCGCTGAGAGCATTCCATGATCCCTGAGGCTCCACCAAAATTCTAATGATCTGGAAGGGGATGCGAACTGAAGAGGTTGGGATGCGTCCTGCCTCCAGGGATATCTGTTCCGGACACGGCCCCACAGGCGAAGGAGCATATGGTTCAGTACGTCATACGCCCTCGAAGCGTCCCCGAGGCGTGCGGAAGTTCACCTTCCAGCCCATCGACCAGCCAGTACCGCTCGAGCCACGGTTTCCCCAGGGTCTTCCAGCCCTTCTTCAGCGAGTTCACAGGCGTCCCACCCGGCGTGATCTCACTGGCGGGAAGAGCCCATAGAGATGGGAGACATGACGTGGTGTGTCGACCTCCTTGAAGTCCCATCCACTCCATGATGCACCCGTCGGGGCCAAGCGTCGTAGGCTTCCAGCGAGCGAAGTGCTGCAGCGAGGCTGTCGACGAAGGTGCGAAGTCTGCTTGAGGAGGAGCATTATTCTACGGGTGTTCGTGAAGAGCCTTGAGGATCCATCATCCATGGTCGAGCCTGCAGCGACTGCTACCTCCTGCCCTGCCAGGCGTGTAGGCAGCTTATTCGTGCGAAGTGGTCGGCACATTGACCAGGTAATTGAGTCCTCGGATCCGGACGAGGGTCGGAGGAAGAAGCGAGCAGCGCCCTGCATCACGGGATAGATCTGCCCGAGATAAGAGCGCGATCTGGCCAGCGGTAGTATGGAAGAGGTGCCGCAGAGCCGCTGCGGAGGTATTCGTAGCGTTCAACCAGGGTGCTCCCTGGGCGGTGAACTGCCAGCACATTGCCCAGCACGTGTGTCACCCAGCCCTTAGCGCTGTAGAAGGTACGGGCGAATCTTCTGAGGACGATACGCCTGATCCAGTCGGTCAGCGGACCGACGGTCCCGGGAGGGCCCTTCTCTGCACAATAGTTCATCCGCAGGTTGATATTCAGATGATAGTCGCCGTTCCAAGGAGCTTGGATCGTCTCTGTCCAGAGACCTTGCAGGTTGGGTGGCAGAGCTCCGGACGGGTGCTGAGAGGAGGAGGTAGCGCCCTCAGCTGCAGGTAGAGGCTCGCTAAGGCAGGGTCTGGCTCAGGGTGCCCGTGGTAAGCCGAGGCGCTGATCATTTAAAGACCCAGGCGAGAAGCATCCCCGCCATCATGCGGATCTTTCACCCGATCCATACGAGCAGAGAACTGGCGCTTATGCTCTTCGGAAGAGCTTCGACTCACCACCGAGAGCTTCTTGTATCGAGGAGTTGCTCCACGCCAAGGGCTGAGCCCAGCACGCTTATTATAGTAGTTGGTATTGTGTGCGATGTAGAGGTCCACGGAGGCGCACTGACGATGAGCAGTTCGCTCACGAGCGATAAGCTCTCCTTGGGTAGGACGGGGCGCACGACGATGGCGTAGTTGAAGGCCCTGCCCCACGCATGTCGGGGAGCTGACCGGTGAGTTACGAGATAGCCTGCTCCTACACGAGAGCGCCTGTGCTCGGGTCGGTCCAGTGAGGCGAAGGGTATCACAACTGGACTCATCGCTGTGGCTGGTGAGACTCACCACCTGCACGTCCCGCCCGAAGGCGCTGTAGAGGCGCCGCAGTGATAGGCTGAGCACTGACGTCGAAGGTCCTCACTCACCCCTCTCGGTGAGACTGAGGCTTCGGGCGGTAGTGGCTAGCGAAGGAGCCCCCACCCTAGTCGAAGGCCCCCGACTTGGTAGCTCCTAGAATATCTGCTCCATTCCCACGTCCACTCCTCCGCAGACAAAAAGTGCGGTAGATCAGGCCTCGGCCTCCTGGGCTTGCCTGAGAGTGAGAAGCTGATGACGGCAGGAAGGTGCCACAGCTTCAGGATCTCCATGGTCGAATCCGCCGAACCGCTCCATATCGAACCTTCGTTGAGCGTGATTGTTTGGGTCTGAATCCCGCCGCCGTCAGAGCATCCCTGAGGCGCCGATGCCCAAGGAAGCCTCCATCACGTCCCCGAGCGACGATCAGAAGAAATACGTGAATGTCGGTAGCCATACCATCGGGACGAAGGGTGAGCTTCGTCCGAAGGGTAGAAGTCGAGCCAGCGAAGAGAGTTCACACTAAGCAGGAGCGCCACGGGCAGAGCCCAGCGCAAGGAAGCTGCGAATCGCATCTCAATAGCTTAATACGTACATGGATATACGACCACCATGCATGGGGCAAAGATACGGCACTTATATTCGGGACTTCCTCCGTAAAGCCTTGGAAACTTCTGTCTGGTTTTCCGATTTAAATGTTCTATGGTACAAAGGCCTTCATCAGACGCTTCCTCAACTTTTCTATCTCCTCGTTATCTTGAACCTTTGGCATGCTTTTTAGCAAACTAAGCGTGCCACTGTCTTTCACTGGAGTATGAAGTTTAAAAGGATGCAACAAGGTTGCTCCAACTTCAACCCATGCATCACATCCGTACGCTTCCAGTTCGATAAAGAGCAACAATCCAATCGTTTTTCGAGACACGGATGAGCAATAGATGATCGCTCTTCCGATCACCGGTATCGGTCCAGGTATAAGCCCGCCATCCACTTGGTAGTCTACATTCTCGCACTCCCTAGTTTCTAGCCCAGTATGCGCCCATCTCGCTGACACTAAATACTTCGTTTCTTGGAGTCCATGCTTCAAGCCAGGGAACAGCCCTGCAAGCGTTCGTGTGTCAGTTCAGCATCTTGTTTCTTAGCGCCCATGTTATCCGATAGATTTCATTAGTATAGTCTTCACCCAGTCAGAGACACCATCGAGATCAACACCACTCACCACATCGGGAAATCTGTCGATCAGGATTCTTCAGAGTCCCATCCTCCTCGACAAAGTAAGCAGCATATCCATCACCTGTAAGATCAATGTCATCTAGCTTGTACTTCTGCTGTAGAGCCTCTAATCCAGCCAGGCGCTCTTCTGCTCTTCCGCTCAGCCTTCTGGAGTTGTCTAGAAGATCCATCCTTGCTCTTACTACAGCGAGCTGGGTATTAACTACCGAGAGCATGTAGGGACCATGAGTCGAAGCACAAGATCACTCGGTGACGAGGGCTCAACATCTTTCTTCTTCTGACGGTACTCATCATTTGAAGCAGACGAAGAGTCGTGGGTCTCAGATGCTGGGAATAGATTTTGCTCCGGCTCCTCTATGTAGAGTTGCATGGATATAAACTGGGGCACCTCGAGGGCTTGGTCTAACTCTCCTCTGGTATAATCAGTGGCTTATTAGGGATGAAGCCAGAAGAGAGAAATAAACTCGTGAACAGAAAAGATACACCGCTCTCCCACACGCTTATAGAGATACGCAGAAGCATCTATGGGGAAAGCTGATTGAATCCCACTTGCTACGTAGAAGTCTCAAGGAGACCCCTTGTCGTTCATGCCAACCAAATCGGCTCCTTGCTGATTGTAGTAAGACAAATGAGGGGCAAAACTGAAAAGAGGCAAATTTATGTCTAGTATCATATCCCTGCTTGGGTCTATCGAACTCAAAGATAAAGTTGAAAAGGACATCTCACATTAGATCGATAGCTCTTATCAATATCTGGCATAGTAGGAAATCAGATTACGTCTCTGCTGGGAGGAACGCAATTGGGAGTATGTCGGAGGCGTTCTTCTCTCCTTCTCGGCACAGTGCTAAAGCAATGCCCTGCTGTGACCAATCAATTTCCAATATATCTCCCTTGTAAATGATATGGCTCTGCCTATTGAAGAAGTTCTATTAAAGTGTAGAAGGTCCTCAACTCTTCAATAAAATAATCCTCTGTTCTATATTGCGACAAGGTCTTGATCTTTCACATGATGACCTTCTCAACCCAAATCTACAATATAGCAGAGGATTTTCATCAGGGTACTCTTCCTACCCCCTGAGGGCCTCCAGTATGAGGTCACACGTTTGACAAAAGACCTCTCCGGTGTCCGTTAGAGCTCCTACATGCTGAATCTATTGTCGCCATACTTATACAATCTACTTTGCTTCCTCGCAACAGGCAAACACCATGGATTTATGCGAATGCTCCCTCATCCAGGAAGCAATGGTTCCAAGCTCTGAAGAACACCCAGCCCTAATCTCACCTCAAAGGCTGTGCACCCCAAGGGAGCCCAAGGGGTGTGGAGAGAGGTGTCAAAGGGGAAAACAACCTACGGTAGTGGTCGTCGAAAACCTACTGTGGGTCGCACGACGACCTACCGTAGGTCGGTAAGGCGTATAATGTAGGTCGTTTTTTGCCCGTGGAGAAGGGGCGAGAAAGGGCACTGGGAAGGGCTTGGATGGGTCGAAGGTAGGGAGTAGGGGTATAGAAGCCCTGACATCCGGAGAGCGGATATCGGGGCCCAAGAGGTGTGTAAGAAAGCTACTTCATCAGCAGGTCGTAGAGGCGACGTATCTCGGTCGCTCCCGTCTCGAAGCGGATGAGATCGGGGCGGTAACTACTTCCGCACGGGCTTCAGGTCAATGCAGCAACGGGCGCACGATGAGGTACGTAGCCTAGGTTCGCCGCTGATTAGACCCTGAGCGAAGTGCCGATGACTAGGAAGAGATCCGCCCGCTCCGTGGCTTCGATAGCGGGGACTATCCGGGAACTTCTTCACAACCACGATGAAAGGGCGTAGCTGATAATGGTCGGGGGTTAGGTCTCCTACGTGAAGCTCCAGCGTCGCTCCCTCGGTGGGATAGGTCACACGAGCATTGGTGCACGGAGCGGTTCTCTTCACCAGCTCGGGAGGATGATGGGTACCTCCTCGCCCGCTCATGCAGATCGTCTACATTCTATGTCACGATAGTCACCCGACAGCGACGCTCGAGTTCGGCCAGGCGATGCCTCGTTGGGCTCAGCACCGACGAACTCCTGACGGCGCACATGTTGTAGAAGTCGAGCACCCGCTGGGGATCTTGCTCCCAGCCCTCGATGCTGGCTACCTCCTGACATTGTGCCCGCCCCAGAGGCCGTCGCTATCTCGGAAGGTCGAGAGGCTACTCGGCACTCATCCCCGCCCCTGAGAGGACGACGAGATGAGGCTGGTCGAGGCGTTCATCGCCGTGAGACGAGCGAGAGCTCGTCGATGACGAGGATACCCAATGAGCTGGTCGATGAGGAGCACGTAGCGGATGTCGGTGATGACACTATGCTGATAGGAGGGTAGGTACTCGATGTCGCCACCGACACCCTCCCAGTTATGGTCGAAATTGATCCCGATGAGGTCGCCGCACTATTGGAAGAGGGGGCTACCGGAGTTCCCCTCCCGTGGTGTGGGTAGTAGCGGCGAAGTTCACGGGCATCCCAGCCACCAGAGGCGCCCTGGCCCAGCGCTGACCAGCACCAGAGCTGCTTAGCGTAAATCTCCCTTGGAGGCGGGCTGGGACGGCAACCCCAAGAAGTGATCCTCCTTCCATCACCCCACGGAGTGTCGGGTATTTGCATTCCACCCCGTCAACGGGTGAATAGCCACGGACGTTCCTGAAGGTGAAGCGCAGGGTGTTGGCTGGCATCGGGGCCAGAGGTTGTCTGCCCCACGTCAGCTAGGATACCACTGACATAGGTGCGACGAGCCAGATCAGGATTGTCGAAGGCACGTGGAGCCCTTGGTGAGTTGCTCCGCTTGGTGCGCACTGAAGCAGCAAAGCGGGACAAGGAGGTTTGCGGTGAGGACGACCTGCTGTTCCTTTTAGACTTAGCTTCTGAATAATTGAAGCCTTCTGGAGTGGTGAAGGTAGACTGAGCGAACATCACATCGACATAGGACTCTACCGAGCTGAACTGATTCATCCTGTCGGCGATCGCTTCGCCGTCCTTGCGGTCGATCTGGCGGTATATTCGCGAGCCCCGCCTAGCGCGATCTTGGCGTCGAGGGCAGGGAGGTCCTTGTTATTATAGGCAAGGAAGGCCCGATCTGTAGCGGTCAGAGGGGATTGTCTGCCCCTGGAGCTCGAGCGTTTCGATGGCCTGCCAGAGACCTTCATCCAGATACCAGAACTGACGGTATGCATATCCCTTTGCGTCCAGCGATCGCTGCCTTGTCGATGGTAGCGATGGCATCTGCATAGGATCGATACAGGACTTAGGAGCGTTCAGTCTCTTCGACCATCTGAGTAGCGACCCATCTCCCGTTGCTCGGTAGCCTTGAAGTTGTTCTTCTCGATACCGAAGTTCGCCCGATAGCACGCTTGTAGGCATTCTAAGAGCGGGCGTACTTAGCAGCATACATGATGTTCACCTTCGATCGGCGCATATCGCGTGAGCATGACCTCCTGACCGGATCGCGCATGCGTATGCGGATATCGTTGTCGATCGTCTTCGTCCTCGACTTCCGATGGGAGGAAGAAGTGGTTCGTGCGCCCAGGAAGCCCGCGATCGATCGCTGGATCTTCCTCATGGACTCCATCGGCGAGATGTTGAACCAGCGCCCAGGCTGCAGGGCACGTTACTCTTGGAGTAAGGGGCGGGATTGCCGTTGGCATCGGCGTGAGATGCGGAAGATGGAGATATCGCCTGCATGGCGGGGATGCTACCAGCTGTCCGTGTCGGCGCCGAACTTGCCACAGCGCTGGGAGAGTGCTCTACGAAGCGGATATCCGAGTGAGACCTTGTTGGTAAACACTCAGATACTTATTGCCATTGTGTAGAAGGGGCGGATCTCTACCGTCGTCCCTGGGTGTGCCTTGAGATAAGCCTCCCCGACACGCTTGCGAGCAAGCCGTCGAGGTAGTGGCGGGAGGAAAGTATTCCATACCCGTACCCTACGGATCTCTCTCTTAGCTCGGCCTGGACATAACCGAGACATCCCTCGATCTTGTCTGCACAAGGAGACGACGACACCTTCGGCAGGCTCTCGCGAGGCTCTTCGCCCAGTAGCCATCCTCTAGGTAGTTGTGCTCGACACTACTGAGCTTCTGGATAGCATCGTAGCCACAGTGGTGATTGGTCAGGACAAGGCCTTGGGAGGAGATCACCTCGCCCGTACAGCCTCCCGTCGAAGCGTGCGACGGCATCCTTGAGCGAGGTGCCAAGAGATGTATGAGATCGTACTCACCATAGCTAGTCCACGCTTGACGAGCCCAGGATGCTTCTTGGAGAGCTGCTCCAGGAAGCCACATCCTCTCGTCAGCTCGTGCTGGGGCACTTATCCCAAGAGCCACGAGGAAGCACAGAGACACGTACGTCATACTGGTGTATTAGAGGTGATTGAGTTAGGATCGTGAAGTATATCGGGGACTGCCTAAGCAGAGGATTGCTGAGGGATGCACCCTACGTGAAGCAGATAGTCAGGGCGAAGTTGTGAACCGATCCTTAGCTGGGTACCGGCGCAGTGGGTAGCTAGGATCCACCTCGCAGGATGGAGCTCCGTAGCAGTGAAGCTGAGAAGAGAAGCTGGAGTGATTGAAGACCCAGGCCGTCCTCATGGCGGACCAGAGGAGGGAGCGTAGCTGTAGTCTGCGGTAGGAGAGGTAACTGTATCCGCTCCCATTCGTCAGGATGGAGGTAGCGAGCGCCATCGTCAGAGCTGAGGGCGGTAGGTCGCATATCTACCCCAGGTGTGCCAAGTTGGTGAGAAGGAGTAAGAAGCACCGCCGCATGCCCTTCGGTGGCATGACTGATGCTGAGGAATCGGTCCGGGATAGTCCAGAAGAATAGGCCTTCCCTGGGCATCATAGCCATACGGCGTGGTGTGGATTACCGCCCAAGAGCCTCCGAGGATGAGCCTCGACAGCCTTCTGCCTCTACACTCCTGCAGCTCCCGAGCGAAAGTACTGGCAGGAAGTGACCAGAAAGACCAAAGGCTGCTCCCAAGGGCAGCCCTTCGATAAGGCTCCAAGTATCATACGCCGCCCCTCAGTGAAAGTGGCAGGAGGCGTGACCTTCACCTCGGTGATGCAGAACTACTCCAGCCCCGTGACTCGGAAGCTCCAGCCAACGCGTCACTAGATCAGTCTTGCGTGGTGGTAGGTCCTGCTTGAGCTCAGCTAACAAGACTCCGAGGGTATCCACTTGGTCCTCGACCTGTGCCGAAGATCCCAGGCCTCGAGGTCCAGAGCACGGAGGACGTCATTTCGAGTGTGTCCCTCGCTTCGAAGAGGTAACTCCCGTCGGGTGAGGCGCTTGTAGGGCAGTTCCTCCTCATCGTACTTTCATCCGAGATCTCCCTCGAGCGTCTCCTCCAGCGAGATCTTCCATCGACGACGATACCGCTCATGTACCGCCATATTCGTCGACGACGACGCATGTGCTTCTTCGTGCTACGGAACTCCTCGAGGAGGTCATCCAATGGCTTGATACTCGAGATAAAGAGGTGCTTCATGAATCAGCTTCTTCCAGTCAAAGTCTGCTCCTTCCTTCGTCACATAGAGGATGAGGGTCCTTGAGGTATAGGGATGCCCTCCAGACATTGTCCTCCTCGAATCTTCGTAGACAGATACGCGGGAGTAGCCTGAGTCTAGAGCAAAGTGGAGCATCCTGTGGAGTTCACGACGATGTCTATATCCACCATATCCACCTCAGCACCAAGCCGATCCCCAGAGGCCGTCTTGCTGTGGAAGCTGATGATGTCTTCGAAGAGCTCCTTCTCTTCAGGTTCGTGCCCTTCGAGGAGATCGACGGCCTGTGACAGTTCTAAATCGACAGAGAGTCATAGCGCTGTCTCGGTTGCATACGCCGTGTCAGCGAGACTTGCTCGGGCGCATGAGGAAGGAGGAGAACGGATGAAGGATACTCGAGAGACCAGACGCATCTTACCGGCGGAGAAGCGACTGAAGGCAAGTGCACGTGCCTGGGCATATACTTTCGGGATGATCTCACCGAGGAGCGGAAAGGGAGTGCCAGGATGACCGTCTGCGTGAGGAAGCCTGTAGTACGAGCGACGAAGAGAAGTCGAAGATCAGAGATGGAAGGCATGTCCGGCAGGATGACGATAGCGACATTGGACGAGGTTGTTCCCTAATGAGGATCAATCGTCGTCAGCAGTCGCTCTGAGTCGCTTGAGGGAGCTCTGGGAGTGGCATTGTCTGGCAGGGTGCTCTTCCTCCTTGATCGCATCGATATCGGATGGGAGAGGGAGAAGAAGGCAACTCTGGACGAAGACATGAATGCCGAGGAGGATGATGGAGACGGCAGACAGCCAGGTGCTATCCATGCTGCCCAAGGGATCACTTCCTGATGACCTGACCAAGATTCACAAAGTAGAAGAGAGGATTAGCGGGAGGGGGTTAGTGCACAACTATCGTGACGGCGTGTACAACGTGTCGAGCTGGCTCTGGGCTGGGCTTCCTTTCAGTGTGAGGGTAGCCTCTGGTAGCTGGATCTCAGAGCGGAGTATAGGCTCGAGCTTCTGGACGAGCCTGCACACGAAGAGCGGAGACGGCTCCAGACGAGCGCGTTGCTCCGAGGAGGTCACGACGGAGGGTCTCGGCTGACTCAAAGGCCTGACGACCTGGCCTCGGTCTTGAAGTCCGACCAGTAGCGATAGATGGTGCTTTCCCCGCAGGTGGAAGAAAGAGTTCTTCCTTGGCTCCTCGGGCCCTTGGTGGACGAGGGCACCTCGCCATCATTGCGGAGGTGGCACGGCGGTGCGCTTCAGGAGGCTTAGTTAGGAGATCTCACCGCCACTTCCGAGGAGGCAGGGCGCCCGTGAAGCGATAGACATGGACCTGTCCTCAGGGACTTAGCGGTCATGATGATGCCCACCCTTCTGCTCGTGATAGGCCAGGAGATAGCATTGAAGGGAGAGTTGCACGGCATCCCGAGGAGCTGTGGGTTCGAAGAAGCTGTTCCCCTGCTCCGTGAGGCGAGTCATCATAGAGATCGTAGCCCTCGAGCCCTGAGGAAGTCTTCGTAGAGAAGAATAGTGTCATCCCATGCCTCTGGGAAGAAGGCTGAGGTAGCGGGATGCTCCACTCGAGGGATCTCATCTCGATCCCCTGGCGCTCCCAGGCGCCACCTGGCCTCCGCCAGCCACGCGCGGAGGCCCTCAGAAGCGACGATGCTATTGCGAGCAAGAGCATCGACGAAGGCCAAGAGGAGCTCAGTGGATGAAGCACTATCCACACTCTGGGTGAAGGTGGCGAGTAGCCACACTAGAGAGCCCATCGGGTAGCTAGTGCCCGAATAGAAGTGCCCTCCTCCCTGGAGGAAGAAGCTCCGAGATGCGCTAATACGCACTAGAGCGCTGTCCACGACATGCAGGGCATCTGCCGAGGAGTACATGCGCTCTGCTCAGGCACGTGCCCTCAAGGACCCTTCGCACTATCAGGGACAGCTAGGCGCTTGCGCTGCAGGGCGGTGAAGTACTTCTCCCGGCGCTGTCGGGGCCTGCCTCAGACTGGTGAGGCATGATGGGCTGGAGAGCGCCTCTTTGAGGAGCTTCTTCTGGGGTGATGACGGGAGCTTTAGGCATCGATTCTAGCCTCGACCCAGAGTGGGACGAGGAGGAGCAGAGCGCGGAGGATCGATCGGATACGCATAGAACGGAAGGCTTCGAAAGCGTAGAATCAGGGATTAGAAGACGAACTGAGCGTCGTGGCTGAAGTGTAAGCTAGAAGCCAGGGCCTTCACCACTCTTGGAGCGAAGGCGACCTAAGGCATGTAGCGTCATCGGATGGGCCGGTGAGAGAGCATAGCTCAGACCAAGCATCATCGCCGCATGGGCACCAGCTGAGCGCCTCCTGACGAGCCTCGTAGCCTTGGCCGAGGAGGGGCTCTGCATCGAGGACGCTTCCTCCGGCGAGAGCCCAAGATTGCCACCAGGCTCTACCTCGTCGTGGACATTGGAGAAGGCAGCGCTCCCGTTGGAGTGGCTGCGTTGCTACCCACGGAGCATGTACGGCGGTAGCTTCATAAGCGCCCCAGAAGGATGTGGTAGCCCTGTCGCCGTCGATCAGAGCGTACGATTCCATGCTGGAGAGACCTGCACCAGCGATCTCACACACAAAGGTCGAGCGAAGGGCTTCGACCTGGACGAAGAAGTGGAAATCATTGCGGTGGGCTGCTCAGACCACCCATAGTATGAGTGGTCGATCGAGATCGCCCAGCCACGAAGGCACGATTCTCCACGGCAGAGCCTGAGTGTCCACCGCTGAGGAGACGATCCTCGTCCGAGGCCTTCACACGCTCCGGTGTGAAGGCTACAGCAGAAGGCCGAGATGCGGGGTATGCTCGCTGTGTTGATGGGTCGATAGACGGCACGCATGTGGAGACACCACTGGCCCTCGCCCAGATGATTCTCATACGGGCTTGGACACGCTTCACTACTACCGCCGAATACCTGCACCGAGCCGGTACTTATCGCCCCAATGTGTGCCAGCTAGCAGTGGCGTGTATGAGGATGAGGAAGTCTAGGGCGTAGTGGCGTGGTGACTGATCCGTGGCGGGTGAGTGTATTCATCGTGCTCATCGTGGCTCGAGCTGGTGCCCTGGGACCAGGCGTGTACGAGGATTGAAGCGCATAGGCAGCGTAGAGATGTCGCAGAAAGGTGACCCGCTGACCGACGAAGTTGACATCCACACGCCCAGACCATGTCTTACCGCCAGCTGGAGAGAGACTCCAAGGCGGGCCTGAGTGATCTGAGGTACTGCCACGGAAGGGCTCTGCGCCCCGCCGCTTACTGCAGGACCGGTGGCGTAGAGAGAAGCGGGACTTATTGGACCGGGGAGAAGGCTGCCACATCGAGGGTGATACGCCCGGCATCGACACCAAGGGTAACTTCACTCGGGTTGACCGAGGCGAAGACCTATATAGCCGTCTGGGCCGGGAGACTTCTGGGGAGAGAGGAGGCTACCTCTCTAGTGACAGCCAGCAGGCCAGCGAGTGGTGCTTGCTTCTATTCGACGAGTCTCATTAGAGTGAACGTAATATGTACCAGTTTACTAGCAGCACAGGCAGATAGCCTTTTTCGTGCTGCAAAGGCAGTACGAGCGCACTATATTATAGTATCCCCACGGACGGAGGGAGCGCTCGGGCCACCTCGCCTCATCCGTGATGCGTATATGGACTCAGGGGAGATGCCCCAGGAGCTCGATCGTCGTGAAGGTCAATCCTTCACCCGTCTCTTGATAGAAGCCCACTGCGAGGAGCGAAGCACGGCGAGAGCGACCATAGCTACCTGACTCTGTCGAGGGCAGCGACTGCCTCATTGAGGTCACTGCAGGAGCGTAGAGGCGTGTCGTTAGCAGTCAGGGTAAGGAAGCCCCTCACGTATGCCAGCCTTCTTCCAGCGCAGAGCGGAGCGACTCGGGCGACGAGGCCGTGGAGGCCGTGGTTACGCAGTTCGCCAGCACTTGGTTCCTTGAGCTTTGCTCCGGAGACGACTATCGGCGTCGGAGGAAAGCACATTCTGAAGGAGCTTAGAGCCACCCTCCTTGTTGCGTAGCGTTACCTGCAGGTCTTCTCGGGCCCTTGCAGGTTCACCGTCACAGACACGGTATCTCCGCGCGGAAGCGAGAAGGATCCGCCTGGAGCTGAGCGAGAGGAGATGATGCGATGCCCATCGATGGCGGTGATCACGTCACCCTTCTCTCTAGACCGGCGGCCAGTGCGGCACTGAGCTCGGCGAAGTCCAGCTGCGTAGAAGCCTTCAAGCTGACCTTTGAGTCCTTCCTTCTGGACGTTTCGCTGGTGACATCTGCCCACGATGCCGGAGCATACGCACGCCAAAGCAGCGCCGTACTTCTTGATATCGGAGACGACCCAGCGGCGATATTGATGAGGCACAGCGAAGGAGTAGCCAGCATAGATTACCCGTCTGCGAACAGAGATCATCGTATTGATCGACGAGGTTCGCCCGAAGCATTCACTAGAGCGCCCTGCCATATTACCGGGGGCTGACGGCCGCATCGGTCTGGATGAAGGAGGCCACGCAAGCTGATCACCCGAGCAGCAGGACGGGACTTAGCGCCGACGATCAGCGGTGACAGTGCCTGGCAGGCTGAGGTTGAAGGGGTTCCCCACGGCGAGCAACTCCATTCATGAAGGCGAAGCGTTGTCAGAGTCACGAAAGATCGTGGGTAGGTCCTGAGCCTCTGCACATGATCAGAGCGATGTCGCTCGAGGGTCGGATCCGACGAGCTTCGCGCCTTGAAGGTACGAGTTGTCAGACGCAGAGTCAGCAGAGTTCGTCCCCACCGTCGACAGGCAGTGGTACGTGGTCGCGATGTAGCCATCGTTGCTGATGATGACACCGGGCCGTAGCCCACGACGGGTTCGCTACGACGGCTTCCGCGAGGATCGCCTCCAAGAAGAATTCAGCGGATCCATCATCTGCTGCTCCTGTACCTGTTGGGTCTTCTTTACTTTGATGTGAACGACCGCCTCTGACCGAATTCTCGGCAGCGGGCGTCAGGTCAGGCGTTGCCTAGCTGGCGGCAGCCGCCGAGCGTAGGCGGTGTTTGGAATCCATGTTCAAGCTAGCCGAGTGACGCCCTCAGGAGCGAAAGCTTGAGTCATAGGCCACAGGGCCTTGCCACTGCGAGCCATCGAGTATGTACGGTCGTAGCTGAGGCGACGACGCTTACGGCTTCACCAAACCCTAGAGGATAGCCAATGGAGTTTCTTCAATACCTTGCCCATAAGTCGTTGTGCATAGCGTTAATTCTACTGGCTGAGCGTCACCTACCCCACTTCGCGCAAGGGTTTCACTGCCTAGCATGCCTTGTAATGAACGAGGACGAGCGAGTCATATATGTACAGAGTCTCCTCCTCTGCTGCTAAATAAAGAGGCAAAAGCGATGCCACAGTTTAAGACCGGAGCAATTCCTCCCTTTTCTCTGACAAAATGTACCATTTTCTGCCACTACTCTCCCATGACTTCCGGAGTAAGGGAAGCGAAGAGTCCTCGACACCCCACCCAATCCACTCCAGGGTTAGGGTCACACGTAGGTCGTCGATGACGTTCCACCGTAGAGCCGATCATCACGACCTGCAATGGTTTTCGACGACCTACCGTAGGGTCCTTTTGGACCCCTCCAGAGCCCAGCGTCCCGCGACTTCTGGGGAGGGCGTGTTTTCGCACCGTCCAGCGAAGGGACAGAGCGGGCATCGATCGGACACACACAGCCCTCGTAGATCTCAGCAGCTTGGTGCCTGTGACTCCAGCGCCGTCCTCGGGTAAGCCCCGCCTCGGCGAAGAGCGTATGGGTAACGGGATTCTCTCTTCGGCAGGAAGACTCCTCGACGAGCTGGAGGGGCGAAGGCTCATCCCTCAGCTCTTGCGAAAGCCACCTCGCCACGCCCGTCGGTAGGGCAAGAGGACGTTGACGCTGTGGGCTAGCGCACGCTCCGAGGCTGAGGCCTATCACACGCCACTGCCCGGCCACGCGGCCTCATCGAGGGGATGGGTGTAGGAGGCGGCAGGAAGCGCTTGGAGAGTGGGAGACATAGACTGAGCCTCGCCCAAGAGGTCGACTCCCGTCAGCAGGCCAGCCAGCTGAAAGGCTGCGTATTCAGGGAAGGTCTCGCTGGGCGGGTGCGAGCCCGACGGACGCAAATTCTGGAGGGAGGGCTCTAGGCCGTACTTAGGCCGGAGGAAGGCGGAACTCCTCCCGACAGGCTCCGTCGCTCGCTCAGGGAGAGGAGCCAGGAGGCCTGCCGTCCCCTAGGAGGAAGCGCCTCGAGCTGGAGGAGCCTGATCTCGGTGCTTCGTAGTAGGTGGAAGGGCAGACGGAAGGCAAGGCAGCTCCATCGCATCACTGCTGGTCAGCCGAATGCACACCGTACGAAGGAGGGCATAGAGCGCCTGACTGATCGCACAGAGCAGTCAGCGAAGAGCTTCTACGCCCGCCTCCGCCCCAGACCAGCCCCTGTGAGGCAGGCCGAGCCGTATTGACAGGTCTTCCGACACCTGCCAAGCCCCTCCGTACAGAGACATCGTCTCCCCATGCCCGGTCGGCTCCGAGGGGAGCGCTTCGAGTACCATCAGAGCAGGTGGCATCTCCTCTCCGGCAGGGTGCTGGACGGCACGATTGTCAGCTCCACGACGTCTGGATCACCGAGCGGTGAGCAGGATCTTCGTCGTGCCCGTGCTGGTACCCTGGCTCGAGGCATGGTGGATCTCCACACAGCCGACCCACAGGTCATCGATCTGGATCTTCACCCAGAAGAGAGTCCCAGGACCAGCATGATAGGCACCCCAAGTTAATTCAGCCTCGATGCGAGCATCTCAGAGACCACCAAGGGATTAGGCAGGCCACAGACGACGGGCCATATATAGTGGAGAAGGCTTCCATGGTAGACGAGGGTGAGGGCTTGGGGTGTGAAACACCTCAGCTGGGATCTTGAGCTGAAGGATCAGCCCAATGACTAGCTCAAATGGCAGAGACTGGGGGAGGAGGTATGGTCATCTCGTCGTAGTCGATCTGGCAGACGGATGTTCGATACCTCATTACTTAGGACGAGGTAGGGACACGGGCTTTATAGTTGTGGCGGACGATCTGCTGAGCACCGCCTCGGAGGTGGGATGTGGCTGCCTGCTCCGGATCGTCTGCCGGACGAAGTGACAAATCGTGAAACAGGGTATCACAGCCTTGGTCAGAAATCGCCCCGAGCTGGAGGCCAACTTCATTCTGCATCAGTTCTTTGGGTAGCCTCCTTCGTCAGCAGGAAGTGGACAGTATGACGGACCCACTCCTCTGGGTGAGACGGACGAACTTACGACGTAGCTCATCGCCAGATGTAGGAAAACACATCGACGGGTCCGGACGTGCGGGATACTTCAGGAGATTTAGCTCGATCGCATTATCTTTGTACCTGGGTCTTCGTGGTGCCAACTTCTGAGTACATGTTGTCGTAGAGATGCCCACGTACGACGACGTTATACGAGCCACTCAAACGCGCGACGCCCTCAGCGGGTCTACCTCTGACGGGCGACGAACTATCTTCATCCAGTCAGATCCTCCTTCAACCACCTCGCACCTCATGCGAGGAGGGCAGGACTTCAGCAGACGATCCTCTACGGAGCAGACGCTGCTCAAGCTATCCTCCTCGGGCACTGCGCTTCCCGATGATGGGAGCCAAGTGCTCGTGCTCGTCAGTGGTAGCGGCAGGTGCGTGACCTGGAATCGGCACTCGCTCCTCTGTCTCGCAGGCTCCCCAGGCACGCTGTCTCATCCTCTGCTACAGAGAAGAGCCAGACAAAGCGCAAGGGCATACCGAGTCCGCCAACGCCCTCAGTGCTGTCTACGGGTCCCCACGGATGTGCGACTCGAAGATCCTGACTTCATCATCAGAGGCTTCGCCACTCGCCAGCTGGTGTCGACCCTCGGCACAGCCCACCTCATGGCTGATGCGACAGGCAACGATCTAGAGAAGATCCTCCGAGGGATCGACAAAGATCGCCATCGCCACCTCCGGCAAGACGCACCATCACCCCAGGGCTCATCAGGTGCTCCGTCGGCATAAGTAAGGGTACAGCAACCAGGCTCCCGCTTTCGCTTCCTCCTACGCCCGAGATGCGGACGGAAGCCTGCCATCATGGCTGGCTTCGCCGCCAGTAGGGGCGCAGTCATCCCACATCAGATGACTCTCTCGCTGCTTCGGCTTCTTCTCGAGCCTGATGCCGTCTGTGCACTCAGCCCTGTACGCAAGACGGCCGCCACCCTCCTCCCGGGTGCAGGCCTTCGTTGCCCGAGACGCTGATCTGAGCTCGACCGGGACTACTCACGCCGCTCGGGCTTCGCTATCATCCATCGCCTACGAAACAAAGTCGACGCGCTATCCCAGGGTGGCTGCGTCTCATCCCCTGGCGCTCGAGACTCTGCTCGAACTCATATCCGTAGTCTATCGGCCTAGCCATGCAGCGCAAACAGCGACGTCAGGACTTCATCGCCCCACACACGACGCAATATCACCCTCACCGGCAGAGGCAGGCACAGGGAGAGACTACCCTCCTTCACTGCATCCGAGGCATACCTGCAAGAGCTGTATCATCGCTGCTCCTACAGGCATCGCTGCGCTGAATGCCGACGACCCTACACTCCCTCTTCCGGCTCCCCATGGCTCCCTGTAAGCCCGACTCGAGTGGCCCAGCTCACATCGACCCCATCCCAGCTCTTCGTCACCCGAGGGACTTCCCGCCGGCATGTACATCTGCAGGGGCGGAAGATCACGCCTACTTCAGGCGCTGGAGCTCCTGGTGATCGATGGAAGGTAGTATGCCTTCGATGCCGAGCACGCTCGACCTCGTCGAAATCGGAAGTCACTGAGAAGTGTGCGGCGTAGCCTACCCTTCGGTGGGGTGCAGGTGCTCTTCGTCGGGATCTCCTCCAGCTCCCACCCGTGGTAAAGCCTCGAGGAGGTGGAGCGTGCTCAGCCAGTATTACACAGCTACTCTTTTCTTCCATGCACCGTGCTGCCAGAGATGCCGCTCTGCATCGAGCTGACGCACGTCTATCGACGGGAGATGAGGCGCCATCGGCCTGCTGAGTCACCTGCGCTACAGCCAGCTCACGGGGACGATCAATCTCTGCAGCTGAAGAAGTCGTGCGTCCCACCTTCGACGTAAGAACCGAGGCTATGTGACTGACGAGCGCCGCGCCTTACGTGCCGATAGATCAACCGCAGGTACTCGCGAATTCCAGGGCCTACATTTCTGCAGACTGTCATGCATCATCGCTGAGGACTTCCCCCGGGCGCCTCTATCCGGCCAGTGCTCCCGCCCATTGCCAGATCAGCCGGTGATGATGATCAGAACGTGCAGCAACCCCGGCGCTACACGCGGTATCGCGCGCGCCGTCGAAGAGATGACGGATAAAGAAGCTCTTCATGACCGGCTGGAGGACGTGACGAACTACTAGACGTCCCGCTCTGCTCCTGGGAGAATGCCCGATACCAACTCAACTGAACGGACGGGCGACACCGAGGCCAGACGTCCGGGCGTCTTCAAAGCGCTTCCCGTTCGCTAGCTTGGGCCATCACCATCCTGCAAGAGCCATGGGTCTTACCTTCGACCGAGCGGCCATCGACCTCGAGGCGGCCTTTGCTTCGGGACAGGCTTGTAGCACTCTCCGTCTGCGCTCTCCCTGAGGACTGAGTCCTCTCCCACTCAGCTCAGAGACTCTGGCTGTGCCGAGGCCTCGTCTGCAGACTACGAGAGGGCGTCAGCGACACGAGGCTCGAGCAAAACCCTCCGCAGGCGACAGCTCAGCTACTGCTGGGAGGCGCAGGGCGTCCTGCACTGGTTGGTGCGATCTCCGACCTCTGCCGCCAGCATGCCTCAGCTGTCGTATCGAGGCGCAGCCACTGACACGAGAGCGCGCCCGACTGGGCGCTGGAGCAGTCCGCTCGTATGGATGAGCTCCGAGGGGTGGCGGATCAGTTCCTCCACCAGCTCCGCTCCCTCTGCATGCGCAGGGCAGCTCTTCCTCCGAATGGCACGGCGTGTCGAGGGAGGCTACCCGCTACTTCCTCCCCGCTGGCGTCAGCACGCTTCTCCAGCCTGATGGAGCACTGGCATCAGGTGCGAGGCATGAAGAAGGTGAGAAATTCATCGCTGAGCTCGACCTCCTCTACGGCCAGACCGTCCGACGGGTACGAGGCCCTGCTGCGCATCGAGGGCATGCGGGTCCCTCTCCACGGGCCTCTATCCCGACCGACAGACGATCGATCGAGGAGCGTCTAGAGGCATATGGATCAAGAGGCGAAGGCGAGGGTGAATCTCGTCGTCCCCGGCAGAAGAAGGCCCGAGCAGGCAAGAGAGACCGCCAAAAGGAGAGAAGGCGAGAGAGCCCGCATCTCGACGCAGGAGAGACCCTGGGCTCTCCTCGCTCAGCGACACCTCTGGAGGTATGCCAGCAGAGCGAGCCTGAGCATCGGCACGATCTGCACGCCCATATCGCCCCGGCTCCTCGAGCAGGACTCCTCAGCGACGAGGCACTCCTTTGCCCAGAGGAAGCTCGAGGAACTCTCACCTACTTCGCCGGGATGGACGAGCACCGGGCGCACAAACCTGTCTGCGAGCGACCTCAGGACGCCTGCGACTACCACGAGCTCCGGCTCTGCCTCGCGGCCTATCGTCTGCGACGACGGAGGTAGAGCTGAGCGATACGGCACGGCTGACGCCTCTCGAGGCCTCGGCCGTCGCTATCGCTGGGAATCAGAGGTCTTGGGAGGCCCAAAAGAGGATCTACGGTGGGTCGCCGAGACCTACAGTGGGTCGCAAGGACGACCCACAGTAGGTCGTCGAGGCGACCTACCGTGGGTCGATTTTCACTTCAGGTGCCTCGAGGAAAGGGCATGGAGAGCCTCCGAAGCCGAGGCCAGAGGATTGGCGTTTCGTGGTGATTAGCCTTTTTCATTACACCTTTGGTGGGCGCATATCCCTCCCGTCTCAAGGCGCGATGACTGTTATGAAGCCGTTCCAGCCAACTAGCCATCCGCGTCTTCAGGAGGCCGTCCACAGTACGAACTCCCGCAGTGTCGATACTGTTCGGGCAATCCTGACCCAGCGCACACCATCGGCGCGACCTCTTCACGCAAAGAACTGGATCGACAACGCCCAGTGGTGTCTCGAGGACATCATCCGAGAGACCTGAGATCGATCCGGCAGAAGGCGCTCAGAGATCAGCGTCGTATCGACCGAAGCTTAATCAGGAGCGTACCGAGTCTGGTCGAGCTCGTGATTAGCTTCTTCTTCGCGGATTTGCCGACGATCAAGCCACTGCGATGCGGAGATCAACACCGAGAGCCCAGCGTGGGCCATCGACCGACTCTCTCATCCTCGAGCTGAAAGATCACCACAACACTGGACAAGGCCGTCAGAATGCAGGCTCCGACGAAGCACTTCGGGAGAGGTGTGGCTCCAGCTACAGAATCACTCCTCGAGCTAAAGCGGATCTCTCTCAGCCATCGATGAGGCTCACAGGAGGATATCACCACCAGGACAGCCAAGTACATGAAGGTCTACAAAGCAGATGAAGATGTACAACGACGCTCGACACCCCATAGCTCAAGGGTCAGACGCTCTAGCCTCACATCCCCGTCCTAGCGAGATCTCTCCGTGGCTCGATATCTCATCAATACGCCTCTCGGCCGCGGGCGATGTAGCGATGCTCCTCAGTGCTCTACGCCGTGCATGAGCCAACGAGCAGCACGAGTTCATCCTCTGGCCAGCCCTTCCTGACGGAGCTCCTCCTGGACGCCCCTGACAATGTCGAGGCGTGGCTATAGACATGCCGGGAGGCCTAACTTCCTCAGGCTGGTGCGCTGTCTTAGCGTCTGAGACGGCACTTCGACGCCGTGCTGGACCTGCATGTGTGCGGACGAAGTGTCTCCGTGGCTTCCTTCATGACAGGTGTCCCCTGCCAGCATCTAGGTGACGCCCCGACGGGAGGCGTGAGACGACTCGTCGCCGACGACCCGAAGAAAGACCTCGCTCCCCTACCGCCGATGTGGGCCTCTGCAGCAGGTCTTCAGATCCGCCGGACTCACTGTCCCCGAGGGCATCCCCCGTAGCTATCCATCCGTCGATACGCTCCACCTTCGAGCGCCTTCACCCTGGCTCCTCTCACGAGGGCGAGCCCGATCACCTCAGTATAGCGCTTGCCGCTCCCCACTAGACCTACCGACCTCGGACTCATGCTTCAGGCTGTCCGTCAGCTAGAGGAGACCGAGCGCTTCGGATCTTCCTCTTCGGAGGCGAGGGCAGACAAGCCACCCTCGAGGAATGGGCTCAGGACGCCAGCATGCCACTCGCTCAAGCCGGACAGCTCGACCTCTCCAACGAGCTCATCCTCGCGGCCTCCCTCCAGGCAGTGGTCTCGATGGATAGCGCCAACATGCATCTAGCCTCACTCGTCGCTTTCGGTCTTCTCCGTCTGGTGCTGTACACACCCATAGCGGGCTTCCCTGGGTATCGGTCAGCGCTGGGAGGCTGTCTTCAGCCGGACGCACCACGTAGACCGTGCAGTATCTTCGGCAACAACAAAGCGCTGCCACGGAGAGCTGTTCGCCTGCTCACGAGCCTTGGCGCCCGAGGCGCATCGTCGGGCCGTCACCTCGCTCTAGAGGACTGGGGATCACTCTGCAGAAGCCCGCCCCCTACCCACCCACGCATTTTGTCTACGAGATGAGAACTAAGAATCAACAAGCTCATCAGCGATGCGAGGCTTGAGGCTCGCGTCGTGATGTCGAGGATACATCCGCAAGGGTCGTGTCAAGATCAACGGGCAGCGTGCCCAGCTCTCCGACCTTGTCTCGGAGACGGACACCGTCTTCTTCGACGAAGTAGACCTCCCTGTCAAGGGCTCCTCCAGGAGCATGCTGCCGGAGAAGCTCCAGAGCAAGCTCAAGAAGGACAGTGAGCGCCCCTGCTCCAGGACCGCCGTAGTGAGCGTGCCGAGTCAGCGCCTCCAGGCTGCACCCAGAGGTGCTGCCCTACGTAAGACCAGCAAGAACAACCCCGAGACAAGCGTCAGCACCAGGCTCGTCTCTCTGGCTGGGGGCGAAGAGAGACACCTGTCGACGAGCGACTCCTGCGCCATCACAATGCGCGGTCGCCGAGGTGAGTGCTCGCTACCAGGCGCCCCAAGCACCGTCCAGGGTCGCTTCCCGCTCCTACGATGATGAAGACTAACGTACTACGCCCCGCCGATGAAAGCCTATATCGTACGCCATACCTCCGTCCTCTGGGACAGCAATGGGAACCTACTATGGGGAGACCGACATCGATGTACGCTCACACATCGCTGAGAAGCCGAGGTGACGTCCGTGCGCTCCGTGGGCTCAGCTTCGATGCTGCTTCTCCTCCCTCTACAGCGAGCCCGTAAAAGCTTGCCTCCTACTGCGGTCACCCGAAGCCCTCCTGAGATGATCGGCTCAGGAGATGAACTTCGGCCTCTGGGAGGGACGTCCCTGGGCGGAGATCATCCGTGATGAGCCCGTCGATGAGTTCTTCGCTCACTCACATCGAGCACCCTACCCCTGAGGCGAATCTCTGGTGATGCAGTACAGCCGTGTGAGAGATTTCCTTCGGGAGAAGCGCCGTGAGGGACTAGGGGCAGGATCCTCGTCTTCTGCCACGGCGGTGTGATCAACTGCGCCCGAGCTCTGGCTGGTACTACACACGTCTGGTCGACGCCTTCGCTACCCTCCCCGACTTCGGCTCGGTCACCGAGCTGGACCTCAAACTTTGACTCCGAGGTATTTGTTCACGCCGTGATGAACAAATGCGCCTCCCTTCTCTATGTGTACGCCCCTGAGATCCTCGAAGAGCCTCTGGACTTCTCTATCACGGTTCACTATTTTATCACGATTATCAAGATTAAGGCTCTTATGAAAATTCACTGAAGAATGCAGTCTGCCATCAATGAGCAGAATCAACTTCGAGATGTTCTCAGCGAACACTTACCTCTCCATGTCACTACTTCGCTCAGCAGGGCCTCGATGGCTTTGCTCTGGTTCTTCAGCAGTACCGCGAGGGCTGGAGCACGCTGAGACATGATGCGCTATGTCATCTCCGTGGCGGGCGTGCTTAGAGATCAAGGCGGTTGATGCCGTAGAGACCAATTTCTCCTCCGCACTGGGATCGCCGAAGGAAGACCTGTGCATAGGTGCCTCGTCTCTGGGAAGATCAAAGCCCTCGTACGCCTCGCAGCCGAGAGAAGGACATGCGCTTCTCAGGACTTCTTCTGGAAGTACATCCGTGAGCAGGTCGAAGAAGAGCTAACGCTGACGGCCTCATCGACCGCATCGCCACGCCTGGGCGAGGCCATTCATCCTCTTCCTGGATAAAAGAACTCGGAGCGCAAGTAGTCAGGCCTAGCCCCAAAGGACATCGAGCTACCAAGCTACTCAGCTGGGGGCTTGGTAGCTCTCCATTTCACCTCGGTGCTTCACCCCCATTTCCCACCTTCCACGGTGAAGACCCTCCCTTGGTATCATATTTGCTACGCCTAGTGGCCTCCTCCTCCCTTGTAGTCAGCGGGGCGCCCAGCCTACTATGCACCCCCTCAGGGGCGTGGCAAGTCTCTGTACTAAGTAAATAACAATACATGATATGGTGAAAGAAATCAAGATCACAGCTAGTAGATGAGACAAGCTCCCGAAGAGGAGACAAATTGTCAGTCAAACACCTCACCCAACGCTGAGGGTGAAGATTGTGAGACACTGCGCCCGATACTATCCCCAGAAGAGCGAGCTCAGGCAGACTCGACAAGCTCAGGATACGCATCTACGCCTCGTGAGCCAGTCGACAACCTGCAAGCGTACCCTCAAGGAGAGAGCAGACTGATCCGTGGCGGGGAGAAAGGTACTGACCGAACTGCTCCCCGTCGTCGATGACCTCGCATCGCCTACGGAGAACCTCGACAGGCCACTGACCTCGATGCCCTGAAGGAGGCATGCACCGATCTATGCTGGTTCGCAGACTACAAGCCGTCAGGGCGTCACCCCATCACTACTGAGGCTCCTTCGACGAAGGCTTCCACGAGCGATAGCCACCTTCCCGCTCCAGCGAAGGCTCAGGACGAGATCATCGACTGCGTGAAGAGAGAGCTAAGCTCCCATGACAAGGTCCTTCGCCATGCCTCCGTCGTCGTCGGACGGTAACAGCTAAGCGGGATCGATCTATGGCACAGAAAAGAGTGCTATGAAGTCTAGGCGTATCGAAGGGCGCTTCGGCCGATGAGCTGAAGAGCCTATCGTAAGCTCGCCGTAGTATCACCCAGACAGAACCCGGGACAAGGAAGCCGAAGAGAGTTCAAAGGCTTGCCGAGGGCTTGCTGAGTGTACTCAGCGATCGAGAAGCGCCAGCGCCTATGACCAGTTCGGTCACGCAGGTGTCGGCGGTAGCGCCTCTGCGGAGGTGGCTTCAGCGGTGGAAGTGTCATGCGCAGGGGACATCTTCGGTCGCTTCGGAGACCTCTTCGGCGGAGGAGGCTTCCGGTGGCTTTGTTCGGTGGCTTCGGCGGTGGTGGCGAGGCCGTCAGGTACTCCGTGGCACGGACCTGAGGGCACAGTACGCCTCACCCTTGAGGAGATTGATGAGGGTCTGAAGAAGCTCAAGCTCAGAAGCAGTGCCCTGCTCCCACTGTCACGGCGATGGTACGATGGAGTCCACGACGGCAAGCAGCAGTGCTCGACCTGTCACGGCTCTGGGGTGGTCATCTCCGCCCAGCGTAGCATCTTCGGCATGATGCAGACAGTCCGTCTGCCTACCTGTGAGGTACGGGTGAGGGTGATCATAAGCCTTGCTCCTTCTGTAAGGAGTAGAGGGACGCGATCGGTGAGAGTGGTCTCCTACATCCCTGCCGGGGTAGCGAGGCATGCAGTTCAACATCAGGGTAAAGGACGCTGCTCCCCGGTGGTGTCCTGGCGACCTGCAGGTCGTCATCTACGAGAGGAAGATCCTAACCTCATCCGCAGTGGCAATGACCTGATCTAGCCTCTCATCTCAGTCGCTACGGCGGCTCAGGGTGGTACAGTCGAGTACCTACCATCGAAAGGCTCGTGAATATCGCCGCCGGCACAGCCCAGTAAGGTCCTTCGCCACGTGGTGAGGTCTGCCTTCGGTCAATGGCTATGGCGAGGGCGACCTCCTAGTCAATGTCAATGTCTTCATCCCTAAGCTCAGTGAGAAGGAGGACGAGAGGTCCTGAAGGGCATGGCCTCCAGCTTCCAGCCACAGAGGAGGCTCGTCAGGATCGACAAGCACTACCGCCAGATGCTTCGTAGCCCCAAAAGGCAAAATACAAATAAAAGTCACTGAGCGCCCCATGTGGGTGCTCCAGGCGGTTTCTTTACCAGAGCGAAGGGAGATTGGCACAGGCTAGCCGAGAGAGAACCCTCCCACATTTATACGATCCGATCAGCGAGCAGTCTGGGGTAGTCTCCCAAAGGCCCAGCCATGGGTCATGGAGACCCCATTCATGGGTCACCCGAGCGACCCATAATGGAGTGACTTCTGAGGAGCCATGATGGATAGCTCTTTCTCGCAGAGGGTCCTTCTCCTGCATCTCGGGAGCAGAAAAGAAGTCACCGACTTCCCTAGAGGAGTCAGGCAGACTCTGTTGAGGCTATGCAGGTCTGAAGACTTACTTAGACTGCTCGAGACGAAAGCGTGCGTGAAGGCTGGTCGCGGAAGCTCAAGGGGCATAGTAGAGACTGGATGGGACCAGGGTAGATGAAGCGGGTATCCTTAGCCTCAGCACGATGTGCAGCGAAGAAGGCGAAAGGCTTACCTGGAAGGTCTACAAGAGCCTTCTGGATGACAGGCTTCATCTCACCATGACGCTCCATGTTCATCATCATCGTCGTGGGGATACCGCCAGCGATCCGCTCAGAGGCGGGCGCCGTGAGGGTTCTGCACGAGCTCATGTAGCCGGTGACTCCCGCAACGATGAGCTGAGCAGACCGTGCGGCCTGGTGCGTAGCAGTAGTCAGCATCGAAGTTCGAAGGCATAGCACGGGCGACCTTCGTAGCCGAAGAAGTGCGTCGGAGGAGACTTACACCAGCGTAGCGACAGCCTTCCAGGCGGCGAGCGCTGGCGACCATCTCAGCTAGGGGCTTCTCCGTCTCGATGAGCGATACCTGGACGTTGCCGTGGGGGTCACGGTCGAGCGTCGGCTGGCGAGCTACCGTAGCAGGGAGGGCTGGCGTGAAGGGCGGAATTAGCGCGCTTGGGGTGCTCAGCGATATGGGCACGCTGCTCGTCGGCGGGGACTGCCTGAGACTCTGCCTCATGGTGAGCGGGTAATCGACTGAGTTCGGCGATCAGCGCGCTTGAAGGCGGGGATGAACTCGATGAGCCTTCGGGGATGAGGACCGTGCAGTTCTCACCCGCGGCAGCGCGAGCGGCTACGACCTCAGCGATATGGTGATGACGTCGTCGAGGGTCTGATTCTTAGCCTCGACCTCTTCGCTGATGATAGCGACGTTGGGCTGTACCTGCAGGGGCGCACTCAGGGGCGATGTGCGAAGCCGAGCGACCCATGAGCTTGATGAAGTGCCAGTGCCTGCGGGCAGTTACAGTCACGCTGGATGTTACCGATGACTTCAGAGTAGACCTTAGTAGCGGTATCGAAGCCGAAGGAGGTCTCGATCTGCTCGTTCTTCAGGTCGCTGTCGATGGTCTTGGGGCAACCGATGACCTGGACAGGTGCACCGATGCTCTTGTGGTATTCGGCCAGGACTGCAGCGTTGGTGTTGGGTCGTCACCACCGATGATCACGAGTGCATGGATATCGAGCTCTTGAGGACTTCGAGGCCCTTGTCGAACTGCTCCTTCTCCTCGAGCTTGGTACGACCCAGAGCCGATGATGTCGAAGCCACCCGTGTTGCGATACTCGTCGATGATGTCGGCCGTCAGCTCGATATAGTTGTGCTGGACGAGACCATCAGGACCCATGAGGAAGCCATGAGAGCGACCATCGGCGTTGATCTTCTTCACGCCGTCGAAGATACCTGCGATGACGTTGTGCCCGCCAGGAGCCTGACCACCCGAGAGGGATGACACCGACGTTGATGGGCTGGCTGGCTACTCGCTCGGCGGTTAGCTGAAGGTCAGCTTAGGCAGACCGTAGGTATTGGGGAAGAGGGGCGGCGATAGCTTCCTGGTCGCCAACGCTCTTGAGTAGCCTCGCCAGAGACAGCCTTGACATTTCCCTCAGGAGACCTTGGGGAGCTTGAGCGTACTTGCTACGCGCCTGCTGGAGTCGCACTATTCATATTGTCTATCTGATATTATAATAACGTGGATGGATTTGACTTACAAAGATCTTAAAATTTATTCGAAACGTTCCTCCACCCCACTAAGAAGGTCGAGATACCTCGAGCCACTCCCCAGAAGGCGGACTACCAACGAGGATCGCTCACCTTCTCCCTCCCCACGAGCCTTCACAGCCGAAAGAGAGGGAAGGAATCAGCCCTGTAGTATAGCCTCTTCGGAGACCCTCAAAGCCGACCTCACGGTAGGTCGTCGACCTACTGTGGGTCGTCTCACCGACCTGCTGTGGGTCGCAAGTGACGACCTACCGTAGGTCGTCAGAAAAAGGTCACGTGAGAGGCGCCGGAAACCAGCTCACGGAGCGCCCTCTCAAGGGGTCAGCGAGGCAGGATGATTGGGAAGGAAAGGTGGAAGGAGAAACGCCCTGAAGGAAGGGGACTAATGCCCGATGCCTGCCTCAGCCTTCTCGGCCTCCAGCAGGGCAGCTACCTCTTCGAGCTGGGTGTGAGGGCGCCCTCACCATGAGGCCTGACGATCGGGTCACGGAGGAAGCGGTGAGACCAGGCACCTGTAGCTTGCGCCCTAGCTTGAGGGGCACTTGCAGATCGACCACTTGCGATAGTTCACAGCGGTGAGCTCAGGTGCTTCGTCAGGCGGATGGGGTGAGCTGACAGCTCAGGGGTTTGATGAGAGTCGGTCTTACCCTCACAGTAGACCTTCTCCAGAGCACAGGCACTAGCGTCCCTCGTCGTCGTAGGTGGTGAAGACACAGTCCTTGCCGTGGACGATCGGTGACTTCATCCCATCTTCATCGAAGTAGCTGACGCCTTGCTCCTCGATGATCTGGAGCGCTGTAGGGACGAGTGGTGGCGCACCTCAGGAGACAGCGCCTCAGAGCATCGGCCTCCCTGGATCTGAGGACACCACTCTCCCCTCGACACAGCAAGCTCCCTTGCAGGTATCATGAGTCGCAGACAAAGAGCACATCGAAGAGATCTTGGCTGACGATCTTGTCATCTATCTGGATCACGTCGGGCGGGAGGGCTATCTGATCTTGAGCGTGACGATGGTCATCACCGCTGGGATGATACCGATGAGCCAGAAGCGCATGGTCAGCTTGGCTCAAGGGATCTTCGCCACTGGACGCTTCAGGAGACTATCGGTGGCTGCCCGCCAGCTGGAAGTGGTGATGCAGGGGCGCCATCTTGAAGTTTACTGTACGCCCATGACCCGTACGCATGCGATGAACTTGAAGTAGAAGCGCTGGATGAAGGAGGATGAACTCAGCGATGAAGATCCCGCAGAGGATGGGCAGCGAAGCTCCTTGCGGATGAGGATATAAAAGACCCCGATGATGCCCCAGAGCGAGACTACCCGTATCACCCGCGAAGACCTGTGCAGGATAGGAATTGTACCGAGAGGAACCGTCGCCCCGACGAGGGGTAGCACGAATCACCAGCTCTTCGGCACCGGGGATGAACATCGTGTTGAGGTAGCCCGCCATGTCGTGGTGCTGAGGAGAGCATAAGGCGAGTATCCCAGGACTACGCCGACGATCGCCGACGATCGAGGCAAGTCCGTCGACGCCGTCGGTGAGGTTCACCCGTTGGACAGAGACATCGCGATGACCACCGTCATCGCATGATGAGATCGTCACCCAAGGATCTTCTTCATCGCTGGGTCCTTCAGAGGATGATCTCCGAATAGTCGAGGTTATTGTTCTTGATAAAGGGGGATCAGGGTCGCTGGGCTCTTGGTGTCGGTCGTCGAAGCGGATCTCTCGAGCACCGCCCTCACGTACCACTTCGCTGTGCGCTTGATGACGACCGAGGGGCTTAGATAGAGCGTCACCCCGACGATGAGCCCCAGGAAGACTCTGCCCAAGGATCTTGTAGTGCTCCTTGGGTCCATTCTTGTCCTTCTTGAAGACCTTGATATAGTCGTCGGCGAAGCCCAAGAGCCCCATCAGGACCGTCGTGACGATCATCAGAGGATGCAGATATTGTCGAGTCGAGCGAAGGGCGTAGGGGATCAGGATCGCCATGATGATGATGATCCCACCCATCGTAGGGTGCCCTTCTTCGTCTGCTCCCTCGGACCGAGGTCACGGACGAGGTTCAGCCGATCTCGCTTGCGCTGGAGGAAATGGATGATACGCCCCCAGATCGTACTGATCAGCGGGGCAAGGATGACTGCCATCCCTACACGGGAAGGAGACGTAAGTGAATAGTCGAGAGAATGGTGAAGCGATACCTGACGCATCAGGTGGTCAAAAGAGGTGATAAATCATTACGTATGGAGAAAACTATACTTCGTGGGCGAACTGCTCCAGCAGGATCTCTCGGTCATCGAGTGATGACCTTACCTGCTATCTGCTTGGTGGGTCTCGTGACCCTTGCCTGCGATGAGGATGATATCCCAGTCTTAGCTAGCATCGTAGCCGTGCGGATGGCTTCAGCCCGATCGGTGATGGCGAGCGTACGGCTTAGATCCTCTGGGCTAAGTCCAGCCTTCATCTCTGCGATGATCGTCTGAGGGTCCTCCGAGCGTGGATTGTCAGAGGTGAGGATGACTCGATCCGATCGGCGAGCAGCCTCCTGCGCCATGATGGGGCGCTTACCTCGGTCTCTGTCGCCACCACAGCCGACGACACAGATGACCTCTGCCTTCCTGCCCTTCAGTTCCTGGATCGTCTCAAGGACATTAGCTAGCGCATCGGGGGTATGAGCGTAGTCGACGATGGCGATATAGCCCCGCTTCTCAGAGATGAAGCTCTGGAAGCGCCCGTCGACTGCCGTGAGCTGACTAAGCTGAATGAGTACGTCCTCCTTGGCTAGACCCAGCAGGGTGCCGCACCGTAGACAGCAAGGAAGTTGTAGATATTGAACTCTCCGACCAGACGGACGAGCACCTCTCTTCCGTCGATACGTACCTGTGTACCGTAGGGGTACTGCTCGAGGATCTCCGCCCGATAGTCGGCAGCAGAGCGTAAGCATGGCTGTGCTTCTCTGCTTGGGTGTTCTGGAGCATCATCAGACCGTTCTTATCATCGACATTGGTCCCGGTCGGAAGGCTTCCTTCCCAGACCATCGAAGAAGCTCTTCTTAGCCCGCAGGTGTTCCTGTACAGAGCCATGGTAGTCCGGGTGGTCTCGAGTGAGGTTGGTGAAGATCCCCACGGAAGTGTAGTCCAGCGACCCGGTGCTGTGCCAGAGCATGCGAACTGACCTCCATGAAGACATGTGTACAGCCAGCATCACGCATCCGCCCTAGTAATGCCTGTAGTTCAGGCGCTGAGGGGTGTCGTATGCGTAGCGCTGGTAGCTTCATCCTCGATGTAGTTACAGACCGTGCTCAGCAGACCACAGCGGTAGCCGGACACTGGAAGAGCGCAAAAACAGGTAGCTATAGTTATCTTACCATTCGTACCCGACTCCACGACGCGTAGAGCTGTCGGGAGGGATGACCATGCAGGGCAGAGCTCAAGAGGCCCAGCACTTCGGAAGAGGAAGGGACGACGATCATAGCCACGCCTTCCTGTAGCTCTTCGGGAAGCGTCTCTGGGACGATGGCACGGCTCCCGCCTCCCGACCGCCGAAGGGATGAGCGATGCCCATCAGCCTGAGTGCCTCGTAGGCGACGACGAGTACCCGCCGTGACGGCTCCAGAGGTCTTCGGTGATCTTAGTGATCTCAGTTGCTCTAGCAGAGTCCGATCTGAGGGGGTGGTATAGGATATTCCTTGAAGGAGTTCGATCAGTGTCATCGTAGCGATGCGAATAAGAATCAGAAGGGGTTAGTTCGGATACCCAAGCTCAGGACGACCTCTGTCCCTGGGGAGGCGACAGTGCCTGCAGATATGGATTGCCAGGACATTACCAGCCCCCTTGAGGCGAGGCTGGTAACCCATACGTCGGAGGAGATAGGCAGCATCCATAGCACTCATACCGATGACCGAAGGGGATACGTCCGGCAGGCTGGGTACGTGAAGTAGCATGCAGAGCGGTATCGACCTGTACGTAGAGACCAGCATCCTTCGGCATACGTGGAGCGGAAGGCCCAGCTGGCTCATCATGGAGAGCACGGAGGAGCCCGGACCAAGCTATCTGCTTCGTGTAGGGCCTTCAGTGAGGACGATACATGGAGGGAATCCAGTGGGATAGGGATCTTCGAGAGCAAGGAGGCTCTCTGCGATGCGCCGGATGATCGGAGCAGCCATCACCCCACCACCAGCACTGAACTGGCTAGAGGCTTGCGGATCACAGCGATGCAGAGTACTTCGGAGCTTCGGAGGGGAGTAGGCGCAGAAGGATGCCTGGTGGCGCACATGCCCCTGTAGAGTCCACATAGCCACCACGGCCTGAGGACAGCTGAGCCGTACCACTCTTCCGCTGATCGCCACGAAGGGAGAGCGGCTTTTCTTTTCCCGTCCCTTCGGTCACGACACGGCGGAGCATTTCCTGAATAGCTTGCAGGGTCTCGGGCTTACAGATCTGCTCCTTGATGACCCGAGGCTCGAGAGGTCTTGAGGATCATCACGGCGACGGATCTCGGTGACGAGTAGGCGGCATCGTGGCGACCACCGTTGTGATCATTGACAGATAGGCTAGGTATAGATCGGAGGCACCCGTCTCGTAGCCGTAAGACATCCAGGCTAGGTCGTGAACCATCGGTTCGGATCGTCGCACGCTTTGAATGCGAGCTCGTGCAGTCAGCCTTCGATCTCGAGCTCTAGGTCGTAGCCGAAGCCGAGCTCTCGTAGCTTCTGGACGTACTCATCGGGCGATTCTCATCAGGCCTTGGTGATGATCTAGTGACCCCGACATTACGCCGGCTCTGACGATGGTCTGCGCAGCCGAGAGACGACACCATAGCCACCATGGTGGGCATTGTGGTCACGCACCGTCCGCCCCTTGTACGACCAGAGACCACTGCCTACATCGATGGTATCGTTGGGATGGATCACTCCATCGTCGAGAGCTACCATCATAGAGGCGACCTTGAAGGTAGAGCCCGGCTCACTAAGGTCCGCCACAGCCATATTCGTCGTCTCCCGGTAGACACCCGGGCAGCACGCTGGAGGTTGGAGATCGCTACCACCTTACCCGTCTTCACTTCCATCAGGACGACCGTCCCGCTCTCTGCCTCGAGCTGGGAGAGTTGCTCACGGAGGTTACGCTCCACGATGCTCTGGATGTTCATGTCGAGGGTGGTATAGACGCTGGCGCCATCGACGGCGGGCTGACGGACGATGTGCTCGTACTTCCCCATATTATAGAAGAGAGTCGTCCGACTTCCCCACGGAGGAAGTTGTTGAGCGTAGCTCTAGACCGGACTTAGGTTCGGTGAGTCCATCCTTCGTGCGGTCGTAGAGCTGACCGATAGTGCGGTAAGCGAGCGAACCGAGAAGGATAGATCGACGGGTCTCATTCTCCGTGCAGACGAGCTTGGAGAAGAGGCTGGAGCGAGTACCGCCTTCTTGGTCTTGATGGGGCAAAAGGGAGCGGCATTTCCAAAGGCCTTGTACTGTACATAGGTCACGTCCGCTGGGTAGACAGCGAGTGACGATCTCCGATGGCGAAGGCTCGGCGCCAGACGCTCCTTGAGAGCTTTGACTTGGTCAGCTTGCGAGCGGAGAGATCGAAGGTCGTAGCCATCAGTTCCGCTAGGAGTCACGGCCTGCGTCGAACTCTGCTCGTAGCTCCAGCACCTAGCTCGCTGTAGGGAATCCTTCGCTCCTCCTCTCGGAGGCAGAGGCTTACGCAAGGGGCCAGTGCCTCAGCTCTGAAGTCGATGAAGAGTCGGTAGATGGGAGAAGTCACGGCGATCGGGCGACCATCACGGGCGTGGATCGATCCACGCATAGGCTCCTCTCTCACCTGTCGGGGAGGTTGACGGAGGCAGCACGGCGGGCATACTCCGCCCCATCGGGACTGAGGATGAAGAGGACGATGCATGTCATCACCAGGACCATCACCAGCGTCACCAGGGCGACGATCCAGGGGAAGCGGTCGTCGGGTCAGGCGGTGCCATTCGACTCTCTATGAGACTTACTGATGAGTCCGAGGCGAGGGGTGCGTATCCCAGAAGAAGGCCTTAAACATGCGATCAGTACGTGAAGTCAGCGCAGAGCTCAGAGGGAAGAGGACTGCAGAGCGGGTTCAGTGCGACGAGCCAGAGAATTACTGCCCAGGAGTCGACGAGGAGATAGGGAGGCTGGGTGGCGGGCACCGGCTGGAGCTGGTACTGACTGACCTTGTCCACGATGGTGATCCGCTCGTATTCGATGGAGGCGCAGCCGGGAGGTGTAGAGCGACTTGTAGCGTATATCATGAGCTACTCCTCCAGCAGTGATCTCCCGAAGACTTCCCTGATAGAAGTAGGGCCAAGCGATGATCGCCCCCGAGGAAGAGGCAGAAGAGGATGAAGCCTCGGTTGTTGCCGGACAGGAAGTCCCCAGAGGTCGTTCTCGACCCATTCGAGAGATTGCGGTCAGCCTCCTCTTCTTCGCCGAGGGCTCTTGGGTAGAAGACTGGCTCATCCGCCCAAGGCCGAGCTTGGGACTCCTGGTGATACTGCTGCTGATCTATCATAGTCGGGATCAAATGAACTAAGTCTCGGATGGGCGCTCGGGGTGAGCGTCAGAGAAGCTCTGCGATGCGGGCTGCTTTTCTACACGAGCACGAGGATTGCGGGCGATCTCCTCAGCGAAGGGGTAATAGGGCTTACGAGTAACGAGCTTCCACGAGGCGGAAGGCCCCAGATACTGGGCATCATCGCTGTCGTCACCCTGGCGAGAAGTTCTTCACGAGGCGATCTTCAGAGGTGATAGGTCATGATGACGAGCCTTCCCCAGGGCCGGAGGACCAGCTTGGTGCTCTCAGTGAGTTCCTCGAGGCAATCCAGTTCGCCGTTGACTTCGATACGAGTGCTTGGAAGATGCGGGAGAGTTGCTTCTTCTCCTGATCTGGGCGTACCAGGGGGCAGAACGACGTGTCAGGTCCCCCACTCGCTGCAGTGGCGATGCCGAGCGAGCCTGCACGATACAGGCAGAGCGATCTGACGGCTCTGCTTGAGTTCGCCGTAGCGGTAGAAGATGCCGGCAAGCATCGCTTCGTCGTACTCGTTGAGTATGTCCCGAGCCGAGCGACCCGCCCGATTGTTCATGCGCATATCCAGCGGGGGAGCTTCGTCTCTGAAGCTAAAGCCTCGCTCCATATCATCGAAGTGATGGGACGAGACGCCGAGGTCCGCAGAGTGCATCCACCTGCCCCAGACGTCCATAGTAGTCATGAAGCGTCTAGGTGACGGAAGTTCAGAAGCGATGAAGGTGAACTGCTCCCCCTCGACAGCTCGCGAGACAGCATCCGGATCTTGGTCGAAGGAGTAGAGATGCCCACCCGAGGCAAGGTGCTCCAGTATCGCACGCGAATGGCCTCCGCCACCGAAGGTCAGCATCGACTGACACCCCTCTGGGCGTAGTTGCATGCCCTCGAGGCACTCCTGTAGCATGACAGGCACGTGATAGTCTTCAGCTTGTACGATGCTCACAATAATAACACAATGTCGGGCCAAAGGTACGGATCCTAGCGCAAACGGCCGAGATTCGCCCGTCGTCCGGGGGCTCTTCCGTCGATACCCCGCCACAAAGCCTGCTGTGGAGCGCGCTGGAAGGGGTCAGACAGCACTGTAGGTCGTCTGACTGACCCAGGTAGAGTCCGCAAGAAACCTGCTGTAGGTTTTTCGACGACCCACCGTAGGGTCCTTTTAGCCTCCAGAGGAGTCGATCGAGGACGACGCCGGCCCCTGCGGACAACGCATTAAAATCACTAACTTGCCCTCCCGGGACATCCCCTATTTATGGTTGTAGAAGGGCGAAGCATGAGTAAACATCCTTTCGTGGCATGGGCGTGGCGCTGATCACCTTCACCGAACAAGAAGAGGTGAACTACAAGAGCCTTGAGCGGCTCATGGACATCTCCTGCGTGACCAAGCCACAGACTTCATCGTCATCCACGGCACTGCAGGCGAATCCTTGTCTGACTCGTCAGGAGCGGGACGAGAGATGATCAAGCACGTCATCACGGCAGGTGGCAAGGGGCTGTCCTCGATGGTCGGTCTCGGAGGAACAATACCCAGAGATCGGCGAACGTATCAGCAGAACTCGACCCAACCGGGACTCTCGGTATCCTCTCCGTGCCCTACATACAAGCCCTCGCGAAGCAGGCATGTCCGCCACTTGCCCACCTGGCCGAGCGTAGCCGCCACCGATCGTCCTATATAATGTCCCTGGGCGTGTGGATCAACATGGCTCTTAGCACTGCATGCCTGGCCTGGCACTGACAACATCATCGGGATCAAGGGAGGCTGAGGCTTTCCCCAGGCGAGAGCGGATCACTTCGTGCGAACTCCCGAGGACTTTCGTCGTCCTCTCGGGCGATGATGCCCTCACCGTCCCTTCAACCAGAACGGCGCTCGAGGTGATCTCCGTCGTGGGCAATGCTTATCCGCTCTTCTCCCATCTAACGCCTCTGGCTTGGAGGGCACGCCCAGACCGGTGCGACAGATCAGCCGCTCTCAGCGCAGTCGTGAACCGAACCCACAGTCGCGATCGAGGCACTGCTCCTGCTGCGGCGAACAATGCAGCGTCCGATGAGCATGGAGCATGGATGCCTGCTCTGCTCAGCTCTCTTAGTCACTGAAGTCTTAGGCACGACGAGACCTCGCAGAAGCCGAAGAAGCGCAGTCAGACAGCTATTGGACCCTTGCAGAGCCCTCAGGTGAGTACTCGGAGAAGCAGTAAGTTCCTCGCCCTTGCCTACTGCACCGCGGAGGAGGCACTAGCTCGTGTGGCGGGCTTCCAGGCAGAAGTACCACGATGCCCGGCACATCTGCTGGGCTTATCGCCTATGGGCCTACAGGAGCCCTACCGAGCCAACGATGACGGAGAGCCTTCCGGGCACGGCAGGCAAACCATACACGGTATAGTCGTCCCAGGACTGACGAAGTCATCGTCTGGTGCGCTACTTCGGAGGAGTTAAGCTCGACGAGCGGACTCATCGAAGCCACCGTGAGCTGCCCTGGCAGCACTCGAAGATCCCCTCGCAAAGATATATCTTCAGGAGCCTCTATCGTCTCCTTCCCTACGAACCATGGGCGTGATGCGCCAAGTCAAGGAGACCGAGCAAAGAGTCCTCCTCCAAGACTTTAGAGAGTCCTGCCTCGAGCTCAGATACGAGCAGGTCGCCTCGACGAACTATACCGCTCGCAGCTATCTACGGCGTCGAACTAAAATCCAAAACAGCAACGAATGGAAGATAACGACCAGAAACCTCCAGGACACCTGGGTGAGATCCGAGGATATAGCGAGCACTCAAAGGAAGTCCGTCTCAGGCTTCGGTTGGGCTACAAACTCCCGCAACTCTAGGACGTCGACGACCTTCTCCGTCAATTCGACTCTGGCCCGCCTCCTCGTCCCCGAGGACTTCGGCGTCGTAGCAGTGCTCAACATCTTCATCGCAATATCCATGGCTCCTAGCCGATGCTGGCTGGCTTCTCTCTAGCACACCAGAGCATCTGGATGAAGAAGACACCTCCACAGTATTCTACTTTACAGCTACCATGGGGCTCATACTCTATGGGATCGTTTCTTTGTCACAGCCCTTGGATCGCAGACATCACTTTCCACAACCCGGTCTTAACAAGATGTCCTGAGTCTAGCCCTAAGCTTCGTTGTCTATGCACCAGGGAATGTCCCAGGCATCCCTGATCTGGCGCAAGATGAAATTCCCATGAGGTCTATATGCCAGATCCTACAAGGCCTAATCGAGGGTGGCGTAGGATCATCATGACTCGTGTGGCTTCGCTACTGGTCCCTTGTTGGCCTTGCCATTGTGAGATACAACTACGAGCTATCTTACTCTTCTATGTCGCAGAATGGTTCCCAAGCTCGTTTTCAGCAAAGAACGTCTTAAGTACCACTTTACTTTTGGAGTCGCGAATGGCTATCTCAAAAAGTGATTGTCTCCATCTACGACAACCTTACATTAGCTGTCATCGGATGCATCTTCTCAGCCAGAGCCCTTGGACTGTATGTCAGCTAACTCGCTTTTATATTGTCCCTGTGAAGCTACTATGGCAGACCCCATCCACAAGGTGACCTATCCTGTGCTAGTGAAGATGCAGATCCCGAGAGTTACGTGCTGGATACAGTCACACATGCGCCTGCTCTTCCAGCTCCTCTTGCCCCATGATGATCCTGCTCATCTCCCTTGCATCTCCCTATCACTTTCTCTTCGGAACAAATGGATGGAGGCATCTCCTTTTCTTTTCAGGTCCTTTGTATCTGCGGGATCCTCTATCCATCAATACATACAACAGCAAACTGAGAGGTAACGGGGCTATGACCTATATCTACGCCTCGGTAGGCACGCCGCACCATCGAGGTCATAGCTATTTTCACCGGTCTCTCTTCGGCATCTATGGCCTCCTGTGGAGTACGTCGTCACGCAGTCACCTCTTCATCAACAGCTACTCATGACGAATCATCACTCCATCTCTGAAGCAACAGCTATCTGAACTCATACCATTTGCTCTGCATGCCAGCAGCTGCAGGAGACTGTAGTTTGGGCTCTAGATAACATGCTACTATCTAGTTTGGCCGACTTTTATGCGTTTATCCTCAGGGGAGCGTAGCGATGAGAGTATATATCTGCTTTTGGCCTACCTCTTCACTCGTGAGATCTACTCTATGTGTGGAGACTCATCCTCCATCATGTACTGCATCCATCATCAGTCCTAATTATTTGTTACCTTTGTAGATAATAGTCTACATTGGACGACGTCCATAATCACAGAAAGAGAATTATGAAGAAGATTATCTTGGCCTCTTTTCGCCTGATCGCAGCCGTATCACCGAGCTCTTGCGGATCGAGAAGTAGCTGCTATCGCAAAAGCCTACGAGCAGTACAAGCAGCTGAGATCGCCACCCAAGACTCTAAGTCTCCGGGTACAGTATGAAGCTCCCCCACCACTGCTCCAGAGGACCTGCCGTCCCTGTGACTGTGCGCGCGGCGTGTCACCACCTATCAGGGCAAAGATGCTACCCGTCTCAACGCTTCAGCGTGGTCGTTGAGCTTCCAGAATCCTACCAACGCTCCAATCACAAGGATCACTATGGTACAGGCTGCTACAACACGCGTCCTCGCTACCAACGACGCTGGTATGCTACGTGTCATCGTATCGAGCTTCGACTCCAGAGCAGAAGCTGCGCTAGCCGTGAAGCTATCAAGGCTCGCTTCGCTCCTGACTTCAAGGATGTGAGCTCCTGAAGACAACTGGACAAAGGGCCCCATACAGGCTCCACCATATCACATGTGGAGACTACAGAACTACTCTCTCACGCCTCAGCACCTTCGGCATCGATGCCCAGGCAGACTGGTTCATCCCTCCACCAGCATCGAAGACCCAGCTCCTGAGCCGTGATAGAGTACTTCCAAGAGTGTCATGATGTCACCATTGGCGAGGACAATTGCCTTCCTCGCCAATTTTCATGGATAATCCTGCACTCCAAGATCCTCGTCGGGCAGAGTCATCATAGAGAGCAGAGGAGACGGTAGACATGCTCGTGGGATCAGAGTGTCCACTGGGATGACTAGTAAGAACTGAGTCGACCTCGGTCCTGTACGGCGTGGAGAATCTCCCTCATCCCCAGGCAAGTAGGCGCTGCTGCCATCCAGAATATCGGTGCCTACGGGCAGAAGTAAGCAGGTCATCCAAGAGGTGCACACGGTGAATCGTCGCTCGGGTGAGTACGTCACTTCTCGAGATCAGGAGTGCAACTACGCTACCGGCACAGCATCTTCAAGGGCCCGAATGGGCAGACTACATCGTCACACGTCGTCTACGCCTCTCGAAGCCTACGCTTCACCTCGACTATGCGGATCTTCGTGAGCGGGTCACAGCGCACACCGCTGAGCCAACAGCTAGTGACGTACGCCGAGGTCATCCGTATCGCCAAGAGAAGCTACCCGATCCAGACCACTAGACGATGCAGCTTCTTCATGAACTCCATCATCTCCTCGAAGCCTTTGCTGAGCTACATGAAAACACACCCCAATGCGCCCACTATCTCCTCGAGGATGGTCGAGTCAAAGTCCCTGCTGGCTGGCTCATCGACCGCTGTGGTCTCAAGGGCTATCGCCTCGGGCATGCAGGAGTCTACGAAGCAGGCTCTGTCTAGTCAATGCCGATGGTGAAGCTACAGGCCAAGACATCGCTCGTCTAGCCAGTATATTCAGGAGAAGTACAGCAGCGCTTCGGGATGCGCATCGAGCCTGAAGTCAGGTACATCTCTAAGCTCTCTCGCACATTCTCCAAGCACCTTCTGGCACATCCTCCGAGCCTTTGGGCTGATTGCCCAAGAGGGTATCTAGTGGACTTCCCTAGAGCTCTCAAGGTGAGATCCTCACGGAAGCCTCAAAGAGCTCCACAGGAGGTCAATCGGAGAGCGAGGAGGAGATGACGCTCTGCTAGCAAGCACTTCCCCGAGCACATCAGTCATCCTCCCTCGTACCACCTCAGGACGTACCTCGCCTTCCGGCCTATTGGAATCAGTCGCTCGCGCTAGGCTTTTCATCCTTCTCCTGACGCCCTATTCTCCTAACTTCATCTTCTCTCCTCCTGAGCTTCGCATCGAGAGACGCTAAGCTCACTGGAAAGAGCTCCCACATCACTTATGAAGGTTATTCTTCTCGCACGGGCACCAGCACGCATCCCCGAGATTGGCTGTGGCTGTCCTGTATGCCATAGTGCTGATCCTCGTGATCAGTCGTCTACGCACCTCTGCTCTGGTCATCACTGACTCGGGGCATAGGATCCTCATCGACTGACGGTCCTGACTCACTACCAAGCGACACGGCTCAGGATCGATCGAGTCGATGCGATCCTGCTGACGCATAGAGCACTACGATCACACGTTTTGGAGCTCGATGATGTCCCGTACCATCGCGCGGAGGAAGACATCCCCATCTACAGGCAGCAGCGAGTCCTTGACTCTGTGAAGGCTCCTTGCCTACACCGTCTTCGAGTCCCAATCCTTGCAGGGACCCTCGCTTCAAGCTCCACCCTATCGTGGAAAGGTGTAGACGCCTCCTTCGAACTCTTCGAGAACAGGTGACTCGATTTCGCTCGCACATGGGGCTCTGCCCATCGTCGGCTATCGGATCGGACCGCTCAGCTATCATCACCGGACATGAAGACCATCGAGCTGGAGGAGTGGGCTAAGGTCAGTGGCTCCCAGCTCCTGGTCATCAACGCTCTCCGCTACCAGCGTCCGCACCCGAGCCATCAGTCGATCCAAGACGTCGAGCGTCTCCTGCCCCGTCTCTGAGCGTCCTGAGCTGACCCTCCTGCACGCATCTGTCCCATCACGCTCCTTCGCACGCACAGATCTCGGCCCTTCTGCCTACGGATCTCCAGCCCGCCATGACTTCGAATATCATCGAGGTCGACGAGGCGGTACGATCCTCCACTCCTGCTTGCAGAGAGCCCTACACCTATAGAGACCTCGGACGTATCGCCTATGCTGAGGCTTGGGCCCTGCAGAAGGAGCTCTTCGAAGCACAGCTCGACGCTAAGCACGAAGGGCGGGCGACGGAGAGCTTCCTCCTCTTCTGCGAGCACAATCCTGTCTTCACTATGGGCAAAAGCACGCAGATGAGGCGAACATGCTGATGAGCGAGACTTCCTCCGTGAGCACGGCTATGATTTCTTCTCCGTCGAGCGAGGGGCGACGTCACCTACCACGGTCCTGGACAGATCACCGGCTACCCGATCCAGTCGATCTGGAGCAGTTCGGCCTCGGGCTCAAGGCGTACATTGACCACTGGAGCAGTCCGTCATCGAGCTCCTGCGCTTCTTCCGCATCGACTCGACGCTCAAGGCTGGAGCTACGGGGGTCTGGCTCGACGTGGGTGACCCCGTGAAGGAGCGTAAGATCTGCGCCATCGGTGTCAAGAGCAGTCTACGCTGACGATGCACGGCTTTGCGCTCAATGCCAATACCGATCTGGCGCCCTTCCACCTGATCAGCCCCTGTGGCTTCAAGGATGGTAAAGGTGACCTCGATCAGCTGAGGAGCTGGGCGAAGTGGATATGACCGTCGCCAGCCACATGCTGGCCTCGATCACTCCACCGCCGTCTTGAGGGCTCCTACCTCCCGCTTTTAATTTCCCTATCATTTGACCTCACTTATTGATCATATCCTGCTGACCTAATGACTGAGCTTAATCTGACGACGCCGTCACTGCTCTCTCGGCGATCCTCGTTGATCCTGCTCGCCTACGCAACCGCTTCCTCTCCTACGCTCGATCGTACGCAACCTCCAGGAGCGCTACGAGAATAACTCGATGCCAGAGGGTACCTCGCTCAAGCGAGATCGAGAACCTCTACCTCCGCCTCAAGCTCATCCGTGCGATGCGGATCCTCGGGGCGGGGAGTCTACTGGCATGCCTCGGGGCGATGTTCCTCTTCTACATCATGTGGGATGTCCTGGCTGGTATCGTCTTCGGCTTCAGGATGATCCTGCGCTCTCTCGCTTCCATGTGCATCCTGGGGAGATCGAGATCTCGGTCAGGGCGCTCAACCTCAACCTTCATCGCTCCGCCGTGAGTATGGTGTCTCACTCGTCAGCGCCTGACAGAGCCCTACCTGAGGAGAAGTCCAAGAGCAAGAAAAAGAAGAAGAAGGACAAAAGACACAAAGGATAAGGAGCTCTGATCGGTGGTCGCTCCCGCCCCAGCCCCCAGCAGCCCCGCCAGAATCAGGACAGAATCAGGGACAAGGACAGAGGCCGTCAGCACAATCACCCTGCGGGAAGGCTCTACCGACAAGCGTGAAGAGCGCTCCGATCGTCAGCCACGTCAGCAGGGTCGAGGAGCGCCCGCCCAGCGTGAGGACCGTGCTCCCCGTAGCGAAGAAGCCCACGCAGCCTCAGCGTGACGAGGCGTACCGACCGCCAACCTCGGGGTGAACGTCAGCTCAAGGGCAGCGCTCTCAGGAAGGTCGTGAGCAAGGTGCTCGCAATAATCCCGCCGTCAGCGCCCGAGCGTAGCGAAGAAGCCAGCCCCAGCACCTGCGAAGAGGTCCTGAGTAGAAGCTCCAGCAGCAGCGCTCCCCGAGGCAGGTCGGGTCAGGAGCGTCGCCAGCGCGTCCAGAGCGTGCGGATCGGTGGCGAAGTATCGTCGTGCAGCTCGAAGCCCAGCGCACGTGCGTAGAGCACGGCGGGAAGGCTCTCCTCAGCCCAGCGAGCGCTCCCGTGAGCCGTCCCCACCGAGCCAGCCACGGAGCGCACAGCGCACAGAGCTCGTCAGTCGGGAGCCACCCGCCAGCCCGGCCAGCGGAGTAGCCGTCCAGCCCGACCGCAGAGCTACGAAGAAGCGTAGCACGCCAGCGTGAAGCCTCAGAGAGTGCCCAGCAGGGCACCCTCGAACGCTCGTTCGCACAGCGACGGTAGGAAATAGCCCCTTCTCCCGAAGGCAATCCCTTTGGCTTTGACCTCTAGTGGGGCCCTCTTCTCCAGCGGATAGAGGGCGCTCGCGCTCGACTGTCCGGAGGTCTTCACCAGACGCAGCATCAGCGCGGGTTTGAGGCCCCCTCAGGACCCTTGCGTGGATCGCCTCAGCGACCACGGTACGCAGTCGAGACGACGGCACAGTAGGTCGCTGGGGCGACTCATCATAGCTTTCCTCCGACGCTCATAACGAAGAGCATTTCGTCTCGCTCGCCCTCGATTCTTTTCGGTTTTCCCAGCAAAGAGTGGCATGATACGAGGAAACAACGATGCACTTCGAATGAAGGCCTACCCCTCCTTATGCCCCTCACTCCGTGAAGACCTACGCTCGAGGGTGAAGCGCAGCACGCCCTACGCGTCCTACCGTGCGCAGGTGGGTGACGAAATTTCTGTCACCGACGGGCAGGGTACACTCTTCAGAGACCCGAGTCACGGGCGTGAGATCGTCGATACTGTCTCCCCGAGCGTCCTTCACGAGGCAGCCTAGCAGAAGTACTGGCGAGGCACTTGGAGGCATGCACATCGCCCGACGAGACGAGTCTGGATCGTATCGAGGTGGATGCTCGCGAAGATGGTCGAAGCAGGTCTCGATGAGATCTTCCTCATCAAGACCACGCACCCGAGCGCAAGTGCATACCAGCGCACGACCGCCTAGAGCGGATCATCCGAGAGCGCGTGAAGCAGTCACACAGGCGCTCCTGCCCACCCTCACCCACCGACCTACCCTCGCCTCCCCTCCTCCAGGCTGCCTCCGACTACGACCTTCGCCTTCGCACACTGTCGTAGGGACCTCCCCGAGCGTACGACCATCGACCGAGTCTTCCGCCCGGAGTCGAAGATCCTCCTGATGATCGGGCCCGAAGGAACTTCTCCGTCGAAGAGATCGAGACGGCCGTAGCTCCGGATGCAGCTTTCCATCACCTCGCCTGAGTCGCCCTACGCACCGAGACCGCCGGGCTCTATCGATACAGTGGCCACATACCCTCGACACGATCGGCCACGCCCACCCTCCTGCTAAGCAACCAACAAAATAGTACCCTCACTCAATCACTCACTTCATGGAACAGAGAGAAATCAAACTAAGCCTTTATCTACCGAGATATGTGGCGGCTTCGAAAGTACCAGCCCCGTAAGGATCAGCCGCGATCGCTCCCGTCTTAGTCGAGGATGGGTTGCTTTGCCCGTGTCGAGACTCGATCGGTGGCGCCTCGAGCAGGTCAACCTCCTCACGGCGAGAATCCCAGCAAGGCCGCACGTGCTACACCAAGCCCTCAACGAAGCCGGGTATCCAGACCCATATGCTCGACCCGTGCCAACGGGCCATGCGTATGTTCCCTGTACCCGCCGACGTACGTCGCCCGATGTACAAGGTCAAGAGGCGAGGCTCGATATCACACGTACTTCTGACGGGCTCAATGACCCCGCAACGTCATCCCTCCATCCACTACGCCAGCAGTTGCGGGATGATCCTCAGGCTACCCTCTGATCACGCACTCCCCAGTACATACGGTCGAGTACTGCTGATCAGCGGACCAGTTCATCTGCTGCTGGCGCTCCTGAGATCTGCCTCAGGACATGGCGGGTATCGAGTCGCCTCGCTTCCTCGGTCGCCTGGTCAAGAACCATCACGACCAAGCACCCCGAAGTCATCATCAGGTACCACGGTCACTCAGGGTCCTGGCTTCTCTGTAGCCTCGATGCTCGAGGTGTGTCGACATGGGGCTGACGTCATCGACGTAGCTATGGAACCCCTCTCTTGAGGGTAAGATCCACCCAGACGTCATCACCATCCGTGAGATGCCCACGCTGAGCCACAAGGTGGCTGGGATCAATGGACGCCTACATGAAGGCTCGATGCCCTCACGCAGGAGTTCATCATGACTGACCTCGGTTACTTCATCAACCCCTCAACCTCCTGGACCTCTTCACTGCTCGTCGGCTGCGGGTCTGCCTGGGTGGTGCTGATGGGCTCGATGATGGCTGACCCTCGGGCGTACAGCAGGATCAACATGCACCTCGCAAGAAGGGCGAACCCGAACTGAGCGTCGATGACCTGCTCGTCCGCCTCTTCGACGGTGGCTATGTGCGGCACGTCTCGGCTATCCCACTCGTCACCCCCTTTCAGCCAGTATGTGAAGAACGTCGCTCTGATGAACGTCTACAACCTCATCATCGGGAAGGGTCGCTGGGAAGCGATTGACAACAATACCTGGGGGTATGATCCGGAAGTCCGGTCGTCTCCCAGGCAAGCTCGATCAGGAGATGATTGATCTGGCTAAGGAGAAGGGCTTCGAGTCACCACCGAGAGACCCACAGCTCAACTACCCTGGATGCTGCTGAAAGTGTTCCTGCAGAGATGAAGGAGAACGGCTGGGAGCTCGGTGAAGACGACGAAGAACTCTTCGAATTCGCCATGCCGAAGACTCAGTACCGTGACTGCAAGGCGGGGCTTTAAGGAACGCTTCCAGGCAGAGCTCGACAAGGCTAAGACCGATGCCCTCATCAAGAGGGCTATAGCGCCGAAGATGCTCAGAAGGTAAAGCGTCAGGGCACACGAACCTATCCAGGCTCCTGCTTCTGGTCGAGATCATCTGGGAGATCGATCCGATGACTACTCTACGCTCCTGCTGCTGGGTACCGCCATCAGACAGGCGAACCTCTCTGCTACATCCAGACTACCGCCGGCTACTTCCAGAACCCAGATCTCCAACTTCACCGGTCGCCTCGCTGAGGTCATGCAGCTCAGGGTGCTAACATCCGCAAGGGTGAAGCTCTAGCCTACGTCCGCCCAGCAGAGAAGGAAGAGCTCTTCGTCGAAGACGAACCTGCACATGCCGCCTGCAGAGCGCATCGAAGAAGTGCGCCACGTCATCCGTGCTCGTCGCGCTACGAAGTAAGCACGCACCACTCAAGGACGCCTGGGCGCCCACTCTACGCCACGAGGGCTAGCACTCGGAGCTCAATTCGCTCCAGTGTAGCCCTCGTCATATATATATGTACCAGACCTTGCAACCCTTCCCGATAGCTTCAGCTAGTACCTTAGCTCCACCCTAGGTCTAGACTTAGCATCGCTAGAGCCCACACCTTGTACAGAAAGAGCCTGCTCCTTAGAGAGTATAATCCGACTCCCCACGAAGAGAGCTTCTCAGCATAGCCCAATTCCACACCTCGCATAGTCTTCCTCTATACCATATACACAGGATGCTCCCACAGCCTCCTTGGAGCTCTGCAAGCCACTTTTGTAGGCTGCCGAGGTTCTTCCCCAGATACCCGCCTAACGACCTTCCCTAGCTCACCGAAGTGATGTACCGAAGATAGCGACAGCAAGAGAGCCGTTAGGGACAATTAAGGACCATATGGTCCACCGCCTCGCACGTGCACGTACCTTTGTATTGCAGCCCCAGGCAGGGGCTACCCTCCCATGAGAGCGAGGGTTTATACTCCTATATACCTATATGATCAGCCCACAAGCCAACTTATCCTGCAGGGCTTCGCTTGTGTTCTTCTCCTCAGCCCATGCCTCAGCTGTGGTCCTAGCTACCGACAGCAGACGCACCAAGCCCACACCACAGAGAGCACCCACCAGCAGTGCGACCCACACCAACTTCACCCATCGAGACGACAGCCTCTATCTGGAGGTGAGAGCGAGGAACTTTCGCTTCATCCCCTCCCAGCGACACAGCCTTCCTCCTACCCACCGCCTCGCTCCTTCCACGGGAGAAGGGCTGGAGTCTCCACCTACCACCGCAGGCAGGTCACACGGCACCAGGCAGCCGACACGAAGCTACCGACGAGCACCAACAAGCGACGGCAACCCAGTATCAAGAGCAGGTGGACACTCCACCACGAGCGCTAGAGGTGGATTCAGACGTATCCTCCTCCAGGTCCTTCTCTCACTCAGCCTTCTTCTCGGAGTAGGCTACATCTACAGGAGGGCACAGCGATGAGAGCCGAAGCTATCCGCTACATCAGTCCTGCACTGTAGCGCCACTGATCCGACCGCCCCTATTCACCCGAAGCCCCAAAGCGAGACCATCGTGCTCGAGGATCTCCACAGGGGCTGGCTACCACTCTACATCCGCCAGTCAGGACGATTATTCCCCACGTCCCCTCCATCAGATAGGAGCGCACGTGAGGGGCTACAACAGCTGTAGCTGGGGCGTCTGTTACGAAGGTGGCCTTGATCCCAACGGGAAGGCTACGGACACCCGTACCGAGGCGCAGAAGGTAGCCCTTCGACAGCTCCTAGTCCAACTCAAGGCTCTAGCCCTCAAGCCGAGATCAGTAGTCACCGTGACCTCAGCCCTGACCGCAACAGGGATGGGACGTGACTCCTCCGAATGGATCAAGTTTGTCCCTGCTTCGACGCACGCGCCGAATACAAGCAACTCACCTCAGCACACACTTCCCTATGGAAAGTAAAAGCCCCAAGGCCACCCCTACAGCTCTGGATCGCCTCCGTCCTCTGCCTCTTCGGGCTCGCCCTCCTCGGCGCAGCCTTCTTCACGCCCCCACCTGGGAGATTCACTCCAGTGTCCTCGCTAGCCTACGGCGAGGTGAGTGACCTTCGCCGGCGCCCCTTCGGCATCGACTACCACTACCGCCACTGATCTCACTCGTCCTCCCTAGCATTCCACCCAGCCCAGCACCCTAGCACACGATCCTTTCAAATCATAGACTGGTCAAGAGAGAGGCGCCTGAGTTGAAGAGCTTGGACTTCCTCTCGTTCTATTAGTGGGGGACTAGTACTACTTTTCCCTACCGATGCCCCCCTTGTGGGAAAATCTTTTCCCCGCAGCATATATAGGTTATCTATCAATCACTTAGTGAAACGCATGGGGCTGTGCATAAGTAGGTGAGTATCCTCTGTGCATACTCCACAGAGCTCTGATTTCTAAGAGCTTAGGATAGCACCCTCAGTCGCCTTATCAGGGGATGCTATATGCCTCATAACAAATGGCATACGAAGGAACGAGAAAAGCAAGCCTTTTCCCAGTCTCCTAATAATTGTAAACTTTGCATCGAAAAAGAGATCCCAAGGACACCATCAAGGTCCAGCTAGCTCCTGCAATATAACGAGTTAGCACCCTTCCTGCTTGTGGATAGCTCTTCAGATCCATCAGAAACGTAGCCTGGCACGCACGGGTGCTTCTCCCAGCACCTGCACCCCTCTAGGCTCCATAATAATTATAATGCTCTTGGCTCACGATTACGCAGAGGCATACACTCATGCATACCCCCATCCCACAGGACGGGGAGCAGCTCTGGAAGCAATGCCTCCAGATCATCGCTCGCTCCTGCGATCCTCAGACACTGCAGCGCTGGTTCGCTCCCATCCGTCCCCTCGGCGTAGAAACCCGAGAGGATGAAGGAGGCTCCTTCAAGCTACTTGTCCTCGAGGTACCATCGAAGAGCTTCTATGAAGATCTTCTTCGGACGCATGAGACGCTACTCATCCGAGCCCAGCAGGAAGTCCTCACCCCACGTGGGCTAGAGATCTTCCTAGCTCCGGCACAAGTGGCACCGGCTCCTTCGCCTGCTAAGATCGCACGGACTCAAGACTATACCTCGCATCTGAGTGCAGACCTTCGCTTCGAGACCTTCTACGAGAGCGCTTGCAATCGTGAAGCACTCTCATCGCCGAAGCCACTGCAGCCCGCCCTGGGCAAAGCTCCTCCTGAACTTCATCTTCATCTACGGCCCCAGTGGCGTGGGAAGACGCACCTCCGAGCCATTGAGCCAGCGAGCTAGTGGAGCTTCACCGACGATGCGTGACGCTACGTGTCGAGCTCAGTTCGAGACGCAGTTCATCCGTGACAGTCTGATGCGTGGGACAGAGCGTGGCATGTTCATCGACTTCTACCAGCAGATGGACATCCTGATCATCGACGACATCCAGGGGCTTATCGGGAAGACCAAGACCCAACAAGCCTTCTTCGACATCTTCAATCACCTCTACCTCCTCGGCAAGCAGATCATCGTCACCTGTGACGTTCTCCCCGTGGATCTCAAGGGGTGGAAGCCCGCATCATGACGCGCATCCAGGTGCGATGATGCTCCATCGACCGTCCTGATCTGGAGCTCCGACGCAAGATCCACAGCGCCGTGTCGCAGACAGCGGTGTCGAACTCGGAGGAGGAATGTCGAGTTCATCGCTGAGAACATGCAGGACAACGTCCGTCAGCTCCCGAAGGCGCCATCCGTATCGATCGTCACGCACTCGAAGTTCTCGGATCCGGCGCGGTAGACATCGACATGACTCGTCGCATCGTCGGTGGCACCGTCTCCATCGAACGCAAGGAGGTGACGCCGAGCTTGTCCTTGACACGGTGTGCAAGGTATTCGGCGTCGAGAAGGAGCAGCTTGCACGCCTTCACGCAAGGGCCGTCCTCGCCTTCCCGCCAGGTGACGATGTACCTCGTCAAGAAGCACACCAGCGCTTCGTACAACACCTCGCCCAGCTCCTGAATCGCAGCGACCGCACGACCATCATGCACGGTTTGCAAAGCGATCGAAGGGCGTATCAACATCGAGCCCGCCCTCAGAGCGCTATCGCTCCTCGTCGAAGAAGACTCAGTGATAGCTTCCGCCCCGCCTGAGAGCGCCCTGGACAACAACTCAGAAACGCCTCAGCCCTCCCTCACTTCGGTGACGGAAGGGCCGAGGCGTTCTAGCTCTATCGATCGAAGGCGCTTGATTAAGGGATCTTCGCCCACAGATTAGGGTTAGAAGACAAGGCGAGAAACCCGGTGCAAGCCCCAAGTACTGGAGAAGGCCGGAAACACACACGGATCTGAGGAACGTATCTCAAGCTTTCAGTCAAGCGCCTCACGGCTGCCACGGCACGAACACAAAGCAGAGCACGGGGAATGTTAAAGCGCCCTGTCCAGGAAGCTCTATAAGAATCCAGGCAAAGTAACTCTAAGATCGCCGTGGAATGGATTGAATCACAAGAAAGTATTATTAGATTACAAGCGAAGTACCAAGCGATCCGAATCGAAGTAATGCCACATTCGGATGAAAGCAATAAAACCTCCCGTCAGAAGTAATATAACATTCGACCGAAAGTAATATTACCTTCAGCCATGATGTAATATAACATTTGGACGAAAAGTAATATAACATTCCAGCGAACTAATATAATATCTCGAACGGAAGTAATAGGAACATTCTGTCGGGGTAATAGAATATTCCGACGGAAGTAATGGAATATTCTAGCGAAGTCCTATTACCTTCAAGCGAAGCGATACAGATTACGCAGAGAGTACGAGCTTCTTTCCCGGCCCTTCATCAGGCTTCCCGAGGCTTCCTTCGACAAAAGCTGACCGAGCAAAGCCGTAAAAGAGCCCTTCCAACAAAGAAGAAGGAGACGTCCCACCCGATCGTGGAGCGTCTCCTTCTGTAAGGATCGGTTGAGCTAGTGCTCTACCAGCCAGCCTTCTTGACCCCAGGGATGAGGTCGGCAGAAGCCATCTCACGGAACTGAATACGAGAGATGCCGAACTGGCGTATATAGCCCTTAGGACGACCCGTCATGCTGCAACGGCTGTGCAGACGTACAGGAGAAGCATTCTTAGGCAGAGCCTGGGAGCGCTTCGTAGTTACCTTCGGCCTTGAGCTGAGCACGCTTGGCAGCATACTTAGCGACCAGCTTCGCACGCTTTACTTCGCGTGCCTTCATTGATTCCTTTGCCATAGTATTTAGTTGCCTTTCTTAGCGTTCTTGAATGGTAGGCCGAACTCCTTGAGGAGTGCATAACCTTCTTCGTCGGTCTGAGCCGAGTGACGAACGTGATGTTCATCCCAAGGATCTTCGTGATGCCGTCGCGAGGTTGATCTCAGGAAGATGATCTGCCTCGCTGATACCGAGGGTATGGTTCCCACGACCATCGAACCTGCTTCGATCCCCTTGAAGTCACGGATACGAGGCAGTGCGATACGGATCAGACGTTCGAGGAACTCGTACATCTGCTCACGGCGCAGAGTGACCATGACACCGATAGGCATCTTCTTACGAAGCTTGAAGTTAGAGATGTCCTTCTGAGAGACCAGAAGCTACAGCCTTCTGACCAGTGATGGCTGAAAGCTCCAGCGATAGCGACATCGATGATCTCTTGTCCGCCGTAGCGATACCGAGACCCTGGTTGATGACGATCTTCTTGAGACGGGCACCTGCATTCTGGACTTTGTATCCGAACTGCTGAAGCAGGGCAGGAACGATGCGTTCCTTTATATCTCGTTCTTTAGACTTGCAGTGTTGCTCGATTACTTGATCTCCTCTCCTGACTTTTTGGAATAACGTACAAGCTTCCTTCGTCATTGAGACGACGACCGATACGCGTAGCCTACCCGTCGCAGTGATTCTAGGACGTTGAGCTTAGCGATATGGATAGGAGCTTCCTTCTCTCGATACTGAGGGTTCTTAGCGCGGCTTAGCATGCTTAGCGACGATGGCTACACCCTCGACAATCGCACGCTGCTTGTCGACGAGGACTTCGAGCACGCGTCCCGTCTTACCCTTGTCTACACCGCTGAGGACGACTACCTGGTCGCCCTTCTTGATATGTAACTACTCATTTCTTCTTCGTCTTTGAGGTTAGAGGACTCAGGCGCGGAGAAACGATCTTCATATTCACGGCACGTAGCTCACGAGCCACAGGGCCGAAGATACGGCTACCACGCATTTCGCCAGCAGCATTGAGCAGGACACAAGCGTTGTCATCGAAGCGGATGTAGGAGCCATCGGGGCGACGAACTTCCTTCTTGGTGCGGACGATGATTGCCTTGAGACGACCCCCTTCTTCAGGTCAGAAGAAGGGATGACGCTCTTGACAGCAACGACGATGATATCACCGACAGAGGCATAGCGACGGCGCGTTCCGCCGAGGACACGGATACAAAGGGCTTCCTTCGCTCCGCTATTGTCTGCTACTACGAGTCTTGATTCTTGCTGGATCATATACTACTTAGCTCTTTCGATAATATTGACTAATCTCCATCTCTTGGTACGGCTCAGAGGCGAGTCTCCCATGATACGGACAGTATCACCGATGCTGCACTCTGTTCTTCTCGTCGTGAGCATGGTACTTCTTCGTCTTGTTGACGAACTCCTACCATAGATAGGGTGCTTTTTTCCTTCCACTTGACAGCGACCGTGATGGTCTTGTCCATCTTTGGTGGAAGAAACGACGCCTACACGTTCTTTTCTTAATCTTCTGTTCCATCGGGAGATACATTAATTGTTGTTGAGTTCGCGCTCGCGAAGAATGATACTTCATCTGAGCGATCGAGCGCACGCACGTGACGGAGCTCAGCATGAATCTGCTGGAGTGACGGCATGGTCATATGCGCTCTTGCCGTAAGCTGCCTCTTCGGCTACCACACGCTCCTGTAGCTCAGGCGCAGTGAGCGCCTTAATCTCTGCTAGTTTCATCTCTTCTATTACAGGTTAGTGTTAGACATATCGTAGTCACGACGGACGACGAACTTAGTAGTGACGGAGCTTCTGAGCTGCAAGGCGGAGAGCTTCTTAGCTACTCGAAGGAAACGCACGATCTCGAAGAGCATACGACCTGAGTCACGTTGGCGACAAAGCTCGGGCGAACCCTTTACCCTTACCCATTCGGACGTCGGCGGCTTTCGGTGATAGGCTTGCATCAGGAAGATACGTACCCAGACCCGCCCTGACGCTGCATATAGCGAGTCACAGCGATACGGGCTGCTTCGATCTGACGACCAGTGATCCAGCGAGTGCCGAGTGACTTGATCCCGAAAGAAACTGAAGGCGACTGAGTTGCACGCTGAGCGTTACCCTTAGCGACCCTTCTGGACCCTTCTAAACTTAGTTTCTTAGGTTGTAACATTGCTGTCTTCGTTCTTATACGTTAGCGATTGCCTCTTCTGCCACCACGACCATCACGACGGCTGTCACGACGATCACGGCCACCTTCAGCGGCGAGGGCCATGACCTGGCTGAGGTTGCTGAACGAAGGAGCTAGGTCACGCTTACTGTAGACTGCACCCTGCAGATCCACACCTGACGCTCGAGGATACCGACCTTGGTCAGCGCTTCAGCCTGAGCGTAGTCGATGTCGGCACGGAGCGTGCAGAGGAGTACGTCCCTCCTGTACATCTCGGGCGAGCGATTTTCAGCAACATTCAGACGACCAGAGATTCGTACCTTGATCCCTTTTCTGCTCCGCCACGCATAGCAGCGCCGATGGCACCTTTGACTGCGCGACGATAAGCAATCTTCCTTCGAGGCTGACGAGCGATGTTGTCAGCGACAATCGCAGCATCGATATCTGGACGACGAACTCAAAGATGTTGATCTGAAACATCCTTGCTGGTGATCTTCTGAGCTCTTCCTTGAGCGTGTCTACGTCCTGGCCACCGCCTTTACCGATCACGATACCTGGACGCCAGTGCAGATGGTGATGGTGTACTGCGAGACACGCTCGATGACGATAGCGAGACATCCAGCCTTAGCCAGACGGACGCTGAGGTAGCGACGCAGGCGGCTATCTTCAAGAAGTTTGTCACCGTACTCGACCGATCACGCCTACCAGTTGGAATCCCATCCACGGATGTATCCCAAACGACTGCTACAGGATTAATCTTTTGTCCCATCTGGTTTAGTTCTCTTTATTAGCAGTGAATCGACAAAGATCGTGACGTGGTTCGAACGCTTTCACGGATACGATATCCACGACCCTGAGGGCGGGACGCATGCGCTTGAGCGCTGGCAGACCGTCAGACGAAGATGCGAGAGATATAGAGCTCACCATCTTCTGCCTTTGACGTCCGTTCTTCTCTCCCAGTTAGCGATAGGCTGAGCGGAGGAGCCTCTCAGAGCAGCGGCTTCCCATGTTGAGAGAACTTGAGCACCCTCGAGCGCACGACCTACTTCCATGCCACGCACTAGGTCAGCCACCAGCGCGCATCTTGCGAGGCGAGGTGGGGACGTTGCGGAGCGAAGGATGCTGAACGTAGACTTCAGGGCTTGCTTTCTTCTGGCTGATATTTCTCTTTCTTGCACCGCATTGTTTCTTTTCTTACTTAAAGGTCTAATTACTTCCAGCCGAATTACTTTTCTTCTTGTTACCGCTATGACCACGGAAGGTACGCGTAGGAGAGAATTCTCCGAGCTTAGCCCTACCTGCATGTTTTCGGTGATGAACACGGGATGAACTTATTCCTGTTGTACGGCAATCGTAGACCGACGAAGTCAGGGCTGATCATCGAGGCGCGAGCCCAAGTCTTGATGACGACCTTCTGCCAGATTCATTCATCGCCAAGACCTTCTTCTCGAGCTTCAGGTTGATATATGACCTTTCTTTAATGAACGACTCACAATTCTTTTGGATTAATCAGTTACTTCTACGCTCTCGATGATGTACTTAGACGAGTGTTTTAGGAGCACGAGTCTTGAGACCCTTAGCGTAGAGACCCGTACGAGAGCGTGGGTGACCACCAGAAGCGCGGCCTTCACCACCACCCATTGGGTGATCTACAGGGTTCATGACGACACCTCGGCTGTGAGGACGACGACCAGCCAACGGCCACGACCGGCCTTACCAGAACGCTCGAGGGCGTGGTCTGAGTTACCTACGGCACTGATGGTAGCCTTGCAGGCGGAGAGGATACGGGACGAGTCTCCTCTGAAGGCATCTTGATGATGGCAGAGACCTTCGCGAGAAGTGAAGCTGAGCGAGACACAGCAGACGTGACCATCTTAGCTCCCTGACCTGGACGAAGCTCGATATTGTGAATGATCGTACATGACAGGGACAGATATTAGCCGGAGCTGCACTCACTCAGGAGCCGCTTCAGCCCAGACATCACTTGCTGACCTACCCAGACCGTTAGGAGCGAGGATATAAGCCTTCGCACCGTCGGCGTAGTACAGCAGAGCGATACGAGCCGTACGATTAGGGGTCGTACTGATGCTCTGACCGTAGCAGGGATACCGTCCTTGTTTCTCTTGAAGTCGATAAGACGCAGCTTTCAAGCTTGTGACCACCACCGATGTAGCGTATGGTCATCTTACCGGTGTTATTACGACCACTGGACTTCTTCTACCTACGACATAGGGACTTCTCTGGTGCGCTGGCAGTGATGTTATCGAACGCACCAATAACCTTATGTCTTTGCCCCGGGGTAGTGGGCTTGAGTTTACGTATTGCATTGTTGAACTTAGATGTTAGCGTAAAAGTCGATGGTCTGACCCTTTTCAAGTGTAACGACAGCCTTCTACGCAGCGACCCTATGCCACTGGGATGAGTCCACTCTTCGTATAGCGAGCCTTACGCTTACCGCCATAGTTCACGGTGTTTACACCTCGACCTTTACATTGTGCAGAGCCTCGACGGCCTTCTGATCTCGATCTTGCTGGCATCAGGAGAGACGCGGAAGACGTAGCGCCCGGCAGTCTTCTGCAGTCAGGCAGTCGTCTTCCGTGACAACGGGCCGATGATAATTCCCATGATTCAGTATCTCCTTGTGATTATGCCTCAACTGTTCGTGTGATCACTGCTACAGCAGCCTCCGTCAGGACGAGCTTCTGCAGTCGAGTACCGAGTAGGCATTGAGCTGGAAAGCATCCATCACACGAGCGCAGAGGAAGGTTGCGGGAAGAGAGGACTGAGGTTGTCCGAGAGAGCTTCGACGACGAAGAGCGCTCTCTGGTCTGAGCGACATGGAGTGCCTCAGAGAGAGCGACGAAGTCCTTCGTCTTAGGAGCTGCTAGTCGAAAGTTCTCGACGACGATGATCGCCTCGAGGAAGCTCCTTGTAGCTCAGAGCAGAGCGACGGCTAGAGCCTGAGCTCTTGCTGAGCTTGAAGCTGTAGCACGGGTGCAGGACCGAAGACACGACCACCACCTACGAGGACAGGAGAGTTGATATCCCCACGGCGAGCACCGCCACCGCCCTTCTGACGGATCAGCTTGCTGAGCACTCCCCAGAGATCTCACTACGCTCCTTAGACTTGTGCGTACCTGACGCTGGTTGGGCCAGATATTGCTTTACGTCCAAGTAAAATAGCGTGGTCGTTAGGCTGGATAGCTGAAGATCGCATCATCGAGCGTGATCTTACGACCGGTATCTTCTCCCTTGATGTTATAGATGCTCAGTTCCATTTACTTTTTCGATTGCAACGATTGAACCTTTAGCACCGGGCACGCTCCCCTTTGATGAGCAGGAGGTTGTGCTCGGGCATTACCTTGATCACTTCGAGGTTCTGAACGGTGACACGTTCGTTACCCATCTGGCACCCGCCATGCGAGTTCCCTTGAAGACCTTAGCTGGGTACGAGCACGCACCGATAGACCCAGGAGCACGAAGACGGTTGTGCTGACTGTGCGTAGACTGACCGACACCACCGAAGCCGTGACGTTTGACTATCACCCTGGAATCCCTTACCCTTGGACGTGCCGATCACATCGACGAAGACCGTCCCTTCGAAGAAATTCACGTCGATCACATCACCGAGATTGTACTGGCTGCAATCGAACCCCTTGAACTCGGCCAAGTGTCTCTGGGAGCGACGCCAGCCTTCTGAAGTGACCCTGAAGAGGCTAGACGTGTGCTTTTCCTTAGCATCTACGAACCCAAGCTGAAGTGCTTCATAGCCATCCTCTCAAGAGACTCTGATCATGCGCTCACCACGCAAGGACCTCACTTTCCATCAACAGTGCATGGGATGTTCTTCCCTCGGCACATGAATACGGATGTCATTCCGATTTTCTTTCCTAATAAACCTGGCATTTCAGTTTCTTATTTAGTTGATCACACTGATTTCTACTTCTACACGCTGGGGAGCTCTGAGCTTCATAGCGCACTCGATGGTCTCAGCCGTGGAGTTGTAGATATCGATGAGTCGCTTGTAGGAGCTAAGCTCGAACTGCTCTGCGCTCTTCTTGTTGACGAAGGTCGAGCGGGTTCACCGTGAAGATACGCTTTGTGCGTAGGCAGGGAATTGGACCACCAACCACAGCACCAGAGGCTCTGACGGTCTTGACGATCTCTCTGCCGACTTATCGAGCAGCGTATGATCGTACGACTTCAACTTAATTCTAATCTTTTGGCTCACATCTCTAGTTGTAATACTATTTACTTGATCAGATCTCACACGACCACCTACTTCCTCAAGGACCTGACGAGCGATCGAAGAGGATACTGCTTCGTAGTGAGAGAGAAGGTCATCGATGAGGTAGCACGACCAGTGATCGCATGGAGGGCTCGTCACGTAACCGAACATCTCTGCCAGTCAGGGCACCATAGGCGTGCGCACCTGAAAGCGAGTGCTGTCCATACCTTTCTACCTGACCGCGATGCTTGTTGAGGTCACCGATCACATCACCGCATGTTTTCTTCACAGGCGTATCGACTTCGAGCCTCATGATAGCGCTCGAGGAGAACGGGAGCCCGCCTGAGCAGAAGCGTTCTTGAAGGCCTGAATAGCACAGATCTCGGGAAGGAGAGCTGGTCAGAGTCCACGGGGTGGAACGAACCGTCGAGGAGCGTAAACCTTCAGCTTGTCGAGTGCATAACCAGCGAGACACACCGTTGGTCATAGCCTTCTGGAAGCCTTCTGTACAGAGGGATGAATTTCAGGCACGCCAATACTCCTGACTTCATCGACGAACGCAGATCGCCTTCGAAGCCTTCGTCAGCAGGTTCTACACGTACGATGATATCAGCGAACTTACCACGACCCCCAGTCTGCTTCTTTTTGGGACTTCACGAGTCTCAACTGGCTTGGTGATAGCTTCCTTGTAAGACACCTGGGGCTTACATCCTGGGTTAGCTTCGACCTTGCACTCGCGCTTCAGACGGTCGATGATGATCCTCGAGGTGGAGCTCACCCATACCGCTGATGATCGGTCTGACCTGTTTCTTTCGTTGTCTGACACGGAAGGTTGGGTCTTCTTCAGCGAGCTTAGAAGCACCGACACCCATCTTGGTCCATATCCTTCCGCGTCTTAGGCCTGACAGCGATACCGATAACGGGTTCAGTCGATAGACCTGAGGATGATAGGAGCGTCCTCATGCACAGAGCGCGTCACCCGTACGGATGTCCTGAAGCCTACACCGCACCGATGTCACCGCAACCGATGACTCACGGGGTTCGCTTTGGCTGGAGTGCATCCAAGAGACGAGATACGTCTTCTGCCGGAGCGAGAGTTGTAGACATAAGAGCCAGCCTGCAGCTCACCCGCATAGACACGGAAGAAGCCAGAGACGACCTACGGGAGCGGTCAGCGATCCTGAAAGGCAAGAGTCAGTCAGGAGAGCTCGGGGTCGACCTTACGGACGATTTCCTCTCTGGATCGTTGGGATCCGTACCGATGACCCCAGGCGTATCCATTGGCTGGGCAGTGTTGCGACAGCGTCAAGGAGCGTCTGTACCCCCTTGTTCTAGCTGAAAGAACCGCATGCGGGGTTAATCTTCACTCGCAAGCGTACCACGCAGGGCAGCACGAATTTCGTCTTCGGTGATCGTAGGATCTTTCAGCTACTTTCCATGAGGACGTCGTCGCAGCCAGGAGAGCCTCATAGCATCTTGTCACGCCACCTTTCGGCTTCCAGCCTGCAGTTCAGCAGGGATCGTCGATCGCCGTAGTGAGCACCCAACGTCTCGTCGTCCCATACTAGAGCCTTCATCGTGACGAGAGTCAACGACCCCACGAAGGTTTCTTCCTGACCGACAGGATCTGATAGGACAAGGCGTAGTCTGAGGATGGTCTTGATCCGCGGACGACTTCGAAAGAAGTTAACAGCAAAGCGGGTCCATCTTATTTACGTAGCAGACACGGGGCACACGGTACTTGTCAGCCTGGCGCCATACCGTCTCACTCTGAGGCTGTACGCCACCCACGCACAGAAGGTCAGCGACGGCACCATCGAGGATGCGAGCGAACGCTCTACTTGACCGTGAAGCTCTACGTGCCCTGGAGTGTCGATCAGATTGATCTGTACTTCGTGCCAGCGTAGTTCCAGAACGTCGTCGTAGCAGCAGAGGTGATCGATACCACTGCCCTGCTCCTGCTCCCATCCAGTCCATCGTAGCACTCATCGTGTACTTCACCGATCTGTGGGTAAGACCGGTGTGAAGAGGACATCGTCTCGACGATGGTTACTTTCCCGGCATCGATGTGAGCCAGATGCCGATATTTCTTGTTGTCTCGAGGCGTTTGTGGTCAGCCATTGTCTTTTGCTTGTCTTAGAATTAGAATCTAGTGAGCAAACGCACGGTTGGCTTTCTGCCATACGGTGCATATCTTCCTTGCGCTTGAAGGCAGCACCTTGGCTATTGAATGCATCCACGATCCTGCCGCAAGCTTGTCCGCCATGGTCTTACCACCACGCTTGTGAGCAAAGAGGATGAGGTTCTTCATAGATAGATTCTTACGCTCGGCGCGGATTTCCGCTACACCTGAAGGTAGCACCACCGACACGACGGCCTCTTGAGCTCTACCTGAGGAGTGACTATTGAGCGCAGCCTTCCGAGATCCCAAGAGCAGTCTTATCTTCCTGCCGATCTTCCTGCCTACGATCCAAGCGCGGTGTAGAAGATATCGAAGGCGATATTCTTCTTACCGTCGTACATCAGGTGATCAACGAACTTCGTCACCTTTTACGTCACCAAACATGGATCGTAGGTAGTACCTGTCTCTTTTTGGGCTTTAGCTTTTTCTCATTGCTTAATGTAATGCGTATGCTGTCGATTGGTTGTGCTTGATCTTCTTCAACGCCCTGCTGGAGCATTTACTCAACCTTGCTAGCCTATCCAACGAACTCAAGAAACTTGTCTCTATTGACTTAGCTTGCCTCTACGTCTCAGCTCTCCTCAGACCAGAGCTGTCGAGTTTTGGGCTCGGCGAGACCCTCGTCTCTCCGAGCGTTAGGTTTACGCCGCTAGTCTTACTTACCCCTAGCTGGAGCAGCCTGACCGGGGTCTAGGACGCTTAGCACCACTTAGAGCGCTGTAGACGACTATTGACACCAGCTGTCATCGAGTGATCCACGTACGATGTGGTAACGAACCCCTGGCAGGCATCCTTCACACGACCACCACGTACCAGCACGATGCTGCAGCCTTGAAGGCTGTGACCCTCACTCTGGGATGTAGGCATTGACTTCACGCATTCAGTCAGGCGGACACGAGCGACCTTACGCATCGCAGAGTTTGGTTTCTTTAGGGGTCGTCGTGTACACGCACACAGACACCTCGGCGTTGGTGGAGTCCCAGAGCAGGCTCTTACCTTTTCTCAACGAGTGACTCACGTCCTTTCTAACCAATTGTTGAATAGTTGGCATTTCGTTTCTACTTATGTTTGAACAACTTATCTCGATTAGTAGCACAGAGCATACTATAGGTATACTCCACGAAGTGCACTAAAGGCACACATAATTCACGAATATACAATAGATGCGTCTATTTTAGTCCCACCCTTCCCTTCTCTGGGGTTTGGAGAAGGCTCCTCCCCACCCCTCCCTCGCCCAAGACCTTCTGCCTTGATCGAGCCCAAGGAGCACCTGTGCAAGTCCCCATTTCATCCCCAAACTCAGCTAGAACACTCACTTCCCACGAGGCACTACTAGCGCCACCCAAGAAGCACCAGCAGCGCCTCAAGAGGTAGCAGTAGGCCTCCGAAGCCTCGCCATGACCCTCATCAGCCCAGAGCAAGAGCATCATCAGTCCCTAACCCTATCATGCTCCCTCTGCAAGCCCGTGAGACTACAGAACTTCCTCTACACTAGTCCGTACCTTTATAAGCACATTCTAGTGCCCCTTCCGGGCACCCTAGCCTTTGAGCCATCATTCCTAATCTTCCAAAAGAAGCAGTGAACACCTGCACATACGCAAGACCAGATAGAAAATCTTCTCAACGAACGAGAGTCTGAATATCTCGAATCTGCACCGCCAAGGAGGCTTACCCAGTCCCTCTGGGAGACCTATTCAGCTGCCAAGTACACATGGCGGGCTCATCGTCTTAGGAACAAGGAGGACGCAGAGTAAAAAGCCGAGTCTGCAGGTCTAACAGAAGAGCAAGTTGACGTGACAGACGAGCCTTCCGCCAGCTAGGCAATAGGCAAAAGCAGCACCTGCCTGCTCACACATAGGATGCAAGCATCGAACGAATAGAGGACAGCTACCTACTCTTTCATTCAGGTGCCCCGGCAGCCTGTAGCCAGCCCAATATATATAGATGGGATCCTGAGCGAGGGGCTATCGGGAATGGAGAGGAGACTACCATTGTACCCCAGAAGAGGTGCGTCGCTATATGCAGACTCGGACCCAGAACGCCCTGCAGATAGCCGCATTCTCAAGGGCTTACCAAGGACGACATCGACCAGCCTTCCCTAGAGCAATATCAGAGCTATTCAGACTGAGCGACCCTAGCCATGTCTCAGCACTCAGAGGATGACCAGAGCTTGATGAAGAAGCTCGGGGCTCACCGCAGATAGAGAAAGAGGAGGGCCTCACACGGCAGGATTGCTTATGTTTGGGGAAGATCGAGGCGACAAGACCTTCAAATGCTCCCTCTACTACTCCTGGGACCATCGTTCCCATCCGAGAGGTGACAACGAGCAGCGCTGGGTAGATCGAATATATCCAGATGGCAGATGGGAGGCTCAACCTATTTCAATCTACCATCGCGTCTTGCCCAAGCTCCAAGAAGCCCTCCCTACCCCTTTCCACACTCAGACGGCAATCAGAGGATGGATGAGACACCAGCGCATGTAGCCCTCGTGAAGCGTTCGTGAACTGCTGTGTCCATGCAGACTATGGAGAGATACTTCTCAGGTCTGCGCTACCCCTGACCGCATCCTCTTTCTAACCCCGGCACCCTGCTCATCTCCCGACGCCAATACTATGAAGGCGGAGAGAGCGTCTGTCGCAATCCTAGCCTGCAAAAGATGTTCATGATGATCGGTGCAGCGGAGAGAGCTGGTAGTGGTACGAGTAAGATCTTCTCCGGCTGGAAGAGTATTGGCTGGAAGGCTCCCTACCCCTCAAGAAGGCAAAGCAGTGCTACAAGATCACTCTACTTATGCTCTGGAGTCCCTCCTAGACAAACGGATAGAGGTGCACTCACCCAACTAGAGAAGAGCGCTGGTATCAGCTGGATCAAGAAGAGCGAATGATCCTATCTACAGCCTACACAGAGGAGGTCATCAATCACCAATGCATACGAGCTTCCTCTACTCTTCATCCAACCGACATTACACATCGTCTACAGCACTTAGTGAGGGAAGGCTATCTATCGTCGCAGGGGCATGGCAGAGGGACGACCTATACCTTGGCTAGTCCTGAAGAGTATTCACGGAAGGGCTGATACCATGGTCGAATATGGAAAGCTCTGAGATGAATATGGAAAGCTTACCTTCCAATATGGAAAGCTTAACGCCGAATATGGAAAGCTCACGACTTAATATGGAACCTCGGAGGCTATAGGGAAGTTCCTAGCTCATTACAGAACCTCAAAAGGTGAATATAGGAACCTCCCTATCTAATATGGGAAACCTCGGAGGCTAATATAGGTAGCTCCCCGCCCAATATGGAAAGCTCAGAGGCGAATATGGGAAGTTCCTCATCCTAGTATAGGAACCCCAGGACTGAATATGGAGAGCTCTCGATCCAATAGGGAAGTCTCGGAGGGTCCTATAGGAGTTCCCAGTCTAGCATGGAAAAGCTCGGAAAGTAGAAACCCTCAGGATACCCTTCGACAAGATGCGCCCATTGATACTAGAGTACTGCAGTCAATGGCGTAGTCTAGAGGAGATAGCTAGCCATGACGAGCTGAACTAAAGGAACATCTAGGCTCCTTCATACTCCTAAGCTTAGTGAAGACACTTGCAAACGTTTCTCCCAGAAGAATCACCCAACCAGATGTACCGAAGGAGCGATGAGTCGAAGAGGAGCCAGACATCTAGCTTCCTCCTATTTATATAATAGCACAAGGACAGAGCGTTACCGATGAACCTCGGTTCATCGGGGCGGGGGATACGATAGAAGCAAGGGCGAACTACAACACAAGCACCTGAGCCTCACGGAAGGGAGAAGATGGAGGCGGGCTTCGTCGGAGCCTCGCTAGAGGGTCACGCCGATATGCAGGGTGAGTCCCGTCGCCCTGAAGGGAGTGACCGTCTCGGTCATCAGAGAATGCTTGTCGAAGGCATTGCACACCGATGCTGACGCCGCTACAGGTGAAGCGCCAGATATCTGAGCCCTACCAGCGCCGTGCCGTAGAAGCCAGAGATGCCGTGCATCGGAGCAAGCCATAGCTCCGGACGCAGGTCTACAAACGGCTTGATTGGCCACGGACGGGAAAGGTAAGCTCGGAGGTGTCCACAGACGGGGATCACCATGTCGAGCGTCTCGACCATGCCATAGATGAAGCCCGAGCCGATACTGAGGAAGAGGCTCGATCGAAGCGTGCCGTAGCTGGCGAAGAGCCCAGCATGCTGGCGGTTGAAGCACCGAAGAGGTAACCCGCATCAAAAGTGCCAGTCGGCACGAGGCACACGGGGCTCTTCTGGTAGAGGGAGGCTCGGTGCGAGGAGTATTCGACCCTGCTCTAGGTCGGCGTAGGGACAGATGAGCAGGAGCCGTCGCTGAGACGGATTCTGGACCTGCCCACCAGCTAGCCCTCGATGATCTGACCGCAGAGGATCGACCCATTCTTGAGGTAGATGGTGTCAGGCGTGCATGTGCCAGAGCTGAGCAGGCGACGATGAGGCACACCAGGAGGAGAGAAGGCGTTTCATAGAGCAAGTTAGCATAGTCTAGCAGATACGTCCTCCCCTCATCCGCTCTGAGAGCGATAAGGGAGGACGTGCAGGAGGGGAGAAGGCCTCAGAGCTTACTTGGTGATCTTTCCAGCTTGCGAAGGAGCGTCTCGTAGTGCAGGCGCAGGGCTTCGCTCTTGGTAGCCGAGAGGGGCCTTCTCAGAGAGAGCCTCGGCGACCTGGAGGGTACGGGAGGTCGTATTGTTGATCGCTGAGGTGAAGAGGTCAGCAGGCTCGCCGTAGCTATTACCGAAGTTGAGGAAGCCCACCATCCAGCTTCTGAGAGGCTCAGCCGAATGGTCGGATCGAGCAGACAGAGCGCTCGCCACGGAAGCTTGGGCAGTAGGGCGATGAAGTCTTCATCCGTCGTGCCCTCGGTGCGAACTGGTTCTTCCGCCTCAGCGAAGCCCGTCAGTCTCGGCGATCGTGAGCCCCGGAGCGCCCGCAGTCTTATTCACAAGATCCTCGGGTAGGAGGTGATGAAGCGGACGGCTACTCCTGTGCCGGCTTCCGCATGCGTCAGGTTCACGCCCCGCCTCGGTCTTAGCGAAGACACGGGCGTAGACATCGCAGCATACTCCAGCGGTGAGTACGACGGGAGTCGAGATAGTAGCTGAGATTGAGGTTGTTGATATTGCGGATGGCCATCGCACGCGTCACGCAGCACCGAGGACGACATAGGGCGAAGAGCCTCGCCATATCGCTCATCGTGTGCTCCAGCGCTCACTGCGGAGGCTATCGATGGAGAGCGCCTGATCGAGGAGGCTCACATCGCCGAGGCCTTCTGCAGCCTTAGTACCACCTTGTGCGGGAAGCCCGGAGGCTTCGCTGGTCTGCGAGTGTAGACGCCAGGATATTCTGGAAGACATTGGAGACGCAGCGCAGGGCCTGATTAGATGCCATCGTAGAGCGTGCTCCCTGATGCTCCGCTTCTTCGTCTCGGGGAAACCACCAGCCAGATGCCCCAGGATGTACTTGAGGTTCTTCAGCCCCAGCGTGCTCGCAGCCACGGGATCATCGGACAGATCCTCCTCGATGGACGAGGGGTCGCAGCGACGGTCACCCATCTGCTGTGAGCCCGTAGCGGTACTCAGGGTCGGCAGCATGCTCGATCGTCATGAGGTAGCGAGCCCCACGATCGGATCGCCTCTTTGCTGTCGGAGTAGCGGTACGTCCAGTCGATGGCGTACTCATCGCAGGTACCGACGGGAGGGCGGGCCGAGACTCACAACACGATCCCCGGGCTGGGCGACATAGCTGAAGCGGGTGCATAGTCCGCGATCGACGGTGCTCGTCCGTGCACGGCAGTGAAGGAGGGAGAGCGGAGGAGTCGATGGAGTAGGCTGCCGAAGACGCCATGTTGCAGCGTAGCCCAGGTGTCCCGATCTCATGCGCCATCACATACTTCAGCGACTTGACATGAGGCTGTCGGGGAGTTTAATCGCACGCACCAGCGGGTCTACCTGAGCCGTCTCGGATGAAGCGCCAGTTGCGTTGAGCTCGAGACATCGCTCCAGACGAGCACTCGAAGCATTGATGATCTCCCCGGTGCGAGGGTCTGCCCGAAGCCAGCCCATAGCGTTCTCGGCAGCGATGGGCACGTAAAGTGATAGCAGTTGTAGCTTCAGGTTGTCGGGGTCGAAGGTAGGATCGTCCGTAGGGAAGTCCCGCACTCGATAGCGTCCTTGAAGCCAATAGCCTCGAAGGCCTTGTTCCAGCGAAGCGTCCTCTCTATCGCCGCCTTCCAGACAGGAGGGAGCTATTCTCGACGTAGAAGACAATGGGCTTTCGAGTGAACGAGCTGCCGGCCTTGTAGGCAGCAGACATCGGAGGGCTCGAGGCGCCAGCGCTTAGCGAAGCGCTACCGTCTCGATCGCTTTGTCCGGGCCATAAGCATTCTTCGAGATGTGGAAGACTCGATACGGGTATCCGACAGACGGGGCGTCATCGGCCTCAGGCAGGCGAAGGATGGTGAAGGTAGCCCCAAGAGTCACTGATAATCCTTCAGGGCTGGCACCACCACGCGAGGAAGTGAGGGTGATGTGGTAGCTCCGGTCGATCCTGATCGATACGTTATCCTCGAAGGCCTTGATCTCACGCACATAGCTGAGGTCACGCTGAGACTGGACTCGCACTGATAGGAGCCCATGCTCTTGGCCGATGAGGGAAAGTATCTGATCCTGAGTGAAGAGCGAAGTGGCATCAGACTACGCGGACTTATCCTTATTCCAAGCCTTGATGGGGAACTTGTACAGAGGCGGGTCCGTGTAGCTGGAAGCGAACGTCGGACGAAGCTCCTTCCAGCTGGCCCATGAGGTAGGGATCAGAGTTCACTGCCTCGAGCACAATGGCGCTGTGCACGCAAGGAAGCGCATGTGCACGGGGTTGGGAGTTCTTGAAGCCGACCATCCCGAGCTGAGATTGGAGATGGAGGAGAGGGGTGACTAGGACGAGGATTTCCTGCCGATGGTCTTGACAGGGAGCTCGACGAGCGCTTGTCCGTCTTGGTAAGAGGAAGTCGCCTCAGCCGAGACGATGGCTTATCAGTGAGGATCTCTCGCAGGCACTCTTCTCGGGTGCCTTCTCCGTCTTGGGCTTCTTCTTCCGCTTGAGGAAGTCGAAAGATCCCCGCATGAGCTGTAGCAGGAGCTAGCGTGAGGGTCGCTACGGAGAGGAGGAGTGCCATCTTTCTATTAACTCATCTTCGTAGTCTATTTCTTAGCATCGAGGAGCTTCGCGACCCTGAAGGCCAAGGTCTGGTAGTGGGCCTGGAGCGTGCGGTCCGTCGTGGAGGCAGCGACGCTGCTCGAGCAGGGGCGTACCTCAGAAGGGCAGCTATGTACCGCTCTGACGTGTCGAGAGCAGGACGTTGGCACAGGATAGATACTTGCCGAGGGGTCGCCACCACCATAGCTGACGGGCCTCGACCTGAGGGCATCGCTGTAGTCCGTCGAGAGGCGAGGCTGATGAGCTTGCCACCGACAGAGGCGGGTGCACCGGCGAAGCTGTAGGCATACCAGGCGTAGCGTTGCGGGATTGACCGTACCAGCGACAGACTTGTCGATGAAGCGATCTGCATCAGACGCTCCATGTGGTTGGGGCTCTTGCCAGCGATGCATCGAGGCGAAGGGTAGCCTGATGGTCGTCGAAAGCTATTCGCCGAGGCTGACGTCTTGAGTCTACCTATGTAGCGATGATGATACGGAGCGCAGGTCTAGATATCCTTGATGAGGTACTGGTGAGCTGATCGTAGCTCACGTCGATGAAGCCCTTTACGCTCGAAGTTGCGGTCAGCCTTGCCCTGGAAGTCCTTAGCCTGACGGAGGAGCTACATGAAGGCTTCTGCGCTGCTTAGCCTAGGCACGACCTGATAGCGGGGCAGGCTCGTCGAGAGGCGGCTCTCCTGACAGACGACACCACCGACGAGGCCTGGCTAGCATTCTTGAGCTGGAGGTAGTAGCCCGTACGATAGCCAGATAGAGGCCTTCTTCTGCGGCTGTCGGGGTCGTTGGTGATCCACTCAGAGAGGTCTCGACTGGATGAAGGCAAGGTTCTTCATCGAGCTCAGCCGTCTTGATAGGATCGTTACCGAGGTCTTCGGTGCGGACGGTGGGGTCGACAGCGTAGCGCTGCTCAGGAGCATAGCGGAGGTGAAAGGCTCACGAGCACGCTTTGTCGACGCGGCTCAGCAGTTCCTTAGCCTCAGCAGCGGGATCGCCCTTGAGGTCGAAGCGAGCGGCAGCCCCAGTCGATAGCGAAGAGGTCATAGACACCGAGCTGGTCGTTGATGAGGCGTACCCCTGTCGGAGGGCTGAGCGAGGGTAGTTGTAGGTCGCACCGTCGAGGAGAGGGTGCGAGCCCCGACTCCTTCGTGAACTTAGCCGAGCGGAGCTGGTCCGTGGTGTAGGATGCTGAAGCAGCGTAGTTGTGCAGCAGACCGAGGACGCTCCCCATCTCCTGCGTGACGAGCTGCGAGAGTGACTCTTCGAAGAGAGCCTGTGGCAGACGAGACGAGCGCACCTGTGGGGTCGACAGCAGCCGTACCGATGAAGCGCTGCTTGTGCATGAGCGCCTCTACATTATTATAGATCGGAGGTTCCGCTGAAGATCTCACCCGTGTGAGGATCCGTCCAGCACGAGGAAGCTACCGTCTCCTGACTATTGGGGATGTAGCGGATGCAGGAGTACTCGAGGTTGTCTGGGTCAAACTGCTTATCCCCCTTAGGGAAGTCGCGTACCTCGATGGCGTTACAGCCAGCAGCTTCGAAGGCCTTATTCCAGCGAAGCGACACCCTCACGGATGGGTGCTGCCAGCTGGCAGGGAAGGCGCTATCGAGGTAGAAGACGATCTTCTTTTCAGGCTCAGAGAGCGTCCCTGGCTATGCCTTCTTGTCGCTGGGGACGAGCTGCCAGCGGTGCGCTAGATATACAGGCTCGCTCTGGTCGAGGTAGTCGGGGAAGGATACCATGCGCGTCGTCTGATAGCCGACGCGGGCATCAGCGAAGCGAGGAATGGCCGTAGAAGCCTCCACAGGGAGTGATCGTATGGGTCACCTCAGCCGTAGAGGCATATCCTTAGCCACCGTGAGCACACCCATGAGCGAAGCGTTCACAGAGAAGTTCATCTCGACACGGACGCTGGCGTTGGAGTCGAAGGACTTCCAGCCCCTGACGAAGGTCAGGCTGCTATTGCGCGAAGAGGTGATCTTGAAGGGACCTTGCTGCGAAGGGACGATCTCGAAGAAGGGGCTGGACTCCGTGACGAGCGAATTGATCTTCAGTACGACAGCGGAGCTATCAGCCTTGTACACCTCGGGGTGAAGGACTCAACCGACTGGTCGCGGTAGTTCAGCTCGAGGGCCTTCTGCAGCTCGGGCGAAGCGTCACGGCGATAGACGATGGAGTTGGGTGCCTTCATGACGATGACGCTGTCCTGCTTCTCGAAGCGGAAGACGATAGGAGCGGAGTTCATCGAGCCGACAGCCAGATAATCGGGGTCGGTGGTCGAGGTGACCTGGCACCCATCATCAGCTCCTTGCCGAGGTACTTCGTGGGGAGCTCGAGGTAGACATTACCATCGATCTTGTGGAGGGTAACGAACTTCCCGCAGGGCGGTCTCGACCTTCTTGTCCTTGAAGAACTTCGTGTACTTGTCTTCTTCTTTCTTCCCTTCTTGGTGTCGTCACCAAGGCGCGCGAAGAGAGAGCTGAGGGAGCCAGCAGCGAGGCCCAGTGATCCTGCTGTGATGGCGGCAGCCACGAGCAGGGCATCGGATACAACTCTTGTGCATGGATGAGGATTATAGTGTGATTACTTTTGTTCTGTGGGGAGCGAAAAAGGGAGGTGATACTGAGGGTAGATACCACTGAGGTAAGTCTCCTACGCATGGCTCCTTCTTCCCCTCCGATAGCACCTCTACTACCCGAGGCCTCTAGCTTGAGGGGATAGCACTGAAGCCCTGTAGCCCTTCCTCTATGGGATAGGCTACTGGGGCGACGGAGGAGCAGGCCTCCCTCCCCGAGAGGATCAGCAGGAGGGAGGCGGTATATTAGCGACTGAATTGACGGTAGATGATCTGCTTGATCTTGCCCGTGACACCCGTCTCTGCCTTGATGAGCTGAGGGGTGATCCCCGTACATCGTAGCTGTAGATCGAGCCAACGAGCCCCTGATCCCGTGCCATTCGCCCCGATGAAGAGACGATTGTCTGTGGTCAGTGCCATCGAAGCGATCGTCTGCCCTGAAGGGAGGGATCCACGCTGGATGATCCGTCGCAGTCGTATTGCCATGTTGTAGAAGTACACCTTGTCTGCCGTCGCTACCAGAGCAGCCGTCCCTGCAAGGTCTCGGCATCAAATGCGTAGGCGTGCCTTCGGTGAACTCGACCATGGAGACCGTAGCACCATCGACACTCTGCGATCTGAGTGAAGTCCCCAGCCGTGAGGCGAGCGACGAAGTACTTGCTATCCGAGTTGCGCTTGAGCAGCAGCAGGGTATAGTAATTAGAATAGCTCCCTTCACCCGCACTCTTCATATCGATAAGCGTCATGCCCTCGAAGGGGTTCGTCTCCTCAGGAGCACCACCGGGGACAGCACTCAGTAAAGGTACGCACCTTCTTCACTGAGACGCTTGATCCAAGGGGTCATATACAGCAGGTTACTTCCCGCATTGTCGAAGAAAGCCATCCTCACTCGACACGTGTACCCGTCAAGGCACGCCAGTTCACGATAGCCGAGGCGAGCGAATAGCCTGGAGCCACGCGTGAGACGGGTATCCTGCCTCTGGCTGGGACAGTAGCTGTCTCTCCATCTCCCAGACGTTAGCCCCCTGAGATGAAGTACCCTTGACCGTAGCCTGATTAGCACTGGCGTGGCTGAAATCTACGGGGTTCGTGAAAGAGATACGAGGCGTGAGGACCTTCAGCGAGTCAGCGACACACGATAGTAGCGCGTGGGAGACCCAAGCTAATCCCGAGGTAACCACGAGAGGCACCAGAACCAGGGACATAGCGATAGATCACCATTGACTGGGGATCCCCCGTCATATCGATGGTGGGGTTAGCTCGCCCGAAGGCATCGAGGTCAAAGGCATCCGTCTTCCCCGCCAGGCAGGTAGGAGAGATGGTCTTCCTTCGTTGCTCGCCAGGACGTACTAGCCCGTCGACATAGCGGTAGGGCGTCGATGATGAAGCGGTAGAAGTAGGAGCGTCAGGCGTGACATACGCAGACGGGCATCATGCGTACCATAGCTCTGTAGGGCTATGGGAGAGGTCCTTCTCCGTAGAGACGACCACGCCATCGACGATCCACCCTATAGGAGGGCGTCACAGATGCGCCCGTCGTGATGGTGGATATGGGCGACTTGATCACGGTGACCTCACCGAAGGCAGCCGTCTGTACCGAGGCGATGGGCTCTACCTCGACGACAGCCAGAGGATGATCGCCATTGACCGAGTGGTCCTTGTAGCAGGAGGAGAAGAGTGAGAGGGCCAGGAGAAGGCCCAGTGACTTATAGATCTTATTCATCTTCGTTCGTACTCTGTGAGTTTAGCGATACTGAGCTACAGACGGACCAGAACTGCTGGCTTCTCCTCGCCATGCTCATCCATATACTTCTGAGGCGGAGCAGGAGGGGTATTGGACATTAGCATCAGACGTGTATAGGGCCTGCTGTACGGGGCTCCACCCCATCCTTGGGGAGGCTGTAGGCATTGATGAGCATACGGTACTCCTCATACTTCTCCCGAGATAGACATCCTGGAGGAAGGCCCACCAGAAGGGGATCTCGAGCTGGTTCGTCACACAGAGGACGACTGTATTGCGCTGGTTGACAGCGGTACGCAGGTCAGGTGTGGACGTGAGGCGCAGCGTGATCGTGTCGTCATATACGGGCCTCGTCACCAGGCTGCATGTCCGAGAGGGCATCAAGGAGGGTGCGGACACCATCACGGGTGACGATGTATCTTCCCGTTCTCCTGCTGCACGGTCGAGATCTTCGAGCGATTGAGCTGCAGGGTGAAGGAGCCCTTGATGGAGTCTGCTGCGATCGTATAGCTATCCTGCAGGCGTCGAACTGCTCCACCCGGCGTAGCGTGCAGAGCGAGACCTGTCGAACTCCACCTTATAGCTCAGGGGCGACGAGGAAAGCTTCCTGAGGAGGTTCACATGGAAGGTATAGATCTTCCCATTGTTGTCCTCGAGGAGGGCGGAGGTTCTCATGACGATGGTATCTGCCCCGAGTTAGGGAAGTCAGATCACACGAGACTCATTGTAGTAGCCATCCTGCTGTACTCTCCGTCGTAGATGTCCGACTTGGAGCAAGCGCTGAGGAGGCTGCGAGAGCGGCCAGGCAAGCGAGGCCAGTGAATATCTTCTGTTCATTGTCGTGGGCTTTTTACTTGTTACCGTAGGTGAGCTCATCCTGAGGCCAGGGCAGGACAAAGATGCTGGAGCTGGGCTGATCGTACTGCTCCCAAGCGAGATCAAGGAAGGAGGAGTTGAAGTGCTTGCAGCGCAGGGAAGATCTGGCCTTCACCCTGGCATCCTCACGCATATACTCCTGACAAGCTCCGCCTCTGAACTCTACCTGCGTAGGCAGGTCGCCTGGAGGTGAGGCGTTCAGGCCACGGCCTCGCGCACCTTGTTCAGAGCAGCAAGCGCTGCCGTAGGATCGGAGGAGTAGAGAGCTTCGGGCCTGGATGTAGTACATCTCTGGCAGACGGATCAGGGTCAGCCCGCGCGCGCAGTCGCTGCAGCCGTGGCTCTCCGAGCTGGACGCGAAGCGGATGAACTGCTGCAGTATCTACATTGCGATAGAAGGCCTGACGATTGTCGATAGCACCCGTAGCCGCCCCCGTGACAGCATAGAGCTGATCGAGGACGCTTCTGGCTGTGCGCTGGACACCCTCATCAGTACCTGCGACATTCTTCTCGGGAAGCGAGTAGCGAAGTCATCGAGGAAGCTATTCGAATAGAGCCCGAAGATCAGTCGCCCGTAGCAGGGAAGCGGCGTACAGACCGAAGGAGTTACGACTGCGAGATTGAAGCTCGCCGTATGATCGGGACCTTCTAGCGTATCTCAGCGGCCTTTGCCGAGTTCCCATCGCCTGATAGACACGGGGCCTTGTAGCGTAGACCGCATACTTATTGAAGTGTACGGCACGGCGACCGAAGTCCGTAGATCTGCGCACCATCGAGGCTCACCGTCTCATCGATATCGGGAGAGGAGGTGCCTGCTTCGTCGAGGTCCTGAGGATATTCTCACAGGTCCCTGCGACGGTGTAGACCGTACGGTTCTTGAGGTTGAAGTCATACGAGTAAGGGATACCGCGTGAGTCCTTACCTCGCTGATAGTCCTCGGCGAAGAGCGCACGAGGTCGAAGTGCAGGAAGGCACGCAGACCGAGTGCCTCCCCTTGAGCTGGGAGAGGTGGCTGCTGCTGAAGGAGGGCGACCTCGAGGTTCTGCTAGAGATATTGACGTAGGAGATGACCTGGTACTGACCGGAGCCACAGGCTGCAGATCTCAGCCTGCACAGACACGTCCGTGTAGTTGTAGGCGGGTCTTCACTGAGGCTGAGGTCGCAGCCGTAGAGCCGAACATCTGAGCGAGCTCGTCGACGAATCCGTTCGTCATGCGCTGCCTGTAGAGGTCAGACTTAGCCATCGTCCCGTGAGAGCGCCAGTAGAAGGCATCATAGTACCCTGGAGCGTAGAGAACTGTATTTCCTGCAGGAGCGTCCCCTGGGCTGCATGTCGAGGAACCTTATTGCACGAGGGCAGGCCTGCCAGGCTCAGTGCCCGAGGGCCATATATAAAGCTGTCTTCTCATAAACACACTTGGTTAGGATTAGAAGGAGAGACGCAGAGACATCTCTACGCCACGAGCAAAGGGATAATCCAGACCACGCTCACGCTTGACCGTGGAGAGGTAGAAGAGGTCACTGGTCAGAGCTCGATACGTGCACGACGCATGTGGAGCTTCTTCACCCAGGAGCCTCCGTCTCGTAAGCGAAGGAGAGACCACGCAGCGTCAGATAGTACCCTTCTGGACAAAGCGACCGTCTGATAGGGGCTATCCGTAGAAGCGATATTGCGGTAGTGGGCGATGTCGCCAGGTTGCTTCCAGCGATCCTCGAGGACACGCTGGTCGGCGTTCTGCTCACGCTCTGCACCTCTACACGAGAGGCCAGCGTAGCATTGTAGACCGTAGCACCGAGGGAGTAGCCGAAGTTGGCATTGAGCGAGAAGCCCTTGTACATCAGGTACGAGGTCAGCGAGCCATAGGCCCAAGGCGAGGTGTCACCGAAGACACGGCGGTCATAGGGTCGCAGGGTGAAGGTATAGGAGCCATCGCGCTTGGATGTAGATCCTTACCTGTAGCAGGGTCGATACCTGCAGAGGGGACGACCTTCAGAGCCGTGAGGGATTCGCCCTCTTCATAGAGAGGAAGGGCGTCGTACCACGGTTGAGGGAGTCGACACTGAGGTTCTTCTCGTTGAGGGCCTTGAGGGCGTTACTTACCTTCTTGACCTTATTACGATTGTAGGAGTAGTTCAGTGAGAGCGACCACTGTAGATCCTTGGTCTGGATGGGGACGACACGGGTCTGGAAACTCGATCCCGTTGTTTCACCTCCCCGACGTTCTGTCGTGCGGTGACGGCAACCGATCGAGGGCGCCAGGGAGACGTCGAGTAGGAGGTTGTCGGTCGTCCTCTGGCAGGCGTCGACGGTGAGGTCCCAGCGATTCTTGAAGAGCGGAGGTCAAGACCGACGTTCTGCTGAGCGTGCGCTCCCACTTCAGCTCGGGGGTTCCTGACAGCCAGGGGCACAGAGCCATACCCTACGATATAGTTGATACGATTATTATAGGTATAGGTCGTGAGGGCCTGATAGGGTCGAAGGAGATATTCCCCAGATACCCGATGCTCGCACGGAGCTTGAGGAGCTGGATGTTCTTATTCCCTCGAAGAACTTCTCGTTGTGGATGTTCCAAGCCGTACCGAGCGACCAGAAGGGCGAAGCGCTGGTTCTTACCGAACTTCGACGACCCTTAGCGGTAGACGACGTCCACCGAGTAGCGGTTGTCGAGATAGCGTTCTGTTGAAGAAGAAGCGCCGCTGCCGATAGTCAGAGACTCTGTAATTAGAGGGGCGAGCTACCACCGCATGTCTAGGCAAAATTAGGGGTGTCCAAGGACATCGGAATGAAGCCAAGGCTCGTGAGCTACTCATTGCTGCCGCTGGTGATCTGAGCCTCGATCCGGCCATCGACGTGACGTAGAGCCTCGAAGAAGGTGCGAGTACGAGACCATCAGCTTACCTAGGAAGCTCAGGCCACGACCGAGGTTTTCGGTCACGACCCTCTTCGTCAGGTCGCCTCGCTGCGAAGCGTGCAGGAGAGCGGTGACTTGAAGCTACGGCATGAGTATACGCGTGGTGAGAAAGTCCCCATCAACACGGAGGTTACGATTGATCCAGTACTGTGCCGTCGTCGTATTGAGGTAGTCCATACTCCCGGCACGATTGAGCTACCGAGCGATGCTTCGTAGAGCGGATTGTCGAGGTTGTGCTCCCAGACGAGGTAGGAGCTCCCCATCAGCCGTAGGGCGACTGGTAGGGATTCTGCTTGGAGAAGTTAGAGACGACCCGTAGCTAGGATCCTGCGAAGTGAGCGGTTCACTGTCAGCGTGTCTCGAGGCGAAGAACTTCCCTGCTTGTTGTAGGAGAGCTTGAAGGTCCCCTGAGAGACGCTCACGAGCTCGACTGCATCATGACGCCCGTCTCATTGCCATAGCGAAGCGAGAGTCGCAGCGTATGTACTTGTCCCCGTCGGCGCTGACCGTAGGAAGTGCAGACACCGGTGCGCAGAGGCAGCGAGCCAGTCGGTATCGTACCGCTCTGGATCATGCGTACGACACGGTCACGGCGAAGATCGTTGAGGTGCCGCTGGTCAGAAGGAGCTCGTCTGACCTGGGCTAAGCATTGTAGACCAGCCGATCCTCGTACTGCAGCTTCTGCTGAGGCGTCAGCAGGTGGTGAGTCCGTCAGATCAGGCATCGAGAGGCGGAGCGTACCGCTATAGTTCACTCGGATCGCCCCTCGCTGATGGGCTTCGTCGTGATGACGATGACCTCGGCAGCAGCCTTAGCCCCGTAGAGAGCCGAGGCAGAGGCGTCCTTGAGCACCGTGACACTCTCGATGGTATTCATATCCATGTCATAGATGTAGTCGACATCTACGATCGCTCCGTCGACGACGAAGAGTGGGAGGTTAGCTGCACCGGAGAAGGTCGCACGACCGCGCAGGTTGAGGTCAGGGCGAGCATTGGGGTCGGAGCCCAGGTCATTCTGGTGGACGACCTGCAGACCGGGCACGAAGGCTTCAAGCCCCTGCAGGAGATTCTTAGTCCCGACGGATAGGAGCTGTTCGGACTTGATCGTCGTCTGTGACCCAGTGTGGCTCTTCTTATCCTTCTTCGTGAAGCCCGTGACGACGACCGACTCGATCGACTGACTACTCGGGCTCGAGGTCGATACGTAGAGGCTTGCCCCTGCAGGGTGAGCGCCTGGACTTATAGCCGATGAAGGTGAGGTACACGCTCGCTGGGGTTCTTGAGCGGAACTCAAGTGCCCCTACCGTCGGTGATGAAGCCCCCTGTCTGACTGAGGACCTGCACCGTCACCAGGGCATCGGATCCCCATTCTCATCGTAGACCCGTGCCACTGTAGACATGGATCGCCGATCGGGGCCTCGCTCTGCTGTGTCGTACTACCTCCCGATGATGATGACCAGGCTGGGAGAAGTGGCCTGGGCGGAGAGCGTTGACCCTAGGATACAGCCCCCACTAGTAGTGTTGTAATAATTCTCATCTCGACCCTCAATGGATTAGTTCGACCCATAGACTACCAGCTCTCGTACCGACCCGGCTGTATACTCGCTACACACACCACGGTCTACGCAGAGCATATCGATTCTACTCTTCTTTGGGAAGATGCAGCGGTGAGTGACCGCTAAGACCTTGTCCTGCTACCAATTCTAGCAACCCATCGATGTAGCAAAGATAGTCATTCTGGATAGATAATAACGATTATTTAACATTTTGCCTTTTGTTTAGGTTCCACTGCTCCTCTTTGAGAGAAAACTGAGAGGAAGGCGCCCTTCTCCTCGCCCCTTTCTTCAGCCCTCCTTCGTCCCCCGAAAGGGACCTACGGTGGTCGTCATCAAAACCTACGGTAGGTCGTCGATATGACCTACCGTGGGTCGCATCGACGACCCACGGTAGGGGTCCCAACGCCCTCCCAAACCTGCTCCACAAGCGGGTCTCTGATCCCACTTTTCGGAGGTAATTCCATCTCCCCGACGATGGTCACTTCCCCAGAGAATCGCCCATCTCTGACGTTTTCACACAATTATCACTAACTTTTGCATCAAGATGGAGGATAGGGTGATTCTACTCTAGATACCGCCTCTGTAGGCGACACCAGGGCGCACCATGGCACCAAGCCGACCAGCATCACTCCCCATCACTCAAGCAATGAGCACCATCCCTCCGCGAAAAGACTCTCTACGGCAGCGCATCACCGCCCTGCGCCCCAACCCCACGGTACTCCTCTTCCCTGGCGACGATCGTCGCCGTGGCATCGCCAACTCCCCTGGAGGAGAGCTACGAGCACTTCCTACAGCACCCCGTGCAAGTCATCGTCGGAGGCATCGAACTCTTCCGCCACCTCGGCCACACCATGACCATCAGCCAGGTGGTGAATGATGCCCCGATGGCCATCTTCTTCTTCCTAGTGGGTCTGGAGATCAAGCAGGAACCGCTGGTAGGCGAACCAGCCTCACCGAAGAAGGCACTCCCACCCGTGATCGCTCTGATGATCTTCCCGTGTCTTCTTCCTAGCTGTCTCTCCCGAGCACCCCTGAGAGCATCGGCGCTGCCATCCCCTATGGCTACCGACATCGCCTTTGCGCTGGCCGTCCTAGCTTCACTAGGCGACCGAGTGCCGAAGAGCCTCGTGTCTTCCGCTACCTCGCAGTGGCCGATGACATCGGCGGGATCATCGTCATCGCCCTCTTCTACAGCCCGAGGTCGCCCTCCGCCTCTGAGGTATCGGTCTCAGCACTGGTAGGGCATCGTCCTCCCTGCTGGGTCGTATGCGCATCCATCCCCTCGAGCCCTACATCATCCTCGCTATAGCCGTCTGAGCACTCTTCCTCCAGTCGGGTATCCACCCCACGATCGCAGGTGTCCTGGTCGCTCTTCTGTATCCCTGCAGGACGAAGGTCCATATCCGTGAACTCGCACAGAAGCTCCACGACGAGACGAGCCTCCTCTCCACCGATGCTCGTAGAAGCCGATCAGTGCGCTCATCCTCTCCCATGAGCAGCTGGAGCGAATCACGAGATCCGCTCCACCGCAGGTAAGTACCATCAGCCCGTGCAGACCCTGAGAGCACGCTCTGGCTCCACTCAGTGAACTACTTCATCCTCCCCTCTTCGCCTTCGTCAATGCTGGCGTATCTCTCGGGGCGTCTCAGCAGACATGCTCCTCGGTCTGCCCCTAGCCATCTTCCTCGGTCTCTTCGCAGGGAAGACCGTCGGCACTCAGCCTCTTCACCTGGCTGGCCATCCGTGTCAAGCTCTGCCCTTGGCCCGAAGGATGAACCTCATCCGTCTAGTCAGTCTGCTGCTCTGGGCGGTATCGGCTTCACCGTCTCCTCTTCATAGCCAACCCTATCCTATGATAGCCTCGAGCTCGACCGCTCCTCAACGAGCTAAGCTCGGTATCTCGCAGGGACGATCGGCTCTGGGGTGGTCGGCTACCTGCTCCTGAGGAAGTTCCTCCCCACGCCAAGGCATAGCGTCTTAATGAGCTTCGGCCGGAAGGGTAGCAATACTTAGTTGTACTCCTTGCCGAAAAGTTTCTACCTTTTGTTAGCAACTGAGTGAGGACTTTGACACCTTACACCCATTTATCCCACTCTCATATCCAAATCATTATTTCTACATGTTCAAGAAAGTATTCCTTGCTGCACTCGCTCTCATCGGGAGTGTCAGCCTCGCTAACGCCTCGAGGAAGTATTCCACAAGGTACCACGGCTATCAACGCTGGTATCGGTCTCGCGCTCTACTACTCGGCCTCACCATCCCTCCCTTCTGTAAGCCTTGACTACGGTGTCGCTGACAACCTCATCAACGGCAGCAACGGGTCTATCTCGTTGGGGCTTCGCAGGTTATACTGCAGGCAGCCATACCTATGGCGCCTATAAGAGCACATTTTCACATCGCCCTCGGCGGTCAGTGGTGCTTTCACCATCAGTTTGCCCCTCAAGCTCGACACCCTATGCAGGTCTGATGGTCTCTTACGATATCGCATCGGCATCCTCTAACTCAGCTTGTAGATACATCTGTTGCTACCAGCAACATCAACTGGACTCCTTCCTCGAGGTCGCTACTTCTTCACGGAGAAGATCGGTGCCTTCGCTGAACTCGGCTACGGCTTCCACAACCTGAACCTCGTGTGACCTTCAAGCTCTAAGAAGCTCCGGCCCCTCAGAAGTAACCCCATCTGCTCTCAGGACAGACGCCGTCGTCTCCTCGTTCAGAGACGACGGCATGTCTGTCTTTTCTTCCCCCATCTAGGGGATGAGGAGAAGTGTGCCCTCATGAAGGCTCGAGCCAGATACGGAAAGAGGCCGTGACGAGCTAGCTCTCGGGGGCGAAGGGGCACGGCGAAGCTCGATACCTCCGTAGCGGAGAGATGCGTCACTCGGTAGGCTGTCTGTCCCCAGAGGTTCGCTATCCGTGCCGAGAGCTTGGGACGCAACACTCACAGTCCATCGGGCATCTAGGTCACCGAAGAAACTATGCATTTGTAGTGCCGTGGGCTGGTCTCATTCATCAGTGGACGACCTGCATACTGAGGAGCCAAGCTCCACCCAGGGGCAGGACAGCCTCACGCTCTCCCTGAGGAAAGGACAGGGTCAAGTCTCCTCAGAGGGTGATGTAGCCACATACTGCTTTAGCTCGAAGGTGTAGGCCAGCTCCAGCGGTGCGAACTTATTGCACATCATCGTGAGGCTCGGCTGGAGGAGATCACTCTGGATCGGGTAGGTGCGCCGTGCCTGCGAGCCTCAGGTAGCTCGTGGCTGTACTTCACCTCAGCATGCAGGCTGGGAGGCCGAGGGACGAGATCGTCCTGTCCACCGCCCCTGCTACGGAGAAGGTCTCTCGATGGTGGGTGCGGTCGATGGGGATACTCTCCGCTCGATCGGCACTAAAGGTATAGTCCCGATAGTAGCCACGGGTCGCTCTGGAGGTAGCTCAGCTGTAGGTAGGGGAAGAAGAGCTCCAAGGGATCCTCGGTAGGAGAGCCGTAGCGAGCCCGAGAGCGCTCCTGAGTGTAGAGTCGCTCGAGACTCTGGTAACAGAGCCGATAGCCCCTACGTATCGGGCTCGAGCTGTAGTAGCTGTCGAGGTCGGGGCGCTGTGCATAGCTCCCACGTAGCCAGCAACTCTCTCCCGCTGGCCTATACCCTTCCTCAGGCTGACGAAGGGCGATACCGTCAGGCGGTCGCCTCGTCATGGACAGCCCTGACGTGCAGTGCTCCGCCCAGGGTCATGGGAGCGCCTGCGCCAGGTGAGCTCCTGTGCGGTAGGTGAAGGTAGCATCCAGCCCAAGGCTAGGTCGCGATAGGTCGAGGCGCTCGATAGGCTGGCTCGGGGAGCGTCGTAGCTCCTCAGGGTCTGCCGTTGCGCTGAGCCCCGCGCTGAGGATGTAGAGCGCCCCAGGTGGAAGGTCGTCGAGCCCGATGCGTCGAATGGAGCTGGGTGAGGCGCCTCATCTCATGGAGCGACTGACGAGGTATCGTGCCTCCGTCCATTCCCACGGAGGGTCTCCCCAGCGGTGAGCCACGGGTCGAGGAGACGAAGTCCAGTAGTGTCCCGCCGAGGCTCAGGGTCGTCTGGAGCGAAGCCTGTAGCCAGAGAGGCTCTTGGCGGAGCTGTAGGGCGTAGCGTCGGCTATTAGAGCTCAGTCCTCCTCCTCATCGGAGCGTCTACCTCCGAAGGTCAGTTCACCCAGAAGGTAGCGCTTGGGGGCATTGAGTTCGTAGCGAAGGAGGCATTGTAGTAGTTCGGCCTCTGGGTGAGCTGGGAGGTCTCATAGAGGTCTAGGGGCGTCGTACCGAGGTAATGGTGTCGCTCTCTGAGCGAAGACGTCGGCGATCATGGTAGCCAGAGACATTGAGCCGAAGGTCGCTGGCACGGGGTGAGCTTCTGTAGGTCGTTAAAGCCCCAGTTGACGCCCTCGATCATCGAGATAGCGATGGATATCCAGCGGAGGGCTCTAGGCGTTGAGATCTCCAGCACGGTAGAGGGCAGGGCAACCTGTGGGAGCGAACTCGAAGCATCCAACTGCTGGACGAAGTCCCCGAGAGGTCGGTCCCGGTAGTATCCCCTTTGAGAGGTCGTGATCAGCTGGTTGGTACGTTCCGCCTGCATCAGGAGCTCTTCCTTCCCAGAGGGGCGGGCGCACACCAGCCCCCGCCATGACCTCTCCGAAGGGTCGTCAAAGTGGAGTCCTGCTCAGGCGGATATTGAGCGCAGCCTGGTCACTCACGACGAGTCCCTGGAGGATACGCTTGTGCTGATTGTGCTCGATGACCTCTCATCTGATCGACGGCCTCCACAGGATGTTGCGTGGGCCTGGAGTATAGTTGCTGCTCCCCAGAGGGTCTTGTCCCTCGATGTAGAACTTATTGATCGCCCTGCCCTGATACTCTCATCCGCCCGTTCTCCTAGCCTCGATGCCCGGGAGCTGATCACATCCTCCAGGTAGCGATCCGCTTGCCAGCAGGCCTTGACACGGTAGAGGAGGGTGTCGCCCCTGACGTTGATCGGGCGGGCCTTTGATACGCACCTCCCGTATGGGTGTCGTCGAGAGCTGGGAGGCGGATGGTGCAGGTGTCTCCTGGGAGTTCGCTGATGAGCAGCTCCTGCTTCGCATAGCTCAGCAGGGCGAAGGTGAGGCGTGATCTCGGGTGAGAGGCTGAGCGAGCCTCCCTCGGGCATCGCTCTCGCGTGAAGGCCGTGCGCGTCCTTCGCCGTCCCAGACGGAGCATAGGACGTCGCCGATGGGCTTACTCCGTCTCGGCGCTCACGATACGGGCGTCACGCAGCGCCTCGGTCTGTCCCACGCCTCCTGCTCCTAGGGGAAGGAGGAAGAGGAGGGCAGGAGCCTGGGAGCTGTCGGGCGGGACGGGCGGGCTGTTTCATACGGGAGCGAGGGGTGCGGAGACAGTGGGCAGTGGCTACCTAGCTCGATCGGATTGTGAGGGCTAGCAGTCGCACGGGCTTCTTCCCTGGACGACGATCTTAGAGGAGGAGTAGCCTCAGGGTTAGCCATATAGCGGCGCTTGCCTCCAGCAGGTGCTCCCTCGTGGTCTTGAAGTACTCCCTTTCCTTCCGATAGATCATCTCTCCCGCTGGGGCTCGCTCGAAGCCCTGAAGCGTGAAGACATGATCCCGATCTCGGTCACATATACAGGTGATGAGTCCGGGTAGACCTCTGAACTTGTACGGCCCGTAGCTCAGGATCTCCTCCGTGTACCAAGCCGTGTAGTCACGCCCACGGTAGTGCGTCTGAGCTCGGTGGCATGCAGCCAGCGATGACACCTATCCCCAGGGACGAGCTCCCACTGCTGGTGAGGGATAGGCTCCTCAGGTGAGAGTGAATCCAGCACGATACGATCAAGCCTCCCCACTCCCCTCCGTCTGCCGAAAGAGTAGATGATTCCCCGAGAGCGACCTCTTGCCAGCCGAGTAGTAGGCAGGGATGAAGTCCTCGGGGCGCAGACCTGCCTTCACCCCATGATCGAGGATCGAATCCGCCTGCCAGCTCCCATAGTCTAGGGTGGGCGTCAGTCTCCGACCTGCAGTGTGGAGCCGTATCCACTCATGCAGAGGGCTGGGCGTCTTGGCTACGGGATGATACTCGATGCTGTAGTACACTCTGCGGTAGAGGCAGGGCCTCGATGACCGTCCTGAGCGATGGTGTCGAGTCTTCATGGTCTTGGCTGCTGGATCATGCTCCCGAGGATCGTGCTCGAGGTCTGAGCCCATGCTTCCACCTCAGCATGCGAAGGAGAAGACAGAGAGAAGGAGGGCTGATGTCGCAAGCGAACAGCCAAATGTATCCATACGTTCGATGAGGTGGGATAATGAGCTAAGAGGAGATCCCAGCTTCTTCTTCATGCAAGTGTACAGGATTCTCGAGAAACCCAAGCGAAGCACCCTCAGAGCCCCCTCCTCCGAGGGTAAAAAACGGGCGCTCTGAGCCCTTCGACCGAGCGGCGAGGAAAACGGAGGGCTTTTCACGGAGCGAATAGCCCCTCTTCACCTCCACTTGCACCCTAAAAACGACCTACGGTAGGTCATCGACCTACAGTAGGTTTCGCGACCCACAGTAGGTCGCATCGACGACCTCACCGTAGGTCGTTTTTCACCCTTCGAAGCGCCTCCGAAGTCCCCCGCCCAGGCGACACCCTCGAAAATTCCGCATCTTCGCACTGCACAACGCTATTGCACGACAAGACAACTCATGACACCTCATCGTAGGCCCTAGGAATATCGGCGCTGAATATGTCAGACACGCCACAACATCGGCTTCCGTGTAGCCGACGCCCTAGCAGGCGCCTCGGAGTGCGCTTCGAGACGAAGCGTTACGGCGACGTAGCTGTGGGACGAGTGAAGAAATGCTCAGCTCGTCATCCTCAAGCCCTCCACCTATATGAACCTCAGTGGCGAGGCCGTGCGCTACCGGGATGAGCACGAGAAGATACCCATCGAGCGCGTGCTGGTCATCGTCGATGATCTGGCTCCTGCCCTCTCGGCGCTCTCCGACTCAAGACCGAAAAGCAGACGCTGGACACATGGGCTCAAGAACTATCGCCTCAGCTCCTCGGCTCACAGGCCTATGCCCGCCTACGCTTCGGTATCGGCAATGATTACCCCCAAGGGAGCTCAGATCAACTATGTACTCGGTGCCTTCTCCAGCGAAGAATCAGCCGAACTGCCCCAGCGGATCGATACCTTCTGCGACGCTGCCATCGCCTTCTGCCTCGAGGGCGCTAGCTCGGCGATGAACCGCTTCAACCCAAGTGACCCCGCCCTCATCCGATCATCACTCTAATACTCATCACATAACTACTCCTCACACGCATGAAGAAAGTCATCGTTACCAACCAAGCTCCTGCAGCTATCGGTCCCTACAGTCAGGCCATCCTCTCTGGGGACATGCTCTTCGCCTCTGGCCAGCTAGGCATCGACCCCGCCACGGGCGAATTCCCCGAGGGCATCACAGCGCAGACCGAACAGGTCTTCCGCAACATCAAGCGCCATCCTCTCGAAGCGGGGCTTTCACCATCGATCAGGCTCGCCAAGACCACCACTGCTCCTGGCGGATATGGGGGACTTCGCCGCCATGAACGCTGCTCCATGAGCAGCAGTTCACGGGCGCCTTCCTGCACGCTCGGCCTTCGCCGTCAAGACCCTTCCCAAGAATGGCCTCGATGAGATCGAGGTCATCGCCGTACGTGGCTAAGCCCTAGCGCACGTATCCTCAAGAGACACACAGACGGCACACACCTCCCTGTAGCAGGAGGGCTGTGCCGTCTGCCTCCATATCTATCTCGCCCTTCGCTATCCTACCCCTGAGATGAAGCCCGCCTCCTCTATCTCCTTCGGCTGATCCTTGTGCTCTAGTGAGCTTCCTCTGCAGAAGCTTCTCTTCCTACTCCTCACCCAGGCGATGGCAGGGTAGGGCTGGGGATGCGCTCGCCGTCCTGTACCACGGGCTGAGTCTCGACCCTGTCGGTCCTAGGGTATCTTCTCGTCGTACCACTCATTCTCCTTGCGCTGAGCTTCCTCCCGAAGCACTTCCCTGCAAGGCGAATATTCGCCCCTATCACCTCCCAGCAGCCCTGCTCCCTGGGGATCGTGACCGTCGCTAGACCTACGGCTCTACCCCTTCTGGGGCTTCAGCTCGATGCCTCGGTCTTCCTCTACCTCGACAGCCCAGGAGAAGCCTTCATCAGCGTGAGTCTTGGCTTCATACTCGCCAATATCTTCCCATCGCCCTATGGTCAGCTACGCTCTTCTTCGCCCTTGGATGGAGGCTGGAGAAGACCTGGCCTTCGGTCAAGAGGGCTGGATACCTGCGCTGGGGACACTCGTGCTCCTTTGCCCCGACCTTCCTCCTCATCCGAGGCGAGGAGGCAAGCCACGGCCAACGTCGGGCAGGTGTACTCAGCGATCGTCAGTACCTCAATCACGCAGCGGTCAACCCCGTCTTCAGCCTCTTCTCTTCGCTGGGCAAGACGGAGGACTTCAAGGAATACAACTTCTACTCTGATGCCGAACTAGCCCAACTCACCGTCAGACCTCTTCCCTGCACGAGCACCAAGTCTCGATACCCTCCTCACTACTCGACGCCCTGAATATCCTGGTCATCATCATGGAGAGCTTCGGAGCCGCTATCATCGCGCTCTGGGGGAATGGCAGAGGTCAGTCCACACTTCGACCGGCTCGCAAGGAGTGGTATCTCTCTCCTCGTGCTGCAACTAGCTTCCGCACCGACCGAGGGGTCCTCTCGACACTCAGTGGTTACCCCAGCTTCCCCCACGCACTCGGTGATGAAGCTCCCCGCTAAGATCCGTAGCCTCCGCCCTGGAGTGGAGAGCTGAGGAAGCAGGCAGCTACACCACGGACTTTCTCTACGGAGGCGATGCCAACTTCACCAACATGAAGGGCTATCTCCTGGGCTCAGGGCCACCAGCGAGTCACCGACGAGAAGGACCTCGACAAGCGACTCCCTCGCACCAATCGGGGCGTACCTGACGGAGTGACCTTCGACTACCTCTACGGAGATCCTACGCCAGCCTCACCGATAGGCCTTGGCACAGCGCTTCTTGACCCTAAGCAGTCATGAGCCCTTCGATGGCCTCCCAAGCGCCTTGCCTCGCCTATACCCAATGCCCGCCTCACCTGGATGAAAGCCTGGGGACATTCGTCGAACGTCTGAAGAAGACTCCACAGTGAAGGACCTCCTCATCATCTGTCTGGCGGATCACGGCTCTCCGACCGGAGACAGCGACGACCGCAATGGCACCGCTGTGCATCATCCCACTCCTGCGGCTGGGTGCGGCGGTACAGCCCTCGTGTCCTACCCACGCTGATGAATCAGTCCGACCTAGTGGCGACCTCCTGGCACAGCTCGGCCTCTCCTACAGGGACTTCTCAGCAGGAATGTACTGCACCGAACTATACGAAGCCCTTTTGCCTACTATACCTTCAACGACGGCTTCGGCTTCACTCGATCCTACGGGAAACTGCCGTCGGACAACGTAGCGGTCGTCTCGAGGACGTACCTACCCCTTCCCACTACGCCAGCGTCTGGGTCGTGCCCTCCTACAGATGACACACGATGACCTAGCACGTCGCTAAGAGTCCCTACACACAGACCGCCACAGACGACGAGGGTCGCACGTCTGCTCACGGCAGCATGCGACCCTTGCTCTGTCACCCCACTTCTTCGAAGGGATCATAGGATAAGGACTGGGGGATATAAAATCAGAAAGCGTGGCCTCGATGCCGAAGCAATCTAACCACACGCCTAATGTAGGTCCTCGGTGATCACACCCTACCACACTACGAACACCAAACGCAATCTTCCCGTAACCCAGAAGGTATGATTCCTAAGAGACCTGGCGGCCGTCTCCCGACGCCCAAGGCAATATGTCATTGTCTTTGTACTGTGATAACACTACCCATAGAGGGTATTGTTCACTATAGCGGGTACAAAAAGTAAAGAAATTATTTAAATGAGTCCCTTTTCCTGCTAAGACGCTGAGATTAGTCCCCATCCTCCACGAGAATGATTCACCGCTCTGTAAGCTTCAGGAGACCAAATGTCCTCGGTCGGGCTCTCATAAGTGGGTTTTCTGCACCTCACAGATGGAATGGATCGGTCGAGATCACGCTTCCTCCCCTGGAAGTACCCTAAGAGAAGTCTTTCCTTGCGATAGATGAGCTTCGTCCTAATCGAAGGTAGATTAGGAGGCTTCCACCCCATTCTCTCTCCCTACTCCCAGCGCTTCTCTGGGAAGGAAAAAGCTACCTACAGCTCCTGAGTGCTCCTCGCATCTGACGAGACAGGAGCGAGTAGAGTGCTCAGTTCAGGCTCCGACGCTAGGAAGCGCCTCGTGTCTACGGAGCGTCCGTTCGTCCCCCTGCCGTGCAGGCCTGTCTGTGCCTGGCGTGCTGGGAGGGTATGGAGCTTAGCCGTCATCTCGTCAACGAGCGCGTAGGAGGGCTTTCTCCGGCAGGCCATGTCGGGTCAGGAGCTCTTCGGCGACGGCGATCAAGTGATTGGAGAGTTGCAGGCAAAGACAGCTGAGATGGGAGCACGAGGCGCTGCTGGCTCGTCGCACGAGCCACCGACCGGCTCAGCAGTTCGCCTAGCCGAAGGATACGCCCTTCTGCCTCGGGAGTCTGTCCCTTCGACATAGAGGGGCACTCCTGAGAAGTCCAGTGCCTCCCTGGAGAAGGTCTGAAGAGGATACAGAACACCCGCAGGTCGGTGTGCTCCAGCAAAGTCTTCCAAGGAGGTTGATCCCGAGGTATGCACCCAGAGCCCACGAGTTCTGCCCCGCCAGCTCCTTAGAGAGCAGGATCAGGGCATCATCAGGCACAGCGAAGATATACCAGTCTGCACTCGAGGTCAAGCTCCTCCAGAGATCCGACAGCACTGATCCCTTTCACCCAGCTCCTCTGCCAGCGCCCTGAGCCAGAACGCCACCAGGGCTGTAGATCTGGGAGAGGCGCACTGCAGACGAAGCGGAGGCCACGAGTGCTCGCCCCAGATGTGTCGCTCATTCCCCGCCCCCAGAGGGACAAGGCGCTCCGGTGTCCCTTCGCTCAAACTCATTCCTTCGGTGCTGGTCCCTCGAGCTCTGGGTAGCGCTCGATGTGATCTTCTCCCACTTCAGCGATTCCGTGGGGCGTGAGCAGCGCCGTCGCCTTATGTCCGATAGCTAGGATACAGAAGACCTCCAGCTGGTAGGGGGATCCCAAGGAGATTGCGCACATACTCCGAAGATCCTGCCCATTCCCCGTGTAGCACCCGCAGGCATCTGCTCAGCAGGAGCCCAGCCCCAAGGCCTCGGCCTGTAGCTGGATGTAGCCTGCCGCCAGCGAAGCATCAGCGATCCATCGCTCGCACTCCATCGGGGAGCCAAGGATGACGATCCCCAGAGGTACCTGCTGGAGGAAGAGCGCTCCACTCTCACGCATATGGCTGGAGGCGGTCAGGAATCTCCTGCTGCTCGATGAGGATGAACTGCGTCGCATGCTGTTCTTCGACGAAGGGAGCACGAAGACCCGCCTCCAGCAGGATCTGCACCTCTTCACCCGTCAGCGGAGTATCGACGAACTTTCGGATGGATCGGCGGGAAATGAGATCGCAGGGAGCAGGCGGGGCTCATTGCTTTCCTCTAGGAGTTCCTTCCCTAGGTTTTTGATTTCGTCGAGTAGATGTTCGCCTTCACGGCGCAAGGATTGGTCTTTGGTCATATCTGTCGATGTATTTACGGGCACAAAGGTACGAAGACTTCGCACACCCCTGCCCTCGTCCCTCACCCCGCCAAGCTCCTCCATCACAATCCTCCGAGGCTCTCACCCCACCCCGACAGCACGAGGAGAAGGCATTGAATACCTAATTCCCTTTAATCATATAAAATTAAAGAGTTTTATAGCGCTCTACGAAGACCTCGGAAGAAGATCGAACCTCTCCTCGCCCTGCTCCGCTGTGCTCTGCAGAGTAAGCTCAGGTGAAATAGACCTCAAAGAACGGGCAATCGAAGATGCCGACAGCACGGGGAAAAAGTCCTCTTTACAGCAGGCTAAAAGAAGGGTAATTAAGAGCCTAAAAACGACCTACAGTGGGTCGTCAATAAACCTACTGCAGGGTCAAGGACGACCTACTGTAGGTTTCTTTTGCCCCTCCCCAAGCCCCTCTCCGCTCCGGGCTAAACAGCCTCCAAACACCCGCAAAGGCTCTCCGTCATCCGACCCTTCCAATAAAGGAGATGGGTGACCAGCCATTGCTGGTCACCGCATCGTCATCTGGAGCGCTAAGCTGAAAGAAGCAACTCAACCTAGCGCAAAGAGCACTACGAAGCCTTTTTCCCTTCAAAGCTCGTATTTCTTCCTCAGCTCCTTCGTACTTATCCATTTCAGGAAAGAGATATGACTCTGTAATTCCCATACGAGCTAACTCATCAAGTATATCCTGTTTCTTATCCTTGGGGACAATGAATTTATACCCTAATCCAATCTGAAGGATCTCATGATCTCCCTCTTGGTCAAACGCCCCCACTCCTCTATAAGAGGGGTTAAACCCCAGACCAAAGATAAAGAATGCCCTGCCTGGTTAATTATCCTCGGATTGCCATACTTTGCCTTAACTAGAAATATGCTACTTAAGTCATTATGCCTAATCAGCGGTTGAAAGTAAGGTTTCTCCTCTTTAATTTGGCGGAGTAAAATCCGAATGCCAGCCTGTTCATTAAACCCTTCCAGCCCATTACCCTTTCTCACATCCTCAGCTTGCTCAGTATAAACATCTATCTCTTGGTCACTGCACTTAGCAAGATTGGTCAATCACCGAAACAGTGTCACTATCATAATAAGCTTCACTCTATCCTCCGGAATGGAAAAACAGATAAACGGCTCCATTATTCCTCTTGCTGCAACACCATGCCATAACACCAAACGCAGCAGCCTTCTTAGCTTCGAGACAGCTCTTCTCCTCCCTCATGCCTTGCCCTTCTCATATAAGCCTTTACCAAGCCCTCTGTAACAGCAATAGAAAAATCTTCAGCAATATCAGCAGGAGCTATAGCAGCTATAGCTCCTGCTACTGCAGCCTATACCTAACGTAGTATTTTCAGGAGTAACCATCGTGGGAGAAGATTGAAAAGTAGCACCACCGATAGCACCAGTAATAGCACTAGCAAGGAGCTCTTCCGGCGTATCCACCTCGGCACAGCAAAGAAACAAAGCAACAAGGGGTTCATCGTCACATCTAGAAGCCGCGTTGGGAGTTCATAATGTTGCATCTGTACGAGATAATCTAAAGCAGACTTACATTCAGCAAAACTCTGTGGGGCTAAAGCACCATATCCTCGAAACAAGAGATGTTCTTTCTCTAAGCCTTTCTCAACTCTAAAGATTGAAGGCAGTAATTTCCAACCTTCATCAGCATGTCCTCTAGAAAGAGTTCAGCAATCTCTTTCTTTTTAAGCTGAGCTATCTTCTTAACAAACTGAGAAACAGAGGTTATCTTTTAATGATCTACCTTTTTCATATAACATAGGAAGTATAACTCTGAGAAAACCTGAAGTCTATATTACCCGCTACAAGGGAGGTCATGGTAGCCTTGGGCTTTCAATCTACACAAAGATAAAGACTTCTCTTAGCATAATGTAAAGAGTATATAACTGAGCGAGGCGGGTGACCAGCTGTTGCTAGTCACCGCCTCGTAGGGAGAAATTGATATGACATCAGAAGTGAGTACGCACACCAGGAAAGCCACCTAACTCATCTATTACGCACATACTACACTAACTATACCTAAAGCCCATTTTCAGAACTCCAGAAAGGAGGGTTCCAGCCGCACCTTCCGGTACGGCTACCCTAGTTACGACCTAGCTCCCCAGTCACCTGTATTCCCCTAGGCCGACCCTGCGGTTACGGACTTTGAGGCTCCAGACTCCCATGGCTTGACGGGCGGTGTGTACAAGGCCCGGGGAACGTATTCACCGCGCCATGGCTGATAGCGCGATTACTAGCGAATCCAGCTTCACGGAGTCGAGTTGCAGACCCGATCCGAACCGTGATGGGGTTTGGAGATTCGCATCCTGTCGCCAGGTAGCCGCCCTTTGTCCCCACCATTGTAACACGTGTGTCGCCCGGATGTAAGGGCCGTGCTGATTTGACGTCATCCCACCTTCCTCACGCCTTACGACGGCAGTCTCTCACGGAGTTCCCAGCATCACCTGATGGCAACCGTAGACAGGGGTTGCGCTCTGTTATGGCACTTAAGCCGACACCTCACGGCACGAGCTGACGACAACCATGCAGCACCTACATAGATGTCCTGAAGGAAAGCCGACTTTCACCGACCGTCATCACATTTCAATCCCTGCAAGGTTCTCGCGTATCATCGAATTAAACCATGTTCCTCCGCTTGTGCGGGCCCCGTCAATTCCTCTTTGAGTTTCACCGTTGCCGGCGTACTCCCCAGATGTGGATAACTTAACGCTTTCGCTTAGAGCATACCTGTATATCGCATGCCCAGTTATCATCGTTTACTGCGTGGACTCACCAGGGTATCTAATCCTGTTTGATACCCACGCTTTCGTGCTTCAGCGTCAGTTGTACCTTAGTAGCTGCCTTCGCAATCGGGTTCTGCGTGATATCATGCATTCCACCGCCACACCACGCATTCCGCCTACCTCATCTACACTCAAGCCCGCCAGTATCAATGGCACTTTAGGGAGTTAAGCTCCTAGATTTCACCGCTGACTTAACAGGCCGCCTACGCACCCTTTAGAAACCCAATAAATCCGGATAACGCCTCGCATCCTCCGTATTACCGCGGCTGCTGGCACGGAGTTAGCCGATGCTTATTCGTAGGGGTACATTCACTGAGGCACACGTGCCCTCTTTATTCCCTACAAAAGAAGTTTACAATCCATAAGACAGTCATCCTTCACGCGACTTGGCTGGTTCAGGCTCTCGCCCATTGACCAATATTCTCATGCTGCCTCCCGTAGAGTCTGGTCCGTGTCTCCCAGTACCAGTGTGGGGGTTTCAACCTCTCAGTTCCCCCACCATCGTTGCTTTGGTGAGCCGTTACCTCACCAACTAGCTAATGGGACGTATGCCTATCTCACAGCGAATTTCATTTCCTTACTGAAGGATGCCCTCGCTAAGTAGTGCATGATTAGTCCGTCTTTCGACGGGTTATCCCCTCTGTGAGGCAAGTTGCGTCACGCGTTACGCACCCGTGCGCGGTCGCCATCAGTCTTAGTAAGCTAAGACCATGCTGCCTCGACTTGCATGTGTTAAGCCTATCGCTAGCGTTCATCCTGAGCCAGGATCAAAACTCTTCCTTGTCAATATTTTATTGTACTTGATTCTGCTTGTCTTGCTCCGAAGATGTTTTCTTGCTTCATGATCTATTAGTGTATCTCTACCTAAGTAAAGGTTCGTAATTGACGGTTAGGTCTTTTCGTTCCTAAACGTTTGTTACTGCACTTCTGCTTTGTCAATATCAATTATCTCAAAAGATCGTTGTTGGTCGTTGCGCCTCCGTCGCCGGTAGGTCACCCGTTTCTTTTGCGACTGCAAAGGTAGCATGTCTCTTTTATTCCACCAAATCTTTCTCAAAGTTTTTCTCTGAAAACACGGCTCAGGGCGGAAATGGGCAATCCGAGTGCAAAAGAAACAGGGGTATATCCCTGAAAAAGAGAGAGTGTCAGTTCTCCCAAACCACCTATATAAAAACTTTTTGCCTGATCCGTCAAAATCGGATGCGATCCTACCCTCTTTCCCCGTCTGCTCTTTGTCTTCTGAGAGGCAAAACACCCTTCTTCAGTACAGGGGATTCTACTCAGTGAAACCACCCCCTACGGCACCCCTAAAACGATCCACAGTAAGTCGCCGAAAACTACTGTAGGGTCGTCGAGATGACCCACGGTAGGTCGGTCGACCGACCTACCGCAGATCCTTTTGAGGTGTCCTAGAGATCGGGGCTTGAGGTAAGAAAAGGTCACACGCCCCAGCGATCGTGTGACCTACTATATATAATGGAGTGCTCAGATAGTGGGCCTCGTCGTACCCTTCGGCAGGGCGGACGGCCTTCCCGATGAGGGTAGCGGCGGTAGCGGACTCGATGCGCACCTCGACATACCGCCCGACCTCGGTAGCCTTGCTTATCGAAGACGACGACCTTATTCTGCTGGCTTCGACCGAAGAGCTGTTCGCGGGAGCGCTTGCTGAAGCCTTCGATGAGGACTTCAAAGGTCTTGCACGACGTCCTGTAGATTGCTCCCTCGAGGAGAGCTGGGTCTGTCAGGGCGATCATCTCCTCGAGGCGACGGATCTTCAGCATCCTCGGGGATATTATCCTCGAGGTACTCAATGCCACAGTGTACCAGGGCGCTGGAGTACTTGAAGAGGAAGCGTTGTCGCAGCCGACTTCCCCGCATCAGACTGAGGTATCCTGGAAGTCCTCCTCGCTCTCGCTCGTGGAAAGCTCACAGAAGATATCCGAGGGTGATGGCGCAGTCGGGCATCACCCGACGAATAGCGGCGACCCGCCCAGATACCACTCACGGGTATAGCTGCGCCTCATGAGCTTGAGGATGCGGTCACTGCCCGACCGAGAGGGCAGGTGAATGCTTGCAGATATTCGGATACTTGACCATCACCACGATCGCCTTGTCGTCCATGTGCCTGGGGTGGGGTGAGTAGCGGATACGGATCTTGGGTGCAGCTAGAGCCACCCGTCTAGTAGGTCACCGAAGTCATAGACCTCGCCATTGCCTTCGAAGCGGTAAGAGTTGACGCTGCCCAGGAGCGTAATCTCCTGATAGTTCTTTCTCCTCGAGGTCCTGACCTCACGAATGATGCTCTCCAGCTCACGGCTTCGCTCACGACCGCGGGTGGGGGACGATGCAGTAGCAGCAGTTGTTGCACCCACGCTGATCGAGACGTAGCCGAGAGGTTGAGCCCGCCGATCTTCAGCGGGAGGACGTCCTTGCAGGTCCCAGTGGTGGAGAGCTGGACATTGATAGCCTTCTCCCACGCTCTACGGCGCCGACGAGGTTCGGCAGATCCAGGTAACCGTCGGGGACCCACGACGAGATCAGACATGGTGCTTCTCGATCTGCCTCGCCCTTGGCCCGGCTCACCATAGCAGCCCAGGACACCGATGATGATGCCGACGCTCTGCGGCGGATCGAGTGATAGTAGGCGATACGGCTGAGGACCTTCTGCTCGGCGTTGTCCCGACAGAGCACGTGTTGAGAAGATAGCATCGGCCAGCTCAGGGGTCTTCCGTCAAATGGAAGCCGTCCATCTGCATGATCGAAGCGACGACTTCGCCATCGGCGACATTCATCTGACAGCCGTAGGTCTCGATGTAGACAGACGGGGGAGGGTGGCGATGAAGAGTGAGAGAGCTAGAGGAGAGTGCTCGCTTGCCTCACAGAACGTATAGGGAGGTTTGGAGTGAGGAGGGAGAGAGAAATCTTAGCAGAGCGTATTGCAGTGATAATTTATCCTTTATATTTGCAATGAAAATGCAAGATTTTTCATAGTTAAGGTTTTTGGTTAATAGGTTGGAGCTGGCTGGGAAGTCAGCTCCACTTTTTATGTCCCAACCAAAGGCCTCGCCTGATCCATCCCCACGATAATACATGCGAAATGCTGGGGCGCATCACCGATGCGCAGGAAGTGGTAACACTCGTGCTGTAGCCAGCGCACGGCCCGTGCACGGCTCATACGCATATTCTTTCTCGGCCTTGAGCGAGTCGTGGAAGACGATGATCGACCTGTTGCGAGCGTAGCGCTGCACGTAGCCGACGATCGTCTCGGGGCTGAGCTAGGTTGTAGTCACGCGTGACGACATCCCACATCACGATCTCAGAGCTGTGGCTGAGCTCCGGTTCTGCGCAGCGTAGATGCCCAGGGCGGACGGAAGTAGCGCGAATGGATCAACTCATGAGCAGCACATACATCTCGCATATAGTCGCTCGTAGAGTGGAAGATCCCTGGATATGATGGTAGGTATGATTGCACGGCATGACCTCTTCGCTTGATCCTCCTCGAAGAGCTCCGGATAGCGACGTACATTGTCAGCCACACAGAAGAGGTAGCCCGCACACCGAGTTTCATGAGTTGATCCAATCACCAAGGTGTGACCTCGGCACGGACCATCATCAAACGTAAGTAGATACTCTTCCCGTGATCGCTGGTACGCCAGCGTGCTCCGGGACGAGCATACGGTCGCGATGGGTACACGACAGAGAAGACGCTCGACCATCCCAGGTCCCACTGCTGAGGAGCTACGCCTCAGAACGACGCAGAAGAGCGGAGATCTCGACCTCAGCGCCTTGAGGGCATCAGACTGATAGTTCTTGGAAGTCCAGCGCATACGAGATGGCCGCATAGGCATCCGCAGGTCGCCGTGACGAGAGACTTCTGTCGAACTTCTGGGAGAGCTGTACTGCCCAGGCCAGCGTGCTGAGGCTTCGGCGAGCGATGGCTTGTAGGACGGATCGGCTCTTCTTCATGTCGGCACGATAGAGCGCATCAGCGAAGCAGAGCGCACTCGTCTCATAGGGGACATTCTCCTCGAGGATGACGCTCATACACTTGCGGAGGATGGCTTGAGCCTTCGCCTTATCTCCACGCTCCAGATAGCCGAGGCTCGAGGAGGTGAAGATCTGATTGCTGCAGGGTAGAGACTATACCACGTGCAGTTCTCATCGAAGCAAGTTCCAGGCTTGTCAGCACCGCACCAACGGAACCTAGTCATCACAGTCTCGTACATACGGTCTAGGTCTGATGCCGTAGTCTCAGGGTGCGTCCCGTACCGTCGGTACGAGGCTCTAGGGGAAGGAGCTGCGAAGCCATCCCGGTCTGCACCATGCGGCGGTCATCCTGTTGAAGGCGTTGCGAGGTGAGGTGATCGCCCAGTAGATGGGACGCTCCCAGTTGTTCGATGCCAGGAGATCCAGCACTGAGAGCCCACCGATATCTGCATACCGACGGCCTGCCTGAGAGAGGAGAGCTTGGGCGATGTACCGCACCAGGTCGGGAAGTTTCAGCGCAAGCGTTTGGCTACGGTAGCCGAATCCACAGGAGGACGATATTAGCCGTCGGAGGATCCCAGGGAACTAGGTCCTCTTACTCTCCAGCTTGAGAAGGCCTGCTGCACTCGTCGCCTCGCTGGGATTATTCAATGATCAGGCACAGTTCGTAGTAGTAGTAATAGGACTTAGGTAGGAGCCCATGACGGGCTTCCTTCATCAGCCTCGCTTCTTCATCTGATCGATGTACCAGTCACCAGAGAGGTGGAGAGGCTGACCGTACGTACGTCGGTACGGATCCCTTCGACCTCCTGAGCGCACCAGAGCGGGAAGGTATCATTGTCGCCATAGCAGAAGAGGATCCCATTGTTTGCAGCCTCGAGGTAGTTGCGTCTATGTGCGTTGGCGACCGTACGCAGATTTCGGTCGTGGTCGTCCCACCCTGTCCGGCCATCTGCAGGGGCAAGTAGAGCTACCAGCGTCACGACTCCCTGCAGCCGTGGTGAGAGATGAGTGGAGCTTGTCCCCTGAAGCCTTCTTGCGATCAGCGGGGCTTGGAGAGGAGGCGAGTAGCAAGGGTAGCGATGGCAGCCACCCCAAAAGCCGATCCAGATGGGCGAAGCATAGAAGGAGCCGACATAAGCATAGTCACGCTCTGCGGGGCTGCCCAGGTACTGGCTGAGGTAGAGCACGATGGCGATCCCGTCATGAAGAAGAGCATGAAGGTGACCCAGAAGCTCTCGACCCCACGCTTACCCTGTCCTATCTGGAAGAAGAGACCAAGGAGGCCGAGCAGAAGGGGCAGTGCGTAATAGACATTATGTCCCTTATTGGCGGTCATATCCTCCTGGGTAGGCAGAGCTATCACCGTAGAAGAAGGAATCGATGAAGGATCCCTAAGATCGTCTCCACCACGTGGCAGACTCACCATCTCCCTGGAGGTCATTCTGTCGGCCGGCGAAGTTCCACATGAAGTAGCGCCAGTACATGTAGGTGAGCTGATAGTTGAGGAAGTAGGTGATGTTGTCGCCGAAGGTAGGTACGGTCATATCATCTGCCGCACGTCCCATCCAGGTATTATACATCTCGGCATGTCGACGATCATAGACTCGGGGGAAGAGCATCATGCCGGAGCTCTCATATTCGGGCTCATCCTCCTTGGCACGGACCACGTACTTGTCGGGGTCAGAAGGTTTGTCCTTATGGATACGGCCGTAGGTAGGCTCCTTGTCCTTGAAGACAGGCGCCCGTCCGAACCGATCTTATATTCGAGGCAAAAGTAGGCCCGCAGAAGAGGGGCAGAGCCGTACTGCTCACGAGCGAGTAGTAGCGGAGGAGAAGGCATCAGCGGGGCATTCTCGTTCATCGGCGGATCTGCCACGCACGCACCAGGATCACTCCAGGAGGAGAAGCCCAGCGATAGCCACGAGGCACATCTGTACGAGAGCGTACCGCACGGGCTGTGAAGCCCTTGTACCAATAGAAGGAGCCGATCGCACCTGCGATCAGGGAAGGCTACGATACCATCTCCGATGAGCGGTAGCCCCACGAGGACGAGGGAGAGCACGATGGAGATACGGGAAGCGATGGGATCTAAGGTGCTTTCCATCCTTTAGGGCTAGCTCTGTCTCGAAGACGCCCCAGATGAGGACGGACGACGAGCACTGCCAGATAGATGTCACACCCTGGATTGTAGCTCAGCCCCAGGCTGCTGACGAAGAACATGTCCACTTACCTGCCAGCTTGGGCACTACCTGCACGACGCCGTACATCATCAGTCCCACGAGGGCAAACGAAGCGACGAGTCGAGAGCATCGCTTCCTTTGAGCGTCGGCATCGTAGCACGACGGAGTAGTAGACGAGCGCCACTCGCGGGGAGGCAAAAAGGAGGTCTCAGTAGGTGTACGCCGATACTCAGCCCCACTCAGGTAAGCGATGAGTATGAGCCAGCGGTCGGAGCGCTCGTACTTACCACGCCTTCCCACTTGAAGATCAGCCAGAAGACCACCGCCGTGAAGAGCGAGACTGAAGGGCATAGACCTCGCCTCTCACAGCGCTGGAACCAGGGGAATCAGAGAAGGTGTAGACCAAGCTACCCACAAGTCCCGACCCGAGGATAGCTACGCCTTGTCCCGTGTCATCACCTCGCCGACGGGGTCGAGACCCCGCTCACCGAGGTGTGCCTTAGGACTGAGGACACGACGCACCATGTGCGTGATCGTCCAGAAGAGGAAGAGGATCGTCAGGCCACTGAGCACCGCACTCGTGGCATTGGTCAGCACGGCGGCATGCTCTGGCCCACCCCCGAGGTGGGAGATGACATTGTAGACCAGCATGTGAAGGGGCACCGGGAGGGTGACCGATCTCAGCTTAGTCATGTGATGAACTCCGCACAGTCCCAGAGGCTGCTGAGGGACCGATGGTCAGGAGGTAAGTCAAGGTAGCGATCACGAAGACCGCCCAAACTCGAGGAGGTTATTGGCTCGATTAAATTGCTTCCAATTCATGTACTGCTACGTTTAAGTTCCCTGAGCTACGACTCTACGACAGAGCATAGTGGGCTATATTAGTTGCAAAGATAGCGATATAAGGTGACACGCTACGGAGCGAAGAAGTTCAACTGAAGATCAGGGCTATTTGCTCCCGCTCATTACCCCCCACTTGCACAAGGCAGAATCGAAGGGAAACGAGGGGACGAAAAGCCTCGATTCACCACCCATAAACGAGCGTCATCACCCTGAGTTTGATTTCTGCAGAGACCGCTTCAGGAGCGGTCTCTCAAGGGCTAAAAGGGACCTACGGTAGGTCGCCGAAAAACCTACTGTAGGTCGTCAAGATAACCACTTGCAGGTCGCATCGACGACCTACCGTAGGTTTATTTTGCCCCTCTCGAAGGGTCGGCTAGACAGGGCTGAGAAGCACCCTCTCCCACCCCACCTGACGGGAGTGGTTACAGATCCGCCTCGCTCGGATCTGTAGCCACCATATATAATGAGGGAGCGCTAGACTAGGCTAGGAGCGCCTCCATCTCTTCAGCCTTCTCTCGAGGCACTGAGGGTATGAGCTGAGCACGGGTACGCTGGAGGTTGTGCTCAGGAAGTGGATCTTTTGAAGTAGGTATCCTCGTTGATATAGTCCACGAGGAAGCGCAACCGTCTGCATGTAAGTCATCAGGCGACCGCCGTAAGCGATGAGGCTCACGCCCGTGGGAGTAAGGAACTTCCCAGCTGTAGAGAGATAGCCTTCGATTTGAAGGCCTCATAGATCTCCATGTTGACACTCGATTCTTAGAGAGGTCGGCTTCATCTTCGGGAGCGAAGTTGATGCCCGTACGGATGAAGTCCCCGACATCGCTCAGATGAAGCCAGGTATCACCGTATCCCAGTCGACGACACAGAGCACTGCACCGGACTTGTCGAAGAGGACATTGTCCACCTGGTATCGCAGTGGATGGTGCGTCAGGAGCTTACCCTCAGCGTAGAGCTTCTCCCGGATAAGCATTGAGTCCTCACGGCGCTCGATCTCGATGATACTACGGACGGAGGCGACACGACACAGGGTCCTCGGCGATGGCATCACGGAGTTGTTTCCAGGCGGAAGGGCATGCTGTAGTTCTCAATCGTCTCGCCGAGTACACCTCAGGGATGACAGAGATCCTCGAACTCGCCAAAAGCTTTCACCAGCATGGCAGGTGCCCATGGCGTCAGTGTCGAGAGGCTCATGCCTGGGGATGAAGCGACAGAGGTGTGCAGTTCTGCCGTCGGTAGTAGTTCTTCTCCGGATCGTCCAGCAGAGGGAAGAAGTGCAGGTACTTGCGGTCGCACTCGATCACTGTCGGCCCCAGGCGCTGTTTTCGAAGGGTAGTCGGAGTACGATGCCGACATAATACGCCGCAGCACCTCGACACGAGGAAGACGTGGTGATTGACCTCGCTGTGGTGATCCAGCGGACGCTCGCCCGATCGGTCACCGATGACTATAGGTATCGTTGATGTGACCGTTACCGAAGGGCTCAGACTCCTGATGTCACTAAGGGTGCACGAACTTGCCAATGACTGCTCCAAAAGTAGGACAAACTATTGTATTGATTGTCGCAAAGACACGATTAAAAGAAGATTCATCGCACTGCAGCAGGATGTGTGCCACAGTAGATGGATAGCGGGTCACTCACACTCGAGGAGGGTGGAGTAGATGCGTGGCTTGTAGCGGTAACCAACGACGAAGAAGGAAGAGTCTGCATTGCTTTGCCCTTCTGACAGCTTCCTCGAGGGCAGTGTCTCGCCAGACCAAGTTCGACCGACACGTGAGGTAGACCTGCTGTACCCACAGAGCAGCAGAGGCGTTGAAGCCTGCATCGAAGGCTTGAGCCACCTTCCTTGTAGGCGCGTCTACTGCACTTTGACGTCCGGAGAGATAGTATAGACAGCACTAGGGCGAAGGAAGGACCTGCTTTTCCTGCTAGAGACAGCGGGGAGGTTATCTCCGAGGCCAACACGGATACCGGGAGATCTGACGGAACGCCCAGGCAGTTGATAATGAGCCGAGAGTTGATAGCGAACTTAGCCCTTCCTCGGCGGAAAGCGATCCCAGGAGCAAGACACACGTGCCTGCAGCGAGGTCGATCCCGGCAGCGACGCTTTGCACGGAAGCCTGGGCGCATTCTTGAGCCCATTGACTGAAGAGCTCGATCGACGGTGATGACCGAGCGAGCAAGTTCCCGCAAACTTCTACACGAGGATGGATAGCGTTCTGAGTTTGAGCTGAGAGCACGCCCAAGATGAGTGCTGGCATGGCGGCGGTGCCAGCTTCTTCCATACCTCGTCTCTTTCTTTAGTGGTGTACACCACGGAAATTAGCCCGCGGTTGGGGCCGTTAACATGTCTGGACACAAAGTGACACGCATAGTGCGATTTTTCTGCCAAGAAGGTTGCGTCATCTCGGATCTTTGCGCCTCGATTCAATTTCCTGCTCCAGAGGCCGATAAACAGCGATCCTTTCGAGCACCCTGCAAAACGACCTACCGTGGATCGCCGAAAACTACTGTGGGTCGCCACTGCCGACTCTCACCGTAGGTCGCACCTGACTTGACCCCATGCAGGGTTTCATACTGGCTCCTCACGAGGGTCTTCCACCCCTCGTGGGCAGACGAATCATTCTACACATAAAAGAGGGGGTACACACCAGCTTCTCGGTGCAAGTAAGAAGATCGTCCTCTCCCTACTCTCTATTGTGGTGCTCCCAGCGGGAGAGCCCAGGGGGATGGCCACAGAAGGGGATGAGTGTGCAGTGGGACCTGCGTTTCTAAGTGCATTTGACGCCTCCTTGTACTTTGCTGGCTCTGTAGCCCTGTCCGGCATGTAAACCACTGCAGGATGATGCGCTCTGCATACCGGAAATAGAGCAACACTGAATCCAAGTATCAAAAGCTGAAAGGACAAGTAAAAGAATGCGAATTGCGAGGCAGTATCTCTGTTCGGTGCCTCCACCTCCTGCTTGGGCAGCAGGTCCACAAGGAAGGCTCCACACCAAAGAAGGAGATGCACGACAGCCGTGGTCAGCAGACCCTCCAGTGGGGAGCATCTGCTTCGGCCGACTGACCTGAACAAAAGCCGACTCTCTATGCGAGAAGTTCGTGAGGCTGACCAGGCTAAGAACAGCAGGAGGATCTTGAACCCAGCCTCTGAGATCCACGAGAATCGTCCTGGGGAAGCTACGTCAACCCTTCGTAGGGATGTTTCGGTCAATATCCCCTGATCACGATATCGATCCCGCAGAGTTCGTGATGCCCATTCCACCCGCTATGACGTCCAACTATGCTTCCGCCAGCTTCGGGCGCATGCACTACGGGGTAATCTTGCTAAGCACCGGAGACATTCGTCCGGGCAGCCTTCTCAGCAAGGTGCGTATCAAGTCCTACGAAGGTAGAGGCTACGCAACTATAAAGCCGTGATCCGCCACCCCAATGGCCTGGAGACGGTCTACGGCCATATGGAGCCGCCTGATCGTCCGTGAGGCACTATCGTCCGAGCAGGAGACCCCAGGTCTCGGCGGGCACTGGGCGCCTACAGGCCCACACCTCCACTTCGAGGCTCGCTTCATGGGGATGTACCTTATCACCCATCGGACCTCTTCACCCAGGCGGGTGTCCCTCGTTTCGACATCTTCGCTTGCTCAAGGCGCTTGATCGTACCCCCCTGCCCGTAGTTGTAGCCAACGCTGTAGCGTTTCCAGAAGAGCGGTGAGGCGAACGAAGAGCAGTTAAGACGCACCGCATCAAGCGCGGTGAGTATCGCCCGCCCATCGCCTCGCAGTGGCGTCTCCGTGAGCAAGCTCACACGAACGGCCTCTTCTTCGCGCGCCAGTTTCCACGGGACGCACCATCCGCATCCTGAGCTAGCCTGACACCCCTAGGACATGACCATATATATTACCCAGGCTTCACCCGGCTCAGATCACCAGGAGACCTAGGGCGGTGAAGGCTGGCTTTTTACGTACCTTTGCATGAAAGTGATCCGCCTGGGGAAGAGCCATGTTGCCAGCCCCTGCCGAGACCCCTACCCTTCGTCACCCCTTACAGACAACCACATAGCCCACGAACGATTACGTTTGTAGCCCAGTGCTCCATGGCCTATGTCGTAGAGGCGCCCCTTCCTCTGTAGCGAAACCCCTCAGCCGCTCCTCTTGGCTCTTTCATGGCCTACCTCAGCTGACCACAGTTTCGGTTTCTTCGTTTGCACTGTCGGGAGCCTGTCACCCCTGGAGCAATTCAATGCCGTAGAGAATGTCAAGAACATGAATATCTCTACCGTCACACGCATAGAGGAGTTCAGCGGCAGTACCAGATGGAAGGTTTGACCCGAGTTCAGGCCCTCTATGAGGGACTGACGCCCCGGTCTTCATCACGGCGCTCTCCGCCTGTGCCCATAGAGTGACTCACCGACCCACGCTCCTTGCCAACGAGACACACGGCCCAGCCTCAGTGAGAAGAGATCACTATTCGGAGGCTTCCATTAAAGACCAGACGCCTGACCGATAGTGAGCTCTTCGGCTTCTCCCAGGTCAATAGCGAGCATTGCCGACACAAGATCTTCGGAGGCACCTTCGCCTTTACCTACAGGAGCAGTGAGCGCAGCTTCTTCTCCATGATCACGGGACAATTGTGCTGCTAACCCAATCACCTCGTCTCTTGGCCCACAAGGACAATGTCACTTCATCGATGGTCCGAGCGATCTGGGAGCAGTTCGCCTCGCCCAGGACAAGCCTGGATTATCAGCACAGCACATCGACAAGGTCCTTAGCCCTCGTGCCGAGACGCACAACTTCCCGACGACCGTCGAAATCTTCCACGGAGCTGCCAATGGGTACTGGCGGTAAGATCCAGGACCGTATGGCAGGGTCGAGCCAGCGTCCCCTAGCTGACAGCAGTCTACATGACCAGCTACCCACGCACCGAGGTAGGTCGCTCTGGAGAAGCATATCAGCCCGCCCTGGCTATATCAGTCGCCCCGCCAGATCCTGACGAAAGCATCGAATGGTGCTAGTGACTTCGGAATAAGTTCGGTCAGCCTCTGATTCAGGTCTGCACTTACCTTCTTCGAGCACCAACCGACGAAGCGACACGAACACCCATGGCTTCGACAATATCATGCTCGCTGGCGGGATAGGCTATGCACCGCCGCAGCGCGATATGCGCAGAAGGGTGAACCTTATTCGGTGAAGGTCCTTCTCCTCGGCGGAGACAACTACCGCACGGCATGGGTGGCGGTGCCGTCAGCTCCACAATACCGCCGCGCTGCTGGCGCCATAGAGCTCACCGCCCAGCGCTCCAATCCTGAGATGCAGAAGTGGAGAACGTGATCCGCACCTCGAGAGCGACGACAACCTATCATCTATCCATGACCACGGCGCAGTGGTCACCAATTGTCTCTCGGAGCTTCGTCGACGACGGTGGTCACTTCGACCTATCTACCTTCCCTTATTGGCGCGACGAGACTCTATCGGGCCATGAGATCATCGGCAACGAGAGTCAGGAGCGCATGGTCTGCTGGTGAAGGAGGGACGTCAGAGCGCATTGCCCGGTCAGCCGAGTGAGCGTGCCCGATGTATGTCGTCACATGGCCGACGGACGATATGCACCTGACCCGAGGACGCTGATGGATCCAAGCCCATTGACCTAGCCTTCCGTCGGTGGATATGTTTGGCTCAGCACCTAAGACCCATGGTCGATAAGCATGAGCGCAAGCATGCCCTCTCCTACGATGCACAGCAGGTCGAGGCCTACCGATGCAGTCCCAGCAGGAAGGTGTCGCATGTGTGACTGCCTCACCAACAAGGTCGCACTGCTCCGTCAGGGCGTCGCCCGCCAGCAGTGCCAAGGGCTATCCAGCCCCTTTGAGTGACCGCAGCGATGGCCGTAGACTTCAGGTGGATCGGGGCATAGCGAGACCTCCATCGGATGATGCCCCAGCCACCGCCTGCAGACCCTGTAGCTGGTAGCCAATCTCTGTTACAGCCGAAGCTCTGACAAACATTGTCTGCCCGCTCACCTACGGCATCGAAGGGCATCCTCAGCGCTAACTGGATGTGGCCCTGCCGTAACGAAGGAAGATGCCCGTTCTCATGATACGGTCGAAGCCGCCTCAGACCCGCCATATCTCCCTTGGGATCAATATTCCACGGGGGATCTCTCGATGACACAGAAGTATCCTGACGGCCTGAAGGTACTGGAGCCCAGGCACGGGTGATCGGTCAGCGCTATCGGGAGGTCTCCGACGCAGCAGCGATCCTCGTCGCCCGTACTCCCTTCCTCGTCCCGACTACCTGTCTATCATATCGACTTCAGCTTTGCTCCCCGGCCCTCGGTGGTCGAAGCCTGCGCGCGCTGGGTCAACCCCTGGGACGAAACACCTGTAATGAAGAGCCTGAATACTCGTGAAGCCTTCACTGCTATCCAAGAGCTCCTCCAGCGTGGTGTGCTGGTCGCAGGTCACGACATCTCTGCTGGTGGTCTCGTCACTGCCCCGTTGGATAAAGCCTCAATGTATCGGGTGGTCTGTCTGTAGATCTCGGCCTTCCCAGTAGTGGGACCCGTCGTTTACCATGAGAATCGGCGTCCTCGTGCAGACTTCCGGACCCCGAAGCACTCCGAAGTTGTCCTCAGAGACGCTGTAGCATCGGTTTTGCCTGTGGTCAGGCAGAGCCCGAAGCCACCGGTCGTCAACTCTCCTTCCACCGAAGCTAGGCAAATGCTCCTCCTCGCTCGACATCGATGCTAAGCGTGATCTCTGCACATCGCTCCTCCCACCTAGATGGACAAGTACTGGGGAGTGGCGAAGAGCAGGCGAAGGAGCGCCAACAACCATAAGAAGCAGCCACCCAGTCTCCACTTTATCCCGAAGGCTTCACGGTAAGCTACCGACTCGGTCTCGATCCTAAACTGCACATCGACTAAGTCGCCTGTGCGAGCAGCGATCCTCCGTGACAAGGGGACGAATGTGAGCGAGATGGCCTCATACCTCCATCTAGCAGGCTTCGACGTCAAGGATGTCCACCACCGACCTCATATCGGGCCGGGAGACACTTTCGGATGACAAACAGTTCATCGTCTTCGCGGTGGCTTCTCCAACCTGACGTGCTTTCTGGCTCAGCAGCGCGGGTTGGGCTGCCGGTATCCTCTACAACGAGCAGGCGAAGACTACACCGAGCGCTTTACGCTCGTCCTGATACGTTGAGTCTCGGCATCTGCACGGCTGTCAGCTCATGGCTGGCTGGAGCTTATCCTGAGCACGAGCTGAAGCACAAGATGGGGCACAACGATTCGCACAGGTTCGAGAGCGCCTTCCAGCCTCACGATCCCAGAGAATCACCTCGGTGATGCTCCACGATTCAGCAGGTACGACCCTCGGTGTATGGGTAGCCCACGGAGAGGGAAGTTCGAACTCTACGCACCCGACCGCTATCACGTCATCGCACGCTGCGCTCATGACGCATATCCTGCCAACCCCAACGGCTCGCTCCGATGCTATCGCAGGCCCCGCAGTGAGACGGGCTGTCATCTGGCGCTGGCTACCACCCCGAGCGGAGCCATCTTCCCTGGCAGTGCGCTTATTACCCCGAGGAGCTACGTGCGGAGCATGATATCACACCATGATGAAGGCCTTCCGCAAGTTTAGCGATTGCGCGTGAAATGACGTTTTAAGCTCCTCCTCGCCGGGGTGAGCCCCCACCGAGCAGTGAGTTTGGTAGCTCGCTACGTTTAGCTTGAAGGGTGGAGGGAAGGCTTTTTCGGTCGGAGGAAAGGGTGGAACAGGCATGTAAAGGTTTTCGTTACTGCAAGCGCAAACATATATAGGGTTCCTTGGGCCGAGTGGTTAGCACCGGTCTGTTCATTACGGCGGTTCGATTCCGCCAGGAATTAAGAGGCACCGAAGTCTCCGTGTAGATCTCGGTGCTTTTTTTGTTGGGTCGTCGCCCCTCGCCATCCCGCTTCGTGAGCAGGATCTAGAGCCTTCGAGAGGGAGGCTAGATACCCCGTGGATCTACGGTAGGTCGCACTGACCCGCAGGTCGGTGAGACGACCCATGCAGGTTTTTTCTGACGACCCACCGTGGATCGTTTTTACCCCTCCCGAGACCGCCTCGAGCGGGGTGCGATTTCTCCTTCAGATGGAGCTCTGCTGAGAAGAGCTTTTGCGCAGGTCAGGGCTTTACGTATCTTTGGGAAAGATCATACCCGTGATCGATGCTCACTTCACATACAACTATTGAGACTCGTAACCAAATGAAGCGACTATTCGCATGTGCCCTCGCCATTGGGCACCGCCTCATTCTCCTCAGGCTCAACGCTCTCAGAGCGTTCCCTTGAGAAAGTTGGCGCTTCACCCGGAGAAGATCAAAGCCACCTCTCCCTACCAACGACAGCAGTGGAGTCGCGTCGTCGTCCTCGGCGATCAAGGATTTACGAACCTTCAGCTTCGACAACGACAAGCATTCAACATCGCTCCAGATGGCAGAAGCAGTTGCGGCATGCTACCGTACAGGTGGACCACCGTGGGCACAGGTTAGTACCGCCAGGCCTGTATCCTGGCGATCTGGGCGACCGCCGAGTATTCCTCCGCTTCGATGTGGGGCGATGAGTCACGCCCGTACCTGCGTCAACAATGGTAAGGAGGTAGTTACCGCCCCGCGGCTGCCAAACATCTTCGCCTTCGATATCACCTCTTCGTGCGCCCAGGAGAAGCTAACATCCGCCGTACGTCTGGAGAATACACGAGAGCAGTCGCTGGTATCCCGGCGCTGGCCTACCGCAATGTACACCCACCTTCACCCGCCTGTCTATGTGCCTCTGGGGACACAGATCCAGACCCTCCACGGTCGAGGCAAGCTGTGCCTATTGTAGACGTCCGCACCCGCATCGCTGGGATGAGACGCTCGGGGCACCCTCTGTTGCGGTGAAGACGAAGATCCCTCTCGAGGGCAAGGTCGTCGCACAGCGTGAGGAGCAGATTCAGAGCACTGGCACCGAGCGCCCTGCACCATACGGCTTCGACGTGAGCGCCCCCAGCTCTGGGACATCGACCAGCCTCACCTCTGGCAGTCGTCGAGCCTGAAGCGAAGGTGGCCCGCTCGACCGAGACACGACGACCGATCCGATTGATCGAACTGAAGCTGGCAGGCGATGGCTTCACCAACCGGGCGGAAGCCGAAGTCTGCGCGCCGCTCACACCAGCGACCTCGGTCCTCTCGGCGCTGCGGTAACCAGCCGCTGATAAGACGCCAGATCCGGGCACCATGGAGGACATGGGCGTCAATGCCATCCGCACTGCACAATATGCCCGCCCCAGAGTTCGTCCGTCTCTGTGATGAGATGGGCGTCTGTGATGGCAAAGAGAGCTTCGACTGCTGGCGGAAGGTGCCCAACGGTATAACCTCGATCAACGAGTGGCACGAGCGGTGATCTGACGAAATTCCTGCGCATCAGTTCCGCAACAGCCCTCGGTCATCATGTGGAGCATCGGGAATGAAGTCCCCGAGAGCAACCTTTCGCTCGACGGGCAGCTCGCCCATCGCCTGCAGGAGATCTGCCACCGTGAAGACCCCACCCGCCCCTGTGACCAACGGATGGACAACCCACCGCGTCCTCAAGAGTGGTATGGCTACGACCGACATATCCCAGGCTTCAACCACCGCCCTTCCTCTACGACACGGCGCACACCGTACTGCCACAGGGCTTCCTACTCGGCTCAGAGGACCTGCTCGACGGTCAGCTCGTGGGTGCATAGTTCAAGGTCATATGCAAAGAGCATAGCAAGCACCCCGACCACCAATCCTCTGGCTACGACGTCGAGCACCGTGGGTGAGTAACTCCGAGGACGACTTCATCCGTCAGGAAGATCAGCATCGAGCATGGTGACGCGAGCATGCGACGGGCATCGACTCACCCAGGCGAACCAACTCCCTTGCACTATAGTGACCGGCCCAGCCACTCTTCGCTCTTTGGCGCAGTAGACCTCGCTGGCTCCTCTCCTAAGGACCGCTTCACACACACCGGCAGTCACTGGAATAAGGATGCAGAGACACTCACGTCCTTCCCCACCTGGACCGGCCCGGTCGAAGGAGAGGCGACGCTTCATTCGCTTCACACCAACCACCCCGAGGCCGAACTTCTTCATCAACGGCAAGTACGCGAGATCGCCAGCGCAAGGATCGATCCATCAAGATCGAGATACCGAGAACGAAGACAGCCAGAAGGCCTCACACGCCAGAAGCGCCACTGCCTGATGTGGATGGATACGAAGCACGAACCCGAGAGGTGAAGGTCGTCGCCCACGACGAACCGGGCAAGGCCGTAGCCACCCAGACGGTGCGCACCCGCACGCCGCACATCACTCGAGCTCAGCGCTGACCGCACCACCATCTCACCCGACGGCAAGATATTCTTCGTCACGGTGCGTGTCGTCGACAAGGACGAGTAACCTCGTCCCTCGACGATGGTCGCCTCCTGAACTTCAAGGTCACAGGTGCTTTGGCTCCTTCCGTGCGTTGCAGCCTGGGCAATCCTCAAGCTTCGCTGGATGCCTTCCACCCGCCCCCGTCACCATGTCTTCAGCGGTCAGCCTGTAGCCTCGTGCATGAGTGCAGAGCGTGCCGAGAAGCAGTACTGACCGTGTCGCCCATGGGTCTGCTCGGCAAGCATCCGCATTCAGGTCAAGTAACCTCCACCCCGTGTCGCTCTCCCTAGCTTCATCGCTCACATCCCGAGCTACAGGCCTCCTACCGAGGGACGCCCCCTGAGCGTATCCTCCTGGGGAAGGGTCTCTCACCAGGAGAAGAGCGCCACCACCTCCTCCCTCACGCTCGCATCCGGAGCTGCCGTCACCTCTCAGGGAAGCAGCTGGCACACGGCCAGCTGCCTTCCTCACGCCCCTGCCTCCGAGCAATGCTCCAGCGAAGAAGCTGCCTGCCACAAGCGTCGCTGCAGGTGAGGGTGAGGTGCTCTGACCCAACGGGAGGCTTCGGTGTGGACTTCACGCCCTGCCTTCGAGGCAGGAAGTGCCGTCTATGTCGAGCGCCAAGCAGAGCTCGTCCTGGCTGCCCGCTTCAACTCTTCCTCTGCCTCCTTCCCGCCAAGGATCCAGTCATCATCGAGGGTAACTGCCCCTCAGCTTGAGGGACTTTGCCACCCACCAGCCTAGCCTCATCTTCCTCGACCCTCGCTCGTCGGGAGCAGTGACACGGCCTGTCGGGCTCTATGCTACAGAGGACCATGCAACTGATTCACACCCGCCTCCTTCCCCAGCTTCCAGGTGCGCTGCAGAGGAGCCCCAGCCACACCCCTCCCAGGGCTACTGTCGCTCAAGCTCCCCGATGCTCGATGTGGCACACCCTGCGCTCCAGTCCCTGTCAAAGAGCTCACGTCGTATCTCGTTCAAGGGAAGCCAGGAGCTTCTCCTACCGATCGACCTAGAGCAAGCGACAGAGAAGCAGCCTGGAGGAAGTCACGATCGTCGCTCAAGACCTTCGTCCAGACGGGTCCGTACCAGGAGCTTTCTCGTGCAGTGCCTTAGTTCAGGAAGAGCAGGGAAGAGGCACGTTACGCGCACTCCGCTCCGCTACCCTTCGAGCCTCATGCTGCGCTGATGAAGACGGGACTCTTCCGAAGTATCGGGAGTGCCGGCGAGTGTACAAGCGCCTCCACCCCACTACCCACCTCTATACTGGAGCACCTCCGAGAGGAAGCTCCCTGGAGGAGAGTCTTTGAGGTCGAGCGGATTTACCCCTTGCCTCCTCCCCAGCTGAAGGCTATAGGTCGAGATACAGCAAGCGGAGTATCACTCCACGGAACTTCCTCTGTCGCGAAGCTCTACTGCTCCTGTCTCGTCTGAAGGACGGTGGCACGAAGATCTCACTTTGCCCCACGCCTCCGACGGAGCACACCTCCTCATCCTCTGTCACCGCCTCTACTGGGCGAGGCGATCATCGCCTGTCAAGAGGAACCCCACCTACTATTATGCAAGAGAACCAGCCTCCTAAAGCCTCACGATCTTCGTATCTAAAGCAAGCGAACTAGCGTGCAGGAATGGGTCATCCTGTCCAGCTCGAGCCGAGGCAGGGATGACCCGCCTATTCGTAGGAAGGAAGGCCTCTTCTTAGAGGCGCCTGATAATCTTTGAAGCGCGTAGACCGACCTCACGCTCGATACAAGCGGGCTTCGTCACAGACGAGCGATCCCTTTAGATGGAGCCGCGGAGCGTGATCGTGCTCACATCTGGTTGACGGCCCTTCGACAGCCTGCTGGAGGGCACCGAGCCTACCACGTCCGCTGCTGACGAGATCAGCACTTCACGAGCGTCCATCACGGTACCAACGTCACGGTAAGAGCAGACTTCGCACCTTGTTCACATCTCCACCGAAGAAGCGACCAGAAGCGATGATCGTATCCGTCGTAAGCGTGCCCTCATTCGGGTACGAGATGACTAGAGAGGAGCCAGGCCATTGGAAGGCACGTGCCCATCGTGACCCAGGCACCTGAGGAAAGGTCTATACCTCCGGCCCGTTTGATCGCAGCTTCAGCAGGCAGCACATATCTGGCTTCTTCGAGGTCTGGAGCATTACCGTTGAGGATGTGGACGTTCTCCTCTGGATGTCGATGTGATTGAAGAAAGTCTTACATTGAAGGTGCATGAAGCTCGGGAAGATCTTCGGGATGCCGGACATACTCATCCATATTGAACGACTGACTACGCTCGAAGGACACACGCCCGGCTTGGATAGGGCTGCCACCAGCGCTCGAGGCATGCCCACAGTGAGAAGAACCCGCAGGCAGACCGAGGACGAACGGCTTCTGAGCAGCAGGCTGGGCGATCGATCTGCGGACGACGTGTCCGCTGCCCACTGAGAGACACCCGTGTAGTCGGGCTGATGCAGACAAGACGCGCTCATTAGCTGGTTTAGTTGATAAGATACTGAGGCAGGGAGCTAAGCCTTCAGATCGCTCTCAGCCACAGTGCAGTGCCCAGTGGCACCAGGCAGCGGAGGAGATGGAGGGAAGGTCTGCACATCTTCATCTCGACACCTTCACCGACAGCCTCCCACTTCATCTCGTCGGCGAAGGCAGGAGGCGCTTATGCTGGCAGGAGCTCATGTGTGTGAAGCGAAGGCAACCATAGAGGCGGGCCCTTGGACATCACGGATACGGATGAGGTTCATGAGGTTCTCGATGGGCGAGAAGAGTTCTCCGCACAGGTAGAGGCTCTGATGATAAGCCCTCGGTAGCGGAAGACATCACGGAGGATCACCGAAGGGTCACTCTTAGTCACATTGTGACAGACGATGCTCTTGACTCCCGAAGCAGCGAGACTCTGGGCGATGACGTCGGCGAGTTGCTCGGTATTGCCATACATAGATCCGTAGAGGACGACTACCCCTTCGTCCATCAGAGGAGAGACGGTCGTAGAGCTGGCGGGCTTCGGCGAAGCCTGCCTTGGTCCAGACGACCCGTGGGCAGGGCAGACAGAGTCGCATCCAGCCCCGCTTGTCCATGTTCACCAGGCCTTCTTGACGAAGGGACCATACTTACGATGACGTGCGCATAGTAGCGGATCATCTCCTCGAGATAGGCCTGACGGTCGCCGAGGTGGCTATCGAGGATGTGCCCACTCAGGGCACCGAAGGAGCCGAAGGCATCGGCGGAGAAGAGCACACGGTTCGTCTGCTCGTAGGTGAACATCACCGGCCAATGTACCATCGGTGCCATGGGAAGGAGAACTCATGCTTACTATACGCAGGGCATCACCGCCTTCACCTCGTGAAGTCCCGTCGTGATCCCACGGAAGCCACGACATCTCAGCGTCTTATTGCCTACGATCGCATATTAGGCAGGCTGGCGCAGGAGGCCCATAGAGCCACCGTGGTCAGGCCCATGTGATTGATGATAAGGTAGTCTAGGGGACGACCTCAAGCAGGATATCAAGCTTGTGGAAGAATACGTCGGAATAGCAGACATCCACCGTATCGATGAGGGTGGTCTGCTCGTCGAGGATGAGGTAAGCGTTGTAGGCCACCCCCGAAGGGATCGACCAGACATTCTCAAAGCGCTCCTTCATGCGGTCGTTGACCCGACGTAGTAGACAGAGCTGGTGATCTGTGGTGCTTGGCACATAGAGGAGTGAGATGAGAAAAGCTCCTACGGTGGGCTGACCCCATCGGATCAGTGCCCCCGCCCGTAAGAGCGGGTATACTAGGGTTTAGCCGGTGCGGGGGAAGAAGCCGCCTTCGGCTCTAGAGGATGACGATAAGCCTGGATGACGAGGGCAAGGCCTCCGAGGACGAAGGGGATACTGAGGAGCTGTCCCATGTCTCATCCCCCAGCTGGCGACAGCTAGTTGCTCCCGGGGCCTCCTGCACGTTCTTGATGCTCTCTCGAAGAAGCGCAACCAAAAGACTCCTATGAGGAAATACCACGATGAGCCTGAGTAGCGACGGCAGCATCTCGGCACCAATGAGGTAGCAGCAGAGGCAAGACTAGTAGATAGGCCAGAGCCTCATGATCTGTGTCGGTGACAGGCAGGATCGTAAGGCCTCGCTCAGCGTAGCCAGCGAACTCCCGAAGCACGGGGAAGATGAAGCCCTCAGGGTGCGTCGGTCGGGGCCGAAGATCTCACTATTCATCAGGTTACCCAGACGGATCAGCGCCGCCAGCCCTGTAGGTACAGCCAGACGGGTCCAGAGCCCAGAGACGGACTTCTTGGTCACTGCTTGGAGTAGAGCCAGACGGCGAGGATCACACCCATGCTCCCTCCGTGTACAGCGAGTTCACCTCCCAGATCTTGAGGATCTCAGAGGATAGCCAGACAATAGGAAGGATTGTAGAGAGACATGCCCGAGGCGAGCTCCGACGACCGTACCGATGACGACGTAGATATAGAGGGAGTTCATCCTATCGACGGGGAGCTTTCCCGCTTCCAGATACGCTCCTCGACCATAGGGCCCTAGGATGAGGTCCCGAGAGCGAAGAGTCCGTACCAGCGAATACCTCGTCCGAAGACCCTCAAAGATAACGGATCGACGTCCCAAGTGATGGCGCTTAGCATAGAGCGAGCGAAGGTTGATAGCTGAGAGGTGAAGGAGATTAGCAGAGCTATCGATCCACTGCCTCGTACGCCTGCAGGACGAGGATCGATGACAGGGGATCTCCTGCACGTGTAGCACCCTGGGGTGAGACGACGGTAGCACGTCGGAGGAGACGAGGATCTGCGCGGAGAGCGTTGTTGATCTTCTGCTTTGAACCCAGGGAGCTGATTCTGCGTCTGCCCCGAGACTCTGCAGAGTCATGTGGACGCCGTATCATCGTCGATCAGCTGGTCTACATCTGACGACGGTGACGTGGGTCTCGTCATGGGCGAAGCAGTCATCGGCCCTGATGGCATGGATCACTCTCGGCCTTGCAGCCAGGCTCGAGCTCGATATAGACTATACGGCGGTGGATGCCCGTGCCTGTGGGGATCGTCATCGAGAGGCTCGGTGCACCCCTGCGATGGCCTTCACAGCGACTTTGGGTGTGCCCCATGCTCATACCGGGAGCCGAAGTTCGTATAGGTGATCCCTGGGGACAATAGCTTCCATGAGGGTGCGCACTACGGAGTCGCTCCTGGATCCCAGCCTGCAGCGATGACGGAGACCACCCCGTGCTCACGGAGCCGTCTTCCCCAGAGCCTCACGTCGAGGCATGGGGATCATCGTGTGGATGTCGAAGCTGTCGACGGTAAAGCGATGCCGAGGGCTAGGATCTCTTGGGCTGTCGCCTCGACTAGGACGAGTAGGTGTGCAGAGTAGGGCTACGTCGACGTCCTCTGGTTCCTTGATCGCTTGCCACACGGTGAGGGCGAGGCTCATAGGGACGCTTCGACGGATCACGGCGAATGACGACAGCGATCTCAAAGTCGGGGGCTGCCTCTAGAGCTTGGATGGCATAGTGACCGATGTTCCCATAGCCGACGACGACGGCACGTATTTTTGTCTCAGACATTGTTTCTTTTGCTTTGGTAAATAGAGTGAACGTGAAATATCACTCAATCATACAAAGATACTAAATACACCCGCATCGGAGCGAAGATCGGGGATGAAGATCAGAGCGACGAAATGATGGCTGTCGACCCAACGAGCCGACCCCTCGCCAGCCCGCTTGCCAAGAGGCTTTGGAGAAGGCCTCCAAACGACGCTAAAAACCTGCACTGTAGGTCGTCTCTGCGACCTACCGTAGGGGCGTCATCACGACCTACTGTAGGTCGACGACCGACCATAGGTCTCATTTTACCCTCCCAGCGCCCCTCCTTCTGAGGCCCCTATTCAGCCAACGAAGCGCCCCTGAACTCGACGAGGAAGTTCAGGGGCGCTCGGTTCGTTTTGAGCTGCTCAGCAGCTCTTATCCGCTAGGGGCTGAATCTGGCGCTGTAGCTGGGGAGGCGGTGCTCAGAGGTCGAGGACGTGCTCGAAGCCCTCTGCCCCGCCGTAGTAGTGGATCGGGGACATGGTCCTCGCCGCATCGGGCGCCCAGTCCGTCAGGAGGAGACCTTCTCAGCCAGTTCGGCTGTGGAGCCTTCTCAGCAGACGCTCCTGATTCGACTCGTCCATCCCGATGATGCCAGTCGAAGTGGAAGAAGTCTTCGTAGCGGATGGGACGGGAGCGACTGGTCAGATCGTAGCCTCGGCGAGCGGCATGAGCACGCATACGCCCGTCGGGAAGTTCGCCTCGTGGTGCCCGATGATACCTGCAGAGTCGATCTCGAAGGCTTCATCCTGACCTGCCTCGGAGACGAGGTGACGGAAGACCCCTTCAGCCGAAGGACTTCGACAGATATTGCCAAGGCAGACGAAGAGGACCCGCACGGGTCGCCCACTGACGGGCTGGAGGATGGAGTCTGGCGCATAGGGGACTTCTTAGTCGACTGGCCAGTCTCCGATGAGCACGTCCTTAGCATCCTCCACGGTCTTCGTCACGACGAGACGGAGCGTCTTCCCCTCCTTCGCTTCGGGGAGGGTGATCGCTACGGGGATGGGGTTGTTACGGATATTGGCGAACTCGCCCTCAGCGACCTTCTCCCCATCGAGGTAGAGCTCATAGCGCTGGATATGCCCTGTACATCTCGGTGCTGGCGAAGGGGTGTAGACGAGGCGACGGATGAGGCGAGGGCGTCGAACTCTAGGGGCGAGCGAGCGGGTACCCGAGCCGAGGACGACATGCGTGTAGCCGTTGCCGTCGAAGAGGCTCTACGCTGCTCTTCGTTGAGCCCCGGCACATGGACGTCCTTCATCGAATAGCCCGAATGGAAGGTCGTCATCGGCTTGTCCTTGTTGATCGGCGTAGAGACGCGCTAGGATGGTGATGTGATCGCTAGGGGCATGGAGGCTCGCGTAGAGCTCCCACAGCACGGCTGGGGTCTTGTCCCTCCTTCACGAGGGCGTACTCGAGCTCAGCATTCGCTGCCAGCGTACGGATAGATACCGTATCCCCAGCATCACGGCGCACAACGGGCTCCTCTAGCACTTCGGGGGCGAGATAAGCTGAGATATTGGACAGGCAGACAGGGCCACGTGCCTCCTCGATGGTGATACGAAGGGCCGAGGTCTTGACGGGTGCAAAGCGGATAAGACGCTTGTAGCCGATGGTCGTCAGCGTATCGGTCGTCGAGACAGGGGTGAAGCGTCCCGAGGCATCAGCCGTCTCGATACGGAAGCGCTCGACTCTCTGGCCGAGGGCGATGTACTCTCGCAGAGCTACGGTATTGAGCTCCGTAGGACGAGCGAAGCGGAAGGTCAGCTGAGCGGTCTTCGTACCATCACGCGCTCGCCCAGTAGGTCTTCAGGGAGCCATCGGTGAGATGCTGGGGGAGGAAGGTCTTGCCCGAGCGCTGGTTCGTCGCTGTAGGGACAATGCCCTTCAGGAGATCCCTCTGGAAGGAAGCCTTGAGATGATCGTGCCAAGCGATGAGACGGGTAGAGTCGATCGCAGGATCTTCCGTCGAGATTGATCGGCAGTTCAGTAGGAGATTAGCGCCACGACCGACACTCTGATGAGTAGAGGTTTACGAGGTTCGCCACCGAGCGCACCTGGTGGTCTTCACGATGGTGATAGAACCATCCTGGGCGGATACTTTCGTCCACTTCACCAGGGAGCCACTGGCCCTGCATCCCGATGATCTCACTGGGCTTCGGTGTAGTGCTTCTCTCGTGAAGGATCGTAGGCTGCCCAGTTCGTCTCCCCAGCCCAACCAGACTCATTACCGATCCAGCGTATGGTGGGCACCGTGCCCCCAAAGATCATGATGTCCTTGTTGTTCCGTCGAAGCATCTCCGCTGCTTCCTCATAGCGGTAGTAGCTGTTGGGGTCGATACTACGGCAGAGTCTGCACCTCCGTACCAGCCTGTACCGCCATTAGCTCCGTCGAACCAGTATTCGAAGAGCTGCCGTAGCGGGTGGTCAGCTCCTGATCTGCTGGTGGAAGGTCTTCTGATAGGCGGGGAAGCCATAGTCCTTGTTATTGCGGTCCCAGGGAGAGAGGTAGAGACCGAACTGTAGGCCATGACGGTGGCAAGCGTCGCTGAGCTCCTTGACGAGGTCTCCCTGACCACCCTTGTAGGGGCTGTTCTTAATCGAATAGTCGGTCGTCTCCGTTGGCCATAGACAGAAGCCATCATGATGCTTGGCCTGAGGATAACCCCCTTCATACCGGCGCGCTGAGCGTGGTGACCCACTGCTCGACATCGAGGATGGGCGGGTTGAATAGTCTGCAGGGTATTACCATAGCCCCACTCTAGGTCGTTGTAGGTATTCAGGCCGAAGTGGATGAAAGCATAGGTCTCTAGTTCGTGCCAAACTTGCTGTGCTTTGGTCGGCACAGGTAGGACAGGTGCTGGCTCCTTGGACTGTGCCTCGGAGGGCAAAGTCCCCAGGAGGGCAAGAGCACCACCAGCAAGGAGGGCATGTAGGATCTTCATAAACGATTAGTACTGATACTTAGTGGTATAGTGCTGAGCCGACAGCTCGGATCAGCGAAGGTCTTATCGATGAGGGTGCTCAGTGCGCTGACAAACGCCGGCGAACTATTCAGACAAGGGATGTAGGAGAACTGCTTCCCACCGGTCGAGAGGAAGCGTCCTCGGTAGTAGTCATCTATCTCCTGGATTGTCTCCAAGCACTCGCAGACAAAGCCCGGACAGACTACTACTAGATGCTCTACACCCTCGGAGGCGAACTGCCCCACACGACGGCTCATAGGGCTGGAGCCACGGGTAGCCCAGACGAGACTGGACACCAGCTCTACCTGTCGCTGTGGGAGGCTGAGGTCTTCTCCTAAGGCATGGCGGGTCGCCTCACTATGCAAGCGGTAGCAATCCCCCTCACCACTGGCCTCGTGCCACCCACGGCGATCAAGGCAATGGCTCGTATGTCCGTTCCTGGCTCTACAGGCCTTATGGAGGTGCGAGGTAGGTATGCCGTGCATCGAGACCACCAGACGATCGAAGTGCTCGGAAGGTGCCCCTGCACGTGATCGGCCAGTACAGAGCGGTACTCCGGTGCGTCGTAGAAGGCCGGCAGGAGACTGAGCTTCATCGGACGAAGCTTCAGTCGATCCAGTTCCTCCAGGACGAAGGCGACGGCCGTCTCATAGCTACTCTGCGCATAGTGGGGGTAGAGGGGAGCGATGACGAGCCTCTACCGAGGGCAAGGCAGCCAGAGCACAGAGTGCCTCAGCTGTCGAGGGATTGCCGCAGCGCATACACCACTGCGACGGGGGCACTGGCGCTGGCGGAGAGTTGGTCTGCGATCGACGCTGTATGGGCGATGAGTGGGAAGGTCTTCTCCTCGGCGTCCCATATGGTGCGGTAGTTCTCTGCCGACCGTGGGGCACGGCGAGGGATGATGATCCTATCGACGAGAAATGCCTGATGGGCCTGCTAAGACCCACGACACGTCGGTCTGTGAGGAAGTCATGCAGATAGGTGGCTACATCCCCGACTTCAAGGCGAATCGGGCGAACTGAGGGTTGAGGACGAGCACAGCACGTCGGGAGGTATAGTGCGCTCCGTAGAGGGCGGGGCGAGCTAGAGGTCATAGCTTAGATAGAGTGGTGGAGACGGAGACTTAGTCCTCTGCCTGCAGATCGCGATAGTCCTGAAAGAGGAAGTCATTATAGAAGCGCTGGATGGATCTCCTTGACTCGGTCGTAGAGAAGTTGCTTCAGTTCGTCGATCCCTCACCAGTCTTGGCGGAGATGAAGATACAGCCTGCTTCGCCGAGCTTCGCCATCCAAGTCTGCTCGAGCTCCTCACGGCTGATATTACGTCGGGTACGTTCGCCGAGGTCGTCCTCATCCCGCTCTTCGAAGGTGAAGGCATCGATCTTGTTGAAGACCAGGATCGTCGGTTGCTCTTGACCCGCAGAGATCTCCCGGAGGTAGAGGTCACCACATCGATGTGCTCCTCGAAGTTAAAAAGTGGGATGTCCACCACGTGCAGTAGGAGGTCTCACGCACCTCGTCGAGCGTGCTCTTGAAGGATCTCGATGAGCTCGTGGTGAGCTTTGCGGATGAAGCCCCACGGGTATGGAGAGAGGAGGGAGGTTATGTACGATGACCTTGCGCACGGTCGTGTCGAGAGTAGCGAAGAGCTTGTTCTCGGCGAAGACCTCACTCTTAGCAAGGACATTCATCAGTGTCGACTTCCCGACATTCGTGTAGCCGACGAGGGCGACACGCACTAGCTTCCCAGATTCTTGCGCTGCATCGACATTCATGGCGATCGATGACCTTGAGCTCTGCCTGAGATGGGCGGATCCGGTCTTGGATGATCCGTCGGTCGGTCTCGAGCTGTGTCTCACCAGGGCCACGCATCCTACGCCCCCACGCTGACGCTCTAGGTGAGTCCACAGGCGGGTGAGTCGGGGGAGCATATAGCGGTACTGCGCTAGCTCGACCTGCGTCTTAGCGTAGGCCGTGGTAGCTCGTGAGGCGAAGATATCTAGGATGAGGCTCGTACGGTCGAGGATCTTGACCTTGAGGGTCTCGCTCGATATTGCGTAGTTGCTTTCGGACTAAGTTCGTCGTCGAAGATGACCAGACCTATCTCATGCTCCTCGACATACCGACGGATCTCCTCCAGCTTCCCTTCCCGACGAAGGTCACCGAATGCGCCTGCTCCAGTCGCTGGATGAAGCGCTTGACGGGATTGACACCGGCGGTGCGGGAGAGAAGTCCAGTTCGTCGAGATACTCCTCGGCCTGCTCTTCGTTCTGAGTTTTGGTGATGAGCCCTCAGGACGACTTTCCTCGGACTTGGCTTCAGTGATGATACACTCTCTCATAATCTAGACAAAAATACGATAAAGTGGTGAATATCAATCTCGAGGAGAAGCTCCACTGTGAGGGAAGAAGGTCGCCTCGATACCCCCATTTAGCGACCCACGGTAGGTCGTCGATGCGACTCCACAGTAGGTCGTGATGACGACCTACAGTAGGTGAGACCTACCGTAGGGGTCCTTTTACCCCTCCAAAGCCCGCTCCAAAAGACGCTCTCAAAGGTGCTTACTTTGAGGCCTCGAGCTTTACTCATTCTTTCGTACATTTGTCTATCGGGGACACCGGGGAAGACACCTCCCCTGCCCCTACCTAATAGAAGTACCCACCTCACCACCTCACAGATGAACGCCCCACTCACCTCGTCGCCTCCTCTGCTCTCCCAGAGCTTGTGGCAAGACCGAAGAAACACCCAGCCCCTGAGCCCTACGACTACGGGACCTCGAATTCCTCCAGATACAACCCATCCGAGTCTCAGAGACCGTGACGATCCGAAAAGCGAGAAATACTCGGGCCACAAGCTCTTGGAGAATAGTCATCCTCAGGTAGCTGAGGTACGTGCCACCCTCAGGGCTTCGAAGTCCATGGCTGTCAGCAGGGGATGGCTCTCCTCACTTCAGACATCCAGAGACGAAGGACAACCTGTGGTTCCGCATCGCTATCTCAGGGCGATGGAGAGCCTTGGCCTGCTACTCTTTTTCGCCCCTGCACAACGTAGCCAGCGACGGCGCTAGCCTCGTGGGTAGCCCCAAGATCCTCGGGCCTCTTCTCCTACGACGAGGCCACAGAGATGAAGATCTCATCAGGGTCACACCCTATCGCCTCCTACCCAGCGTGAGATAGAAGGGCTCATCCCCATCAGCAAGCTCCAGAGACTCCTCTCACGAGAAGTCACATCGCTCACCATCGACGAAGAGCTGACCGTCGGGGGAAGACCAAGATCTACAGCTCGACCTTCAAGTACCGCCAGGCTCACCCTTCATGACCGCCATCCGCTTCGCACGGAGCGAGCAGCGAGGCAGCGCCTATGCCGAGGACAATAGTCAGCTGAGCGTCTTCGTCTACGAGCCTCAGAGCTCAGCGCCCCGTACCTGTGCTCCACATCAAGGCTCGCCACCTAGGGCCTCAGCGACGAGACAGCTCTTCCCCACCTGGGTCGGAAGCTATCTGTCGGAGTTCCCCTGGGAAGACCGTACGCTTGACCTCCCCATCGTCGGCGCTCATCCATGGTATCGATGGGCGCTACTCCCGACAGCCCGAGTAGGCGACTACTGGGGTCGTGGTACGACTGAGGCCTTCGTCCTTCCGACGATGAGCCTCTCCTCCCTCGATGGACACCCAGCACGATCTTAGTCTCTGTCGTCCCGTCCGTCTCATCCGAGCCGACTAGTGTCGGGGGACACTCGAGCCTCCTCACCCCCACCTTTGCTGGAACCAAGCAGATCCATTCACCCCCTTGACACCCCGATCATGTACCGATATATCCTGCTCCTCGCCCTCGGTCTAAGCCTCCCCAGGAGCACAGCGACGGACGACGACCACCCAAGACAAGTCCAGATGAAGCTCCAGCAAAGTGACAAGAAGGACCGCCCTCAGGATGCGATCAAGGCTGCCCGTGACCTCATCCTACTAGGGAGAAGAAGAGAGCCTTCCTCCTTCTCCAGGGGTATCACACCTCTGGAAGGAGGAACGCTCCCTGACCCCGAGAGCCCCTGCACAGCCGTATAAGATCTCGACGAACTGAGCCGAAAGCCTTGGCTCAGCCCTGCCGACCGGGTGGCCCTTGCCTCGTATACCATCGACTACTATGAGAAGCACGACGGGTCCTACTACCGTCATCGGTGAGGTCGTCTCCACCCAGACCGACCCCATCGATCCAGAGAAGTGGGAGCAGGCTCAGTTCACCACCTTCTACGCCCGACTAGCAAAACTCGCCGAAGGACAGGTGCTCAGTACCCCTCAGCCCTCTACAAAGCACTCTCTCTCCTCGGGGAGTGACGGGAGAAGAGACCTCGGCACCCAACTGATCCAGATCCTTCACGACATCACCACCCCTAGAGCGAAGGGAGCTCAAGCGCCAAGTGCTCAAGGCTCTTACCCCATAGCTGAGCAGGAAGTAGCGTCCCACTCGGAGCCTCGTAGAGCAGAGGTGCTCTCAGCCAGCGCCTCTCAGAGCAGAAAGGACATCAAACCCGAGGAGCAGGCACGTCTACTCTCCGCCTTCGTACAGAAGTATAGGAGCTACACCCGAACTCAATAATTATACCTACTGGTTCTATAGCTCTTATCCTCACCGCCAGCTCCGTAAGGCTCGCTTCCTCGAGACCGTACTGAGGGAAGGGACGAAGCTGAGCGAAGGGTCCGACGTCCCTACGTAGGGTGGATCGAAGAACAGCGCAGTGCCTCGATCTGCATGAGCATGTACCCCAGCAGCTCATCGCCAGTACAGACATCCCCGTTCGCCTATCCAAGCCCTACCTCGTCACCCGTGCCACCATCCGGCCTCTACAGGGCACCCAAGATCCGTCGCCCTGAGGAGAAGGGAGGAAGATCACCGCAGAATGAAGTCTCCAGAGCATGCGTCGTCACCTTCGACCTCGATAGCCTCGGTGAGGGAGGCCAACCAAACCATCACCCTCCACACGCCCGACGTAGGCAACTATAGGGTGGTCATCGACTACGAACTATCGCCCGAGACTTCGACTAAGAGCCTTACCCACGCACGACCTCCTGCGTACGAACCACGTCTACCTATGGCTTCCGAGGGCGACAAGGAGCATCATCAGTGGCTCCACGCCCTCACGGGTGCACTCCCTCCGATACGTCCTTCCTCGTCTACCGCGATGAGACGAAGGGCTCTAGCCCCACCAAAGTCAAGAGCGACGCCACAGGGCGCTACCTCCTCTCTCCGGCGAGCGCTCCTACTTCCTTTGCCTCGGCAGAAGATCCCTCATCGCACGGGAGTATGCCTACCTCGGCGAGGGTGAAGTCGCCTCTTGACCTCAAGGCGCTCTACACCAATGAAGGGTACTTCATCACCGATCGCTCTGCCTACCGACCAGGGCAGACGTGCACTTCTACGGAGTCCTATCCACCCCTACGTCTCCACGCCGAGGAGGCGAAGGTAGCTCCCATCTTCCCCTAAGGATCACCATCCAAGATGTGACCCATACCACGGTCAAGACCCCAGAGGTAGAGACCGACAGCTACGGACGCTTCACCGCCGACCCACAGCTCCCCCACAGGCGGGACTGACAGGTACGTATACAGCCCTACTAGAGGTACGGACCCCAGAGGCTCTTCAGAGGATAGTGGCTCAAGCTCCTCACCTTCTCGGTCTTCAGTACAAGCGTCCCGAGATCGAACTGACGCTCGACGCCCTAAACCGCCCTTACTTCGGGAGCACCTCTACCCATCACCGGGCTCCGTCCGCACCCTCAGTGGGAGCCCCGTCGCTGGCGCTCGTATCCGCTACCAGCCACAGAGGGTCCGACATCTCTGGAGCCTAGAGTCGAAGCGCTGACTCAGACCTCTTCGAAGAGTCAGCTTGACTCCGTCGTGATGACTGATGCCTCAGGTCGCTTCACGCTCACTATACCCCTTCCCCAAGATCCCAGAGTGCCCTCTAGAGCGGGAAGAGAAGCTCTTCTTCCCTGGTACCACTATACGCCTCGGTGACGGCTACGGATGTCACGGGCGAGACCCACGAAGCCCACCCTAAGCATCCTCTAGGTCACGCCGTCGGGGAACTAGAGTGAAAGTTGCCCCAGTTCATCGATAAGTAAAGCGGGAAGGGCTACCCTCACCTTCACCAGCCCCAGCCTTGATGAAGGAAGAGAGCTCAGGTGTCAGCTACTAGATCAAGCAGAAGGGGAAGACCTTGCTTGAGGGTACTACCCTCAATAGATAGCGCCGTCAACCTGCCTCCGCCCTACGCTCCTCCCCTCGGGACGCCATACGAACTCTCCCTACTCCACTCGCTACAGAGACTCCCTCTCCCACGAAGGGGAGGCGGCCTTCTATCTCTTCGACTCAGGCCGAGACAAGAGGATAGCAGATCTCCGTACCCCCCTCCTACTCTCCGCAGGCGATGGCACCTACAGCAGTGGGAAGCAACCCGTCGTCCATTGGGTGACAAGCCTACCCGATGCCTATGTCTTCACCACGCCTATAGTCAGAGCGGACCTATCGCTTCGGGGATGCTCCGCCCATCAGCGGGCGTGATCCAGTCCCTCCCTATTGACCTCTCAAAAGCTCGAGGCAGAGCCCGAAGAGTCACCACGCCCTCACACCGTCCAGAGCGGTCGTCTCCTCGAGGAGACCACTACACTTCGCCGTGTCCAGCCCCATAAGGAACTACAGATCTCTTGGGAGAGCTTCCGTGATCGCCTACGTGCCGGAGAAGAGGAGACCTGGAGCTTCACCCTCCGTCGCCCCGATGGTACGCCCGCCGACAGCACGGCTGTAGCCCTATGGATGTACGATGCTTCGCTGGAGGGCCTCGGCAGTCTCACCCTGTGGGAGCCTGCCTCACGTCTCTCCGACACCCGAGCCGTGGACCTCGGGAACCACGTAGCACCTCGCTACGCACCTGTGGACTCCTCCCCAGTCATCTTGGCTCAAACTCTGGAAGAAGGACCAAAATCATGGGCGCTATCCCCCTTCCTCCCGAAAGACAAGGACGGGAAGAGCGAAGAAGACCTAGATCTCGAGGACGAACTATCCTCCATCGAAGCATCGCTCTACGGAAGTGCAGCGGGAATACACGATGGAGGTCTTGACAAGTGCAGTTCCAACTCCTAGGCTACTCCGCCAGAGCAAAAAGGAAAGCTTTGATTTCGCCGAGGCTCCGACCATCGGACGAGACCTCCCAGGTCAAGCTCCGCCAAGACTTCCCCGGAGAATGCCTTCTACCCGCACGCCTCACTACCGACAGGAAGGGTCGTGTCAGCTGGACCTTCCGTGCCCCTGAGCGCCTCTCCGCTGGCGGTTCATCCTCATGGCGCACAATAAGAGCTGGACCATCTCGACGACCCTGCTCGATAGAGACTTACCGAGAGTTTAGCATCCGCCCCACCTCTCCTCGCTTCCTACGTGAAGGGATAGCCCTCCTCGTCACCGAGATACGCAACGAGACGAGCTAGAGCAACGGGGCACTTCACTATCGAACTCTTTGACCCCACGACGAAGGCGATCCGCTACACCCACGAGGAGCTTTCGCTGTTGCCCTCATTCAGCATCCCCTGTCACCGTGCCTCTCGGGGGTATGAAGGACTGGACTCTGTGGGCATTCGCCTCATAGCTCGAGGGAGCACTCGGATGGAGAGCAACATCTCTCCCGTCCTTCCGAGCGGGAGCGCATCACGAGACGCTGGCCTTCACAGGACATCGTGCGGGGAGGAGACAGTCTCACTGGCTCACTCTTCCCTCCAGCAGCTCCTGACCCGAGTGCAGGACGCTCACCTCACCTCCTGCAGGGACAGGCGTCGCTGCTCGCTCTACCGCCCTCCCCACCCCTAGGCTATAGTAAGGAGCTTCAGCCTTCCCCTGCCTCCGCCTCTATGCCGAAGGGTTGCTCGTCGCTAGCGGAAGATCCGCCACGTAGCTGGGCTAAGGAAAGTCCTCGCTGGCTCTGACTCCGTGAGCACGGGTTCGAGCTACGGCAAGCTCTAGGCTGAGACAGTCTACTGCTAAGAGTCCTGGGCCTACCACTCACGGACGAAAGGCGGAAGAAGAGCGAAGCTCGCCCGCTTCTCCTAGCCACCGACCGAGCCACCACCACAGACCAACTCCTCAAGCGCCTCAGTGACCTTCAGGGCACCGACGGCCATGGTCGTGGTACCCGGCATGAAGGGTAGCCTCTATACCACCGAGTACGTCCACGCATCCTCCTGCGTCTCTCCGCCACTGAAGGGCTGGAGTCAAGCCCTCCGTCTCCGCCTCAGTTCGATGATCCGCCGAGGCATGGGAGCACTCAACGCCCAAGTGGTGAAGGACCTGGCCGAGGTCCAGAAGTCGAAGCGGGAGAGCGGGCTCTTCACCCCACACCGGCCCCTAGACTACACTCTACCTTTCGGCGCTGGCGAAGGAGTGAAAGCTTCAGAGCCCTCCGCCGAGGCCGAGCGTGCCGAGCGCTACTCACCCAGCTACGAGGCTAAAGCACACCGCTTGCCTCTGGACAGCAAGCCTCGTGCAGCCGTTGCCCTCCTACTAGCGGGGGACAAGGCATTAGCCAAGGATCCGCCGAGTCACCCGCCAGCATCTCAGGGAGGACGAGACGGGTCTCTTCTTCGCACGCCTACAGTCGGAGGCTTATTCGTGGCTCGATAGAGTCTCCCGCCCTCGTGGAGACGATCGAACTTTCTCCGTCTCCGCCCGCTCGACACCGAGCATGATCGACGGATGAAGCGCTGGATCGCCCAGAAGAGGACGACGGCCTGGAGCTCCGACCTACTATCCGCCGAAGCCATCCACGCCCTGACCCTCGGCGACTCCCCTCAGAAGGCGTCCGACAAAAGCCCTCCTTCATGCCGAACTCCCTCCCTAGGTGCTCCCAGCCTTCAGCCTGAAGGGAGCGAACCACCACCCTTCCGCCTCGCCCAGCACCTGTCCTGACACCCTCCTTCGTGCAAGTCAGGAGGCAGGGTGTCACTGGGAAGTGCTACGGCGACTATGTCCTTCCCACGCACGCATCGAAGCTCAGCAAACAGCTTCGCCTCACCTGTGAGGTCTTCCTCCTGAGGAAGCAAGGAGACCGAGAGCAACTCCTTCCCCTCTCCGAAGGGCACGAACTGCGTGTAGGTGACCGTCTGCGCACCCGCATCACACTGACCCTCGACCGAGCGATCGACTTTGTGAAGCTCTCCGACCCTCGCCCAGGGTACAGCGAAGCGGTACAGCAACTCTGGCTATAGCTGGGAGGTGGCACGGGCTACTACGTCGAACCGATGGACACCGTCACGAACTTACTTCGATCACCTCAACCGAGGTACCACACGCTCTGACTACGATCAGTACGTGGCACGGGCAGGGCACCACCGGCACAGTCACTCGGGTAGTCTCCTGCTACGCCCCTGACTTCTCGGCGCACACAGCCGTAGGATCGAGCGTCTCCGTCAAGCCCCTCCGCTAACCCCGCGTCTTCGCCTGTAGACAAGGGACTTTCGAGGTCAAAAACGACCTACGGTAGGTCGTCAAAAACCTACTGTAGGTCGCCGACCGATCCACGGCAGGTCGGTCGACCGACCTACCGTGGATCGTTTTTATGCTCTTCGGGGCGTCCACGAGAGGCGTAGGCGGGCCTTCGGGAAGAGGGAAGGAGCCTCGAGCGAGAGCGCCAGTTCGCTCAGCCCTCAGTGTTCGGGGGCTTTTCACTATCTTTGCAGTACAAACCGTATGGGGATGACCCTGGCTTTGACAGCACGAAGAAGTGGTTTGTGACGTAGTGCAAGGCTTGCAGAGCACTCTAATCTCACAGAGCAAAAATTCAACTGGCGAAAATAACTACGCTCTCGCTGCGTAACCGAATAGAGTAGGGTTCGACGCTTCATCACGACGACAGACTGTTGTGACGAGACATCACTCAGGTAGCCGTTCTCACCGAGGGCGACTTGATCCATAGTGGCGGAAAATCGGAGACTGGGCCCAACGCTTGCCCTTGGCTTGGGGAGTGTATTTAGAGGGATGAGGCACTGCCTATGGTAGCCTCAGTCGTGGGCGGCACGAAAAGATAAAGTGAGGATAAACATGTAGAAAGCAGATTAGTTCCGTGTTTGGACCGGGGTTCGACTCCCGCATCTCCACACCCTGAGCAGAAGAAGCGACAGAGCCTCCCACCGAGGAGTAGCTCTGTCGCCTCGCTTATAAAGGGTATTTTTGCTCGTAGGGAGCACCTGCCCCCTCGCATCACTCGTACTCACCCATCTCAAGATGCTTAGATCACGTCTCCACGGGCTCTCGCTGGAGCTCTCGCACTTTCTCGATGCAGTCTACAGATGCCCGAGCCTCTGTGCACTCTGATACGCTCACCCTCAGCAAGGGTTGGACCTTCCACGAGGCAGGCAAGAGCGAAGTCTATCCCGCTAGTGTGCCTGGGGTCGTCCAGCAGGGACCCTCGCCTTTCGCCTGAGCCAACTGCCGATCCCTACTTCCCACTCGCTGAAGACTCGATCCAGTGGGTGGGAGAGCGACTGGACCTATCAGTGCTCCTTCTCCCTCACCTCGAGCAACTCCAGCACCCGTCGATACACCTCCTCTCGAAGGGCTCTGACACCTATGCCTCCGTCTCACCTCAATGGGACAAAAGATCCTGGAGGCAGAGATATGTTCGTGGGGCACGAGTGGATGTCCGCCGTTGGGTGAAGGCATCGAATACACTCAAGCACGCTTCCGCCCCACTCAAGCTGCCCTTCCCTCTATGATGCTGCAGGAGGATCAATTACCCCAGGACAACGATCATGCTGAGAAGCATCTCTCGGTCTTCACCCGAGGCACCCTACCACTACGGCTGGGACTGAGGGCGAACGTATGATTACCATCGGTATCTGGCGCCCTGTGCGCTTGCTCCTGAGGAGCGACCCACTCGCCGAACGCCCCTGTCATCACCTATCACCCCGAGCGACGACTACCCATCGAGGTACGTCTCCCCGAGGGTGCCGTCTCGGGGAGTGAGGCTACCCACCTCAGCTACAGCCTATACGATGCGGGAGGGAAGAAGGTATTCAGCCGAGTAGCCCCCTTAGCGGACTTCGTGAAGCCTACACCGCAGGGGGACCCATGCCCTCCCAAGCTCCAGCTATGGTGGCCGAATGGTCTAGGGCAAGCCCTACCGCTACGAAGCCCGCTTTGAGCTCCGTCGTGGAGCTCGGGGACGCGTACTCGACGAGACTCGCTTCCACGTAGGCTTCCGCACGATCGAACTGGTACGTGAGGAGGATAAGGACGGGCGGAGCTTCTTCTTCAAGGTCAATGGACTCCCCCTCTGCCAAGGAGCGAACTATATCCCAGGGACGCTCCTTCTCCCTACCCGTACCGACGGGGATCTCAAGCAACTCTTCGAGGATATCACCCGTCTCGCACTTCAATATGCTCCGTGTCTGGGGCGGTGGTACCTACGAGGAAGGAGCCTTCTATGACGAGGCTGATGCCCGAGGATCCTCATCTGGCAGGACTTCATGTTCGCCTGCACGGCCTACCCTGGTGATGAGCCTTCACGCAATGTCGAGCACGAACTCCGCTACAATATCCGTCGCCTTCGTCAGCACCCCAGCATCGCTACTTGGTGTGAACAATGGATCCGTGAGGGTCTGAAGTACTGAGGGATGGGCTAGCGTTACCCGCCGAAGTGTACCAGCGCTTCTGGCGAGACCAGCCCTCTTCTGCAAACTGATACCGAGACCCTCCGAGAGGAAGATCCTTCGCTCCTATAGAGAGTAGTCCCGACACGGTGAACTGGGGGCGTCCGAAGGAACTCGGCCTAGGAGAGAGCCACTACTGGGGCGTATGGTACGGCCGTGAGCCCTTTGAGATCCTACGGGAACGCATGCCTCGCTTCATGAGCGAGTTTGGGAGTACAGTCCTTCCCGATGCTCTCAGTATCCGACGCTTCGCCCTGCCCGAAGACTACGATCTGGAGAGTGCTGTGATGAAGGGACATCAGAAGAGTAGTATCGGCAACGATGTGATCCTTCACTACATCCGGCAGGACTATCCTGAGCCCCGAGACTCGAGGACTTCGTCTATCTCTCTCAGGGTGATGCAGGGCCGAGGTATCGCTCTCGGCATACGGGCTCAGCGAGCCGCTGCCCCCTACTGCATGGGTAGCCTCTACTGGCAGCTCAACGATGCTTGGCCTGCCGTCTCTTGGTCGAGCATCGACTACTATGGCGTATGGAAGGGGCTTCAGTATGAGGCGAAGCGTGCTTCGAGCCTATCATCCTCGTCCCCGACACTGCCCAGAGGGTGATCCGCATTGCCTACGACCCGCTACCCAAGGACCGACAAGTGCGTCTCTGCCGAGGCACGTACGTTCTCAGGGCCATCCTACGTGTCCAGGTCTTCCCCGAGCAGACGATCGCCCGTGGTGCTGTGGGAAGCATCGCCCTTCCCTACCTATGGAGCAGCTCATCCAGAGCCCAGAGGAAGCTCGCAGTAGCTATATCCTCTATGAGCTACGGGACAAGAAGACGGAGCGCTCATCTCGCAGTACACGACTATGCCGTCAAGACCAAGGAGCTGGAGCTCTCAACCTTCGGGCCTCGGGAGATAAGCCCACCATCTCGATGGGCTGGGTAGGTGATACGCTACAGATCCGCTGGAGAGCCGACTTCTCAAGGATGTCTACCTCGACCTCGAGGAGGAAGGCTAGCATCTGTCGGAGAACTCTTCGACGTGCCCCCGGTGCGACCCACCGTGGCGAAGGCCACACGACGCACCCCTTCCCTCCAGCAAGGCATCCTAGCTCTACCTCCAGCGATCAACCATCATCCCTAGCCGAAGGAATACCCTCATGAGGGGATGAAAGTGACTCACGGTAGGTCGCCGAAAAACCTAGCTGCGGGTCAATGTTCGACCCACCGTAGGTCGCCATGTGACCTACGGTAGGTTTTATTTGGGATCATCCTAGGGCCATCTCTAGATAACCGAGCCTGCAGGGAATGCCCCAGAAAGAGCAACCCTGGAAAGAGCGAACCTTCTCGGGTGGCTGTTTCCGCTTTAGGGATAGGGTCACTTACGACGAGGCTGTGGTGCCTTCTCAGGAGCGAAGGCTTCGGCAATAGGGAAGCCAATACAGCCGTAGGATACTGCGTCTTCGCAGGGCAGCCAGCGTAGCTGCGATGTCGGTGATGTAGGTCTCACGACAGAGATGCTCTGGACGGATGCCATGCCCCATGAAGATCAGGGGATGTGCGTCGTAGGGCGACCATACTCGTGGTCGTACCCTGAGGGAGAGCGCCGCTGGAGCGTGAGTACCATCCTGATCGGGCACGAGGAAGATATCCCCGCTACGTTCCCTTGCGGTAGCCGTTGATGATACGAGTCTGATCGCCTCGGGGATGGTAGCCGTAGCCACTTTCAGCGGGCACAGCGTCAGCCGTCCCGGTAGGCGATCGCGGAGGGCCTTGCTGACGGCACGGCGAGGCCCATACGGTCGATGCCGAGTGAGTCGATGCGGTCGTTGTTGAAGAAAAGCTTGATAGTTCAGATAGGCCTGCAGTACCTGACATCCTTCCCGATGAAGGCACGACAGCGGAATCAATGATATGACGGGCTTGGTCACTACGATAGGCCTGACCTGGGATGCGCAGATCACGGTTGAAGGTCGGTTGTGTGCAGCGTGGTCTGCCGTCAAGACGAAGAGGTAATCATCACGGCCGAACTTCCCATCGAGGTAGCTCAGGAAGTCTCGCCAGATCCTGTCCAGACGCAGGTAGGTATCCTCGGTCTCACAGCGAAGGTACCATAGCGGTGACCGACATAGTCCGTAGCCGAGTGGCTCACAGCTAGGAAGTCCGTCTCATCGAGGCGAGTCACCAGGGCTGTTTCCTCGATCGCTGCCTTAGCCATCTCAAAGGTGAGGGTATTCCGAAGGTGGTACGGATCACCCAGGACCATTCTTCTTGGGAGAGCTCAGCAGCCTGAGGGGGAGCGAAGCGGGAACTTCCTTCCTTGTCCCAAGGCTGCTCATACCGTAGCATCAGGCCGTACCCTCCAGATAGGTATTCATCGGATAGAGCGTGCTCCAGCCGTCCTTGAGGAGCTCAGCGACACGACCACGGGCATCAGCGCTTGACCCAGTCAGGAGCCCAGAGCGGTGGTGGTTGGTGATGAAGTTGCCCGTCTTGCTCGTCGATGCCACAGGCACCGTTGGTCGTAGCGACCCGCGGGCGGGATCGAAGCACGGTCCTTGATAGCCACCCCGATGGTGCGAGCGGAAGTTCGCAGCGATACGTAGCTCATCGGCGATGGTCGTGGTGAGCAGGTTGAGGGACATCTGTCCGCTGAAGCCATTAGGGCGCACCGACGGAGGAGACGGTCGTGTCCTGCGTGCAGTAGATGGGCTTACCATCCTGAAGAAGTCATGTCACCTATGATACCGTGGATGGAGGGTACACTCCATGTGCACCGAGCTGTGACTGATGGCGGTGTAGGCTGGGAGGTACTGATACGTGTATTCTCGCAGTTGAAGCCCTGCGTCATCAGACGCTTGAAGCCCCCTCGACGAAGCGATGCTGATAGCGGTAGAGGTAATCCCAAGTCATCTGGTCTACCATCATCGTCACGACGATGCGTGGTCGTCCGTGGCTGGAGCTGCTATGGCACTGCCTGCTGTCACTAGGGCGAGCATGCCAAGTGCGAGCGAACGGAAATACTTGTTTGGTTTCATAAGGTGTATTGTTTGATAGAGGATCTATTGTCTTTCGTTAGGCTTTGAAGGCTGAAGCTCCACAAGGCTCCAGCGATGGCGCACCTCGCTCATGACGAAGGTGAGGCTAAAGCTCTTCACCTCGGGCACGCAGCAGAGGAATATCTTCCTCATAGAAGCCACTCAGCACGAGGCTAGCACCAGAGACATGACGGCACGGTAGTGGGGCACATCCTCCAGCAGGATGTTGCGTGAGATATTTGCTAGGATCAGATCATAGCCTGCCTTCCCTCGAGGGCCGAGGCATCGCCACAGATGATCTCATCGATGGAGAGGGAGGAGAGGGTCGCATTCTCTTGGACGTTGGCATAGGGCCCAAGGGTCGATGTCGATCGTCGAGATGTCGAGCTCCACGCTTGAGGGCGATGAGCCCGAGGATCCCTGCACCACAGCCCATG
>BNJU01000358.1_pt1 | contig 162653 bp, 144 predicted proteins | sample 8539281 | NCBI WGS metagenome assembly BNJU01 (sample SAMD00202456, study PRJDB9452) | human saliva metagenome | isolation source: human saliva | place: Japan | reverse complement strand
ATGTTGATTGAAGATCGTGCGTATTCTGTCCCAGTGAGTCCGGACCATCAGCATGCCAGCGGCGAGATCGACATCGCCGCTCTTCATGCGCAGGACTCCACCGGTCTGCTGGACCGGATCGACCGCGCCGTGGTCTGGGACATCCCCCCTGGTGACGCCGTTTCGCGGCATCACCCGACGCGACGGCGTCCTGCTCCACGGCCCCGGCGGCTGGGGCGAGGTCGCGCCGTTCTGGGATTACGGGTCGGAGGCCAGTGCGCCATGGCTCGCCTCCGGGCTGTCGCAGGCCCTGGGCAACTCCGTCCTGCCCCGTTACCGCGAGACCATCCTGTTAACGTGACAGTTCCGGAGGTCGGTGCCCAGGAGGCCGCCGAGACGGTACGCGCCTGCGGAGCCAGAACCGCCAAGGTCAAGGTCTCCGGCAGCCCGGAGCGGCGCTCCGCCGACCTCGAGCGGCTCGAGGCCGTCCGCTCGGCTCTGGGGCGCTCCGGGAAGGTGCGCATCGACGTCAACGGCGCCTGGGACTTGGAGACCGCCCGCGAGAACCTCCCACGGATGGACCGGGCCGCCGGAGGGCTGGAGTACGCCGAGCAGCCCTGCGCCACGGTCTACGACCTAGCCGATCTGCGCCGCGCCGTCGACGTGCCCATCGCCGCGGACGAGTCGATCCGGCTGTCGTCCAACCCGTTGGAGGTCGTCCACCGGCGGGCCGCCGACGTCGCCATCCTCAAGATCGCTCCGCTGGGCGGAGTGCACCGGGCCCTGGACATGGCTGAGCGCCTCGGGCTGCCGGCGGTCGTCTCCTCGGCCCTGGACACCTCCGTGGGCATCATGGCCGGCGCCACTCTCGGCTTCAGCCTGCCGACCCTCGACCACGCCTGCGGTCTGGGGACCGCGCGTCTGCTGACCCAGGACGTCACCGAGCCCAGTGTCGCCCCTCACGACGGGACGCTGCGCGTCGACGACGCCGCACCGGTCTCCGAGCGTCTCCTGAACGAGGTCAAGGCGGGGCCCTACCTCACCAGGCACTGGCAGACCCGCTTGCTGCACCTGGCCGGCGCCCTGCACGCCCGTCGACAGCGAGAGGCCCGCGACCCGAGCCGGGCCGTGGCCGGGCTGCCGCTGTAGACCTCGCTCGAACCGTGCCGGATCCGCACCGAACTGTGATGAATCGCAGCGCAGCGGATGCGGGGCGCTCTCGTATTCTCGCTCCTGTGACCGACTCCCCGGAGTGCCCGCAGCTCCCTTCCGCCCTGGCCGACGCCCGCAGTCTTGTGGCCGCCCTTCTGGCCGAAGGCGTTCGCGAGGTCGTCCTGTGCCCGGGGTCGCGCAGCGCCCCACTGGCGGACGCCCTCGCCGACGCCGCCGACGCTGGTGCCCTGACCCTGCGAGTCGTCCTGGATGAGCGCAGCGCCGGCTTCATCGCGCTGGGCGCCGCTCGTGCCCACGCCCTGACCGGGCACAGCCGGTGCGCCGCCGTCGTCACCACCTCGGGGACGGCTGTTGCCAACCTCCACCCGGCCGTCAGTGAGGCCGACGCCGCCGGGATCCCCCTGCTCGTCATCAGTGCCGACCGGCCCCACGAGCTGGTCGGCACCGGCGCCAGCCAGACCACCGAGCAGACCGGGCTCTTCGCACCGGCCCTGCGTCTGGGCGTCGACCTGCCCGCTGACCTGTCCGCCGACCTCGGGAGATCCGCGGCCGATGCCGCCATCGCCGGGCAGGTGCGCCGCGCCGTCGCCGCCGCTACCGGGGTCCTCAGTCGGGACCCCGGACCGGCCCAGATCAACGCCCGCTTCCGCCCGCCCCTGGCGGTGGACGGTGCGGCTCCGGCCGCTGTGACCACCCCTGTCCCGCCACCGGCCATGGCAGCACAGGCGACCGAGGCGGTGCCCGTCCCCCTGGTCGAAGCCGTCGAGCAGATCGGTGCCCCCTCCGCCGATGCGCAGGGGCGGGGAATCGTCGTCGCCGGTGACTCCGCCTCCCCGGCCGTCGGCGCCCTGGCACGGGCCCTGGCCGAGCACCTCGACTGGCCGCTTCTGGCCGAGCCGACCTCCCAGGCCCGCGGTGGTCCCCAGGCGCTGACCCGCTACGCCGAGCTCCTGGCCACTGGGCCGGGACGCGATCTCGTCGCGCAGGCCGATCACCTCATCGTCGTCGGCCATCCCAGCCTCAGCAGATCGGTCACCGCGCTCCTGGGGCGAGAGGACCTCGACATCACGGTCCTGACCGAGCGGGCCGGGTGGACCGATGTCCCCGGAAGGGCCCGGCGCGTCATCCCCGTCGACGGGCTCGGCGCCCGGACGACTGATGACGCCGCCTCCCGGGCCGCCCGGCTGGCCGACTCCCTCACTCTGGTTCGGGCCGACGCCGCCTGGGCCGAGGCCTGGCGCCGCGCCGTGGCGGACCTGCCCGAGCCGGAGCGTCCCAGCAGCACCGACGCCGTCGCGAATGCCGCGGTCGAGGTCGTGTGGGAGGCTGCTCGTCCGGTCGGCGCCCCCATCCTGCTGGTCGGCTCCTCGATGACGGTACGTCGCCTCGACCGCCTCGCCCGCCCCGGTGACCCCGACTGCTCAGCCCCGAAGGCCGTGGCCAACCGCGGTCTGGCGGGAATCGACGGCACCATTGCCACCGGGGTCGGGCTGTGGATGGCGTCGGAGCGGCCGGTGCGAGCCGTCATGGGGGATCTCGCCTTCCTCCACGATGCCATGTCAATGGGGAGGGGGCTCCGTGAGACGGAGCCGGACCTTCAGGTTATCGTTGTCGACGACGGCGGAGGCGCGATCTTCTCCCATCTCGAGTACGCCCGTACCACAGCATCAGATCGGTTCGAACGGCTCTTCGCCGCCCCTCAGCGTGCGAGTATTTCCGCACTGGCCGCCGCCCTGGGGGCTCGTGTCCACGTCCCCGAGGACGTCGCCGCTCTCCGAGCGCTCCTGGCCGAGCCGGTCGAGGGGCTGAGCGTCATTTTATGGACGGTTTCGAGAAAACCGCCTAACGCCCGGACAACATGACCCACGATAGAGATAGACAGTCCTGTGAGCTGACGAGACCGTCACAAACGGTGGCCACCTCGCCTCGAGCCGGCCACCCTCGCTCGGCGAGCTGCGACACAACGGTTATACGATCCACAGCACAGCCTCAGGAAATCATCGGAAACGCCACAGAGCCCTGAGGTTGTCTACCTGCGGACCTGGACAGGGCCCACGGCCCGAGGAGGAACACATAGATGAGCGGTTACGACGAGACGCATCCGGAGACCTATCGGCCTACCGAGCCCGACCAGGCGGCGGACGGTAGTCATCCCGGTGTCGACTCCCCGTCCGCTGCACGTCAGGGAGCATCGGCTGAGACGGTCTCTGGGGGCGAAGCCTCGAGTGCGCCCTCGAACGCGTCTGCGGACCAGGTCGGCTACGACGCCCCCTCTCAGGCCTATGACGCCGATCCCCTCGCAGCCCGAGTCGGTCCCCGACTCCGTTCCGACCTCGGCCGGGGAGTACACCGGACACACCCAGCAGATGCCTGCGGACCAGGCCACGTCGGTGCTCCCCGCGGATCAGCCGACGTCGGTCTACGCGCAGTCTCAGCAGCAGCCGTTCCAGCAGTCCTACCAGCAGAACCAGTACCCGGCCTACGTCCCGGAGCAGCCGACGGCGCCCTACAACCAGCCCGCCGCTCAGCCGTCCTACCAGGGGCAGCAGGCGCACCTCGGCTCTCCCTACACGAGCGTTCCGACAACGCCTGGCGGCTACGACGTTCCCCCGTCGGCGCCCGGCAGCGCCGGTGCGGCTGCGGGCGGCTCGCAGGCGGGCGCCAGCACCTATGCGCCGCTGGGCACAGCGGGGGAGTCCTTCTACGCGACGTCGAGTGCCGCCGGCAGCCAGAGCAGCGGAAGCCGACGTCGAGGACCGGGTTGGTTCGCCCTCGTGGCCTCCGCGGTGGTCGCCTCCCTGCTGGGCGCCGGTGGCGCCGTCGGAGCGGTCAAGTACCTGGACTCCGGCAGCGGGAGCCCCTCTTCGCACACCTCGGCCGCGCCCACCGCGATCGCCACCGGTGACACGACCCAGACCGTCAACAGCACCGGTCAGGCCCCCGACTGGGAGGCGGTCTCGGCCGCGGTGTCCAACGCCGTCGTGTCCATCGCCATCGCTACCAACAACGGCAACGCCCTGGGCTCTGGCGTCATCTTCGACAAGGACGGGCACATCATCACCAACAACCACGTGGTGGCGGGCGCCTCGCAGATCCAGGTGACGCTGGCTGATGGCCGCGTCTACGACGCTGAGACCACCGGCACCGATCCGGCCACCGATCTGGCGGTCATCCAGCTCAAGGACGCCCCCGACAACCTCACCGTCGCCCAGCTCGGCGACTCCGACAAGCTGACCACCGGCCAGGACGTCATGGCCATCGGGAACCCGCTGGGCCTGTCCTCCACCGTCACCACCGGCATCATCTCGGCCCTCGACCGTCCCGTCGTCAACTCCCAGGGCGAGGACGGCTCGGGTGGGAGATCCTCGTCCTCGGCGGTCTACACCAACGCCATCCAGATCGACGCCGCCATCAACCCCGGCAACTCCGGTGGGCCCCTGTTCGACGAGAAGGGCCGGGTCATCGGCATCACCAGCTCGATCGCCACCATGGGCAACTCCAGCTCCGGTGAGGGCGGCTCCGGCAGCATCGGCATCGGCTTCGCCATCCCCGTCAAGCTGGCGGACAAGGTCGCCAAGCAGCTCATCGAGTCGGGGGCGGCGACCCACGCCTACCTGGGAGTCAGCCTCGACACCGATGGAGCCACGGCCGACGGCGAGAAGCGCGCCGGTGCCAAGATCACCTCGGTCGAGGGCGGCTCACCCGCTGACAAGGCCGGCCTCAAGAAGGGCGACGTCGTCATCGCCATCGACGGCAAGACCACGTCCCAGGGCTCGGCGCTGACCGGCTACGTGCGCCAGTACTCCGCCAACGACAAGGTCAAGCTCACAGTCATCCGCGACTCCAAGAAGCAGGACATCGAAGTGACCCTGGCCGAGCGCAAGGACTCCTGAGGGATCGGGCGTCACCAACGCACGCCGAGTGCCCCCAGCATGGGGCGCATCTTGGCGATCGTCTCCGCCAGCTCGTCGGTCGGATCGGAGTCCGGCATGATGCCGCCGCCCCCCGAACACTCTCGCGGGGGAATGCGGTCCGGGGCCGCCGGTGGGCAGCTGGGCGCTGCGCAGCGCGATGCACCACTCGCCCTCGCCGTGCCAGTCGACCCAGCCCACGGGCCCGGCGTAACGCCCCCGGTCCATGGACTCCACCTCCTCGATGAGGCGCGCCGCCGCCGGCGTCGGCGTCCCGCACACCGCGGCCGTCGGGTGCAGCGCGTCCACCAGCGCCAGCGCTCCGGTGTCCCCGGCGACGACCCCGGTGACGTCACTGGCCAGGTGCAGAACGTTGGGCAGCGTCAGGACGAAGCGCGCCGGAGCCTCCACCACTGAGCACAGAGGCTCCAGCGCCGTGATCGCCGAGGCTCGGGCCAGTTCATGCTCCCGGTTGTTCTTCTCCGAGCCCTCCAGCCAGGCCGCCAGGCGGGCCGTGGCCAGCGCGTCCTCGCCGGCGTGCCGGCGGGCCGTACCGGCCAGAACCCTGCTGATGAGGCGCCGATCGCGCAGGCGCAGCAGCAGCTCGGGGCTGGCCCCCACCATCTGGTCCACGGCGAAGGTCCAGGTGGAGGGGTAGTCGGATGCCAGGCGCCGCAGCACCGTGCCGGTGGCCAGCGGCGCCGGCGGGCGGGCCAGGACGTCTCGGGCCAGGACCACCTTGCGGGCGTGCCCTGCGCGCATCCGTTCCTGCGTGCCCGCCACCGCCCGGCACCACTGCTCCTGGCTGAGCGCCCCGGTCTCGACGGCGGTCGTGCCGCCGGAGTCCTCGTCGCTGCCGGTGCGCTCCTGGCCGATCGCCGCGCGCGCCTCGACCACAAGCGCCTTGATGAGCGCCTCGGGATCCGGGTGCTCCGGCTCGGCCTCTCCCGAGGGGGGCGGGCACCACGGTCGTCAACCAGACGCCCTCGTCGTCGAGCCCGATGAGGGCCTTAGGGACGACGAGTACCGAGGGCTGTCGCGAGGCGGGGGAGAAGGAGATCGTGCCCAGGGCCACCGGGCCGGTCCCGGGGCGCACCAGCGCGTCGCGCCACCAGGCCGCGCCGATGACGGCCCGCCACGCCGCCCGCAGCGCCTCGATGCGCTCCGCACCGTGGGCCTCGATCATCAGGACGCGTCCCAGGCCAATGTGCCCGAGTCCTTCGTGGACCCAGGAGCAGACATCCTCGCGGCCCGCCAGCAGGTCGATGAGCGCGAGCCCCTCCAGTGCTTCCTCGGGCAGCTCGTGGGTGCGGAAGGACAGCCGCGGCGGCGCATCCCGGCAGTGATCGGCCCTCACGATTCGCCTCTCAGCGCTCGATCGCGGTGCGCGCGGCATGATCCGGTCGAGTGGCCCGGTGGATGGCGACGATCCCGCCGGAGAGGTTCTTGTAGCCCACGCCCCGCCAGCCGGCCTCGTGCATGAGGCCGGCCAGCTCCCTCTGGTCCGGCCAGGCCAGGATCGACTCGCCCAGGTAGTCATAGGCCTCGGTGTTGGACGAGACCACGCGGGCGGCGGTCGGCAGGGCGCTGCCCAGGTAGAAGCGGTAGAGGCGTCGGAAGAGAGGTGAGACCGGGGTGGAGAACTCCGCGATGACGATCCGGCCGCCCGGCACCGTCACCCGGTGCATCTCCGACAGTGCCCGCGCCGTGTCCTGAACATTGCGCAGCCCGTAGGAGATGGTGACGACGTCGAAGCTCTCATCGGCGAAGGGCAGCGCCGTGGCGTCCCCGGCCACGAAGGCGATCTCGGGATGACGGCGCTTGCCCTCCGCCACCATGCCGGTGGAGAAGTCGCAGGCCACGACCTCGGCGCCGTCGGCGGCATACTCCACCGATGAGGTGCCGGTTCCCGCGGCCAGGTCCAGGACCCGCATCCTCGGCCCCGCGGCGACGGCGGCACGCGTCACCTGACGCCACATGTGCACCTGGAACAGGCTCATCACGTCATTGGACAGGTCGTAGCGGCGCGCGACGGCGTCGAACATCCCGGCGACCTCACGCGGGTCCTTGGCAAGGGTGGCTCGAAGGGGGGGAAGGGCTCATGGGGAGCATCATCGCAAATCCCGGCCATGGCGCCTCTGCCGGCCTAGGACCCAGGTCCTGTCCGACAGCGTTGAAATTCGTCACTCACTTGCAGCGTAATTACGGGGCGCCGCAACCGTCCGCTGAGGTGGGGACTTTCCTGAACATTGCCGTCACAGCAACGAAAACCTCTGTTCGCCACCTCTGTCGACAGTCTCGTCATGGAGGCGTCCGCCCCCTGGGTACAGTCGGCACAGGCTCCGCCGAGCGCGGGGCCTGCATTACGGTGCCAACTGTGATGCCTACGACAACGCCCGCCGTACCAGAAGTGCCGAGGAGGGAAGCCCGAGTGACTCAGGCAGCTGCCCAGTCCAGCGCCTCCACGACTGCCGACGTCATCGTCGTCGGGGCAGGCCCGGCCGGATCCTCGGCGGCCTACCACATGGCCACTCTCGGCCTCGACGTCATCCTCCTGGAGAAGCAGGAGCTCGGCCGCGACAAGGTCTGCGGGGACGGCCTGACCCCCTCGGCCGTGCGCGAGCTCGTCTCCATGGGCGTGGACACCTCCGGCTGGCAGCGCAACCGCGGCCTGCGCGTCATCGGCGGCGGTCACCTCCTCCACTTCCCCTGGCCGGAGCAGGCCTCCTTCCCCTCCTACGGGATGGCCCGCCCCCGCGCCCTGCTCGACCGGGACCTGGCCGAGCACGCCGCCGCGGCCGGAGCCCGCCTGCTCACCGGCGTGACCGTCACCGGCCCCGTCACCTCACCGACCGGCCGGGTCACCGGCGTCGAGGCCCGCCCCACCAACCGGGTCGCCTACCCCGGTATCGAGGCCCCCACCACCTTCACCGCCCCGCTGGTCATCGACGCCGGAGGGGTCTCGGCCCGTCTGGCCACCGCCGTCGGGCGCACCAAGAACGAGCGTCGCCCCATGGGTGTGGCCGTGCGCGCCTACTTCCGCTCCCCGCGCGCCAAGGACGCCTGGATGGAGTCGCGCCTCGAGCTGTGGGACGGCAAGCCCGGCAAGTCCGACCTCCTGCCCGGCTACGGGTGGATCTGGTCCGTGGGGGAGGGGCTGGTCAACGTCGGCCTCGGCTCGGTCTCCTCGCGCGCCTCGGCTACCGCCATCGACTACCGCGCCGTGTTCAACCGCTGGATGGACAACGTCCCGGCCTCCTGGGGCTTCACCAAGGAGAACCAGGTCGGCGGTCTGGTCAGCGCCGCCCTGCCCATGGCCTTCAACCGCAAGCCCCACTACGCCGACGGCCTCATGCTGCTGGGAGACGCCGGCGGCATGGTCTCGCCCTTCAACGGCGAGGGCATCGCCCAGGCCCTCCTGTCCGGCCGCCTGGCCGCCCAGGCCGCCGCTCAGGCCGCCGCCCGCTCCACGACGTCGGGCCGCGAGCAGGTCCTGTCCCAGTACCCCAAGGCCCTCAGTGCCGAGATGGGTGGCTACTACACGCTCGGGCGTGTCTTCGTCGCTCTCATCGAGCACCCCGAGGTCATGCGCCTGTGCACCCGCTACGGGCTGCCGCGCAAGCGCCTCATGAAGCTCGTCACCAAAGCTCCTGTCCGACGGGTGGGAGCGCCGCGGCGGCGACGGAATCGACCACTTCATCCAGCTCCTGACAAGGATGGTGCCGGAAGCATGAACCCCTACGCCTCCCTGCTCATCATGGCCGCGCTGGCCCTCGTGGTCGCCGTCGGCGGCCTGGCCCTGAGCGCCATCGTCAGTCCCACCCGGCGCAACCGGGTCAAGGTCGCCAACTACGAGTGCGGTATCGACCCCACTCCCGCCAACACCGAGCACGGGCGCTTCCCCGTCTCCTTCTACCTGGTGGGCATGACCTTCATCATCTTCGACGTCGAGGTGGTCTTCCTCTACCCCTGGGCCACGGCCTTCGGGCGCCTGGGGTTCTTCGGGCTGGGCGCCGCCGTCCTGTTCATCGGCCTCATCACCGTGCCTTACATCCTGGAGTGGCGCCGCGGCGGGCTGGACTGGGACTGAGACGCACGGATCGAGCACGAGGCACCAACAACGGGACCCACGGGCGGCACGCGGCCCTGACGATCTCAAGGAGAACACAGCAGTGAAGAGCATGAAAAAGCACAACGCCTTCATGGCGTCCATCCCCTCCAAGCGCAACGACCCCTACGCGGCCGCTGCCGCCGAGGTGGACAGTCCTGGCTTCCTGCTGACCACCGTCGAGAAGCTCGCGGGCCTGGCCCAGGCCCGCTCCATGTGGCCCGTCACCATGGGGCTGGCCTGCTGCGCCATCGAGATGATGGCGGCCGGCACTCCCCGCTTCGATATGGCCCGCTTCGGGTGGGAGGTCTTCCGCGCCTCCCCCGCGCCACGCCGACGTCATGATCGTCTCGGGCCGCGTCTCCCACAAGATGGCCCCGATCGTGCGCAACGTCTACGACTCCATGCCCGAGCCCAAGTGGGTCATCTCCATGGGCGCCTGCGCCTCCTCCGGGGGCATCTTCAACAACTACGCCGTCGTCCAGGGCTGCGACCACATCGTCCCGGTGGACATCTACCTGCCCGGCTGCCCGCCCCGCCCCGAGATGCTCCTCAATGCCATGCTCGAGCTCACCCGCCAGATCGAGAAGAAGCCGCTGTTCAAGCACCGCGAGGAGATCGCCCGCGCCGTCGAGGCCGCCGCCCTGTCCGCCACCCCCACCCATGAGATGAAGGGCCTGCTGGCATGAGTGAGAAGAACGCTCCGGCGAACGGCGCCGGCTCCGACGCCCTGCCCGAGGTCCCGGCGGTTCCCGCCGTGCCGGAGGTCGCCGGCACCCCCGTGCGCCCCGAGCTGCGTCTGGAGGTCATCGCCGCGCCCACCGGCCAGTTCGGCGCCTCCGACGCCGGTGACACCACCGGCTACGGCGAGCACCGCAGCGTCGTCACCCTCGCCCCGGCCGCCGTGCGTCCCTACGGCGGCTGGTTCGACGGCGTCGTCGACGCCCTCATCGAGGACCTTCAGGACGCCGGTCTCGACCCGGCCGCCGTCATCGAGAAGGTCGTCATCGAGCATGACGAGCTCACCCTGTTCATCGCCCGCGAGCACCTGCTCGACGTCGTGCGGCCCCTGCGCGACGACCAGGACCTGCGCTTCGAGCTGTGCCTGGGCGTCAGCGGCGTCCACTACCCCCATCTGGCCGGCCGCGAGCTGCACGCCTGCATCGAGCTCATGAGCCTGACCCACGGCGGGCGCCAGCTGCGCCTCCAGGTCGCCTGCCCCGAGACCGACCCGCACGTGCCCTCCATCGTCTCGGTCTACCCCGGCAACGACTGGCACGAGCGGGAGACCTGGGACCTCATGGGCATCGTCTTCGACGGTCACCCCCACCTGACCCGCACCGCCATGCCCGACGACTGGGTGGGCCACCCCCAGCGCAAGGACTACCCGCTGGGCGGCATCCCCGTCGAGTACAAGGGCGCCCAGACCCCGCCCGCCGACACCCGGAGGTCCTACCGCTGATGAGCACCACCCGCACCTTCCGCGCCTCCGGCCCCGCCACGGAGGACCTGTCCGCCGGCGCCGAGCAGTTCACCGTCAGCGGTGGGGACTGGGACGACGTCGTCGCCCGGATCGCCGAGCGCGACGAGGCCGACCGCCTGCGCAACGACCGGATCGTCCTCAACATGGGCCCGGTCCACCCCTCCACCCACGGCGTGCTGCGCCTGGTCCTGGAGGCCGACGGCGAGGTCGTCACCGAGGTCCGCGTCGGTACCGGCTACCTGCACACCGGTATCGAGAAGAACATGGAGTACCGCACCTGGGTCCAGGGCGAGACCTTCGTGACCCGCATGGACTACGTGGCCCCCTTCTTCCAGGAGGTCGGCTACGCGCTCGCCGTCGAGAAGCTTCTGGGCATCACCGACGACGTCCCCGAGAAGGCCACCGTCACCCGCGTGCTGCTCATGGAGCTCAACCGCATCGCCTCCCATGTCGTGGCCGTGGGCACCGGGGGCAATGAGATGGGCGGCACCACGCTCATGACCATCGCCTTCCGCTGCCGCGAGAACATCCTCAAGGCCTTCGAGATGGTCTCCGGGCTGCGCATGAACCACGCCTACGTCCGCCCCGGCGGCCTGGCCCAGGACCTCCCCGAGGGCTTCACCGACTTCGTGCGCTCGGTCATGCCCGACATCAAGAACGACATCCACGAGCTCGAGCTCCTCCTCATGGAGAACCCGATCCTCAAGTCCCGTTTCATCGGCGTGGGTGAGATCAGCCTGGCCGGCGCTCTCGCCCTGGGCCTGACCGGACCGTGCCTGCGCGCGGCCGGCTACCCGCTGGACCTGCGGCGCACCAAGCCCTACTGCGGCTACGAGACCTACGACTTCCGGGTGCCCACCTACAAGGTCTCCGACTGCTACAACCGCCTGCGCATCCGGCTCGACGAGGCCTACGAGTCGCTCAAGATCGTCTCGCAGTGCCTGGACCGGCTCGACGAGATCTCCTCCCGCGGCGACGATCCCTCCAACACGACGATGGTGGCCGACCCGACCATCGCCTGGCCCGCCCGCATGGCGATCGCCACCGACGGCCAGGGCCAGTCCCTGGAGCACGTGCGCGAGATCATGGGCTCGTCCATGGAGTCCCTCATCCACCACTTCAAGCTGGTGACCCAGGGCTTCCGGGTCCCCGCCGGGCAGGTCTACCAGACCGTCGAGCACGCCAAGGGGGTCCTGGGCATCCACGCCGTCTCCGACGGCGGTACCCGCCCCTACCGGGTCCACTTCCGCGACCCCTCCTTCTCCAACCTGCAGTCGCTGGCCCTGATGGGCGAGGGCGGCATGATCGCCGACCTCGTGCCCACCCTGGCCTCAATCGACCCCGTCCTGGGAGGCGTGGACCGCTGATGAGCACCACCGAGAACGCAGTCAACCCGGCCGGCTCGGCCGCGCCGGCCGTCAACCCCGCCGTGGAGACCATCGCCACCGTCAGCGCGGTCGGCCCGGTGGGCACCGTGGCGGCCGCCGCCGTCGCCGCCGGCTACAGCCCCGACGTCGCCCAGGGCCTCCAGGTCGACATCGAGCGGATCGTCGCCCGCTACCCGGCGGGCAAGGAGCGCAGCGCCCTCATCCCGATGCTCCACCTCGTCCAGTCCGTGGACGGCTACGTGTCACCGGCCGGCATCGCCCTGTGCGCCGCCCGACTGGGCCTGGAGCGCGCCGAGGTCAGCGCCGTGGCCACCTTCTACAGCCAGTTCCGCCGTCACCCTGCCGGCACCTATCACGTGGGCGTGTGCACCAACGCCCTGTGCGCCGTCATGGGCGGTGACGAGATCTGGTCGGCCGTCACCGAGCACACGGGCCTGGGCGCCGAGGAGACCAGCGAGGACGGCACCATCAGCCTCGAGCGCGTCGAGTGCAACGCCGCCTGCGACTACGCCCCCGTCGTCATGGTCAACTGGGAGTTCTTCGACAACCAGACCCCCGACTCCGCCGTCGCCATGATCAAGGCCCTCGAGCGCGGCGAGGACGTCACCCCCACCCGTGGCCCCGAGACCGTGCCCACCTTCCGCGAGAACGAGCGTCTGCTGGCCGGATTCGAGGACGGGCGCACCGACGAGGGCCACGGCCCCGGTGAGCCGACCCTGCGAGGCCTGCGCATCGCCCGCGAGCAGGGTTGGACCGCGCCGAAGGAGGAGAGCAAGTGACTGCCACCTACACCGCGCCGGGCACCCTCACCCCGGTCCTGAGCGACCTGTGGGACCAGGAACGCTCCTGGACCCTGCGGGCCTACCTCGACCACGGAGGCTACGAGGGCCTCAAGCGCGCCAAGGCCCTCAGCTGCGAGGAGCTCATCACCCTCATCAAGGACTCCGGCCTGCGCGGACGCGGCGGCGCAGGCTTCCCCACCGGCCTGAAGTGGTCCTTCCTGCCCCCGGTCGACGGAGGCCCGCGCTACCTCGTGGTCAACGCCGACGAGTCCGAGCCCGGCACCTGCAAGGACATCCCCACGATCATGTCCAACCCCCAGGCGCTCATCGAGGGCATCGCCATCACCTCGAGGGCCATCGGCGGCGACCACGCCTTCGTCTACCTGCGCGGCGAGGTCCCCCACGTCTACCGCCGCCTGCTCAGCGCCGTGCGCGAGGCCACCGAGTCCGGTCTGCTGGACACCGGATTCGGCCTGGACGGCCAGCAGCGCCTGCGCATCACCGCCCACGCCGGGGCCGGCGCCTACATCTGCGGTGAGGAGACCGCCCTGCTGGACTCCCTGGAGGGGCGTCGCGGGCACCCCCGCCTCAAGCCGCCCTTCCCCGCCGTCGCCGGCCTCTACGCCCGGCCCACAGTGGTCAACAACGTCGAGACCATCGCCTCGGTCCCGGCGATCCTGGCCCGCGGCGCCCAGTGGTACTCCACCATGGGCACTGAGAAGTCCAAGGGCCACGGCATCTTCTCCGTATCCGGGCACGTGGTCCGCCCCGGTCAGTACGAGGCCCCCTTCGGCATCACGATGCGCGAGCTCATCGAGCTCTCCGGCGGCATCCGCCCCGGGCATGAGCTGAAGTTCTGGGTGCCGGGAGGCTCCTCGACGCCGATCTTCGGTCCCGACGAGCTCGACGTGCCCCTGGACTACGAGTCCGTGGCCGAGGCCGGCTCGATGCTGGGAACCCGCGCGCTGCAGGTCTTCGACGAGACCGTCTCCGTGGTGCGCGTGGTCACCCGCTGGACCGAGTTCTACCAGCACGAGTCCTGCGGAAAGTGCACCCCCCTGCCGCGAGGGCACCTACTGGATGCGCCAGATCATGCTGCGCCTGGAGGCCGGGCGCGGACTGCCCGGTGACGTCGAGAAGCTCGAGTCCATCGCCTCCAACATCGCCGGGCGCTCCTTCTGCGCCCTGGGCGACGCCTCCGCCACCCCGGTCCTGACCGGCATCAAGCGGTTCCGCGAGGAGTTCGAGGCCGGCTACACCACCGCCGCCGGCGAGCTCTTCCCCTACGCCGCCTCCTCCGTCTTCGAAAGCGCACGGTGAGCCATGACTGCTGAGACGACCACTAAGAGCTCCGCACCGGCTGCGCCGCCGGCACCCGAGATGGTCCACATGACCATCGACGGGCTTCCCGTCGAGGTGGAGAAGGGGACCCTCCTCATCCGCGCCGCCGAGCAGGTGGGCGTGCGCATCCCGCGCTTCTGCGACCACCCGCTGCTCGCGCCGTCGGCCAACTGCCGCCAGTGCCTGGTGGAGGTGGCCATGCCGGGGCGCGACGGCGTCGTGCGGCCCATGCCCAAGCCGCAGCCCTCCTGCGCCATGACCGCCATGGAGGGCATGGAGATCTCCACCCAGGCCACCAGTGAGGTCGCGGCCAAGGCCCAGGCCGGCACCATGGAGTTCCTCCTCATCAACCACCCGCTGGACTGCCCCGTGTGCGACAAGGGCGGTGAGTGCCCCCTGCAGAACCAGGCCCTGGAGCTCATGGCCTCCGGCGCGCAGTCGGCCACCCGCTTCACCGACGTCAAGCGCACCTTCCCCAAGCCGCTGCGCCTGACCAGCAACATCCTGCTGGACCGCGACCGCTGCATCCTGTGCCAGCGCTGCGTGCGCTTCGCCGACCAGATCCCCGGCGACCCCTTCATCGCCCTCCAGGGACGCGGCGGCGGTCACCCCTCCTACGACATGGACGGCAACCCCGAGCACGCCGGCGGCCTGTACTCCGAGCAGATCGGGCGCTTCGATGCCCGCGTCCTGGACTTCGCCACCGGCTCGGCCGAGCAGTCGATGGATGCCGACCTCCAGACGATCCGCGGGGTGCCGTCCCTGAGCGCCCTGGGCGACCTCACTGGCCCCGGCGGCGAGCCCGGCGCCTCCGACGGCACGGACTACGGCCCCGACCTGGGCGCCGGCCGCGAGGACCTGGACGCCTCCGGGAGGCCTTTCGCCTCCTATTTCTCCGGCAACATCATCCAGATCTGCCCCGTGGGCGCCCTGACCTCCGCGAAGTACCGCTTCCGGGCCCGCCCCATGGACCTGGTCTCCACCGACTCCGTCACCGAGCACGACGCCTCCGGCTCGGCCATCCGCGTCGACATGCGCCGCGGCGTCGTCCTGCGCCACCTGGCCGGCAACGACCCCGAGGTCAACGAGGAGTGGATCACCGACAAGGACCGCTTCGCCTTCACCTGGTCCTCCCAGCCCGACCGCCTCACCGTGCCGCTCGTGCGCGACGAGGAGACCGGTGAGCTCGTCTCCACCTCCTGGTCCGACGCCCTGGACGTCGCCGCCCAGGGACTGGCGCGCGCCGCCTCCGACGGGGGAGTGGGGCTCCTGCCCGGCGGCCGCCTCACCCTGGAGGATGCCTGGTCCTGGTCCCGTTTCGCCCGTACCGTCCTGGGTACCAACGACATCGACCAGCGCGTGCGCGCCCACAGCCTGGAGGAGGACACCTTCCTGGCCGCCCGAGTGGCCGGAACCGGCCTGGGCGCCGTCACCTACCGCCACCTGGAGAGGGCTGGCCAGGTCCTGCTCCTGGGCCTGGAGCCCGAGGACGAGTGCGGCTCACTGTTCCTGCGCCTGCGCAAGGGCGTGCGCGCCGGCGGCGTCAAGGTGGCCACGGTGACCACCTGCCTGAGCGCCGGCAGCCGCAAGCTCTCCGCCCAGGCCATCCTCACCCCGCCCGGTGAGGAGGCCCGCGTCGTCGCCCACCTCAGCCAGACCCACCCCGACCTCGTCGAGGCCCTGCGCGCCGACGGCGCCACCATCCTCGTCGGTGAGCGCGCCGCCCGCGTTCCCGGTCTGCTGAGCGTCGTGGACGCCCTGGCCACGGCCACCGGTGCCCACCTGGCCTGGGTCCCGCGTCGCAGCGGCGAGCGCGGCGGCATCGAGGCGGGCCTGCTGCCCGGCCTCCTGCCCGGCGGTCGCCCCGTGAGCGACCCCGAGGCCCGTGCCCAGGTCGAGCGGGCCTGGAACATGGGCCCCGAGCACGGCCTGCCCACGTCGCTGGGCCGTGACACCACCGGGATCCTCTCCGCCCTCCTGGACGGGACCCTGGGCGGCGCCGTCGTCGGCGGCATCGACCTGCGCGACTTCCCCGACCCGGGTCTGGCCCGCGCGGCCCTGGCCGCCAGCGGCTTCACCGTCCAGCTCGAGGTGCGTCGCAGCGAGGTCAGCGAGCACGCCGACGTCGTCCTTCCCGTGGCCCCGGCCGTGGAGAAGAACGGCACCTTCGTCAACTGGGAGGGGCGCGTGCGCCCCTTCGGCCAGGCACACGTCTCGCGGGCCCGCACCGACCGCCAGGTCCTGGGGATGCTCGCCGACGAGATGGGCGTCGACCTCCAGGTCGACGACCTGGTCACGCTGCACGATCAGCTCGCCGCCCTGGGCCTGTGGCGCGGGCAGCGCATGCCGGTCGCCTTCGGGCGCGCCCCGGTGACCGGCGCCGAGGTGTCCGTCGGCGGCGGTGTGGAGGCGCTCCTGACCACCCACAAGCCCATGCTCGACGCCGGACGCCTCCAGGACGGCGAGCCCTTCCTGGCCGCCACGGCCCTGCGTCCCGTCGCCAAGGTGGGCGTCGACCTCGCGCGGCGCCTGTCGCTCGCCGGAGGCGAGGAGGTGACCGTGTCAACCGCCACCGGTTCGATCACCCTGCCGGCCGTCGTCGGCGGTGTCAGTGACGGAAGCGTGTGGCTGCCCGAGTGCTCGGCCGGATCCACCGTCCATCAGACCCTGGGCGCCGGTCACGGCTCCCGGGTCACCCTGACTCATGCAGCGGAGGTACTGAGGTGAACCCGATCTACGCGGCTCAGGCCGCCGCCGACGACGCCGTCTCCAACGGGGGCGTGGTTGCCGACTTCTCCGCCGAGACCTGGTGGCTGACCCTCATCAAGGCCGTCTTCATCGTCGCCTTCCTCATCGTCAGCGTCATGATGGCGCTGTGGGTGGAGCGGCGCGGCCTGGCCCGCATGCAGACCCGCCTGGGCCCCAACGTCAACGGCCCGCTCGGGCTGCTCCAGGCGGTCGCCGACGCCGGCAAGCTCATCATGAAGGAGGACTTCTGGCTCAAGGGTGCTGAGAAGGTCATCTACCTCCTGGCCCCGCTCATCGCCGCCTTCAGCGCCTTCATGGTCTACGCGGTCATCCCCTTCGGGCCGCAGGTGAGCATCTTCGGCCACTCCACGCCCCTGCAGCTGACCGACTTCCCGGTGGCGGTCCTCTACATCCTGGCCATCACCGCCTTCGGCGTCTACGGCATCATCCTGGGCGGCTGGTCCAGCCACTCCACCTACCCGCTCTTCGGCGCCGTGCGCAGCGCCGCACAGGTCATCTCCTACGAGCTGAGCATGAGCCTGTCCATCCTCACGGTCTTCCTGGCCTCGGGGACCATGTCCACCTCCGGGATCGTCAGCGCCCAGCAGCGCGTCTGGTGGGCCGTGGCGATGCTGCCCAGCTTCATCATCTACGTCATCTCCATGGTCGGTGAGGTCAACCGCCTCCCCTTCGACCTGCCCGAGGCCGAGGGAGAGCTCGTCGCCGGCCACATGGTCGAGTACTCCTCGATGAAGTTCGCCTGGTACTTCCTGGCCGAGTACATCAACATGTTCAACGTCTCGGCCGTGTGCGTCACCCTGTTCCTGGGCGGCTGGCGCTCCACCGTCCTCAGCCTGTTCTGGGAGGGCGCCAACTCCGGATGGTGGCCGATGCTGTGGTTCATCGGCAAGGTCTGGGCCGTCATGTTCTTCATGATCTGGACCCGAGGCACCCTCGTGCGCATCCGTTACGACCACTTCATGAAGCTGGGCTGGAAGGTCCTCATCCCGGTCTCCCTGGTGTGGTTCGTGCTGGTCGCGGTCGTGCGCGCCTTCCGCACCTTCTCCGGCGCCTCCGTGCAGGCCCTGCTGCTGCCGCTGGCGGTCGTCTTCTGCCTCATCATGTTCGTCCTCTTCCTCATCCCCGACAAGGAGGACGAGGAGGAGCTCTACGAGGACTACGACGATGACGAGTATGACGAGGAGGCCGGCGACGTCGAGGTCATGAGCGCCGACGACGACCACGTGGCCTTCCTCGAGGGCTTCCCCGTCCCGCCGCTGCCGGGCCAGTCCCTGCCGCCCTCGCCACGCGCTCGCCGTGCCTCCCCGGTCTCAGGGACCGACGGCTTCGAGGACGGTCCGGCGACCGCCGTCGGTCTTCTGGACGACGTCGACTCCGAGGACGATGAGACCGGTTCCGCCGACTCCGCGGCCTCTGCCGGCTCACCGGACTCGGCCGGTCCCGACGAGGTCTCCGGCCCGACCCGGCCCGGTGCGGACGCGGCCACCGCCCTGCCCACCTTCACCCTTGGCCTCAAGGCCGACACGGCCAGCGACAAGGGCACAGACACGGCCACTGAGGCACCCCAGGAGGGAAAAGATGACTGATCGCCCCAACCGTTCCCGGGGCTCCCAGCACGACGACTGGCTGCGCGACGCTCCCTCCGCCCTGGCCCGGGCCTTCGCGCCCGTGGCCGGCTACGGGGTCACCATCTCCTCGATGTTCCGCCCGGTGGTCACCGAGCAGTACCCCTTCGAGCCGCCCCAGGTGATGCCCCGCTACCACGGCCGTCACCAGCTCAACCGCTACGACGACGGTCTGGAGAAGTGCATCGGCTGCGAGCTGTGCGCCTGGGCCTGCCCCCGCCGACGCGATCTACGTCGAGGCCGCCTCCAACGAACCCGGAGCCCAGTACTCGCCCGGCGAGCGCTACGGGCGCGTCTACCAGATCAACTACCTGCGCTGCATCTTCTGCGGCATGTGCATCGAGGCCTGCCCCACCCGGGCCCTGACGATGTCCACCGACTTCGATGAGCTCGTCGGCCCCGGTCGCGAGGGCCTCATCTACGAGAAAGGAGGACCTCCTGGCCCCGGTTCCTGAGGGCGCCGTCGCCGCCCCCCACCCCATGGTCGAGGGCACCGAGGACGGCGACTACTACCGCGGGCGGGTCACCGGTTCCACCCAGGCCCAGATCGACTGGGTGCGCGCCCAGCGGCCCGACGACCCCAGCCTGGCCGGCGCCCGCGCCAAGGCCACTCCCACCGCCTCCGGCTGGGGCGCCAAGCAGACCGTGAAGGGGGCCGTGCGATGAACGCCCTCCTGCTGCCCAGTGAGGTCTCTGCCGTTCCCACGGCCCTGGCCGGAAACGGCCACCTGGGCCTGGGCGAGGCCATCATGTTCGGCGTCGTCGCCCTGGTCACCGTGGCCTGCGGCATCGGCGTCCTGACCGCCAAGCGAGCCGTGACCGCCGCCATCAACATGATCGGCATCATGATCTCGCTGGCCGTCCTCTACATCGTTAACGAGTCGCCCTTCATGGGCATCACCCAGGTCGTGGTCTACACCGGCGCTGTCATGACCCTCGTGCTGTTCGTCATCATGCTCGTGGGTGTCGGCGGTGACGAGCCGGTCGGTGCGGCCGGCTCGGTCATGCGATGGCCGGTCCTCATCCTGCTGGGACTGGGCCTGGCCGGGGTCCTGACCGCCGCTGTGTGGCGCACCGTCTTCCCGACGCCGGCCGGGCTCGGCGACGGCGCCAAGGCCGCCCCCGATCTTCTGGCCGTCACGCTCTACAACGACCACGTCGTCACCATGGAGCTGACCGCCATCCTGCTCATCGTCGCCGCCGTCGGCGCCCTGACCCTCACCCACCGTCAGCGGATCCGGGCCCGGCTCAGCCAGCGCCGCATCGCCGCGAACAAGATGCGGGACTACGCCTCCAAGGGTGTTCACCCCGGACAGAAGCCGATGCCCGGCGTCTACGCCTCCACCAACTCCGCCGCCGCCCCCGCGCTGGGTGCCGACGGCGAGGCCGTCGAGGAGTCCGTGCCCCGGGTCCTGCGGGCCCGAGGCCAGGGCCTGGAGCTGTCCGACGTCTCCCCGGAGATGGGACTGGCCCAGCGCTCCGGTCAGATCGTCTCCCGCCAGGACAGCGTTGGCGGCGTCGGCGCGACCGGCTCCCAGGACACCGGCCGCTCCGGCATGCCGGCCATGCCCGGAGCCGCTGCGCCCGCCGTCAAGCAGCCCGTCCTCAGCGATGACGATGCAGCCGACTCGGCCGCCCCTGAGCAGAAGGAGGAGAAGTGAGTCTCCCCATCACCGTCTACATCGTGCTGGCCGGGGTGCTGTTCACCCTGGGGGCGCTCACGGTGCTGCTGCGCCGCAACGCCATCATCGAGCTCATGGGCGTTGAGCTCATGCTCAACGCCGTCAACCTCGTGCTGGTGACCTTCTCCCGGGTCCACGGCAACCTCACCGGCCAGGTCTTCGCCTTCTTCGTCATGGTGGTGGCCGCCGCCGAGGTCGTGGTGGGCCTGAGCATCGTCGTATCCATCTTCCGCACCCGTAGGTCCACGTCGGTCGACGACGAGAACCTGCTCAAGAACTGAGGGGAGAGACCACCGACATGCTTCCCGCTCCTGTCACCGCCCCCGCTGTTGTGACGCCCGTGGCCGAGGCCACCGGCCTGGCCTCCTGGGCCTGGCTGCTCATCGCCGTCCCCGCGGTCTCGGCGGCGCTCCTGCTGCTGGCCGGCCGCCGCTCCAACGCCTGGGGCCACTGGTTGGGACTGGCCGCCTCCCTGACCACCGCCTGCCTGGGCGTGGACATCCTGCTCCAGGTCCTGGGCCTGCCCGCCGAGGAACGCGTCATCGGCCTTCCCCTCTACCACTGGTTCAGCGCCGGCAACCTGAGCATTGACGTCGGCCTGCGGCTGGACCCGCTGTCGCTGACCTTCGTGACCCTGGTGACCTGCGTCGGCTTCCTCATCCACCTGTACTCGGTGGCCTACATGGCCCACGATCGGGACCGGCGCCGCTTCTTCGCCTACCTCAACCTCTTCATCGCCGCGATGCTCACCCTGGTCCTGGGTGACTCCTACATCGTGCTCTTCGTCGGCTGGGAGGGCGTGGGACTGGCCTCCTACCTGCTCATCGGCTTCTGGAACACGGCCGACGCCGACGCTCCCCAGGGCGAGCAGGTCACCAGCCGCGAGAACGCCGCCGCCGCCAAGAAGGCCTTCATCATGAACCGCGTGGGCGACGTCGGTCTCCTGCTGGCCATGATGACGATGGTCGGCCAGGTCGGTGCCGTCTCCTTCGACACCGTCTCCGCCGCCGCCGGCGACGGCTCGGTGTCCACCGGCTGGCTCACCGCCATCGGCTTCTTCCTGCTCCTGGCGGCATGCGGTAAGTCTGCCCAGTTCCCGCTTCAGGCCTGGCTGGGCGACGCCATGGCGGGCCCCACGCCGGTCTCCGCCCTCATCCACGCCGCCACCATGGTCACCGCCGGCGTCTACCTCATGGTCCGCTCCGCCGCCGTCTTCGAGGGCGCCCCGGACGCGCAGATGGCCGTCGCTGTCGTCGGCGCCATCACCCTGCTGCTGGGGGCCGTCATCGGAAGCGCCAAGGACGACATGAAGAAGGTCCTGGCCGCCTCCACCATGAGCCAGATCGGCTACATGATGCTCGGCGCCGGACTCGGCCCGATCGGCTACGCCTTCGCCATCTTCCACCTGCTCACCCACGGCTTCTTCAAGGCCCAGCTCTTCCTGGGAGCCGGCTCGGTCATGCACGCCATGAGCGACCAGGTCAACATGCGCCGCTTCGGCGGCCTGCGCAGCGCCATGACGATCACCTGGGTCACCATGGGCATCGGCTGGCTCGCCATCCTGGGGGTGCCGCCCTTCTCCGGGTTCTGGTCCAAGGACCGCCTCATCGAGGCAGCCTTCGTCGGCGAGGGCGCCAAGCCCTGGATCCTGGGAACCATCGCCCTGCTGGGCGCGGGCCTGACCGCCTTCTACATGTCCCGCCTGTTCTTCATGATCTTCCACGGCAAGCAGCGCTGGACCACGGACAAGGACCTGGAGGGCGAGGTCCACCCCCACGAGTCCGGCTGGCTCATGACGCTGCCGCTCATCATCCTGTCCGTGTTCTCCGCCGGGCTGGGCGGGCTGCTGACCTACAACAACATGTTCGTCACCTGGCTGGAGCCGGTCACCGGCCACGCCGAGCACGGCGAGCCGGTCCTGCCGGCCACCGTCATCATGGGCGCCACCCTCGCCCTGGTCGTTGTCGGGGTCCTCGTGGCCTGGTGGATGTACGTGCGCCGACCGGTGCCCGTCGTCCTGCAGCCCACCAACCCCCTGGTGGAGGCCGCCCGCAAGGACATGTACCAGGACGCCGTCAACGAGGCCCTGGCCATGCGCACCGGCCAGGGACTGGTCCTGGCCACCGACGCCGTCGAGCGCTACGTCGTCGACGGCGCCGTCGAGGGCACCGCCGCGGGCACTGGCGCCGTGGGGCGCCTGACCCGCCGCACCGAGTCCGGGTACGTGCGCTCCTACGCCGGCTACATGCTGGCCGGAACGGTCCTCGTACTCATCGCCGTCCTGGCCGCCAGGTTCTGAGAGGACACACGACACATGCCGACTCTTCCCGCATCGCTGCCCGTCCTGACCGTCATGGCGATCGTGCCACTGGCCGGGGCGCTCTTGCTGTGGCTGGTCCCACCGCTGCGCCGGCTCCACGCCCGCGCCGTGGGCCTCGTGTTCTCCCTGGCCGTCCTCGCTCTGGGCCTGTGGGCGCTGAGCGCCTTCGACCTCGGCGACGCTGGCGTCGTCCAGCTGACTCACACCCGCGCGTGGATCCCCGCCATCGGCGCCTCCTGGGCCCTGGGCGTCAACGGCCTGGGTCTGGCCATGGTCCTCCTGGCCGCCTTCGTCACGCCCCTGGTCCTGCTCGCCTCCTGGGGCGAGGTCCCCGCCGACCGGCAGGGGCTGTTCACCGGGCTCGTCCTGGCCCTGGAGTTCTTCGTCGTCGTCATCTTCTCGGCCCGTGACCTGCTGCTGTTCTACCTGTGTTTCGAGGCGATGCTCATCCCGGTGTACTTCCTCATCGGGTGCTTCGGTGGGGAGAATCGCCAGCGCGCCGCTCTGAAGTTCCTTCTGTACTCACTGGCCGGCGGGCTCATCATGCTCATCGGCGTCATCGCGGTCTACCTGCACTCCATGAAGGACGGTGCCCCCAGCTTCCTCATCGACTCGGTGGCCGCCAACCTGCACGTCTCCACGTCCGCCGGGCACTGGATCTTCCTGACCTTCTTCATCGCCTTCGCCATCAAGGCGCCCCTGGTCCCGGTCCACACCTGGCTGCCCGACACCGCTGAGCAGGCCACCCCCGGCACCTCGGTGCTGCTCATCGGCATCCTGGACAAGATCGGCACCTTCGGCATGATCACCCTGGTCCTGCCGATCTTCCCGGAGGCCTCCCGCTGGGCCGCCCCGGTGATCCTGGTTCTGGCGGTCGTCTCCATCATCTACGGCGGCCTGGCCGCCATCGCCCAGGACAACCTCTACCGGCTCATCTCCTACACCTCCGTGAGCCACTTCGGCTTCATGGTCCTGGGGATCTTCATCGGCAACCAGGTGGCCGCCAACGGCGCCATGGTCTACATGGTGGCCCACGGGCTGTCCATCGCCGGCCTGTACCTGGTCACCGGCTTCATGGCCCGGCGCACCGGGACGGTCGCCATCAGCGAGCTCGGCGGCATCGCCCGGGTCATGCCGCTGGTGGCCGGCACCTTCCTCGTGTGCGGCCTGGCCTCCATCGCCCTGCCGGGCCTGAGCGGCTTCGTGCCCGAGTGGATGGTGCTCACCGGCACCTTCTCGGTCTCGCTGGCCCTGGGCGCCGCGGCCGTCGTCGGTGTCGTCATCGCCGCCGTCTACATGCTGCTGCCCTACCAGCGGGTCTTCACCGGAGCGCCTGCGCCCGAGCGCGTGGGCAGCCCCGACCTCGACGGGCGCGAGCGACTCGTCGTGGTCCCCATCGTCGCCGCGATGCTCGCGCTCGGGCTGGCCCCGGCCGTACTCACTCACGCGCTTGACGACGTCGCCCGGCAGGTCACGCTCACGGTGAGCCGGGCCCCGCAGGCCGCCGCCTCCGCCATCGTCCCCGGTGACAGCTCCGATGCCGACGGTGCGACTGATGCGCCCGCCGCCTCCACCGCTACGGAAGGGAACACCAAGTGAGCCCCTCAGCCACTGCCCCGATCGTCAACTGGGACGCCCTGACACCGGTACTCATCATCCTGGGCGCCGGCGTCCTGGGTGTCCTCGTGGAGGGCATTCATCGCCCGCCCCGCCCGCCTGACCTTGCAGGCTGCGCTGAGCCTCGTGGCCATTCTGGCCTCCGGGGTCTCCCTCTTCCTGCGCTGGGGCGAGGTCAAGGCCGCCGGGGCCGCCGCCGCGGCCGATCCTCAGTTCCAGCTGCCCGAAGACTTCCTCCCGGGCGCTCGCATGTCGGCGGGCCTGACCGAGGACCCCTTCTCCATCGCCGCCCAGGGCGTTCTCCTGGTCATCGGGTTTCTGGCCGTCCTGGTGATGGCCGACCGCACCGCCGTCGGCGACGGCGCCTTCGCGGCCCAGGCCGCCGATCGGCCGGGCAGCGCCGAGGAGACCGAGTCCCTTCTGGCCGGGTGGACCACCACCGAGGTCTTCCCCCTGACCCTGTTCTCCCTGGGCGGCATGATGCTCTTCGGAGCCAGCAGCGACCTCATCACGCTGTTCGTCATCCTGGAGATGATCTCGCTGCCGTTGTACATCCTGGCGGCCACCGCCCGGCACCGCCGGCTGCTCAGCCAGGAGGCGGCACTGAAGTACTTCGTGCTGGGCGCCTTCGCCTCCGCCTTCCTCCTCATGGGATCCGCCCTGCTCTACGGGGTGGCCGGTGCCGTTGACTACCGGAGCATCGGCACCGCCGTACGCACCGTACAGGGCCAGGACTGGCTCATTCTGGCAGGCCTCATGCTCGTGATCGTGGGTCTGCTGTTCAAGGTGGCGGCCGTGCCCTTCCACGCCTGGAGCCCGGACGTCTACCAGGGCGCTCCCACCCCGGTCACCGGCTTCATGGCCGCCGGCGTCAAGGCCGCCGCCTTCCTGGCCCTCGTACGCTTCTACTACGTCATCGCCGGTGCCATGGGCTGGGACCTGGCTCCCGCCCTGTGGGCCGTGGTGGCGCTGACCATGCTCGTGGGCACCGTCGTCGGCGTGGTCCAGCGCGACGTCAAGCGCATGCTCGCCTACTCCGCCATCGCCCACGCCGGATTCATGCTCATCGGGATCCTGGCCTACTCCAAGGCGGCGATCTCCGCGCTCAGCTTCTACGCCCTGACCTACGGGATCGCCACCGTGGGAGCCTTCGCCATCATCACCCTGGTGCGCTCCAACCGGGGCGGCTCGGTGGGCGGCGAGGACGGCGACCTGGAGGCCTTCAAGGGCCTAGGACGTCGCAGCCCCTGGGCGGCCGGCGCCATGACCGTCTTCCTGCTGTCCTTCGCCGGCGTGCCCCTGACGGCCGGCTTCATGGCGAAGTTCCGGCTCTTCGCCACCGGGCTGAGCGGCAACGGGGTGCCTTTCGTCGTCCTCGCCGTCGTGTGCTCGGCCGTGACCGCCTTCTTCTACATGCGGCTCATCGTCCTCATGTTCTTCTATGAGCCCGACGGCGAGCGCTCCGTGGTCGTGGCCAGCAACGGCCCGATCGCCCTGGCGGTCGGCGTTGCGGTCATAGCCACAATCGGCCTGGGGATTCTGCCGCAGGCCGCCTTCGACCTGTTCGACCGGACGGCTATGCTCCTTCCGTGATCGGATCACTGCCGCTGAGCGCGCCCCAGCTGGAGTCGCGCATCGTCCCCGCCCTCCAGGCCATCGAGGACCGCCTCATGGAGGTGGTCACCAGCGCCGACGAGACCATCAACCCGCCGACCTCGCACCTGGCCGAGGCCGGGGGCAAAGCGCCTGCGCCCGGTCCTGGCCCTGCTGACCGCCCAGCTCGGTGACCCCGCCCTGGCCACCGGCGAGCAGATCCGCGACGCGGGCGTGGCCGTGGAGCTGACTCATATCGCCACGCTCTACCACGACGACGTCATGGATGAGGCTCCGCTGCGCCGCGGCGCCCCGAGCGCTCAGATCGTCTGGGGCAACTCCGCCGCCATCCTCACCGGAGACGTCCTCGTGGCCCGCGCCTCCCAGCTGGTGGCGGCGCTCGGCCCGGAGGCCGTCATGGCCCACGCCAAGACCTTCGAGCGCCTGTGTATGGGCCAGCTTCACGAGACCCTGCCGCGCCCATCGCGCATGGACCCGGTGGACCACTACATCCAGGTCCTGGCGGACAAGACCGGCTCCCTCATCGCGGTGTCCGCCCGTTACGGGGCGATGCTCACCGGTGCCGGGGCACGCACCGAGCGGATCGTCGAGGAGTTCGGCGAGAAGATCGGCGTGGCCTTCCAGCTGGCCGACGACGTCATCGACCTCATGAGCGACTCGGCCACCACCGGCAAGACCCCCGGCACCGACCTGCGCGAGGGCGTGGACACCATGCCGGTCCTCCTTCTGCGCAAGGCCCTGGCGGCCGGCGAGCTCGACGCCGCGGGCCAGGCGATCCTCTCGCGCCTGTCCACCGGTGACCTGTCCGACGACGCCTTCCTGGCCGACGTCGTCGCCCGCCTGCGGGAGCACCCGGTCCTGGCCCGTACCCGCGAGATGGCCATGGCCTGGGCCGCCGAGGCGGTCGAGGGTCTGGAAGGGCCTGGAGGAGGCCGTTCTTGACGGGACCCGGCAGCGTCTGGCCGAGGCCGGGATCGAGGGCGATGACGCCGTGGCCGCACTGGCCGACGCCGGTGAGCGGGTGGCGCAGGTACGCGCCGCCATGGAGGACTTCGCCCGTATCCTCGTGGACCGGGCCGCCTGACAGACCGGTCCGAGGACTGACGAGGCCTCGCAACTACCCATAGACTCCCCATGGGGAGATGGGGAGCCGATGGGCGAGGGACGGGTACCTCCCCATCGTGCGCGATCGGCCGCGGTGAATAGGGTTCCAGGCACGTGTTCCCGATGCGCTGAAAGGTCCCCGACATGCCGTCCTCTACGCTGCTGTCTCCTGATTCCTGTGCCCGACTGACCCGACGTGGCGTCCTGGCCCTGCCCGCCCTGGCCGGTGCAGGGGCTGTCCTAGCAGGCTGCGGAGTGCTCACGAAGGGCGGCTCCTCCTCGGGGAAGAGCTCGGGCGCTGCGTCCCCGCGTGCTGCTGCGACCGCGACTGGCCCCCATGGTGGGGTGATGCTGGAGGCGGAGTGGCAAGGAGCTCCGCTCTCGGTCGAGGTGGGTCCCGCCGCAGTCAACGGCAAGCATGCCGTTGTGCGCTTGGTGTTATCGACGACCTCGAAAAAGAATGTGGGCCTGTCTCAGCCATTCGGCTCCGCGTATCACCCGGGGACGATGGTTGCGATCAGAATGCTCTCTTTGGATAAGGGCTTGGTGTATCGTGAACTGGACGAAGAAGTACGTCATCTATATGATGGTGTTGAAAAAGATAAGCCTTTGGAAGTATTCCCAGTGTTTCATGCGCCGCCCGAGGATGTCGGCGTCGTGGATCTGCTCCTCCCTTATGTGGGCATTGCTACAGGAGTTCCGGTCCTGAAGGACACTGAGACTGATTTCTCAGTAAAGGATGTGGTGTCGAAGGCGAAGCTCGACCAGTCGGAGGCGGGGCCATTCAAGATCGAGACCATGTCGCTGGCTGCTGATGATTCGTCGGATACGAAGCAGGATGAGAAGTCGACGACGGTAACGGTGGCTGGGGATGTCACGTTCGCGACCGACTCCGATCAGCTGTCGGCTCAGGCTGACAGTGTGCTGGCGAGTGTGGTGGAGCAGATCAAGAAGTATCCCTCTGGTGGGGATCTGACGATCACAGGGCACACTGATGATGTGGCTGATGATGCGCACAACCAGGATCTGTCGGAGCGGCGGGCCAGGGCGGTGTCGGATCGGCTCAAGAAGCTGACGGACCTGTCCAAGTGGAAGGAGTCGGTCTCGGGCAAGGGGGAGTCCTCGCCGCGGGTGCCGAATGACACTGACGAGCGCAGGCAGATCAATCGCCGTGTGGAGATCACGCTGACGCCCTCGAAGCCCTCCGAGGCCAGTGCGCCGCCGAGTGCGAGTGCGGCGCCGTCGTCGACCGCGATGCCAAAGGCCACCGGCCCTGTGGGCAAGGGACCTGAGGGTGTTGATGTGAAGATCGACGGTAAGACCGTGCACATGGTGATCGACCATGTGGTTCGAGCCGGTAACTACTTGGTTGGAACGGTAGTGGTCACCTCTAGCGAGAAGGTCAGCATGCCGGTTGCTCCCTTCTCCTTGCCGGGAAGAATGATGGAGATGCGTGGCCTGTCTGGGGTGTTTGGCGTGAGTGGCATAACCATCCTCAGCGGAGGGGTGAGACATCTGGAGGCCGACTATGCGTATTCCGATGGAAGTAGATATCCTTTAGCGAATAGTTTTGTGTACGATCTTGATCCTGAGGCTTCCCAGTCCCTCCCGGTGGTGTGGCCCGACGTCGGCGAGGACAGCATCACGATTGATATGCCTGCAGGTGAGTACCTTTATACGAGAGAGCGAGTTGTTGCTCGCCTCACCGATATCCCGGTCGTCAATGCCTAGCGTCCCGTCTGCTCTGACGGGCATGGCCGTGCCGTACTGATCGGCTCCCCGGTGGAGGACTCACCGCCCGGTCCCGCCGATGCCTCTCCGACGTGACGCGGCTCAAAGCGGCGATGTTGCCCGCGCCCTGGGGGAGGGCCGCCCTTCCTCCATAGACTGTGCCGCGGTGCCCCGCCGTCGTTGCTCTCGTCCCACGTCCGGGCCAGCCGGCCGTCATGGCTGCGGGCGCGAGGCACCACGTCCACGTCCCCTGAATCAGGAACGAAGAACAGTGAACGCACGTCCTCTCAATGTCGCCGTCATCGGAGCAGGCCCCGCAGGCATCTACGCCTCGGACATCCTCTCGAAGTCGGGCATGGAGGTCTGTATCGACCTGTTCGAGCGGCTTCCTGCGCCCTACGGGCTGGTGCGCTACGGCGTTGCCCCCGACCACCCGCGCATCAAGCAGATCATCGTGGCCCTCTACAAGATCCTCCAGCGCGGGGACATCCGCCTCATCGGCAACGTTGAGGTCGGCCGTGACATCTCGGTGGCCGAGCTCCACGAGCACTACGACGCCATCGTCTTCTCCACCGGCGCCGACACCGACGCCCCTCTGGACATCCCCGGCGTCGACGCCCCCGAGTGCTACGGCGGTGCCGACTTCGTCTCCTGGTACGACGGTCACCCCGACCACCCGCGCACCTGGGACCTGAGCGCCAAGGAGGTCGCCGTCATCGGCGTCGGCAACGTGGCCCTGGACATCGCCCGTGTCCTGGCCAAGCACGCTGACGACCTCATGACCACCGAGATCCCCGCGAACGTCGCCGCCACCCTCCGGCAGTCCCCGGTCACCGACGTGCACGTCTTCGGCCGCCGCGGCCCCGCCCAGGTGAAGTTCACCCCGCTGGAGCTGCGCGAGCTCGGCAAGCAGGCCGACGTCGACGTCATCGTCGACGAGGAGGACTTCGAGTACGACGAGGGCTCCCAGGCGGCCCTGGCCGCCTCCAACCAGCAGCGCCAGGTCGTCAAGGCCCTCGAGGGCTACGCGATGCAGGAGCCGGAGGACCTCACCGCCTCCCACCGCATCCACATCCATCTCTTCTCGGCCCCCCACGAGGTCCTCACCGACGACGACGGGCACGTCGTCGGCCTGCGTACCGAGCGCACCCGCCTGACCGGCGACGGCAACGTCACCGGCACCGGCGAGTACCGCGACTGGCCCGTCCAGGCCGTCTACCGCGCCGTCGGATACGCCTCCAGCGCCATCGAGGGCCTCCCCTTCGACGCCGAGCGGCACGTCGTGCCCAACGAGGGCGGCCGCGTGCTCGGCGAGGACGGCAAACCGCTGACCGGCCTGTACGCCACCGGCTGGATCCGTCGCGGCCCCGTGGGCCTCATCGGCTCCACCAAGTCCGACGCGCAGGAGACGATCACGAACCTCGTTGCCGACGCGAACGCCGGCCTCCTGCACGCCGAGACCGATGACGAGAGCCAGGTCGGCCACGACGCCCTCATCGCCCTGCTGGAGTCCCGTGGCATCCCCTTCACCAACTGGGAGGGCTGGGAGCTGCTGGACGCCTACGAGCGTGAGCTCGGCGAGGACTACGGCGAGGTCGTCGTGACCGGAGGCGACGCCAAGCAGCGCGAGCGCGTCAAGGTCGTATCCCGCGACGCCATGACCGCGATCTCGCGCTCCACCGAGGTTCCCGAGGACCTCATCGGCCAGCCCGAGGCGGACCGCGTTCCAGAGCGCGTCGCCCACCGCCTGACTGACTGAGCCGAGCACGGTCTACGGCTCAGGCCCAGCCGACATCGCATCACCTGTCCGGCACCGGTCCCCGCGGCCGGTGCCGGACGGGCGTCGTCACCGACACGGAGAGGAAGAAGCCCGATGAGAACCCGCCGCGTCCGCTTCGCCAGCGGAACCAACCGCTGGGCGCATGACCTCTACCTGCGTGCCTTCCCCGAGGATGAGCGCCTTCCCTGGGCACTCATCCACCTGCTCAGCCTGCGGCGCGGCATCGACCTCGTCGCCTGGTGGGACCAGCCCGCCGGACCGACCCGTGCGGCCTCGCCGGACCCCGTCGCCCTGACCTGGACCGTGCGCCGCCCCGGCTCCCGTCTGCTCTGCCTCTTCTACCTCGCCGTCGACGACGCTGCCCGCGGCCGCGGCGTGGGCACCCGCCTCCTGGCCGAGCTCGAGCGCCGTCACCCCGGCTGCGCCATCGTCCTGGACATCGAGCCCGTCATCGCCGAGGCCGACAACGCCGAGCAGCGACGCCGTCGGCTCTCCTTCTACGAGCGCTCCGGCTTCCGCGACACCGGGTACGCGGTCCTGGACTCGACGGGGGAGTACTGGACCCTCGTGCGCGAGGCGCCGGGAACCACCTTCGACCCCGACGACTTCCGCGATGCCCTGCGCTGCCTGGAGTGCGGCCTCATCACCGCGCGAGTGGTCCCGCGCGGCTGAGCCCGCTCCCGTCTGAGCCGCGCGGAGCCTTGCCGTTATTCCTCGATCCGCCAATGGCCGCACGCGCCGATGGACATAGGTCAGACACAGGTTCGTCCCATAGTCTCTCACCATGACAAGGACCCACCACTTCAACGGTCTCAAGACCGCCGTCCTCCTGGGCGGCATGTGGAGCCTGCTTCTCCTTCTCGGCTACGCCCTGGCCCGGGGCACGGGCTCCGCCGTCTGGCTGATCATCGCGCCGGTCTTCGGCCTGGTACAGACCGCCTACGGCTTCTGGAACTCCGACAAGATCGCGGTGCGCTCCATGGGTGCCATTGAGGTCACCGAGGACCAGCAGCCCCAGATGTACGCCATCGTGCGCGAGCTCTCCGCCGCCGCCGATCAGCCCATGCCGCGCCTCTACGTGGCCCCCACGATGAGTCCCAACGCCTTCGCCACCGGGCGCAGCCCCTCGCACGCCGCCGTGTGCTGCACCCAGGGCATCCTCCAGCTCCTCAACGAGCGCGAGCTGCGCGGGGTCCTGGGCCACGAGCTCTCCCACGTCTACAACCGCGACATCCTCACCTCCTCGGTGGCCGCGGGCATCGCCGGTGTCATCTCCTCGGTGGCCACCATGGCCCTGTGGTTCGGCGGCGGTAACCGGCGTGACCGGGACGGAGGCAACATCATCGCCGTCCTGCTGCTCTCCCTCCTGGCGCCTCTGGCCGCCGCCATCACCCAGTTCGCCATCTCCCGGACCCGCGAGTACGACGCCGACCACGACGGCGCCGAGCTCACCCAGGACCCGCTCGCCCTGGCCAGCGCGCTCAGCAAGCTCGAGCTGGGCATCTCGCGCGTGCCCATGGGGCAGGACCCGCGCCTCGAACCGGTCTCCTCCATGATGATCGCCAATCCCTTCGGGAGCCTGCGCAACCTCTTCTCCACTCACCCGCCCATGGACAAGCGCATCGCCCGCCTTGAGCAGATGGCCGGGTACTGACGATGACCCCGACCGTCGTCGTCGGGCTGCCGCGTCTTTCCCGCTGCCATGTCGGGCTAGCCCCACCATGGCCTCGCCAGGTGGCAGGATTGGGTGCGATTCCGGGCCTGAGAAAGATGGGGGTATGAACCGATCAGTATGGGCCGCGCGCTACCGCCGACTCGGCCGGGATGCCGCCTTCCTCTTCCTCAGCGGGCCACTGAGCCTGCTCGCCTTCTGCCTCGTTCTGCCGCTGACCGCAGCCGGTGCCGGAACCGTCATCGTCGGGATCGGCTTCCTCCTCCTGACCCTTGGCGTTGAGCATCTCCGGGGGCTTCGCCAACCTGGCCCGTCTCCGTGTGGCGCGTCTGGACGGACGTGAACCCAGACCTGGCGCTTACCTGTCTCCTGTTCCGGGGGCCTCCGCGCGTCGTCGGCTCTTCCGGCGTCTGCGTGACCCTCAGCGCTGGATGGACCTGCTGTGGGTCATCGTCTACTTCCCGGTGTCCCTCTTCACCTGGATCATCAGCGTCGGGTGGCTGGCCCTGGCCGTGGGCGGCTTGCTCTCGCCCATTATCGACGTCATTCTTGAATTGATTCTTAACGCGACCGTGGGAGACCAGAGCCAGAGTCTGGCCGAGCTTCTGGGCCTGTATCCGCCCCTGCTCTGGGAGATCGGTATCCACCTGAGCGCCGGCGTCGTCTTCTCCCTGACCGCCCCCTTCGTCCTGCGGGGACTGGCCGCCATGCAGGCGGGGCTCATCCACGGCATGCTCTCCTGGCGCAGCGAGGTCAGCCGCCTCGAGCAGATGGCCAGGTACTGATGGCAACCCTGTGCGTCGTCGGCGGACTACCGGCAGTCGGCAAGACCGCCGTCTGCCGGGAGATCCTGCGCCTGCGGGCCGAGGCGCAGCCGCAGAGCCGGCCGCCGACCTGGCTGCGCATTGACACTATTGAGCAGGCTCTGCGGGACAGTGGCGAGATGCTTCCCGGCATGCCCGGAGGCGCTGGCTACTACGTGGCTGCTGCCGTCGCCCGAGATGTCCTGGCCTCGGGCGGTGAGGTCCTGGTCGAGTGCGTCAACCCGCTGCCCATCACCCGCCGTCTGTGGGAGGAAACCGCCTCGGCCCAGGGATGCCGGTTCCTCGCCGTCGAGCTCGTCTGCTCGGATACGACCGAGCACCGCCGCCGTGCCCGGCAGCGGGTCGGCGATATCGAGGGCCTCAAGCTGCCGGACTGGAAGAGATCACCCGCCGCGACTACGCCCCCTGGCCCGAGGCCGACCTCCACCTGGACACCGCCCGACTCACTGCCGTCGAGGCGGCCCAGGCCATCGTCAACGAGGTTACCTGGGGCTGGGGTCGGTCATGCCTGAGCCGGTCTCAGTGACTCGTACCTTCTCGGAGGAGTCGCTGATCGATATGGTGACGTAGAACCACGCAACTAATGACAGGATCGCAACGATAACGGCGATCGTCGTGATGATGGTCCGGTGCCCGCGCGAGTGTTCATCCGGTGACGGCTGAAGCGGTCTGTAGGGGGCGCACGCCGTGACCGGATCGACGTGACGAAGCGGGTTGCTCAAAGGTAGGTGCATGAAGTGGCCTCGAGAGCTCGGTATGCAGGATTGATCGGCACGCTCAGATCCCTTTGAGGGTACTCAGTGAAGCATGGACTCAGAGATAGGGAACGATCCCCATGGACTCAGCCTTGCGGCGCATCCGGATCGCCGTCAGCACCGGTCGGCTGCGCGGGTTGCCGGCCGAGCCGGGGACATCTGAGATCACGTTGCTCGGCGCCGGAGAGAGCTACGTTGCCTGGCGAATCGGCTCCGGTGACCAGGCGCGGGTCCTGCGTGTTCCCCGGCGCTCGCCCCATGAGATGCCCCGCTCGATGACGGCCGAGTTCGAGACCCTCAGACGCGTCCCGCCCGAGCTCGGCACCAGTGCCATAGCCCTGGAGACCGGTACCGATAACCCGCTCGGCATCCCCTACATGGTGACCACCCACGTTTCCGGTCGGGCCCTGCGCGCCACCGACTGGAACCCGCGGCTCGCGACCGCCCTCGCCCACCAGATCGCCCGCCTGCACGAGGCCCTTGCTACCAGTCCCGCACCGTCGGCCGTGTTTGTGCCGAGTGCCGGCGAGCAGGGGGGAGGAGCTGCTGACCTGGTGGGGCAGGCACCACCCGGAGACACTCACCGATCCACGCGTCAGTGCACTCCTACCCGCCTGGTGCCGCGAGCTCACCCGACTCGCCCCGGCTTTCGAGGCCGTCCTATCCACCCGCTCATCCACGGTGACGTCGTCGTCACCAACGTCATCCTCAGCCCCGACGGCGTTCCACGACTCATCGACTTCGAGTGGTCGGGCCCCGGCGACAGAGCCAAGGACTTGGCCCTCATCGGTGGCCGGGTGATCGGCGGGCCCTGGTACCTGCCCATGACGCCCGACGACGTCGCCGCCTTCGTCACGGAGTACTCGCGGTACTCTCGCCACGCCGGTGCCATCGACCCGCAGCAGCTGCTCGCCCGCCGTGACGCTTACGAGCTCCTCGACCGCATGGGCAACCTCCTGTACTGCCTCAGCCGCCCCGGCGAGGCTCGCTACGGGATGTGGGCTGATGAAATCGCCCGCAATCTGACCGATCGGCTCGCAGACTGACGTGTCGGGCTAGCCCCACCACGGCCCCGCCAGGTGGCAGGATTGGGCATGATTCCGGCCCTGAGGAGGATATGAGGCATGAACCGATCAGCATGGGCCGCGCGCTACCGCCAGCTCGGCAGGGACGCCGCCTTCCTCCTCCTCAGCGGGCCACTGAGCCTGCTCGCCTTCTACCTGGTTGTGCCACTGACCGCCCTCGGTGTGGTCACCACCATTATCTGGGTGGGGCTGCTGCTGCTCATTATCGACCTGAGCATCGCCGGGGGCTTCGCCAACATTGCCCGCCTCGCCGTGGCGCGTGTGGACGGGCGCGAGCCGGTACCGGGTGGCTACCTCGTGCCCGAGCCGGGAACCTCCGCGCGCCGTCGGCTCTTCCGGCGCCTGCGCGACCCTCAGCGCTGGATGGACCTGCTGTGGGCTGTCATCTACTTCCCGGTCTCCTTCATCACCTGGATCATCAGTGTCGTGTGGCTGGCCCTGGCCGTGGCAGGTCTTCTGGCCCCCATTGCCGACATCACCCTTGACCTGGTCCTCGACCCGACCATCGGAGAGCAGCGCCAGGGGCTGGCTCATCTTCTGGGCCTGCAGCCGGAGCTGCTCTGGGACATCGGTTTCAACCTCACCTGCGGCATTGTCTTCTCCCCTGACCGCCCCTGCCGTCCTGCGGGGCCTGGCCGCCATGCAGACGGGTCTCATCCGCGCCATGCTCTCCTGGCGCAGCGAGGTCAGCCGCCTCCAGACCTCCCGGGCCTCCGTCCAGCGCGCCGAGGCCGACACTCGCCGCCGCCTGGAGCGCGACATCCACGACGGCCCCCAGCAGCGCCTCGTGCGCCTACGCATGGACCTGGCCCGTGCCCAGCGCCAGGCCGAGAAGGACCCGGTGGCGGCCTCGGCGATCATCCAGGGCGCCATGGACCAGACCCAGCAGACCCTCGACGAGCTGCGCCAGCTCTCCCGCGGTATCGCTCCACCGGTCCTCGTCGACCGTGGCCTGGCGGCCGCCATCACCGAGGCTGCCACCCGCTCCTCCGTACCCGTCACCGTGAGCACTGAGCTGCCGGAGCTGCCCGATCACGTCTCCCAGGCAGCCTACTTCGTGGTCAGCGAGTCCCTGGCCAACCTCAACAAGCACTCCGGGGCCACGGCCGCCGGCGTCGAGGCCCGCGTCGTCGACGGCGCGCTGCAGGTGAGGATCAGCGACAACGGCATCGGCGGGGCCTCGACCGCCAAGGGTCACGGCCTGGCCGGTCTGGTGGAGCGCCTCAACGGTGTCGACGGTAGGCTCACGATCACGTCCCCGACCGGCGGGCCGACCACAGTGGAGGCGATGATCCCGTGCGCGTTCTGATCGCTGATGACTCCGTCCTTCTGCGCGAGGGACTGGCCCTCATCCTGGCCGACGGCGGCCACGAGGTCGTCGGGGGAGTGGGGGACGGTGAGACCCTCGTGAGCGAGGCCCTGCGGCTGCGGCCCGATGTCGTCGTCGCCGACATCCGTATGCCGCCCTCCCACACCGACGAGGGCCTGCGCGCCACCACCCGTATCCGCGCCCAGTGGCCGGGTGCGCCCATCCTGCTGCTGAGCCAGTACGTCGTCGCCGGCTACCTGCCCGACCTCCTGGCCGATGGCGGTGGCGCCCTGGGCTACCTCCTCAAGGACCGGGTTGGTGACATTGACGCCTTCCTCGGCGCGGTCGAGCGGGTGGCGCGCGGTGAGCTCGTCCTGGACCCCGACGTCGTCTCCCAGGTCCTCCAGCGAGGCCGGCGCGACGACCCGCTCACCGAGCTCACGCCCCGCGAGCGGGAGGTCCTGGCCCTCATGGCCGAGGGGCGCACCAACGCCGGCATCGCCGAGATCATGGTGGTCACCGAGGGGGGCGGTGGAGAAGCACACCCAGCGGATCTTCGCCAAGCTCGGGCTCCTGCCCGACGCCGCCGTCCACCGCCGCGTCAAGGCCGTCCTGGCGCTGCTGTCGGCCTAGAGCGGAGCCGGTGGAGGTCTAGCGGTAGTTGACGAACTGGAGAGCGGCGTCGACGTCGAGGTTCTTCAGCAGGGCGATGACGCTCTGAAGGTCGTCGCGGGACTTGGAGGTCACGCGCACCTCATCGCCCTGGATCGTGGCCTTGACGCTCTTGGGCCCCTCGTCGCGGATCGCCTTGGTGATCCTCTTGGCCACCTCCTGGGTGAGTCCCTCGCGCAGGGGGCAGACCAGGCGGTAGATCTTGCCTGAGGGGCGCGGCTCCTTGTCTCCCAGGTCCAGAGCCTTGAGGGAGACGCCGCGGCGGAAGAGCTTGGACTCCAGGACGTCCAGGATCGCCAGGACCCGTTCGGCCGTGTTGGCCTCCAGGGTGATGGTGTCGCCGGACAGGCTCACGGAGGCGTCGACACCGCGGAAGTCGTAGCGCTGGGAGATCTCCTTGGCGCACTGGTTGACAGCGTTGTCCACCTCCTGGCGGTCGAGGCGGGAGACGACGTCGAAGGAGGAGAGTCGTTGGCCATGTCGGCAGTCCTTTCCGGGGCCGGGACTTCAGTCGACCCGAGTCTAGGCGGGTTGTTCTGTGAGGAGGGTCCTACAGGGGCGATTGGCGCTTCGCGCCGCCGCCTTGCTATTCTTCCACGGCGCCAAGCGATGACCGAGAGGTCGGAGCATGGAGTCAAGGCGGGTTGCCCGAGCGGCCAATGGGAGCTGACTGTAAATCAGCCGCGTAATGCTACGGGGGTTCGAATCCCTCACCCGCCACGCTGATCACTCGTTGATCACACCTCACCCTCGCGGTGAGAACCGCAGTGAGCGAAGCCACGGCGGACCGAATTGCCAGAGAGGCTCGGATCTGCTTAGGATTCCGCTCGTTGCCCCGATAGCTCAGTCGGCAGAGCGTCTCCATGGTAAGGAGAAGGTCAAGGGTTCGATTCCCTTTCGGGGCTCTCGCAGCGGGGGCCACTGGCCCCCATTGTGGTCATATGGCGAGGTAGCTCAGCTGGTTAGAGCGCACGACTCATAATCGTGAGGTCGAGGGTTCGAGTCCCTCCCCCCGCTACGCAAGCTTTCGAGTACAGCGCACCCGTCGCATGCTCGAGGATCGACACGAGGAGACAAACGTGGCCAGCAAGTCCGCCGACGTTCGCCCCAAGATCACTCTGGCCTGCTCGGAGTGCAAGGAGCGGAACTACATCACCAAGAAGAACCGTCGGAACACCCCCGACCGTCTCAGCATCGCCAAGTTCTGCGCTCGCTGCGGTAAGCACACCGAGCACCGCGAGACCCGCTGAGCAAGCGCGTTCCGGCCCCTGTCGCAGCCACCTGCGATGTCTGGATCAAGCCCCGTCGGCATGATGTCGGCGGGGCTTCGTCGTGCCCGAGGCGGCTGCCGCCTAGCATCGGTGACGTGAACCCTGCTGGTCCCTGTGACGACGTCGTCGAGCGGCTTACAGCGGTCCTCGCCGGCATTCTCGCCACGGGACCCGCCGAGCCCTCCGCGCCGCCTGGGCCGTCCAGTCCCACGGCTGGCCGCCTTGCTCTGCGCGGTGCGACGGCGATTCTCCCCGCCGTTCTGGCCATGCGACAGCTCCAGGAGTGGATACGAGGGCATCGAGGCAGCGCCTCCTGGGATGGTCTGCTGCACCGTCGTTGCCGCATGACTCCGGCTCATCTGAGCACCGAGGCCGTAGTGAGCTCCGCCGATCCTGGCGGACTGGTGGTCCGACAGATCCGTCGAGCGGGTTGGGAGCTCCTTCGAGCGACGACTCGAGTGGAGGTGGGAACGGGGGACTGGCACGTGACCCATGAGGTCGCCCGTCGCGCCGAGGCCCGTCCGAGGGCATCCCGGGGGTGGGAAATCACGGACGGCGGGGCCGAATTGATCCGTCCTCCGGCGCCAGGTCCTGCTGGCTCACCTCCGGTGATATTGCCTCCTGGGCGGAGGTCACCGGAGATCGCAACCCCATCCACCTCCTGCCCGGCAGGGCTGCCGAGGCCGGACTGCGAGCCGGCACGAATGACGTCGTCGCTCACGGGCTTCTCGTCGGCGCGCTCAGTCTCGCGCTCGTCCAGTCTTCGTCTCATCGACGCATTGGCTTGGAATTCATTGGTTCAGCCGATGTTCCGGCGTCTCCTCGAGGAGATGGGGAACCCGGTGCGACTCTCGTCGTCGACCTCGACACCGGTGCCATCGTCCAGGCGGGCCGCCCTGTCCTGCGGCGACGGTGACGACGGCCGGCCGGATCTGGAGGCACGGCGGCGGTGGGGGCTGATCGGGCACCTATCACTTCGTGAGGAAAAAATGATTACCCGCTGGAGAGAATTCTGACGGCGATTCAGTGTTGTCTAGGTGCCCGCGAGATGAGAGGGTTGAAATGAATTGTAGACCCCCTCCAATCATCGGTCAGTGGGGATGATAACGTGACAAAGATGGGTAATTACACTGTCAATCTGATGGATGTCAGGGTGGCGTGAAGGCGGGGCGAGAATTTCTTTCCGGGACGGCTGGAGCTCTCCGAGTTTCCCGCTATATCAACCGAAAGTCGCTGACGTTGATGGTCCTGGACAGGTTGTCCGATCTTCTGGGCGGCTGTATCGACATGCTGATGCTCTGACCGAGTGTGATAAAAAAGTAGCGGACTTGCACTTGTATGAAAGCCAAAGGCAGACAACAAGTGAGTGCTTGAGGGTTCGCGGCCTATACGGGTCGGTGCTGAGAGGAGTCAATAAGGTGATTACTGCAGAGCGGACAATGGTGGAGCCGACGGCCTATACTGAGGACGTCGAGATGAAGTGGACCCAGAGCGATCAGGAAGCCGTCGAAGCCACCTACAGCCAGGAGTCGGCTGAGGTCGCCGGCCGGGCCGAGTGCGGCCAGGAGCCGGCCGGTACCTGTGGGCAGGTGCTTACCGAGGCCTGCGGACAGAACGACTCCTCCGAGCAGTCGACGCAGGGGGGCTTCCGTCGGCTCGATGAGATCGAGATGGATGCCTGGCGCGCCTTCCTGGCGGCTTCGACCTCTGTCACCGCCCGCCTCAACCGGGAGCTCGAAGCCGGCTGCGGCATCTCCATGCACGAGTACGAGATCCTGGTGCGTCTGTCGGAGGCGCCGGAGCAGACGCTGCGCATGTCCACTCTGGCCGAGCACGTCTCTCACTCCCGCTCCCGGCTGACCCACACGGTTCGACGTCTGGAGAATGTGGGCTACGTCGAGCGCAGCTCCTGCGACTCGGATCGTCGTGGCGTCAACTGCGCGCTGACTCCGGCAGGCCTCGACTTCCTGCGCAGGGCTGCGCCGGTGCACCTCGACGGCGTGCGTCGACACGTCATCGACCGTCTCAGTCGGGAGCAGCAGGTCGCTCTGGCTGAGCTCATGAAGGTCGTCGCTCAGGCTCCGGATGACTCCGGGGTGTCGGCGGTGTCGGCGTCCTCGGCATCCTGACGCATCGCATCGATCGACTGTCCGCGGATCGGTGGGCGTCGTCAGTCGGTTCCTCCGCCGACCGGCGGCGCCCACAGGTCTGTCCAGCGCACCCCTAGATCTGCCAGCAGCCGGCGCAGTAGCGGCAAAGAGATGCCGACGACCCCGTGGGGATCGCCATCGATTCCCTCGATGAAGGCGCCACCCAGTCCGTCAATGGTGAAGGCTCCCGCGCATCCCAGCGGTTCACCGCTGGCGATGTAGGCGTTGATCTCGGTCTGAGAAGGAGAGCCGAAGCGGATGGTGGCCGAGCTGACCCCCTCGGCGATGGCCCCGTCGACGGTGCGCACCAGGAAGTGCCCCGTGTGCAGGGTGCCGGTGCTCCCGCTCATTGTCCGCCAACGCTCGCGGGCGTCGGCGGCGTTGATGGGCTTGCCGACCACGTGGCCGTCAATCTCCAGCATCGAGTCGCAGCCCACGATCACCTCGGCATCCTGCGGGTCGGTGGAGGTTGCGACGTCGAGCGCCTTGGCTCGAGCCAGGGCCTGTACCTGCTCGGCGGCGCTCGGGGTTGCCAGACCCGTGGTTCGACGCCGCTGGGCCAGCTCGTGAAGTACTGCCTCCTCGTCGACGGAGGAGGCTCGCACCAGCGGTTCGACGCCGGCAGCTCGCAGGGTGGCCAAGCGGCCGGATGACTTGGATGCCAGGAGGATCACGGTGTCACCCTATACGGCGCCGCCCGCTAGGCTCGGTTCATGAGCACAAGCGGCAGTCCCTTCTCGCGTCTTGTCACCGTCCCCGTCACCGGCTCTACCCAGGACGACCTGCGCAGCGCCCTGAGGGGCCCCTGAGACTGAGGCCTGGCCCCATCTGTCAGCCCTTCGTGCGCTGAGGCAGACTGCGGGCAGGGGGCGATCCGGGCGTGCGTGGGTCACTCCCGATGACGGCGCCCTCCTGGTCTCGGTGGTCCTGCGGCCCCTCGTTCCGGCACGGCTGCTGACCTGGGTGCCGCTACTGGCCGGTCTGGCCGTGCGCGACGCGCTGGAGCCCTTCGTGAGGGGGCGCGGCTGGAGGATGGGTACCAAGTGGCCCAATGACGTCGTTGCCGTACCCGAGAGCTCGACGGTGGTCGCTCCGGTGCCCGGCTGGGCCAGCACCCGCAAGATCGCCGGCGTGCTCAGTGAGCTCGTCACTCCGGAGCCCTCCGAGGGTCGTACCACTCAGCTGTCGGTGGCCGACGAGGGGCCCGCCGGTCGCGATGAGGCCCCGATGGTCATTCTCGGCATCGGCGTCAATATCGGGCAGGAGGTCGACGACCTGCCGGTGGCATGGGCGGGTTCATTGCGCACTCTCGGCGTAGTCGACGCGGACGGTGATTCTGCGCACGCAGCTGTCGCAGAGGTCGCCCTCAACGCGATCGGCCACCAGCTGGCCCGGCGCCTGGAGCAGTGGGAGGGGGGTCTGCGGCGACGTCGACGCCGGGGACGGGGCCCTTGGGCGCGAGCTGCGCGCGGCCCTGACCACCTTGGGACAGCACGTCAGTGTTCAGGCTCCCGACGGTGAGCTCAGCGGGTTGGCTGTCGATGTCACCCCCGCCCTGGTGCTGCGCAATCAGGCGGGTGATACCGAGGTTCGTGCGGGCGACGTCACGCTGGTGCGTGTCACAGGCTGAGCCTGCGAAAGGAGGAATGAGTGGCGCGGACGGGCTGCCGTCCTGGGCAGAGAATCTCTCGGGAGGCATTGGCGTGTGATCTGCGCTACTCTGACACGGTGATATTAGACAGCCAAGCGAGCAATGGGCGCGCAGCGGACTCACTCGGGGTCCAGGAAGGCGCCCGGCAGAAGGCTCACGCGGATACCCAACGTGTGGAAGGTGAGACCACCGTCGGGGCGGGGCCTGCGGAGCGGACCACCCTGGCGGGGCACGAGCACCTGCTGCTGGGGGAGGCCCCCAGCCTTACCCTGACCGAGTTGGCCCGCAGGGCGGGGACCAGCCTGGAGACGGCGCAGAAGTTCTGGCGCGCCATGGGCTTCGCCGACGTCACTCCCGATGCGGTCCACTTCACTGAGCAGGATGTCGCCGCGCTGCAAGACACTGCGACGCTGCTCGATGAGACCAGCGAATCAGCCCTGGCCTCGGCCAGCGTGCTCGAGCTCCTGAGAGCCCAGTCCTACACGATGGACCGCCTGGTCCTGTGGGAGCTGGAGACCTTCGTAACCGACCTCAGCGAACGTCTCAGCCTGGACGACACCTCGGCGAGGCTGGTGGCCCTCGACCGCATCGACAGCCTCGTGGACCTCCTGTCGCGTCAGCTGAACTATGTCTGGCGCCGTCACATGGCCTCGATCCTGGGGCGTACCGATGCAGAAGTCTCCGCCCGTGGGCGCGAGGACACCGGCCCCGATCTCTATCCGCTCATCCGTTCCCTGGGGTTTGTCGACATCGTCTCCTTCACTCAGCGCGCTCAGGGCATGAGCAAGGCGGCCCTGACCCACATGCTCGAGGGCTTCGAGAACACGGCCCGTGACGTCATCACCTCGCGGGGGGGGCTCGGGTGGTCAAGACGATCGGCGACGCCGTCATGTACATCTCCGACGACCTGCTGGTCGCGGCCGATGTCGTCACCGCCCTGGTCGATGAGCTCCAGAAGGGGCCGGACGCGATCCGGGTGAGGGCAAGTCTTGTTGAGGGGGCGGGTCATCTCTCGCTCAGGAGACGTCTTCGGCCCGACCGTCAACCTGGCCTCGCGCCTCGTGGATGCGGCCGAGCCCGGCGGCATCCGTCTCGATGAGGCGACTGCTATGGCCATCCTCCACTCGCCTGAGGCCAGCAGGTACCGGGTGGGGCAGTGTCATGAGGTCGTGGCCAAGGGGCTGGGGCAGATCGTGCCCTGGTCGTTGGAGAGGACTTCTCCAGTCCGGCTCTGAGGGTGCCCCACAGGGCCTGAAACGTCCGTTACCATCTCGTTATTCATTGGTCCTCCGGCCGTTGACATGTCACATCGGGATCGCGGTTTGTCGCCGTATCTCATGAGAAACCCGTTCTGCCCCGCGGGCGTGGGGCGCCCGGTCCGCTCGTTTCGGGTCTCGTATTGGCATCTTCTCCACCCCTGGGATGATGGCGGGTCGTTGCGTCGTCGCCTAACATCGCGGATGTGACAACTGTTCTGCTCGTCGAAGACGACCCCGCTATCTCCGAGCCCCTCGCCCGTGCCTTTGGACGCGAGGGCTATGAGGTCCTTACTCACGGCACTGGCAAAGGCGCCCTCGAGGAGGTCTCGGCCGCTGACATCATCGTTCTGGACCTGGGACTGCCAGACATCGACGGCCTGGACGTGGCCCGTCAGGTGCGCGCCCAGGGCCTGACCATCCCGATCCTCATGCTCACTGCGCGCAGCGAGGACTCCGACCTCGTCGTCGGCCTGGACGCCGGGGCCGACGACTACGTCACCAAGCCCTTCCGCCTGGCGGAGCTGCTGGCCCGGGTGCGGGCTCAGGTTCGCCGCGCCTCGGGGGAGGCCACGGAGGACGAGCTGATCGTTGGAGACATTCGGGTCGACGTCGCTGCCCACCGGGCCTTCGTCGGCTCACGGGAGCTGCAGCTGACGACGCGAGAGTTCGAGCTGTTGCGAGTCCTGGTGCGTGCTGGAGGCGAGGTCGCCTCGGGCGAGGACATTCTCAAGGAGGTCTGGGGTGAGGATCCCACCGGCAACCCGCAGACCCTGCAGATGCACGTGACATGGTTGCGCCGCAAGCTCGGTGACGACGAGGAGCGGCCCGCCCTCCTGCTGGCTCAGGAGGACGGCTACCGCCTGGCCATCGGCTGAGTCACTGACCGGGACGGTTCTCAGACGCCGTTGAGCCCTGGGGCCGCCTCGGAGAACTGATCGCGTCTGAAGGAGGGCAGCCATGCGTCGCTACGCCATGACGATGACGATGTCGGCGGTGTCCGTGGCTGTCCTCCTGCTGGGACTGCCACTGGGGGGCGCCTGGATCGCCAGCGCGTTGCGTACCTCCGGAGGCGGGGACCGGGTCACCATTATCGGCACGGTCATCCTCACGGTCCTGGTTCTCACCGGTACTGCGCTCACAGCGGCCTCCGTCGTGGCCTCCCGGGTTGCCCGGCGCATCTCCGCGCCCCTCATCTACCTGGCGGCCGAGGCCGAACAGCTCGGCAGCGGTCAGGTTCGGCCGCGTCTGCGATCCTCGGGGATCGAGGAGATCGACCTGGTCCAGGCCGAGCTCGTGCGTTCGGCGGAGCGAGTGGCCGGGCGGATCGCCGCCGAGCGGCAGTTCGCCTCCGACGCCTCGCACCAGCTGCGCACCCCACTGACGAGCCTGTCCCTGCGCCTTGAGGAGATTGAGCTGCTTGCCGGCGAGGAGGAGGTGCGCGCCGAGGCCCATGCCTGCCTGGAGCAGGTCGAGCGGCTCACCGGTGTCGTCCAGGACCTGCTCAAGGTCTCACGCCGAACCGGAGGCGGGACCACGGAGGCCCTCCATCTCAAAGGACATCTTCGCCCAGCAGAGAGAGGAGTGGGAGCCGGCCTTCGAGCAGGCCGGGCGCACCATCACCTTCAGCGATGAGATCAGGCACCCGGTCCTGGCCACACCCGGGTCGCTGGCCCAGGTTCTGGCCACCGTCGTTGAGAACTCCCTGCGCTACGGGGCGGGAACAACCACGGTGAGTGTGCGCAGTGCCAACGGTGGACACGCGGTCTTCATCGACGTCGCCGACGAGGGCGAGGGCGTGGCCGAGGACATCGCCCCGCATGTCTTCGAGCGGCATGTCTCCGGATACGGCTCCACCGGTGTGGGACTGGCGCTGGCCAAGGATCTCGTCGAGGCCGACGGCGGCCGGATCGAGCTGTCCCAGCGCAAGCCGGCCGTCTTCTCGATCCTGCTCAACGCCGTCCCCAAGTCCCTGGACCCCAATAACGTCCTGCCGCAAGGCGCGCTGGTCTCCGTGGGCCGACGCCGTCGTTTCTGAACCGCCGCCGGCTGCTCGCGCAACGCGAGGTGACGGGAGGGGAGGTGCGTCAGGACTTCTGACGGCGGGACCTGATGAACTTCGAGATCGCGGAAGCGAGCATCGGCGCCACCGAGATGAAGACGATCACGAGGATCATCGCGTCGATGTTCTCCCGGATCCACTCGAAGGAGCCCAGGAAGTATCCCAGCCAGGTGATGCCGAAGGCCCAGAAGGTGGCGCCCAGGACGTTGAAGGTGATGAAGTGGCGGTAGTGCATCTTGCCGACGCCGGCGATGACCGGGGTGAAGGTGCGCACGATCGGCACGAACTGGGCCAGGGTGACGGCCTTGCCCCCGTGGCGCTCGAAGAAGTCCGAGGTGCGATCGACATGCTCCTGCTTGAAGAGACGGGAGTCCGGCCGGTTGAAGATCGCAGGTCCCGCCTTGCGACCGATGAGGTAGCCGGTCTGGTTGCCGGCGATGGCGGCAAAGCCACACGAGGGCGCCGCCGCCCAGATGTGTACGCCGACGTGACCGGTGCCCACGAACATCCCCAGGGTGAAGAGCAGGAGTCGCCCGGCAGGAAGAAGCCGATGAGTAAGCCGGTCTCGGCGAAGATGACGAGCATGACGCCGACAATGGCCCAGGGGCCGAACCACTCGACGATCGTCGTGATGAGGTTGGCGGCATCGAGCCACTTGGGGCCGAGCATCGGGGCGTGGGCGGCGGGAAGGGACGCAAGATGGGTGGCGGGCAGATCGAGCGCTGGGGCCATGGCGGTCAGAGCAGTCACCGGGTAAGGCTAAGCGGTTCCCTCGCTGCCACGCCGTGAGGGTGGTCCTCTCCGGACTGTGGAATCGGGCACCCTTGTCCGGTGGTCAGGGCGTGGCGGTCCGGGGCCGGCTCAGGGATGAATGGCAGTGGGCTGGGGCTCGACGTCGTCGCCGGCGCCGCGGTCCTTGTGCCCGGTGAAGACGATGTAGTGGTAGAAGACGAACCGGAACGCGGTTCCCAGGCCGAAGCCGACGACGTAGGCCGCGATGTTGTCCGCCAGCGGTGAGGTCAGTCCCAGCACGTGGTGGGTGAAGAGCAGGCAGAGCTGCGTGATGACGATCCCGCCCAGATTGGCCAGGATGAACAGGACGGCCTCCCGAGCGACGTTCTTCTGGGTTCGACCCCGGTAGGTCCAGTAGCGGTTCGCCAGCCAGGAGAAGACGGTGGCGATCGAGGAGGCCAGAAGCTGGGCCGAGTTCGGGTGGCCGGAGAGGAACCCTACGGGCCCGTGCTGGAACAGGTTGAAAAGGCCGACGTCGATCACGTAGGCAAGCGCGCCCACCATGCCGAACTGCATGAATTCCTTGATAAGGGCAATGAGCCGCTGTGCCAAGGAATTGTTGGAGGAACGCGTCATGATTGGCATCCTATGCCGGTTGCCGCCGGATGACGCAAGCTGAAGCCGGTCACGGTACCCAGTGAACACTGACGCTGCCGAAGTCCCAGACCCACGAGACCCACACCAGCTGACCGGCGACGCAGGCCGCCAGCAGTGCCAGTCGCCTGCGGGTGGTGCAGGCCGCGGCGGCCAGCACCCAGCCCACTGGGGCCAGGGGAAGCAGGAGACGCAGTACCGACGTCGTCGGGTCGAAGAAGGCCAGGAGGTAGAGCAGGTAGCCCAGGCACCAGAACCAGGCCGCGGGTCCCAGGGCGCGCAGGCCCGGGGCGCTCAGCAGCAGGGTCACCGTGACCAGCACGACAGCGAGCAGGACCAGCCCCAGATGCGGGCCCACCCAGTCGCCCAACCGGGTCGCCCACTGCACGAAGGGTGCCAGGTCGGCGCCGCGCCAGGAGGTCTCGGTGGCCGTGTAGGCGTCCTGCCGGCCTGTGACCAGCCAGGCGATGGCCGGCCAGGTCAGAGCCGCCGAGCAGGTGACCAGTGTCAGCGCCAGTAGCCGCCATCGTGCGCTCGGCGCCTGAGGGACATGGCCGGGCAGAAGACGTGGGAACCAGGAGGGCGGGATCCAGCCTCGGGCGCAGGCCACCTCCCAGGCCCACCACAGCCCCAGTGCCGCCCCCAGGGGAACCCCGACGGGGCGGGCGAAGCAAGCAGCCAGCGCGAGGGGAATCGCTGTCAGCGCCCGCCCGCGGCTCGCCAGCCACAGCGTCAGCGCCCACCAGTGCCAGCCCCAGGGACTCGGCGTAGGGGACCTGGAGAACCGCCGCGCACGGCGAGGACCAGACCAGGGCCACCGCCCACAGGGAGGTGCGTCGCCCCGTCAGCGGTGAGAGCCAGCGGTCCATGACGACCGCCGCTCCCGCCGAGGCCAGGATCGACACGATCGCGGCGCGTGCGTAGAAGGACCAGCCGGTCCAGCCGAGCAAGGTGGCCAGGCCGCTCAGCAGCGGCATGAAGGCCCAGGCGTTCTGGGTGACCCGTCCGTTGGCATCCACGGGCAGTCGATCCGGGTAACCCTCCTCAACGATCCGGTGGTACCAGCCGGCGTCCCAGAAGCGCATGTGCTCCTCCCAGGACGGTGCGGCGCCGGCCCACGGGGTAGTGGGCGTGTCCTGGGCGCCCAGCCGCAGGATGACGAAGGTCAGGGCGCTCGCCGCGGCCCAGACCGCCAGGACCTGGAGCGAGTGGGGCGGACCTGAGAGCGCGCTGCGCGCCCGAGGAGAGGATGACGGTGAGGGCAACGGTGGGGCGGTGCGCGAGGACGGGGTCTGCTGGGTGGTGGAGGACTCTGCGGCGGGTGGCGTCACGGCCTCCACCCTACGGTCTGGGACCCCGCATGCGGTGAGGACGAGCGGCGGGCGGGTAGCCTTGGGGTGTGAGCGCACCCATCGTCGCCGTGATCGGAGGCGGGCAGCTGGCCCGCATGATGCAGGAGGAGGCCAGTGCCCTGGGCATTCGCCTGAGGGCCCTGGTGGAGGCCGCTGACGGGTCCACCGGCCAGGTGACCCCGGACGCCCCCGTTGGGGCCGCCGACGACGAGGCCGCCGTGCGCGCCGTCGTCGCCGGAGATGGTACTCAAGGGCTCGGAGGGGAACCGGCTGCGGTCCTCACCTTCGAGCACGAGCACCAGGAATCGGGCCTGCTGGAGCGGCTCCAGGCCGAGGGGGTCAGCGTCCAGCCCACCCCGCAGGCCCTGACGCTGGCACGTGACAAGCTGGCCATGCGACGGATGATGAGTCGGGCAGGGCTCCCGCAGCCCGCCTGGGACGAGATCGGCGGCTCGCAGCAGGAGACAGCCGAGCAGATGACCGACGCCGTCGAGGCCTTCGCCGACGAGCACGGCTGGCCCGTGGTGCTCAAGACGCCGCGCGGCGGCTATGACGGCCACGGGGTCCTGCTGGTGCGCAGCGCCGAGTCCCTGCGCGAGGGTGAGGCCGCCGAGTGGATCGCCTCGGTGGCCCGTGCCCGCGCCGGTCAGGGCGACGGCCGTGGAGCCGGCGGGGGGAGGCAGCCTCGGCGGGGCGGCGGTGACCAGCCTCCTGGTGGAGCAGGCCATCCCCTTCACCCGCGAGCTGGCCGTCCTGCTGGCACGTAGCCCCAGCGGGCAGATCGCAGTGTGGCCGGTGGCTCAGACAGTTCAGGAGGACGGCATGTGTGCCGAGGTCCTGGCGCCGGCGCCCGGTCTCGACTCGGCCGCGGTTGAGGAGGCCGAGCTCATCGGACGCGCGGTGGCGGAGCGTGCCGGGGTGACCGGGGTGCTCGCCGTCGAGCTCTTCGCCGTCGAGACCTTCGGGGAACCCACGCGGCTGTACGTCAATGAGCTGGCGATGCGGCCCCACAACTCCGGCCACTGGACCCAGGACGGCGCCGTCACCAGTCAGTTCGCCCAGCACCTTCGGGCGGTTCTCGACCTGCCGCTGGGTGCCACTGACGCGACGGCGCCCACCACCGTCATGGTCAACCTCATCGGCGGTCAGAGACAGCCCGCCGCCAACGCGTTGGCGAGGGCCATGGCCGCCCAGCCCGAGGCCCGGATCCACCTCTACGGCAAGCAGTGGCGACCCGGGCGCAAGCTCGGGCACGTCAATATGACGGTCGGCCCGGATCAGGAGGTCGCCGAGGTCGTCGAGCAGGCACGCGAGGTCATCGCCATCCTGCGCGGGGACGCCTGAGCCGGACGTATCAGAGCGCGGAACGCACGACATAGAGACAGGGAGACAGCATGAGTGGGGTCAGCGGAACGGCGACGGACAGGACCCGTCCAGTGGTTGGCATCGTGATGGGCTCGGACTCGGACTGGCCGGTCATGGGGGCCGCCGCCGAGGTCCTCGACGAGTTCGGCGTGGCCTATGAGGCCGACGTCGTCTCCGCCCATCGGATGCCCACCGAGATGATCGACTACGGGCGCGTTGCGGCCGAGAGGGGACTGCGTGTCATCATCGCCGGCGCCGGGGGAGCGGCCCACCTGCCCGGGATGCTGGCGGCCGTCACCGAGCTGCCGGTCATCGGGGTGCCGGTGCCGCTGAAGTACCTCGACGGCATGGACTCACTGCTGTCCATCGTGCAGATGCCCGCCGGGGTGCCGGTGGCCACGGTCTCCATCGGCGGGGCCCGCAACGCCGGGTTGCTCGCGGTGCGCATCCTCGCTTCCGGTGAGAGCCAGGAGGCCACCCGCCTGGCCGCCGCCATGCGAGCCTTTCAGAAGGACCTCGGCGAGGTCGCCCACGCCAAGGGCGCTGCCCTGCGGGAGCGCGTTCAGGGCTGATACAAGGTCGTTCCTGCGATCGCGGAACTGGAGCGTCTCAGTCCGTGGCCGGACGGAGTCGTGCGTCCGCCTCCGCCCTGAGGCGCCGTCAAGCGGTGAGGAGTCCGACCGTGATGTTGATAATGACATGCAACACTGCACCGGGAACGAACGTGTCGGTCTTGTGGCGCAGCCATCCCAGCAGCCATCCTGCGGCGAACTGCGCGGGGAGGAGCGGCCACAGTCGTACGTCGAGCAGCAGCAGGGCCACGTGCGGTACGAGGAAGATGGTGGCTTGGAGGAGGTTGCCCCATCTGAAGCTGAGCCGCCTCATGAGCACTCCGCCGAGCAGCCCACGAAAGAAGACCTCCTCACCGACGGCCCGAAGCGTGATTCCGATGGCCGTTCCTACTGAGGTGAGTCGAGCAATGGATAGGCCGAGCTTGTCCTGCACGTCGGCGGGTATGAGGGCAAGAGGGAGCCAGGCTGTCAGCATCAGCAGGAGCAGTACGAGCAGCGCCCAGCCGTAGCCTGCAGGAGAGCCCCAGGAAACTCCCGCGCGAGCCAACGCGGCTCTGAAGCCTGACCTGCGATCCTGTCCACGTGACTGTGCGATGAGATACACGATGGTCGGCAAACAGAGCAGGACGAGTTCAGCCATTGAGCCAGCCTACTTGCCGCCTGTGCTGACCGGGCGGGAGTCTGCGCTCGGTGCCGGCTGAAGTTGTCCCAGAAGGACCTCGGCGAGGTCGCCCACGCCAAGGGCGCTGCCCTGCGCGAACGGCTGCAGAATTGATGATCAACCGACCGCGCGAAGTGTGCGAAGGTCGTTGACCATGTCACGAGCCGGCCTCGAAAGCTTCTTGCCAGAACTCGTCGCTGTCCCAGTTGGCTTTCATTCCCAGGGCATTCAGTGGGATGCGCTGGTACTTCCCTAAAAGACTGTGCAGTCTCAGAGCCCACGTTGAGTGCGGGCTGATGGTGAACAAGATTGACTGAAGAGAGACGAGAACAGGGTAGAGCCTCTTTCGTTCCAAGGCTCTTGGGTTGCTGGTATCGAAGACGCTGCGTTCGTTGAGCCAGCGGACTGTTCTGCTTTTTGGGATTACTGGATATACGCCAAGGAATCTGTTCCAGAGGCGTCCGTGGTGGGCGCAGATGTTGCGCACTCTCACGTAGGTCTTGAGCCAAGATTGCAGCACCTGATCAGGGAGATTGATCTCTCGCGCAATTGTTTTGCGATACTTGGGGGCCAGGCTGGCGTAAAGATGTTGAAGTTCCCCAGCGGTGAGTAGTTCGATGACTAGCCATGACGGCGGTGTCGCTGGAGACGAGTAGGTGGCGAGGTAGTGCGAGAGAGCATCGGGGTAGTGGAGGTGATCTGCCTGTTCGCCACGATCTGAGGCAGTGCGCTTCCGTTCGCGTCCTGTCAGGGCTTCGATGCGTTCAATCGTTGTGGAGTATCCTTTGCGGCTTTGATAGTTGGAGGCGTTTTGGTACCAGAAGGCTCCGCCTTCGCCGTGAGTCGACATTGTGTTGGACACCGCGGCGCGCACCGCGACCTCGACTCGTTCAAGGGCATCGATTGTCAGAAGGCGCAGCTGCCGATCGAACACATAGATATAGAGGATGTCGTCGAAGGTGGTGCCCGGTCTGAAGGAGTGGGTGGTTCGGTCGGCTTGGAAGGGAATTGTGTATGGGGAGAGTCGATAGTATCCGATGTGTCGGAGGTATCTGGTGGCGCGATTCCGGTCCGTGATGATGAGTCCGCGTTCAATGTAGCGCTCAATGAGTTCGTTCTCGTCGAGTGCTGGTTTATCGTAACGTTGACCTGGAGGATTCATCCTCCAATGGTAAGGTGCTGGCGTGTAAAAACCCCCCGATTTGGGCGTGCTCTTACGAGCGAGAGGCCTGGGGGGTGTTGTGGTGCCAGTGTACACGGGTGTACCAGGTGTGAGGGGTGTTGGGTGAGGGATGCACTGACGAGTGGATCTCGCGTTCGTTTCTGTTCGTTTCTGGGCGAGTGTGTGTAGACTGAGGGCATGAGCATTCTCGTTGCAGGAGGCGCCGGCTACATCGGCGCGCACGTGGTCCGACTTCTCCTCGAGCGCGGGGAGGAGGTCGTTGTCGTCGATGACCTCTCCTACGGGACTCCTGAGCGAGTCAAGGGCGCTGATGTGGTCGAGCTCGACGTCGCCAGCGGCCAGGCCACCGAGGCCCTCACCGAGGTCATGAGCTCGCGCGGCGTCACCGCCGTCATCCACTTCGCCGCCCGCAAGCAGGTGGGCGAGTCCGTGGAGCGTCCCGCCTGGTACTACCAGCAGAACGTGGGCGGCCTGGCGAACATGCTGCTGGCCATGGAGACGGCCGGTGTCGACCAGATGATCTTCTCCTCCTCGGCCGCCGTCTACGGCATGCCCCCGGTGGAGATCGTGGACGAGGACATCGAATGCCGCCCCATCAACCCCTACGGCGAGACCAAGCTCATCGGGGAGTGGATGATGGCCGACGCCGAGAAGGCCTGGGGGCTGCGCTGGGCCGGCCTGCGCTACTTCAACGTCGCCGGCGCCGGCTGGGACGACCTGGGGGACATGGCCACCCTCAACCTCATCCCCATGGTCCTCGACCGGCTCTCCAAGGGTGAGACCCCCAAGATCTTCGGCACCGACTACCCGACTCCGGACGGCACCTGCGTGCGTGACTACATCCACGTCAAGGACCTCGCCGGCGCTCATATCGCCGCCCTGGACTACCTGGCCGGTGGTCAGGACATGGCCGAGCACATCTTCAACGTGGGCACCGGCCAGGGGCCTCGGTACGCGAGGTGGTCTCCAAGGTCATCGCCTCCACGGGACTGGACCTGGAGCCCGAGGAGCTCGCCCGCCGCGCGGGAGACCCGCCCCAGCTCATCGGCAATGCCACCCGCATCGGAGAGGTCCTGGGCTGGAAGGCCGAGCACGACCTGGATGACATCGTCACCTCCTCCTACACCTCCTGGCAGGCGGACCCCAACCGTCCCCACTTCGGCTGAGCGGCTCTCTGACCGGAGTGGACCCACGCGGGCGGGCCGGCACCTCACGATCGAGGTGCCGGCCCGCCCGCGTACGACACGGATCCCGTGCGTCAGGACTGGTTGAAGTCGGCTGTCGTCAGCGTGCCGTTGCGCAGCTTGGAGAAGAAGTCCGGCGCAGTCGTGTCCCGCAGCAGCACCGCCTCACCGATATCGGCGTCCTCGGGGCTGTAAGCCGTGTCCTCGATGGGAGGAGCGCCGGTCAGGCCACCGCCGGAGGCCGAGCGGAAGGCCAGCACCATCCGTGCGATGCTCATGGTGCCGGCGCTCTTATCCACCGTGAGCGCGTTCGTCCCGGCGTCGACCAGGGCGTCCTGGCGGGAGAAGGAGATGATTGTGGTCGGTGAGGCCGCCTTGGACACCACTGCGGAGATGACCGCGCGCTGCCGCTGACCACGCCCGACGTCGCCAGTCGGGTCCGACTTGCGCATCCGGGAGTAGGCCAGGGCCTTCGTCCCGTCCACTGTCTGACACTTGCCGTGGGAGGTGTCCCAGACCAGCCCCGAGTCCTCATCGGCGACGTCGTAGTCCAGGCAGACGTCGACCCCGCCGACGGCGTCGACCATCTGCGAGACGCCGGTCATGCCGACCTCCACATAGTGGTCCACCGTCAGACCGGAGAGCTTCTCCACGGTCTGCACCAGCAGCTTGGGGCCTTCGAAGGAGTAGGCGGCGTTGATCTTGTTCCCCCCGTACTCGGGGATGTCCACGAAGGTGTCGCGCGGCAGGGAGGTCAGGCTCGTCTGCCCGTTCTCCGCCTTGTGCAGCAGCATGACTGAGTCGGCACGGGCGCCCTCGGTGTCGTCCTGGATGACGCCTCCGCGCGCGTCCGACCCCACGATGAGCCAGGTCTCGCCCGGCGTGTCCGCAGCCCCGGACAGGGCGTCGACGCGGTGGAGCTGGGAGGATACGTCGTTCCACAGCCAGGCGACCCGGGCCGCGATGAGGGCCAGGACGACGACAATGGCGATGACCGTCCAGCGCAGGATCCGGCGCCAGCTCGGCCGGGGGCGCTTCGGCTCGCGTGACTGCTCGGGCTCGAACGTCGGCCTGCCCGGTGCCGGCTCCTCCGGGGACTGGTGACCCTGGGTGCCGACAGGGTAGGTGCCGCGTCGTACGGGCATCGCCTGAGTGCGTTCGGGCCCGGCCGTGGTTCCGCGACCGTCGCCGCTCGGCTCCAGTGGTACCGCACTCGACCCGGCCCGGGCATGGCTGCCGCGTTGAGACGCAGCGGAGGCCCGACGAGGTTGAATTGAAGGAGGTGACTGGACCGCCTGCGAGGCCTCTTGCGCGGGGTGAGGCTCGTCCGTGTCCTGTCGGCCCAGGACCGAGTGTCGCTGCGGCCGGCCGGCGGAGGCCGATGATGGGTTGGGAGCCGGCGAGGCCGGGCGCCGCGGGGATCCGCCCGCGGGGTCGGCGGGGTTGCTGCTGACCTCGCTGCTGGGCGTCTCGGCGCGCTCGCGGCTGCGCTGGTTGACGGCGTCGATAGGGCGCTGCCGACGCGGAGACCTACCTCCCCCGGAGCCGGGGGTGATCGAGGGCGGGAGCGAGTCGTCTGTCGGAGTCACGCCAGTGATTCTGCCTTAGGCGGGGCACGCCGAGGCGGTCGGCTTCGTGGCGGGTTGCTGGGGAGAGGCCCCCGCCTTCGGGGACTGGGTCGCAGGCGCCTGCGTTGCGGTCGGCTCCACCCCGGCGTCCTCAGCGTTCTGCTCCTCCGAGGTGGCGGAGTCGTCCGCCGTCGCAGGTGCGTCTGTCGTCGCCGGCGCCGCGGCGTCTGCGGAGACGGGCTTGTCCTGCTCGAGCGCCTTCCAGACCTTCTTGGCGCCCTCGGTGGGGATGACCCGGTTCTCGTCGGCTGCAGCCTCATTGGGCATGGTGATGAAGTTGATCTTGTCGATGCCGACGCCCTGGACGGAGTAGGCCAGCCCTGACAGGTTGCCGATCTGACCGATGCGCTCCGAGGTGGTGAGTGTCTCCAGGGTGCTGGTCAGGAAGCCGGACTGGGTGAGGACGTTGCTGGACAGGGCCTTGGAGGCCATGGCACTCATGAGCTTCTGCTGGCGGGAGATGCGGGAGATGTCCGAGCCGTCGCCGACACCGTGACGGACGCGGGCGTACTGCAGGGCGGCCTGCCCGTCCAGCTTCTGGCAGCCCTCGTCGAGCTTGAAGCCCGTGTAGTCGGGGTCATCGATGGCCTCGTCCACCTGCACGTGGACTCCTCCGAGGGAGTCGACCACCTTGGACAGACCGTTGAAGTCGATGACGATGAAGTCATCGATACGGATGTTCGTCATCTTCTCCACGGTCTTGAGGGTGCAGGCGGCTCCCGAGGCAACGGCCTTCTTGTCGCTGCCGCTGCCGGCTCCGTTGGCGAAGGCGGAGTTGAACTGGCCGTCCTCCTCGGCACCGGTGCTGTCGCCGTCGAGAGTCTTGCACGAGGGGATGTCCACCAGGGTGTCGCGGGGGATGGATACTGCGTCAATGCGCTTGCGGTCTGCGGAGATGTGCACGACCAGCGCCGTGTCGGAGCGGGCCACGGATACCTCGTCGTCACCCTGTGATCCGTCAACGTTGTTGTCCCCCGCACGGGAGTCGGTGCCCAGCACGAGCAGGTTGACGGCCCGGCCGTTATAGCTGTCCGGCGGCTTGGTGCCGGGGCGGTCGTTCTCGGACAGGATGCTGTCGATGTCGAACCACGTGATGCGTGACTGGATGTTGTGCCATGCGAAGCCCGCGGCGGAGACGACGAAGACCGTCACTGCGAGCAGGCTGAACCCCGCTCGGCGGGCCAGGCGGCGTCCGAGTTCTTTGGAGGAGTGCCGCGCACGCGGCTTACTGAACTGAGGCACGGAAGCGATGATAGGGAATCATCGATGAGATCCATATGGGTCTTCCTACACCTGACGCATGAAATTCGCCCTGGTGGGGGTGAACCCGCTCACGTGGGTCACGGCGCTAGGCTCTTTCCGTGACCAATGTTGTGGAACCGACGCCAACCAGTGCCTTGCCCGCCCCCCTCAATCCCCCCGACGAGCAGAGCGTGCGTGTGGTGACGGTGGCCTTCAACCCGGGTGAGGAGCTGGAGCGCTTCCTGGTCTCGCTCGAGACGGCGACGGTGCGCCGCATCGCGGTCGTCATCGCGGACAACGGCACTGAGCACGACGTCGTCACTGCCGCCGCCCGGCGCCACGGGGCCCGTGTCGTCGGTGACGGGACCAACCTCGGCTACGGGGCCGGAGCCAACCTGGCGGCCGCGGACCTGGAGGAGGACTGGGTCGTGGTGGCCAACCCCGACCTCGTCTGGGAGCCGGGCAGTCTTGATGCGCTCATCGACGCGGGCCTGGCCGACCCGGCTGCCGGCTGCCTGGGGCCGCTGCTGCTCAACCCCGACGGCACCGTCTACCCCTCTGGGCGGGCCCTGCCCTCCCTGGTCAAGGGCGCCGGACATGCCGTCCTGGGCAGGGTCTGGCCGAGCAATCCCTTCTCCGCGGCCTACCACACCGCTGACCGGGGCGGCTCGGGCGGGTCGCGGACGGTGGGCTGGCTCTCCGGGGCCTGTCTGCTGCTGCCCGCGGCCGCCTGGAGGCGCCTGGGGGGATTCGACGACGACTACTTCATGTTCTTCGAGGACGTGGATCTGGGGGCACGGGTCGGGCGGGCCGGCTGGCTCAACGTGCAGGTCTACGACTCTGTCGTCATCCATGAGCAGGGGGCCAGCTGGAAGGCGCGTCCGGAGAAGATGATCCGCGCCCACCACGCCTCGGCCCGGCGCTATCTCTCCGGGGTCTACGACGCCCCGTGGCAGGCGCCGGTGCGCTGGCTGCTCTCCAGTGGGCTGCGCCTGCGCGAGGAGCTCGAGGTCCGCGCCTCCCGACGCTGAGGGATAGCTGAGGGATGAGGACTCAGCGTCGGTCGGGTGCTTACCGGGTGCTCGCCGGGGCCCTCATCGCTCAGTCGTGAGTCGTGCTGGTGAGCCTTGTCGCAGCGGGCGGCTCGGGCGCGTTGTCCAGGGCGATGCGCCGTGCCAGCTGCGTGATCTGCCGCTCGCGTGCGCCGTTGCGGCGGAAGGAGGACAGGATCTGTGCCAGGAAGGCGACGACCATGGCGTACAGCAGCAGGTCCGTGCCTCGTCCGACCCCTAGTCGGTGCGCGATGGCCGTCATCACCGAGGGGAAGGCGATCGCGACAATGGCGAAGACCACGAAGGCCAGGGTCGCCAGCCGCCGGGCGGCCTGATGGCGGGCTCCGCCGGGGGTGCGCAGCATCATCCAGCCGGCAGCTATCACTGCCAGGATCAGGGCGGCCTGGATGTAGAACTGGTGGTTCGTGATCGGAGCGATCTGGGTGGTGATCTGATGAATCATGGGCTGTGTGTCTTCCGTTCCGTCACTCGGAGAAGAGCAGGTCGACCAGGATGTTGACCGAGTTCCACAGCGACTGGCCCTTGGAGCGGGAGTAGTCGGTGTAGACGATGTGCACCGGGAACTCGCGCCAGGGCAGGCCGGTCGCGCCGATCTTGCGGATGATCTCGCTGGCGTGCGCCATCCGGTTCTGCTTGAGGTTGAGCTGCACCAGCACGTCGCGGCGGATCACCCGCAGGCCGTTGTGGGCGTCGGTCAGATGCATGCCGGAGGTGCGTGAGCTGACGGCCGCGGCCGTGCGTAGGACGAGCCGCTTGAGCCGGCCTACCGGCGAGGGCCCCTGAAGAAAACGCGACCCGAGGATGACGGCGAGCTCCTCCTCGCGCGCCGCGGCGACCATGGCGGCGGCATCCGTGGTGGAGTGCTGGCCGTCGGCGTCGAAGGTGACGACATAGTTGGCGTTCGTCTTCTCCAGGATGTAGGAGAAGCCTGTCTGCAGCGCCGCGCCCTGGCCGAGGTTGACCGGATGGCGTACGACGATGGCGCCTGCGGCAGCGGCTTGGCGGGCCGAGTCGTCCTTGGAGCCGTCGTCGACGACGACGATGTAGGGGGAAGGTCTCGCGGGCCTGGGAGATGACCTCGCGCACGACGGTGGCCTCGTTGTACAGGGGGATGACGAGCCAGGCGTCAGTGACCTGAGGCACCGAATCAGGCGCTCCGGCTTGCGTCACGTTGGAGGTAGTCACCTCCGCATTCTCGCACGCGATGACGCAGTGTCCGGCCTCTTGCGGGCGCCGAGTCGGTGGTCACTGGTGGGGTAGGTCTCGTTCGGGTCGTGTCCAGGCGTCGTCTAGCGCGGATGAGTCCCCTAGGATGGTGCAGGTCGTGCAGAGCCCGCCGCCTCGGTGACTGGAGCGGCACGGCCCCGGCAGCCGCCAGGTTGACCGGTCTTACTCGAACGTCAGGGCGGCCTGAGGCCGCCCGCACAGGAGTCGCCGTGGCTAACCGAATCGCCCCGTCCGCTGATGTCTCCGAGGACGCCGTCCTCGGAGACGGCACCAGCATCTGGCACCTTGCCCAGGTCCGTGAGCACGCCGTCCTCGGACGGGACTGCATCGTGGGCCGAGGCGCCTACATCGGCGAGGGCGTCGTCATGGGGAACAGCTGCAAGGTGCAGAACTACGCCCTTGTGTACGAACCGGCCCGCCTGGCCGACGGCGTCTTCATCGGCCCGGCGGTCACGCTGACCAACGATCACTTCCCCCGGGCCGTCAACCCCGATGGTTCGCTCAAGTCCGCCGCCGACTGGGAGCCCGTGGGGGTCACCATCGACGAGGGAGCCTCGATCGGGGCTCGGGCCGTGTGCGTCGCTCCGGTGCACGTGGGGGCCTGGGCCACGGTGGCCGCCGGCGCCGTCGTCACCAAGGACGTGCCGGCCCACGCCCTGGTCGCCGGGGTCCCCGCCCGCCGCATCGGCTGGGTCGGGCGGGCCGGCGAGCCCCTCGTCCTCGCCGATCCCGGTCCTGACGGCTCGGCGCGCTGGCGCTGTCCCGTCACCGGGACCCTGTACCAGGAGCTCGGCACTGAATCCGGTGCCGGGGCCGATGCGCAGTCATATCCCGATTCCATCACCATCCGAGAGGTCACCCACTGATGTCACGCGAGTTCATCCCAGCAGCGAAGCCGATCATCGGGCAGGAGGAGCGCGACGCCGTCGACGCCGTCCTCGCCTCCGGCATGGTCGTCCAGGGCCCCCAGGTCAAGGCCTTCGAGGAGGAGTTCTCCGCCCAGGTCGTTGATGGCGTCCACTGCGTGGCCGTCAACTCCGGCACCTCGGCCCAGCACGTGGCCACCCTGGCCAGTGAGCTCCGGGAGCGCGAAGGGGGCGCCCCGGAGGTGATCGTCCCCTCCTTCACCTTCGCCGCCACCGGCAACTCGGTGGCCATCAGCGGAGCCGTCCCGGTCTTCGCCGACATCGACCCGGTGACCTTCACCTTGGACCCCGCCAGCGTCGAGGCCTCCATCACCGAGCGCACGGTGGCCATCGAGGTGGTCCATCTCTACGGTCTGCCGGCCAACATGCCTGAGATCCTCGCCATCGCCGAGCGCCATGGTCTGGCCGTCTTCGAGGACTGCGCCCAGGCCCACGGCGCCGCCATCGAGGGCAAGTCCGTGGGCGCCTTCGGTGCCTGGGGCTCCTTCTCCTTCTACCCCACCAAGAACATGACCAGCCTCGAAGGCGGCATGATCACGACGGCCGACGCCGAGCTGGCCCGCCGCTGCCGCCTCATCCGCAACCAGGGAATGGAGCAGCAGTATGCCAACGAGCTGGTGGGGCTCAACAACCGCATGACGGACGTGGCCGCCGCAGTCGGCCGCGTCCAGCTGGGCAAGCTGGCCGGCTGGACCGCCGTCCGCCAGGCCAACGCCGCCCGCCTCAACGAACTGCTGGCGGGCGTCGACGGCGTCGTCACCCCCTACGTCCCCGAGGGCTACACGCACGTCTACCACCAGTACACGATCCGCCTCGAGGGGGCCACGGGCACCGAGCGCGATGCCGTTCAGGCCGCCCTGCGCGAGGAGTGGCAGGTGGGCAGCGGTGTCTACTACCCGATTCCCAACCACCGCCTGGCCTCCCTGGCCCACTACGCCGAGGGGCTCGAGCTGCCCGGAACCGAGAAGGCCGCCCGTGAGTGCCTCTCCCTGCCGGTCCACCCCTCCCTGAGCGAGGCCGACCTGGAGCGCATCGGCCAGGCCGTGGCCGCCACCGTCAAGGCAGGTGCCTGACATGTGCGAGAACGTCGCCCTCGACGGCCTGGCCACGACCACCGATCCGTCCGGTGTCCATCACCTGCCTGACAAGGGCACGGCGGACAACCCCCCTGCGCGTGGGCCTCATCGGCCTGGGCTCCATGGGACGCCACCACGCCCGGGTCATCCGCGCCACCGAGGGCATGGAGCTCGTGGCCGTGGCGGACCCCGGTGGTGATCGCTTCGGTGTGGCCGGCGAGCTGCCGGTCCTGCCCGACGTCCACGCCCTCATCGACGCCGGGCTCGACACCGCCATGGTGGCCGTCCCGACCGTCTACCACGAGGATGTCGCCCTGGCCCTTGCCGAGGCTGGTGTGCACACCATGGTGGAGAAGCCCATCGCTCATGACGCCGCCGCGGGTCGCCGCGTGGCCGCCGCCTTCGCCGAACGGGGCCTCGTGGGCGCCGTCGGCTACGTGGAGCGCTGCAACCCGGCGCTGCGGGCCCTGCGTGAGCGTCTCGACGCCGGTGAGCTCGGCGAGGTCTACCAGGTCCTCACTCGCCGACAGGGTCCCTTCCCGGCCCGCATCAGCGACGTCGGCGTCGTCAAGGACCTGGCCACCCACGACATCGACCTGACCGCCTGGGTGGCAGGTGCTCGCTACACCTCCGTGGCCGCGCAGGTCACGCACCGCTCCGGCCGCCAGACCGAGGACATGATGGTGGCCACCGGCCTGCTGGAGGGCGGCATCATCGTCGGCCACCAGGTCAACTGGCTCACGCCCTTCAAGGAGCGCGTCACGATCGTCACCGGCGAGAAGGGCTCCTTCGTGGCGGACACCCTCACAGGGGACCTCACCTTCCACGCCAACGGCACCGTGGCCTCCACCTGGGACCAGGTCGCCGCCTTCCGGGGAGTCAGCGAGGGCGACGTCATCCGCTACGCGATCCCCAAGCGCGAGCCGCTGGCCCTGGAGCAGGAGAACTTCCGTGACGCCGTGCGCGGGGGTGGCCCAGCGCCACGTCACCATGGCGGAGGGCGTGGCCACGCTCGACGTCGTCGAGGCGGTGCTGACCTCGGCGAGCGAGAACCGGACGGTCGAGCTCTGAACCGGTCAGCCGCATCGAGTGGACCCGTGGCGGGGGTACTCGCCCGGGTCCGCTCGGTCATGGAGTCCTCCCCGTTCCTGCGCCACGTCCTGACGCTGGTCAGCGGGACGGCCACCGCCCAGGCCATCGTCTTCGGCATGACGATGGTCCTCACCCGCATCTTCTCCGACGAGGACCTCGGTCAGCTGGCGCGTTACACCTCGGTGGTCTCGATCATCACGGCCGTGGCGGCCCTGCGCTACGACATGACGATCATGCTGCCCAAGAAGGACGCCTGGGCCCTGGCCTGCGCCCGGCTGGGAATGGTGTGCATCGTCGTGGTCTCGGTCGTCACGAGTGTCGTGGCCTTCCTCCTCAAGCCGCTGATCGCCCGGCAGTGGGGGGCCGATATCGCCGTCTGGCTGCCGCTGCTGGGCGTGACCACGCTGCTGCTGTCGACGGTCCAGCTCCTCCAGTTCTGGTACAACCGCCAGTCGGACTATCGGACGATCTCGGTCAACCGGGTCGAGCAGCAGGTCGGCCAGTCCCTGGGCCAGCTCGTCCTGGGAATGGCGGGAATGGTCAGTGTCGGAGGCCTGCTGCTCGGTCAGACGATCGGGCAGGTGTGGGCCTTCGTCAACCTTGGGCGCAAGGCCAAGCCGCTGCGCCGGCCGTTGCCGCCCGAGGCACCCAGTCTGTGGCAGGTCGCCCGCCGTTACCGGCGCATGCCCCTGCTCAACGGTCTCAACGCCTTCGTCGACGCCGTGCGGCTCAACGGCATCAACCTGCTCGTGGGTTCCTACTCGGTGGCCAGCCTGGGCCAGTTCAATCTGGCCTGGCGCTGCCTGGAGGTCCCGATGGCCCTCATCAACGCCGCGGTCGGACAGGTCTTCTTCCACAAGCTCGCCACGCTGCAGCCCGGACAGATGCGCCCACTGGTCCGTCAGGTCATCAAGCGGGTCCTGATATTCGGGACCGGCCCTTTCGCCCTGCTCTTCATCCTGTCGCCGTGGCTCTTCCCCCTGCTCTTCGGCAGCCACTGGGGCGAGTCGGGCGACTTCGCCCGGGCCCTGACCCCCTGGCTGTTCATCCTGCTGGTCACCTCGCCCCTGTCGAATCTCTTCGTGGTCACCGAGAACCAGGACTGGATGCTGATCTTCTCGGTGGTCTACGCCGCCGTCCCCTGGCCTGGCTCTGGCTCAGTCCGTACTCGCTGCTGACGACCACCTACGTCCTGGGCGCCATCATGTGCGTCATCCTCGTGGGACAGATCCTCATGGCCGACGCCGCTGCACGGGGCTTCGACGCCCGCCCACCGGCGTCGGAGGCCAATGAGGGGCACTACGAGGCCGCCGGCGAGTCCGAGCCCTCCACCCGCATGACCGCTCCTCACGAGGAGGGAGTGAGGTGCACGTCGTCCTGACTCCCTCGTGGTACCCGGACCGGCACCGCCCCCACAACGGGTCCTTCTTCCGCGACCAGGCGCGCATGCTTCAGCGCGGCGGGATGCGAGTGGGTGTCATCGCCCTGGAACCGGTCTCCTTGGGCAGGCGCGCCGTGAGCTGACGGCGGATGTCGAGGACGGGATCGTCGTCGTGCGGGGCACGGTGCCCACAGTCCCCAAGGGGGCCCTGCCCGGGGACCGGATATCGGCTCGCGCCGTGGCGGCCCGTGCGGTGCGGCTCTACGAGGAGACGATCCGCAGCCTGCCCGGGTCTTCCGGTAACGGCGGGGGACAGGCGGCTCCCGACGTCGTCCACGCGCACTCGGTGTTCACCGGCATCCACGTCGGCCGCTACGCCGCCGAGCACTGGGGGGCCGGCCTGGCCATCACCGAGCACCGCCCCAGCTCGACGGACCGCAGCGTGTACGGATGGAGGTATCGGGCACTGCGGCGAGACCTGAAACGGGCCGGTGGTCGCGCCGTCGTCTCCACCCCCTTCGCCGAGGCCCTGCGCGACTACTGGCGGCTCGGTGCGTGGACGAGCATCGCCCTGCCGGTCAACGACGAGGTCTTCGACGTCCCCAGGCCCGCGGACCAGGATCGTCGAGGCGAGACCGAGAGGCCGCTGACCGTCTGCCATGTCTCCCACCTGGGTCGCAACAAGCGCCCTGAGGAGACCATCCGCGCCGTCGCCCGATTGGCGCGAGCTGATCTCGCCGCTGGGCGGGAGCCCACCCGGCTGCTCCTCGTCGGAGGGGAGTCCCACGAGATCGAGCCCTTAAAGAGAGCTGGCCCGGGCCGAAGGCATCGAGCAGACCTCCACCTTCACCGGTCGGGTGCCTCATGATGAGGTCGCCGGACTCATGGCCGCCAGCGACGTCTTCGTCCTGGCCAGCGAGGTCGAGGCCGGGGGCACCGTCCTGGCCGAGGCCCAGGCGCTGGGGCTGGCCTGCGTCGCCACGCCCACCTGGGCGGGACGCTTCATGGTCGAGCCCGAGACCGGCGTCGTCCTGCCCACGGCGGCCCAGCGAGATGATGACGCCCTGGTCGCCTCCCTGACCGAGGCGCTTGCCCAGGTGACTGACTCCATCCGGGCCGGGGGCTACCTCCCCGAGGCGATCCGGGCGCGGGCCCGGCAGCGTTTCGGGGAGGCGACCTTCGTCACGGCTTGCCGAGAGCTCTACGAGCAGGCGTGCAACGCGATCACCGGGAGCGCCGAGAGCACTCAGTGATGGCGGTCTCGTAGGCGTGGCCGTAGGCGCGTGCCACCTCCGCGGGGGAGAAGGCCCGGGGCAGCGTGTCCTGGATGTCGCGAGCCGTCAGGCCCTCGCAGCGCTGCATGACGTCGACCACCGCCCCAGCCCACGTCGCCGGGTCGTCCTGACTGACGATCGCGGTCACCGAGGGATCCAGGAAGCTGGTGTGCGCCCCCCGGTCACTGGTGACCACCGGCCGGCCGGCGGCGACCGCCTCGGCAGCGCCCAGGAAGAAGGTCTCGGCGAGCGTGGGAACGAGGAAGAGGTCGCTGTCGGCCAGGATCTGCTGGACCCGATCGCCCGGGAGCTGACCGGTCAGCTCCAGGTCGACGCCCAGGCTCTCAGCGAGGTCGGTGCAGTGATCGGCCAACGGTCCGCCACCCACCCAGGTCAGCCGGGCCGGCACGCCCCGCTCCGCCAGCGCCGCGACCACCCGGACGGCAAGGTCCGGGCGCTTGCGCTCGATGAGCCCCCCGACGCCGACAATGCGCAGCGTGTCACGTCCCAGCTCGACGTCCCGGCGCGGTGCCGGCTCCTCAGGCATGGTGACCTCGTTGGGAACCGTCAGGATCTCTCCGCGGGGGCGGTAGGCCCGCAGGTCGGCGGCGAGCTGGTCGGAGACGGTGGTGACGACGTCGGGCTGGCGCTCCAGGCGCAGGACCACCTGAGCGCCCGCCCGCGCCAGGGAGCCGAGCTCGGCGCCGCGCTGGGCGATCCCCGACCAGTGCTCCGTGTGGAGCCACGGTTGGCGGGGCCGGCCCAGGGCGTAGGGCAGAGGGTGGAGACCGCGTGGGTGTGGACGACGTCGCTGCCCTCAGTAAGGGCTGTCAGCTTCCGCCTGGCCGTGAGCAGCTCGTGCGGCCGGGACAGCGTCATGGGCAGACGCACGATGGGCAGACCCATGACTCGATCGTGCCGTACGCCGTCATCGACGGAGGCCGAGGCGAGGTGGACGACGCGAATGTCGTGGCCGGCGGCCGCCATGGAGGCGGCGTGGCGTGCCACGAAGACCCCGAGACCCGGTGAGCGGCCCGTGGGGAACCAGGTGGTGACGATGGTGACGCGCATGATGTCGCTGCCCGAGCCGGTGCGGGGCGATCAGCCGGGCAGGTGGTCGGTGAGGGCCTGAACCACCCGGTGAGCGGCGTTGCCGTCTCCGTAGGGGTGGGCCTCGGCCTCGGCGGGCTCGGTCGGCCGTGGGCGTGAGGCGGCGCGCACCAGGGCCTGGCCGGGCTCGACCAGGACGTTCCAACCCAGGTTGACGGTCTCGACCCACTCGGTCTGAGGACGCACCGTGGTGCACGGCGCCCGCAGGAGGAAGGCCTCCTTCTGCAGGCCGCCGGAATCGGTGACCACACCACGGGCGTGCAGGGTCGAGGCGACGAGCTCGGGATAGGCCAGGGGCGGGTGCATCCGCAGGTTGCCCGAGTCACCCAGAGCGATGCCGTGCTCGGCGCACTTGGCCACCAGGCGCGGGTGGGCCAGGAGGACCACGGGGTGGTCGACCGCTGCCAGCGACTCCAGGATGGAGCGCAGACGCTCGGGATCGTCGGTGTTCTCCGCCCGGTGGATGGTGGCCAGCGAGTATCCGCCCTCGGGCAGATCCAGCTCGGTCATGACGGGGGAGGGGGTGTCGACGACGGAGTCTCGCACCGAGAACAGGATGTCGGTCATCACGTCGCCCACGACGACGGTCCGATCGGCCAGCCCCTCGTCGGCCAGATGGGCGGCGCCCACCTCGGTCGGTGCCAGCAGCAGGTCGGCGGCGTGGTCGGTCAGGATCCGGTTGATCTCCTCGGGCATGGCCCGGTTGAAGGACCGCAGGCCCGCCTCCAGGTGCGCGATGGGCACATGGAGCTTGACTGCCGACAGGGCCCCGGCCAGCGTGGAGTTCGTGTCCCCGTAGACCAGGACCCAGTCGGGAGAGTGGGTCTCGATGGTCTCGTCCATGGCCGCGAGCATCGTTCCGGTCTGCACGCCGTGCGATCCCGAGCCGACCCCGAGGTGGACGTCCGGGGCCGAGATTCCCAGGTCGCTGAAGAAGACATCGGAGAGCATCGGGTCATAGTGCTGCCCGGTGTGAACAATCACATGCTCGATCCCGGCCTCACGGAAGGCGGCATCGATCGGGGCTAGCTTGACGAACTGGGGCCGGGCGCCCACTACTGACATGACACGCATACCCGAGACTCTACCGTGACTGCGATGGCTCGGGCGCCTCCGGGCCACCACCGTTCTCCAGCGCGCCCAGAGCGCGGAGACCTCTCCGCCGGGTCTTGGCTGACACTGAAATGAAACTGAAACGACACTAAAATGGCACTTAAATGACGTTGAGTCGCAGGCGCCGGGTCCGGCCCGCATGAGCCGATTGGATGGTTCCTACCCACCGACGTCGTGTCATAACTGTGATCAGCCGATGGTACTATCATGCGCACTTGAATCTGCCTGCCTGGTGCGGTCGCGCCTGGTCCCTGAGATACCCCCAAAAGGAGGCGAGGCACCGTATGGCTGCGATCGTCTACCACGCCCCCCTTTCCCCTGGATCGGGAGGCGTCGTCGGCTTCCGGTATTCGCCCCGTACGTATGCTTGATGCCTTCCGGGAGCTCGGTTACACCGTTCTGGACGTCACCGGCTCGGCGCGAGAGCGCTCCCGTCGCCTGCGCGCCCTGAGGGACCGCCTCCAGGGCGGGGAGCGTATTGAGTTCCTCTACTCCGAGTGCGCGACCATCCCCACCATGCTGACCGAGCCGCGTCACCTGCCGCCCCACCCCTTCGTGGATCCGGCGCTCATGCGCCTGATGCACCGCCATGGCGTGCCCACGTCCCTGTTCTACCGGGACATCTACTGGGCCTTCCCCGACTACCGCGAACGAGTCGGGACCGCGATGGCGGCGGCCATGGGATGCGTCTACCGCTACGACCTGGCCTGGTACGCCCGTTACATCGACCGCCTCTACCTGCCGTCGGCGCGTATGGGCGCCCACGTCCCCGGGTTCCCCGAGGACCGGATGGCCTCGTTGCCTCCGGGCTGCGAGATCGTCGACGAGGCCCCCTCATCCCGGGCCGACGGCGGACTCCACCTGCTCTACATTGGCGGGCTGGGCGGTCACTACCGGCTCCAGGAGTGCCTTCGTGCCGTCGTTGACGTCCCCGGTGCCAGCCTGACCATCTGCACCCGTCCCGACCAGTGGGAGTCGGCCGGCGACCAGTACGCCGCCATGGTGGAGGCGGCCGGCGGCCGGATCGACGTCGTTCACCGTTCCGGGGAGGAGCTGACTGCCCTCTACGAGCGCGCGGACGCCTGTGTCCTGTTCGTCGAGCCGGACCCGTATCGGGAGTTCGCCTCCCCCGGTCAAGCTCTATGAGTACCTCGGACGTGGGAAGCCGGTCATCGCCTCTCAGGGGACCCTTGCCGCCGAGGTCGTGGGCGCCGCCGACGCCGGCTGGACCCTCCCCTACGACGCGAGCGAGCTCGCCGGGTTGCTGCGTCGGCTTCTTGAACAGCCCCATGAGATCGCCCAGGCCGCTCACCGGGCCCAAGGAGCACGCGAGGAGCACACGTGGCTCAGCCGGGCTCGCGCGGTCGCCGACGACATGCAGGCGGTTCGGACCGGTGAGCTCCCCCGGGCCCGTACGCTGCGAGCAGGAGGAACCCGATGAGTGCACGAGGCATCTTCCGGGCGTCTCTCGGTGCTCTGGCCATCGGTGGCGCGGCGGCTGCGCTGGCGGGAGCGGTGGCATCACGACGGCGCGCCCGTTCGAGCCGGCGAGGCGGGGTCCTGGTGGCAACCCGCATCCACCTGCCGGAGGCGGCTGCAGCGTCCTTCCGGCTCGACAGCGTGGAGCAGGCGCTCGTGGCCGACGGGGTGCCCGTGCGGGTCCTCACCAGCCGCGCCCCGGCCGACGCGCCGCAGGGCGACCCCGATCCCGCCGGGGTCCAGGTCTCCCGCTGGCCGGTTCTGCGGGACTCCTCGGGCTACCTGCGCGGTTACGTGCCCTATCTCTCCTTCGATCTGCCCCTGGCTCTGAGGCTGCTGACGGCACCTCGGCCGGAGGCGGTCCTCGTTGAGCCGCCCCCGACAACCGGAGCCGTTGTCCGGGTGGTGACGGCCGTGCGTCGGATCCCCTACGTGTGGTACGCGGCGGACGTCTGGTCGGCGGCGGCCGCCTCCACCGGTGCCGCGGACATCGTGGTCAAGGCCGTCAGAAGGCTTGAGGCCTTCGCCGTCGGCGGGGCCGCCCGCGTCATCGCCGTGAACGACGGCGTCGCCCGGTCCGTGGCCGAGCTCGTGAACGCCGCGGAGGACGACGACGCCTGGGCGCAGCGGATACGGGTCGTGCCCAATGGGATCGACACCGCCGTCTTCGATGCCCACGGCCCGTCCGCCTCAGAGCAGGCTCGCGCGGAGATCGGGCTGAGCGGACCGTACTTCGTCTACGCCGGAACGGCTTCGGAGTGGCAGGGCGCCGACGTCTTCGTCCATGCCCTGGCCCAGGTGCGCCGCACCCACCCCAGCGCCCAGCTTCTCTTCCTGGGACGGGGGTCGGCCTGGCAGGAGATCACCCAGGCGGCCTCCCAGCTGCCCGCGGGGGCCGACGGCGCTCCCGCCGTCATCATGCACCCGGCGGTCCCGGCGGCCGAGGCCGCCGTGTGGCAGCGGGGCGCCGTGGCGGCCCTGGTGTCGATCAAACCGGGGCAGGGCTACGACTTCGCCTACCCCACCAAGGTTCTCTCCGCCCTGGGATGCGGAACGCCGGTGCTCTTCGCCGGTAACGGGCCGGTGGCCTCGGATGTGCGCGACTTCGACCTGGGATGGGCGGCCGAGCACGATGCTGCTGCGGTCGCCGAGGCCATGCGTGCGGCGCTGGATGTCTACGAGGCCGAAACCGCCTCCGGCGCCCGCGCCGCGACAGCACAGCGCTTCCACGACTGGGTCGAGGACCACCGCTCGCTGCGCGCAACGGGTGAGTCCGCAGCAAGTATCGTGCAGGAGGTCGTCGCCGAGGGCGGCGAGCACAACGAGGTCGACGAGGTCGACGACGTACGTCGAGTGAGTGAGGAACAACGTTGGTGACCAACAGCCTGGTCGACTGGTTCAACACCCTGCCGACCGCTGTCCTGCTTCTGTCGGCGCTCTTCGGAGTCGGGTGGGTCGTGCTGCGTGCCGCCGGGATGAGAGGGATCCGGCCCGTCGCCCTGGCTCCGACCGTCAGCGCTCTCATCCTGACTGTCGACGGGCTCTTCCAGGCGGCCGTCGGCAAGCCCTGGGGCTGGATCCCCGTGATGGTGACGACCGCGATCCTGGCTCTTGCCGCGCACACGATGAAGCGTCTCATCGACCGCTGGGACCCGGGGATCCTCCTCATGCCCGAGGATCAGCGAGAGGGCATGACCATGCGCACCGACGGCGGACGCGCCGAGCGCCGGCTCTTCCTGACGGTGCTGGGGTTCTGGGCCTTCACTGCCCTGCCCGTCATCCTCACGATCCCGCCGAATGCCGTCTCCCAGAGTGGTGACGCCCTCTACCACTACATGCAGGTCGCCATCATCGAGCGTGAGGACTACGCCTCGATGTTCAACCCGAACGCCGGCATGTTCGGGCTGACGAGTCACGCGGGCTTCTACCCGATCGTGTGGCACCAGGTCGCCAGCCTGGGAGCGTGGAGCTGGCGAGAGACGCTCATCGCCAACAACGTCCTGCTGCTGGCGGTGGCGCTCGTGTGGTACCTCGGACTGGTCTATCTGGCCCGCACTGCGCTGCCGAAGGTCCGTCAGGCCCCCTACCTGGCGCTGGCCGCCTCGCTTCTGGCTCCGGTGTTCCCCTGGCGGCTCACCTACGGTGCCGCGCTGTGGCCCTACTGCATGGCAGTGGCCACCTGTCCCGCGGTCATCGCCATGTCGATCGAGTGCTGGCGCCGTGCCCGCACCCTCCTGGTGGTGGCCGCCCGCGACCAGAGCGCATCCCATCGGGGCGCCCTGGGCCGCGCAGCCATGGCTTTGTGCGCCATCATCCCGTTCTTCGTCGGATCCTGCCTCATTCACACCTCGGCGGCGGCAATGCTCCTGTGGCCGCTGTTCGGCATCATCCTGTGCTACGCGGTGCGTTCAGGGGTGAGGAGCTGGCGCTCCGAGCGACGCGGTCAGGCTGCGGCCCGGTGGATCGGCGCTCTGCTCGCCGTGGTCGCCGTGGTCGTCTTCGTCTACCTCCCCGGTCCCCAGCAGCACCACTTCGGCAGGTACACCGAGCTGGACTGGAGCAACCTGGCGACCAAGCTCCTCATCCCCGTCGCTCTGAACTACTTCGGCGGCTGGGCCATCGAGTGGGTTGAGATACCTTTGACGATCCTGAGCCTCTTGGGTGCCGCGGTCTGCCTGTGGCGGCGGCGGACCTGGGAGCTCGTGGTGGCATGGGTCTTCAGCATGTCCCTCATCCTGGCCGCCATCGCCCCCATCCCGGTGCTCTCATCGATCACCGGCCTGTTCTACCGCAACCCTCACCGGCTCAAGGCGATGACCGCCGTCCTGGCCGTGCTCCTCGTCGTCATCGCCCTGGACACCCTGCGCACGTGGCTCGCCCCGGTGGCCGCGCGGATCTGTTCGGGCCTGCGCGGCGCCTTGGCCCGTACCGGCCTTGCGGACTCGGTGATCTCGATGGTGACCCGGGTGGCGGCCGCCGTCGTCGTTGTCATCCTGTGCACGCCCGCCATGGTGGTCGGAAGCCAGGCCATCGCCTCCGACGTGCGCGAGGGCTACCAGCCGGTACTCGGAGACACCCGCTTCATCGCCGACGAGGCCGAGCTCGCGATGATCCGTCGCCTGCCCGACGAGCTGCCGGATGACGCCGTCGTGATCGGTGACCCGGTGGCCGGAGCGGGCTACATCCCCATCCTCACCGGTATGCGCAGCGTGTGGGTCTTCCCCGGTCAGGCGGCAGACGACGAGGACGGAATCTATCTGCGCGAGTACTTCAACCAGATCCACACCGACCCCCACGTGTGCGAGATCCTCCAGCATCACGGGATCAAGTACTTCTACGCCGACAAGGACATCCGCTTCAACAACTCCCAGCTCAGCAAGATCCGCCCCGGCCTCTACAAGGTCGACACCTCTTACGGTTTCACCCTCATCGACTCCGGCGGGTCGGCCTCACTGTGGCGCATCGACGTCTGCAACGGCTGACGGTCTGCTGACGCTTTGACGGCGCCGTCGGCCACCACCTATGGAGGCCGACGGCGACGGTGCTGCTTATGAACGGCATCCCTGCGAACAGGGCAGCCCGGTGTCTGCATCGGGGACTGCGATCTCCCTCGAGAACGTACCTCTCCCGCAGACGACCGCGGCCGGGCCGCAGCTGTCTGCGGGAGAGCGCAGTTCTCGATCGATAGGTGCGTTCCCGATCAGGACCAGATCAGGACCGTGCCCCACCCGCTGTCCGGGTAGCGACCGATGCGAGCTCTTAGCCCATGGGAGCGACGGGGTGAGCGCCCCAGGTCCCGTCCAGGAACAGCTGTGCCCACAGTCCCGTCGAGGTGGCCCCACGAGCCATGCGCAGGATCTGCTCGGAACGGGGCATGGGGGCGTTGAACGCCTCGAATGCCATGGGATGGTGCAGCTTGGTGCGCATGGAGACAGCTCGTGACATGGCCGTGCGGGTGCCGGTGACGGTCAGTGCCGTCATGAGCAGTCGCCGCGCTCCGGCGGGGATCCGCTCGGCCGGCGCCTCGAAGAGTCGCGAGGCGGTGCCCGTCGCCTCGGCGAAGGCCTCCGCCGTGAACTGCGCGTACCAGTCGCGAGTCGCGGTCAGCTCCTCGGAGCCCCGCAGCCAGGCGCCCCACATCTCGGTGTCGAGCATGGGCAGCGCCCAGCCGTAGCCGAAGGCCTCGTATGCCTTGAACGATCCGTTGATGTACTTGCTCTGACGCTCCTGGAGGTTCACCCACTCCAGGAGCTCCTGGATGGCGCGCCCGCTTCCGTTCGTCTCGTCCTGGCAGGTCGGGAAGGAGAGCTCCTCGGCGCCTTGGAGGACTGCTCGGCGCAGCAGGGGCAGGTGGCGCCATGCCCTGTGATCCCCCTGGAGCAGCGAGTGGTGCCGAGCTATCGCAGTGAGCACGTCCTCGCGTGACGGCCGGCTCTCGAGCAGGTGCTCGTCATGCATGTTCCCGACGATCGTGTGGCCGGGCAGGAAGACCGCGTCCGTATCCACCAGGGCGTGACGGCGCATCTGGAGCAGGGCGTACCAGTCCTGAACGTGCGGAAGAGAGGTCAGGCCCCAGGTGCGTTCCTGGAACTCGACGCCGTCGGGCCCGGCCCAGGTACGAGCCACCTCGGTGGGGTCCAGGTCGACCGTGAACCAGTCCATCTTGAGCGCCTCGGCGACGCCCCGGGAGATGGCGACCTCGGCGCTGCCCGGCACCCCGTAGGTGAAGGCCACGACGTTGCGGGCGCCGTGGCGCTTCAGCCAGACGGCCAGCAGCCGCGAGTCCAGCCCACCGGAGAGGGGGACGAGGAGCTGACGATCGCCGGTGTCCTGAAGAAGACGCTCGACGACGACGTCGAGGGCGGTGCGAAGGACGTCGGAGAACTCCTGCGGTGAGGTGACCGGCTCGGGGTCGTAGTGATAAGTCTCCCACGGCCGGCTGCTCCAGGTGCCGTCGGGCCTCAGCTCCACGACGGTCCCCGGGGCAGTGGCGTACACCTCACGGGCCAGCGTCCGCGCCCCCGGCGTGAAGCCCGCGTGCAGGAAGACCTCGGCGGCCTGCTCGTCGCGAACCCAGGTGGGAACGTGTCGACGCAGCTCCTGAGGGTCGTCGCTGACGACCCAGGTGCCGCCCGCACGGGTGAAGACGAGGTGGTGGGAGCGGGTGCGGTCCGTGGTCAGGCGCAGAACGCCGTCGCTCTCCTCAACGAGTGTCCAGGCGCCTGCTCGCCGCTCGGGCTGCTGCTGGCGTACGGCCTCAAGATCGTCGGCCCTCGGCGCCAGCGGCCGCCACAGATGGCACTGCTCCGCTGACGGCTGATTGGGTGACCGGGTGCTCGTGGACCCATGGGTCCACGTCGGAGACGTCAGGTGAAGCCGGTATCCGGAAACGGACGTGCCCGTGCGGTCTGTGTGGTCCGTGTGGTCCAAGTCGTGCATGTGGTCATGGTAAGCGCCGTATCATACGGAGGGCTGCTCACCGAGCCGCCATCTGAGCATCAACCTGAGTCTCAGCCTGATCCGTCGGAAGGACCAACCCGCATGCGCATCGCCGTCGTCGCCCTGGGCAAGATCGGACTGCCTCTGGCCGTCCAGTACGCAGACAAGGGCCATGAGGTCATTGGGGTCGACGTCAACCCCGCCGTCGTCGAGGCCGTCAACGCCGGGACCGAGCCCTTCCCCGGCGAGGCCCACCTGGCCGAGAAGCTCGCCGCGCTGAGTCCCGCCACCGGTAACGGCGCCCTACGAGCCACCACCGACTACACCGAGGCGATCCCCGACGCCGACGCGATCGTGCTGGTCGTGCCGCTGTTCGTCGACGACGCCACCTGGGAGCCGGACTTCGCCTGGATGGATGACGCCACCCGCTCCCTGGCCGCCCACCTGACCCCGAACACCCTCATCTCCTACGAGACCACCCTGCCCGTGGGTACCCTGCGGGGCCGCTTCAAGCCCATGATCGAGGAGATCAGCGGCTTGAAGGAGGGCACCGACTTCCACCTCGTCTTCAGCCCCGAGCGGGTCCTCACCGGTCGCGTCTTCGCCGACCTGCGCCGCTACCCCAAGCTCGTGGGCGGCCTGGACGAGGCCGGTACCCAGGCCGGCATCGCCTTCTACGAGTCCGTCCTCGACTTTGACGAGCGCGACGACCTGCCCCGCCCCAACGGCGTGTGGGACATGGGCACCGCCGAGGCGGCAGAGATGGCCAAGCTCGCCGAGACCACCTATCGCGATGTCAATATCGGCCTGGCCAACCAGTTCGCCGTCTACGCGGACAAGGCCGGCTTCGACATCGAGCGCGTCATCGAGGCCTGCAACTCCCAGCCCTACTCCCACATCCACCGCCCCGGCATCGCGGTGGGCGGTCACTGCATCCCGGTCTACCCGCGCCTGTACCTGTCCACCGACCCCGACGCCTCGGTGGTGCGCACCGCCCGTACCTTCAACGCCACCATGCCCGCCTACGTGGTGGGGCGGGCCACTGAGGTCCTCGGCTCGCTGAAGGGCCTGCGCGTCGTCGTGCTGGGCGCCTCCTACCGCGGCAAGGTCAAGGAGACCGCCTTCTCCGGCGTCTTCCCCACGGTTGAGGCCCTGCGCGAGGCCGGTGCCGAGGTCCTCGTCCACGACCCCATGTACACCGACGACGAGCTGGCCGGCTTCGGCTGGGCCCCCTACCACCTGGGGGAGCAGGTCGACGTCGCCATCGTCCAGGCCGACCACCCCGAGTACCGCGAGCTCACCGCTGCCGACCTGCCCGGGCTGCGCCTCCTCCTGGACGGACGCCGCGCCACCGACGCCGCCAAGTGGACCGGTGTGCCCCGCCTGACCATCGGCGGAGGCGAGTAGCCCGGGGACGCCCCGAGGTCGGCAGCAGGGATGAGCGCGAGCGCGGCAGCGGGGATGGTCGGCGACTCCGGCTGGACCCTGGCGGCCGCCACGCTCGTCGTGGCCGGTCTGCTGCTGGTGCCCGGCTGGATCGTGGGGCGCTCGGCGCACCTGGGAGCGCTGCCGTCGCTGGCTGTGGCACCCGCGCTCGGCTCGGCGATCATCGGGGCGGCGGAGATTCTCGCCCACGCCCTTGCGCTGCCCTGGCGCCCCTGGGGGTGGGCGGTCATCGCCGCCCTGACGGCCGTCTCGGCACTGATGGCGCGCCTGATCGCCGGCTCACCGCCGGAGCGTGCGCGACGAACGGCGCCGCAGGGCCGGGCCGAGCGGACGATCCTGGCCGGTGGTCTGATCGTGGCCGTCGTCGTGCCGGCAGGGGCGATTCTGTCCGTCCTTCCCGGACCCGCCTACCCCGCCCAGGCCTTCGACGCCACCTTCCACCTCAACGCGGTGGCGGCCATCCGCGAGGGGGGCAACGCCTCAATGCTGGGGGGACTCTCCGCCCTTTACTCCGGTCGCGCCGTCTACTACCCCACGGTCTGGCACGGGGCTCTGGCTCTGGCGCCGGGCGGTCCGGTCCCGGTCAGCACCGCGGGGGTCCTGGCCCTGACCGCGGTGGCCTGGCCGCTGAGCCTGCTGGGGCTGCTCGCCCGAGCGGCCGGGCTTGACACCCCCTGGGGGCCGGAGGCGGAAGGAGCCCGCCGGCGGCAACGGACCTGCGCGGTCGCTGCCGTGCTCACGCTCAGTGCTGCAGTGGTGGGGTTTCCGCTGCTTCCTATGACGTCCCTGGCAGTGTGGCCCTACGCCCTGAGCGTTCTGGGGCTTCCCGGCGTCCTCGTGCTCTACGACCTGCTGCGACGGGGAACCGCCTCACGGCGCCTCCGCCTGGTGCTGGTCCTCCTCGCCCTGGCCGCGGCCGGCGGCGTGGTGGCCGCGCACGGCACCGGCCTGTTCAACCTCGTCGTCCTGACCCCGCCCTTCCTGGCCGATGCCGTCGTCTCCCTGTGGCGTCGCAGCGCCACCAGACGGGGCGGTCGAGCCCTCCTTGCAGCGGTGGCGGTCACGGCCATGCTGGTCCTGGCCGCGGGGACCTGGTTCATGCGCGGCTCCCTGGCCTCCGTCCTGGGCTACCGGCGTCCTGCCGGGGGAGTGGCCGGTGCCGTGGCAACCCTGGGGCAGGCGATCATCGACCTGCCGATGTACGGGGCGGTCCCGGGGGCCACCGTGCCCATCGGCATCGTGTTCGGCCTGCTCACCCTGGCAGCCGCATGGTCGGCGCGCTCGCGGCGAGATCAGCGCCCTGGCTCATCATGTGGCTGCTGGCGCTGCTCCTCCTGGTCCTGGTGGGAGGACCCCAGTGGGTCGGCCGTCAGCTCGGAGCGCCCTGGTACCTCCAGAAGGCCCGGATCCTTCCGCTCGCCATCCTGCCCGCGTTCGTCCTCCTGGTGCAGGCAGGGTGCCGGGCAGCCCGGACGACGACTGTGGGAGGTGCTGCGCCGGGCGGCCTCACGGGTCGGCGGGGATGCGGCCGGAGCGGGCGGCGGCCGCCATGCTGGTAGCGCTCGTGCTTCTGCCGGTGGCGGCGAGGACCCCCCTGGAGCGCAACCTCGCCGCCTCCGTCTACGACCCGCAGCGCATCCAGTACGGGACCCTGCTGACCAAGGACTCCATCGCGCTCATTCGGCGCTCGCGGAGCGAGCTGCCCGACGACGCGGTCGTCCTCGGAGCGCCATCGAGGGGGCCGCCCACCTGTGGTCCCTGGGCGGTGTCCACGTCGTCTACCCGACGCGTGACAAGACTGCACCGGGAACCCCGGGGGCCGCCCTCGCCTCTGCCTGGCCCACCCTGGGGCAGAAGGGCTCCCAGACCTGCGCACTCCTCAACCGGCTGGGCGTGCGCTACTTCTACAGCAGCTCGGACGCCACGGCCTCGGGCTCCGTGACAGGTGCCGCCCCCCCTGCGCTGGGACTCGCGTCTGACCCAGGTCCCCAGCGAGGGGCTCGAGCTCGTCGACTCCGAGGGCAGCGCCTCCCTGTGGCGCATCACCGCCTGCGACTGACGGGCCCAGGCCTTCTGCGTTCAGGCCTCGGTGTACTGGACCACTGACGGCGGCTCGGCGCAGAGGTTGACCATCCGAGGCACGAGGGTGGTGAAGTGCGCTGAGGCGTTGTGGGCCTCGATCGCGGTGTCGTCGCGCCAGGTCTCGAGCACGACAAAAGAGGCGGCATCGTCCCTGGCCACGCACAGGTCGTAGGCGAGATTGCCGTCCTCGGCCCGTGAGCCCTCCACGAGTTCGCCGGCAAGTGCGCGGAACTCCTTGACGGCGTCGGAACGGACACGGAACGTGGCGATGATACGGATCATGGGGTTCTCCTCACACGGATTCAGGACTGGGACTCTTGCGGGAACGCGTACTACTTGACCGTGTCGGCTCCCAGGTGGCTCGGTCGGTGCCCAGCAGGACGGCGAGGCCGATCGGCACCACCATGATGACGGGCACCATGTAGCGGAACGGTGTGACGGTGGGCGCCGCGATCAGGAGCGTCGCCCACAGCAGGATCACGGGTGCGTAGATCGCCACCCACTCTCGCCGCCCGGCGTAGATGAACCCGACCACGCTCAGTGCCATCACCCACATCCAGGTTCCCGGACCCGGCGTGGCCTCCATGACCCGCACGGCGGTGCCCGCCACCGGCTGCAGCGGCTGCGGCAGGAGCGAGTGGTTGACGACGCCGGCGTTGGCGTAGTCCCGAATCAGCTGGTCCCGGCCGGCCGGGTAGTTCGAGACCGCGGAGATGAAGCGGGACTGCCCGTCGGTGCTGATCGGGTCGGCGTCGAAGCGCCACAGGTTGGCGGTATGCACGAGGAATCCTGTGACGAAGGGGTGGGGGCACGCCACCAGGGCCCGCCCCCACGCGGAGAGGAACTGGCCGCGGTGCGTGTCGAGGTAGGTGTTGTTGAAGGTCGGGGAGTCCTTGGTCGGGTCGACGCTGGCGGGTCGGTAGACCTGCTTCCAGACCTCGGGCTCCAGGACGTTGTCGAAGACCTGCCGGCTTGCCGACGGTAGGCAGTCGGCATCGTGGACCAGTGTGTAGCCGATCATCTGCAGTGGGATCCCCAGGGCCTCCTTGGCGTGCTGGGACTGCGCCGTCGCAGCCGTGGGAACGACGATGATGACCAGGGTGACGGCGCTGACCACCAGCGCTCGGCGCAGGTGCGCCCGCGACCACCACACCATCAGCGCCAGGATCACCAGAACCACCGGCAGGGCGTTGTTGCGCATGAGTGCGAACCCCGCCGGTGCCGCCACCACCACCGCGATGCCGCGCCTGCTCAGCAGCACCTGCCCGGCGCTGGCGCGCACCACCAGCAGCACCGGGATGAGCAGGGTGGTGAACAGGGAGAAGGCCGCGTCCTTGACCACGGCGAAGGAGTAGTCGGCCACCAGCGGCATGAGCGCGCAGTAGGCGATGAGAAGCCCGGTCACTCGGTGCGAGGCTCCCTTGCGATCCAGGAAGACCGCGACGCCACTCACGCAGGCCGCCCACAGCAGCATCTGCCCCACCGACAGCAGCACGACACCGGTCAGGTCGCCCCCGACCAGGCGTCCCAGACGGAACAGGACCCCGATCGAAAGCCCGTAGGTGATCGGGTGCTGGGCCCCCGCCCCGATCGGATCCCTCAGGATCCAGGCCGTGTCGTTCATCGAGGCCATCGGCCACAGGTGCGCGTACAGGAGGGACCAACAGATCAGCGGAATCAGGAACGCCAGCAGTGCCAGCCGACGACGGTCCCTCCACCCCGCCCCGGGCTGCGCGCCGGCCTCCTGCGAATCGCGGCCCCTGCGCCGCGCGGCCAGATCCACCAGCGCCAGGAGCCCCCAGCACGCGGCGCCGCTGAGAACCAGCGCCACCAGGAGACGCACTGGGTTGAAGGAGCCCTCCTGGAGCAGGCCGGTGGCCCGTTGGACCCGCCCCACCACTTGTGAGGCGGCGTCCACCGCTGTGAAGGCCGTCGCGAAGAGAGCCGAGGCCGCTGCCCGACGCCGCAGACGACGGTTTCCCCCCTCCTTCAGGTCCTCGGACCGGTCGGATCGGGAGGCGGAGCGGAACAGGGGCGGTAGGCACAGTGGCACGGGCGTTGATCTCCAGTCCGGGGGCACATGGGAAAGCGCCTCAGCGCCGGCATCATTCACACGATCGCCGGGCTCGCAGCGGGTGCCGCTAGAATAGCCCCTACTCAGCACTCGTCCTGATTGGAACCAGGTGGATCTCTCCAAGCTCGATATCGCAGCGATCGTCCCGTGCCACAACGAGGAGGGCGCGATCGCAAAGGTCGTCGCCGACCTCCTGGCGGCCGTTCCCACGATGCGCGTCTTCGTCTATGACAACTGCTCAACCGACCGCACCGCCGAGGTCGCGGCCGCCGCCGGTGCCATCGTTCGCCGTGAGGAGCGCAAGGGCAAGGGCAACGTGGTCCGTCGGGCCTTCGCCGATGTCGAGGCCGATATTTACGTCATGATCGACGGCGATGACACCTATGACGCCGCCGCCCTGCCCGACATGATCGCGGTCCTCCTGGAGGGGCCCTACGACCATGTCCTGGGCGTTCGCCGTGACGTGCAGGAGAAGAGCTCCTACCGCCCCGGCCACGAGGCCGGTAACAAGGCCTTCAACCGTCTGACCTCCCGGGTCTTCGGGACCCACGTCACCGATATGCTCTCCGGCTACCGCGTCTTCTCGCGCCGGTTCGTCAAGTCCTTCCCCGCCATGAGCCGGGAGTTCGAGATCGAGACCGAGCTGACGGTTCATGCCGCCACCCTTCGCGTGCCCCAGGTCGAGGTGCCGGTCGGCTTCAAGGAGCGCGCCGCCGGCACGGAGTCCAAGCTCAACACCTTCTCCGATGGATTCAAGATCCTGGGGCTCATTGCTCGTCTTGTGCGCGATGAGCGCCCCATCCTCTTCTACGGCACCCTGGGGTTCCTCACCTGGGTCGTCGCCTTCGTCCTGGGCGTCCCGGTCGTCGGGCACTTCCTGGAGTTCGGCAACGTTCCCCGCTTCCCCACCTTCTTCCTGAGCGTTGGACTGGTGACGCTGGGTTTCCTGTGGATGATGCTAGGGGTCATCCAGGCGGGGCTGCGGCACTCGCGGGCCAACGCCGCCCGCCTGTCCTACCTCGCCTACCCGGCCGTCTCGCGTCCGTAGAGGCCTGCCTGACGATCCGGGCCGCGCTCCGGGGCTGGCGTCGGAGACGAGTGTGGGGTCCCTGCAAAGGGACCCCACACATCATGAGCCGTCGGGCGACGACGCTGCCCGGTTACTGCCCCTGGGCGGCGTACTTGGCCTCGACCTCGGCCTTGAGCGGGCGCCACCAGGCCTCGTTGTCCCGGTACCAGTCGATGGTGGCCTGCAGGCCGGAGCGGAAGTCGGTGAACTTCGGTGCCCAGCCGAGCTCCTCGACCAGCTTTGGAGTTGTCGATGGCGTAGCGCATGTCGTGGCCGGGACGGTCGGCGACGTGCTCGTAGTCGTCGGGCGCGTAGCCCATGAGCTCCAGGATCAGCTCGACGACCTCCTTGTTGTTCTTCTCGCCGTCGGCGCCGATGAGGTAGGTCTCGCCGATGCGGCCCTTCTCGATGATGTCCCACACGGCGTCGTTGTGGTCCAGGACGTGGATCCAGTCGCGCACGTTCTCGCCGGCGCCGTAGAGCTTGGGGCGCACGCCATCGATGAGGTTGGTGATCTGGCGCGGGATGAACTTCTCGATGTGCTGGTAAGGCCCGTAGTTGTTCGAGCAGTTGGAGATCGTGGCCTCCACACCGAAGGAGCGCACCCAGGCGCGCACGAGCAGGTCGGAGCCGGCCTTGGACGAGGAGTAGGGGGAGGAGGGGTTGTAGGGAGTCGTCGGCTCGAACTTGGCCGGGTCGTCCAGCTCCAGGTCTCCGTAGACCTCGTCGGTGGAGATGTGGTGGAAGCGCGTCTTGTGGCGCCGCGCCGCCTCCAGGAGGGTGAAGGTGCCCACGAGGTTGGTCTGGATGAAGGGGAAGGGGTCTCGCAGCGAGTTGTCGTTGTGGGACTCGGCCGCGAAGTGGACGACGACGTCGGCCTCGGCCACGAGCGGGTCGACGACGTCGGCGTCGGCGATGTCCCCGACGACCAGCGTGACACGGTCATCCAGGTCGGCCAGCGAGCCCTTGTTCCCGGCGTAGGTGAGCTTGTCCAGGACGGTGACGGTGGCGTCCGGGTGACGCACCAGGGTCTGGTGGACGAAGTTGGCGCCGATGAAGCCGGCGCCTCCGGTGATGAGGACGTGCATAGAACTCGCTCCGATATGTGGGAACTGCGGGCGCTGAGCGCCCGTCATGGCCGACGCCATCATGCCACAGGAGCTCGCTCGAGCCCACGAGAGCCCGGGTCGGTCCCATCGGTCCTTTGTTGGCATCCCGCCGCACAATTCGTCCGCGGTGGCGAAATCAGATTGCAACGGTTGCATCAACGCCTCGGAAGAACCTTGATCTATCAAGAAAAGATGAGGTCCGTGTCGCGGTCCGGCCGGCTGCGAGCAAGACCTGATGTCAGACGTCTCCGTTTTTATCAGTAAACTATCATTAATCTCTCGGAAACTATTCAGAAATTAAATATCGCCACCCGAGGGATCGGCGTCGGCGGCTGCGGTGGTGAGGCTCGATCGGCGCCGGCTGGCAGTCACCTCCAAAGGAACCCCATGAAAGTCCCTCGTCCTCGTGTCCGCACCGTTTACCGTGCTGTCGGGCTGGCCGCTCTGGCCCCGCTCCTTCTGTCCGGCCTGGTCCCCTGTGGCCGTCGCCGCACCTGAGGTCGGTGACCCCGGTGGCTCAGGGCAGCAGCTCCGGTCATGGTGCCGGCTCCGCCGGCCAGGCCGACAGTCCCGCCCCGGTGCAGATCCTCGACCTGACCACCTCCGGCGGTCAGGCCACCGATATCGCCCAGTCGGGTCTCGATGACGCCCGGCCTGATGCTGGGAAGGGTGCCAGTAATGACGTCCGCCCTGACGCTGGGGCGGGTACCACTGACGACGCCCCGCACGGTTCGGGGACGTCGACGCCGTCGGCCAAGGGAGCCAGCGCTCCGGGCGGCGGCAACGGCGTCTCGGCGCTCCCGGCACTGGTGACCGGTGGCCGGGTCCCCTCCGTCCTGCCCGCTGCGACCGACCCGCAGGCCGACGCCGCCCTCCTGACTGATCCGCTTCAGGTGGACCGCTTCCTCGTTGCGGGCTTCACCTGGGTCGGCGGCGCGGACCTTCCCGAGGGCATGCGCATCTATCTTCGCGTTCGTGAGAACGGCACCTGGTCTCCCTGGTACCTCAATGAGGCGGCTGACTCCGGGCGCGATGACCGTGAGACCGCCGGCACCGGTGAGTTCGTCACCGGTGGGGCTGACGCCGTCCAGGCCTCCGTCGTCGGGACCTCCCTGCCCGCTGGGCTCAAGCTCGTCCTCGTCCCCTCCCAGCCCCAGGGCGAGGAGGTCCTGGACTCGGGTGACGTCTCGACCACCGACGCCGCGCCGACACCGGTCGTCGAGGAGGCAGCCGCCTGGCAGCCCGGAACCGGTCGGGCCGAGACGTCGGGGAGTATCGGTGGGTCGGCTGTTCCGTCGGCTCCGGAGCTGACGACGCCGCTCACCACGTCTGCGGTATCGACCACGACGGGTCTGTCCCCGAGCACTGTGCCGGTCTCAGTTCCGGCTGCTGTGCCGGCTGAGACGACTGCCAATGGGCTGCCGGTGCCGGTCACCACCCGCGCCGAGTGGGGCGCCAACGCCTCCTACATGAGCTGGGACCCCGACTACGAGAGCGCCGGCCACGTCGTCGTCCACCACACTGCCGGTACCAACAACTACTCCGCCGGGCAGTCCGCCTCCATCGTGCGGGGCATCTACTACTACCACGCGGTCACCCTCGACTGGGGCGACATCGGCTACAACTTCCTCATCGACAAGTACGGCACCGTCTTTGAAGGACGCTCCGGCTCCGTGGCTGCTCCCGCCGGCGAGATGAGCGTCGGGGCGCACGCCCGTGGCGTCAACACCGGCACCATGGGCCTGTCCATGATGGGCGACTACAGCAGCGTCAGCCCCTCGGAGGCCCAGCTGAGCTCGGTGGGCAGGATGGCCGGATGGTTCCTCAAGCGTGCCGGCATCACGGACGCCAACGGCCGTGCGGGCCTGCACGTGTGGACCACTGAGCGCTACCAGGCCGGATCCACCATCTCGATGCCCCGGATCCTGGGGCACCGGGATGTCGGCTACACCACCTGCCCTGGGAACGTCGGCTACTCCAAGCTCGGCACCATCCGCACCATCGCGCAGACACAGATCGACGGTGGTTCGGCGTCGTCGACTGCCCCGGGAGCCGTGACCCTGCGTGGTGCGATCCTGACGGCCTGGACCGCTGCCGGCGGGGAGCGCTCCAAGATCGGGCTGCCCACGACCAGTGAGATCGCCTCGTCCAAGGGTGGGGTGTACCAGCGTTTTGAGCATGGTGTGGCGTACTGGACCCGGGCGACCGGGGCGCAGTTCGTGGCTGAGCCGGTGCTGAGCGCCTGGGGCGGCTACTGGTACGAGAAGGGCTCGATGGGCTACCCGCGCAGTGGTGTGGTGAGTGGTCCTGGTGGCAGCTTCCGCCAGAGCTTCGAGGGAGGTGTTGCCTACTGGCGTTCCGGGGGCAAGGCCAGCTTCGTGCGTGGTGGGATCCTGACGGCCTGGACCGCTGCTGGCGGGGAGCGCTCCAAGATCGGGCTGCCCACGACCAGTGAGATCGCCTCGTCCAAGGGTGGGGTGTACCAGCGTTTTGAGCACGGTGTGGCGTACTGGACCCGGGCGACCGGGGCGCAGTTCGTGGCTGAGCCGGTGCTGAGCGCCTGGGGCGGCTACTGGTACGAGAAGGGCTCGATGGGCTACCCGCGCAGTGGTGTGGTGAGTGGTCCTGGTGGCAGCTTCCGCCAGAGCTTCGAGGGAGGTGTTGCCTACTGGCGTTCCGGGGGCAAGGCCAGCTTCGTGCGTGGTGGGATCCTGACGGCCTGGACCGCTGCCGGCGGGGAGCGCTCCAAGATCGGGCTGCCCACGACCAGTGAGATCGCCTCGTCCAAGGGTGGGGTGTACCAGCGTTTTGAGCATGGTGTGGCGTACTGGACCCGGGCGACCGGGGCGCAGTTCGTGGCTGAGCCGGTGCTGAGCGCCTGGGGCGGCTACTGGTACGAGAAGGGCTCGATGGGCTACCCGCGCAGTGGTGTGGTGAGTGGTCCTGGTGGCAGCTTCCGCCAGAGCTTCGAGGGAGGTGTTGCCTACTGGCGTTCCGGGGGCAAGGCCAGCTTCGTGCGTGGTGGGATCCTGACGGCCTGGACCGCTGCCGGCGGGGAACGCTCCAAGATCGGGCTGCCCGTCGGTTATGAGGTCCGCCAAGCTGATGGAACCGTGACCCAGGCCTTCGAGAAGGGACAGATATCCGTATCGCCCACGGGTACGGCGACGATCCGCTGATATCGGATCGAGGTGTGTGGCGAGGCGGTCAGGGGTGCATGAGACACTGGCCGCCTCGCCGTTTCTTCATCAACCGCCTTCGTCGACCAGCCTGCCGGGAAGGGCCGCCACATGAACCGAGGAATCGTCTACTTCCACTTCGATTCTCATCATCAGGTCCGTGACTACGTCGTCCATGCCCTGGCCTCCTTGCGCCCCCATGCGGAGCACATCCTGGTGGTCTCCAACTCTCCCGTCGATGATGCCGGCCGGGCTCGGCTGGAGGCCTCCTGCGACGAGATCCTTGAGCGCCCCAACGCGGGGCTCGACGTCGGCGCCTACCGGGCCGGGCTGGAGCACCTCGGCTGGGACCGGCTCGCCGACTTCGACGAGCTCATCCTGACCAACCACACCTACTACGCGCCGCTACGCCCCTGGGAGGAGGTCCTCACCCGGACCGGAAGCCGGCGCGACATCTCGTTCTGGGGCATGACCGAGCACGGCGTCATGCGCCCCCACCCCTTCCTCGCCAAGCGTGAGCTGCCCCGTCACATCCAGTCCCACTGGATCGCGGTGCGCCGCCGGCTCCTGGCGGACCCGGCCTTCCGGGAGTACTGGGAGCAGATGCCGCCGGTCTCCTCCTACCGCGACTCCATCCAGTGGCACGAGTCGCGCTTCACCGACCACTTCACCGGAATCGGCCACACCTACGAGGTCGCCTTCCCCGTGGACCGCTACCACTCGGACAACCCGGCCATCGAGGAGGCCCCGGCGCTGCTGGCCGATGGCTGCCCCCTGCTCAAGCGCCGGGCGTTCTTCCATGACCCCCTTCACCAGGACCGGCAGGCCGTCGTCGGCGGGGACCTGCTGGAGGCCGCTGCGCAGGCGGGCTACAGCGAGGACCTCATTCTGTCCGACGTCGTCCATACCGCGGCCGCCCGTGACCTCATCGTCAACGCAGGGCTCACCGAGGTCGTGACCGAGTCCGCCCCCGGTACGAGCTCGCCCGCGCAGCAGCCCTCGGGCTGCGTCGTCGTGCACGTCCCGGCAGCAGGGGAGGGGATCGAGCGCGCCGAGGCGGATGGTCTTGCTCAGCGTCTGGCGAGCCTGCCGGCGCACTGGCGGGTGGTGGTCACCTCTCCCGAACCGCTGGATGCCGCCGACCTGGAGCGCGTCACCGGTCGCCGCCCAGCGGATGAGGACGAGGCGGCGGGGGACACGGCTGTCGCCTTCCGCGCGGTGCGTGACCTCGATCCGCGCGGAACCATCGCCTTCCTCACCGAGTGCGACGACCTGTGGGATCCCGGGCGTCCCGTCGGCTCCAGTGGCGAAGGCATCGATGATGACAGCGATGGCAGCAGTGGCAGCGGTGGCGGCGGTGGCGGCGATGACGGTGTGGACCTCGTCCTGAGGATCACGGCGGGGCCCCTGAACGGTCCCGAGCAGGGGGCCGACGACGTCGCCCGCCGCCAGGTCCTCGACTGCCTGCTGGACTCGCCGGGACACGTGGCCGGTCTCATCGACCTCTTCGAGTCTCACCCCAGCCTCGGGGTGGCCATGCCCGCCGCCTGCCACATCGGCCAGCCGCACGGCGGGCCCCAGTGGGACGGCCTGGCCGGCGCGGCCGAGGCCCTGTCCCGGCGGCTCGGTCTGACGGCGGCCCTGGACCCGACCGCCCCGGCGATGCCGGTCGGTGCCATGTTCCTGGCTCGCCCCGAGGCGCTGCGCACGCTGAGCGAGGGCGCCAAGGAGCTGGTGCGGCTGACCGAGCAGGCAGCCGCCGATCCCCGAGGAGTCGGTGCGGCGTCTGCGGCGTGCCCGCGCCGCCGAGGTGCTCGAGCTGCTGACCGTCTACGCGGCCATGTCCAGTGGCTTCCACCCCCGCGAGGTGCTCACTCCCACCTGGGCGGGCCGGCTCTACGGCTCACTGGCCTACAAGCAGCGAGCCCTCACCGCGGACCTGCCGGCCTACGCCGACGAGCAGGTCAGGTTCCTGCAGGCCCGGTTCGGGCCCCGGGCCGGCCTGGGGCCGCGGGTGCGCTCCTACGTCGATGTCCATCACCCCGAGATGGCAGGCGCCCTCAAACCCGCATACCGTTACGTCACAGGTGGAACGAAGGGCATCACCGATGGCGTCAAGGGAGCGGCGAGATCCCTCGGCGGGCGCCTGCGCCCCGGCGATCCGCCCGGCCCGCCTCCGACGCGTGAGAGGACCCCGCCCTTCCACGTCCCCTCCGCCTCATCGCGAGACCTCCACCTGTTAGGATCCCGGTCTATGGCACAGACAGTTCTCGTCACTGGAGCCGGCGGCTACATCGGCCGCCACGTCGTCACCGCACTGCTGGAGCGGGGCCTGACTGTCAAGGCCCTCGACCTGCGGCTCGACGACGTCGACGAGCGGGCTGAGAGGGTCCACCTGGAGCTCTTCTCCGGGGACACGGACATCTACGATCAGATGGGGCGCCCCGACGTCGTCCTGCACATGGCCTGGCGCGACGGTTTCAAGCACGCCTCCCACGCCCACCTGGACGACCTGGCCAAGCACTTCCACCTGATCGAGAACCTCTACGCCGGTGGCCTGCCCCAGCTCGCCGTCATGGGCACCATGCATGAGGTCGGCTACTGGGAGGGCGCCATCGATGAGAACTCGCCCTGCAGTCCCGCCTCGCTGTACGGCATCGCCAAGAACGCCCTGCGAGAGGCCACCTTCCTGTCCGCCCAGGCCCATGGCGCCATCGCTCAGTGGATCCGCGCCTACTACATCGTCGGAGACGACAAGTTCGGCAACTCGATCTTCTCCAAGCTCCTGACCGCCGCCGAGGAGGGGCGCACCACCTTCCCCTTCACCACCGGCAAGAACCGTTACGACTTCATCTCCGTGGACGGCCTGGGCGAGCAGATCGCCGCGATCGTGGACCAGACCGAGGTTGATGGCATCATCAACGCCTGCACCGGCGAGCCCATGACCCTGGCCGAGCGCGTCGAGGCCTACATCCGGGACAACGACCTGGGCATCACCCTGGAGTACGGGGCATTTCCGGATCGGCCCTACGACTCGCCCGGTGTATGGGGCGATCCGACGAAGATCCGCCGTATCCTCGCATCGAGCGCCAGCTGACGCGTTCGGGTAAACCAGTATCATCCAGCTCTTTCATCTGCCGCAGTGAGCGGCTCGGAACCACTGTCTAGAAGGGACACCATGGCAAAGCTTGGCGAGGACCCGAAGCGACTCGGGATCTTCTTCTTCTTCGACGCCCAGGGCGTCGTGGACTCCTATGTGGAGACTCTGCTCGCCGATATGGTGAAGAACCTCTCCGAGCTGACCGTCGTCGTCAATGGCGAGCTGACCGCCAAGAGCTACGCCAAGCTGAGCGCCTTCACGGACAACATCATCCTGCGGGAGAACAAGGGACTGGACGTCTGGGCCTACAAGACGGCCATGGAGAGCCACGGCTGGGAGAGGCTCTCCGAGTTCGATGAGGTCGTGCTGTTCAACGCCACCATCATGGGGCCGGTGTACCCCTTCAAGGAGATGTTCACCGAGATGGCCCGTCGGAACATCGACTTCTGGGGCATCACCTGGTTCCACGAGGTCCCCTTCGACCCCTTCGGCTATGCCGAAGAGGGTTATCTTCCCCGCCACCTCCAGTCCCACTTCCACGCCTACCGCCGCTCCCTGGTCACCTCCAAGGCCTTTCAGGACTACTGGGACGAGATGCCCGAGATCAACGGCTACGAGCAGTCGGTGGGCATGCACGAGGTTCCCTTCACCCAGCGCTTCGAGAGCCTCGGTTTCACCTCCGACGTCTACGTCAACACCGAGGACATGGAGGGCTTCAACTTCAGCCCCATTCTCTTCGCCCCGGTCGAGGTCATCCGGGACAAGCGCTGCCCGATCTTCAAGCGCCGCTCCTTCTTCCGCCCCTACGACGACGTCCTGCGCCAGTCCGTGGGCCAGCCCAGCGCCGAGCTCTACGCCTACCTGCGTGACCACACGGACTTCGATGTGAACCTCATCTGGGACAACGCCCTGCGCTCCATGAACATGGCGGACCTGGTGAAGAACCTCCAGCTCACCTACGTCCTGCCCACGCAGACTGTCACCCGCGAGCCCAAGCAGCAGAAGGTCGCCCTCATCGCGCACCTGTACTACATGGATCTGGTCGAGCCGACGCTGGAGTACATCCGTAACATGCCCGAGGGCATCGACATCTTCCTGAGCACCTCGAGCCCAGAGAAGGTGGAGCAGGTCAAGGTCGCCTGCCAGGGGCTTCCCTACAACATCGAGGTGCGCCTCGTGGAGAACCGGGGACGCGACGTCGGCCCCTTCCTCGTGGGGTGGAAGGACGTCGTCCAGAACTACGACGTCGTGTGCTACACCCATGACAAGAAGGTCACCCAGCTCTCCCCGTACTCGGTGGGCGACGGCTTCGCCTACAAGTGCTTCGAGAACCTGCTGCCGACGCGCGACTTCGTCAAGAACGTCATTGCCACCTTCGACGCCGAGCCGCGCCTGGGCTTCCTGACTCCCACACCGCCGAACCACGCCGACTACTTCCCGGTCTACACCTTGGGGTGGGGCCCGAACTTCGACCGTACCGAGGCGCTCCTGCACGAGCTGGGGATCAATGTCCCCCCTCGACCCGGACAAGGAGCCCGTCGCACCGCTGGGCTCCATGTTCTGGTTCCGTCCCAAGGCCCTCAAGCCGCTGTTCGACCACGACTGGCAGTGGGAGGAGTTCCCGCCCGAGCCCTGCGACATCGACGGCACCATCATGCATGCCATCGAGCGCGCTCACGGCTACGTGGCCCAGGGAGCCGGTTACTACTGCGGCTGGCTCTTCTCCGACTCCTTCGCCCGCATTGAGCTGACGAACCTGTCCTTCTACGTGCGTGACCTCACCTCCGCCATCGCTGACCGCTGGGGCAGGGCCACGGAGACGCAGATGGTGCAGATGATCCAGGCCCCGCCGACGACTCGGCAATGGCTCAAGGGGCGGCTGAATCGGTGGGTTCCGTCGGCCTTCCAACCGGCTCTCAAGGGGCCGGCCAGGCGCGTCTACCATAAGCTGCGAGGAGCCTAGTATCCGGGTGGTGCTGCGATGCCGGACATGACAACGAAACCGGCACAACATGCAAGGACAAGGACCAGGATCTTCTACCTGGACCTCATCAGAGCCGTGGCCGCTCTGCTTATCGTCCTCACCCACTTCAATGCCCACCTCCGCGAGCACGGCGGCGGGTACATCCTGACCTTCGAGCCCTTCGGCATCTACGTGGGGGCCCTGGGCGTCTCCCTGTTCCTCATCATCTCCGGGGCGGCTCTGACCTTCACCTACCGACGGCCGATCGACCTCAAACGCTTCTACTGGAAGCGCTTCCGCAGCATCTACCCGATGTTCTGGACCGCCTGGGTCCTGGGAACGCTCGCCTTCTTCCTCGCCACTAACGGCAGACTGCCCAACGCAGCCCCAGCGAAGTCCTTCATCCTCACGGTGCTGGGTATTGATGGGCTCGCCCAGGCCTTCTACTTCCGCACGATGTATCTGCTGGGCGAGTGGTTCCTCGGTTTCATCCTCCTGTACTACCTCGTCTTCCCGGTGCTGCTGTGGGCCATTGACCGCTTCCCGGTCATCACCGGAGTCGTGCTCCTCGTGGTCTACGTCGCCACCATCGTCATCATGTCGCGCTACTTCCCGGGCTACCCCTCCGCCGCGGTGCTGACCACGCGACTTCCCGAGCTGGCCTTCGGCAGCTACGTCGTCCTGTACATCCGCCGGATCCCACTGGGCCACGGTGCTTCCGGCGGCAGCGGTTCTGGCCGCCTCAGCCATGTTCCCCGGGAGGATCCCCGAGGACGTGGGCACCACGATCGTGGGGATCTCGGTCTTCCTCATCCTTGTGATGGCCGGTCGCTACGTGGCGATCCAACCGGTGCGGGCACTTGTCAGCCTCATCGCCACCTACTCCTACCCGATCTTCCTCGTCCACCACGTGGTGATCGAACAGGTCCTTAAGAAGATCGACGTCGCCGGCTTCTCCCGCCTTCAGTGCTACATGCTGCTGGCCGCCGAGTGCGTCATCATCTTCGCCTTGTCGGTGGCGCTGGTGAAGGTCACAGATGCCGTCATCAACTTCTTCGCCAAGGCGTTCAAAGGCATGAGCTGGCGGCCCGAGGTCTCCGAGGCTGAACGCTGACCCGCACCGGAGACGTGCCCAGGCGGTCGGCCACGGCTCGCGGTAGTGGCCTACGACCCCTGGGCGTGTCGAAGGCAACGGCATCTGCTGGCACTATTGGCTCCGGCAGCGCTGAGAATAGTGGTGGGGTCGTGGTGTGCCTCGTCAGCGCTCCATCGGCCCGACTCGACAACCCAAGGGAGACTCTCGTGACCCGTACCTGCCTTGTGACAGGTGGTGCCGGATTCATCGGCTGCGCGATCTCGCGTGACCTGGCGGACGCCTTCGACCGCGTCGTGGCCCTGGACAACATGCACCCGCAGATCCACCCGTCCCAAGCGCGCCCCGCTGAGCTCGATGAGCGCGTGGAGCTGCACCGCCTGGACGTGTCCGTCGCCGAGGACTGGGACTCGATTCTGGCCGCGGTCGGTCCGGATGTCATCGTCCACCTGGCGGCGGAGACCGGGACCGGCCAGTCCCTCACCGAGGCCTCCCGCCACGCGAGCGTCAACGTCGTCGGCACCACCCAGATGCTCGACGCCCTCGTACGCCACGAGATCCGCCCCGACAAGATCGTCCTGGTCTCCTCTCGGGCCGTCTACGGCGAGGGGCAGTGGATCGACGCCGAGGGACGGACCGCCTACCCCGGCCAGCGCACCCACGCGATGCTCGAGGCCGGGCAGTGGGACTTCACCGGCCTGACCCCCTCGGTCCAGTCCTCCACCGCTGTCAAGGCGTCCCCGGCCAATGTCTATGCCGCCACCAAGTTCTGTCAGGAGAACCTCGTGACCTCCTGGTGCGGATCCTTCGGTGTCACCCCGGTGCTCTTCCGCCTTCAGAACGTCTACGGACCCCGGTCAGTCCCTCATCAACCCCTATACCGGCATCGTCTCGCTCTTCGCCCGCCTGGCCAGGTCCGGTCAGTCCATCCCGGTCTACGAGGACGGTCGGATCGTGCGGGACTTCGTCTTCATCGACGACGTCGCCTCCGCCATCGTGGCCGGGGTCCTGCGCTCGCCTGCAGCGGTCCTGCCCTACGACATCGGCCTGGGGGAGCGGACCACCATCATGCAGGTCGCTCAGGCCATCGCCGAGCACTACGGGGCACCTGCCCCGCACGTGACCGGCCAGTTCCGCGACGGTGACGTGCGTGCCGCCTGGGCGGACATCGCGCGTGCCCGTCAGATGCTGGACTGGGAACCGCGAGTCGGCGTCACCGAGGGCATCAACCGGCTGTGCGACTGGATCGATGCTCAGACAGAGACTTCTTCCAGCTCGTCCACCGCCACTGCGACGGAGGTGTGAATCCATGCGGCTCTCTCAGCTGCTTCGCTCGGAAGAGGCCCGCCAGACGCTGGACCTGACCCTGCGTCTGACCCAGCGCTCGGTCTCCTCCGAGTTCAAGGGAACGACGCTGGGCCGCCTGTGGTCCTTCATCAACCCCCTGGCCACGATCGCCATCTTCGCCCTCATCTTCGGCGTCGTCTTCCGCGGAGGCGTGGAGCCGGGCCGTAACTCCGGGATCGATTCCTTCGCGCTGTGGATCGGTATCGGGGTGCTCAGCTGGACCTTCTTCTCCAGCGGCATCATGACCTCCATGAACGCCCTCGTATCCAACTCGGGACTGCTCACGAAGGTCTACTTCCCCCGCCAGGTCCTCATCTACTCCGCGGTGCTGTCCCTGGCCGTGGACTTCGCCTTCGAGCTGCTGGTCCTCGTCATCATCGCCATGATCATGGGGGGCCCCGGGGTCCTCCTCATGATTCCGGTGCTGGTCGTCGTTACCCTGTTGGCGGGCATGTTCGCCGTCGGGCTGGGCTCATCCTGTCCATCGGCACCGTCTACTTCCGGGACCTGGGCCATCTGTGGCAGATCTTCAACCAGATCTGGATGTACGCCTCCGGCGTCGTCTTCCCCTTGACCATGCTCAACAGTGTTCAGAACCGTCTGTTCGACGCCGGCTGGCAGATCAACGGAGCTCCGATCCCCATCGCGACGATCGCCCGGCTCAACCCCGCCGAGACCTACCTCGAGGCCTTCCGATCCTGCCTGTACGACTTCGCCCTGCCGTCACTGCCCGTCTCCCTGGCCTGCCTGGGGTGGGCGGTCGTCATGCTCACGCTGGGGCTGACCTTCTTCCGCCGGCACTCGGCGAGCATCGTTGAGGAGCTCTGACACCTGAAGATGACTGCATCACAAGGAACCTCCGCATCGCCCGCCGTGCGCATCGAGGACGTCTCCAAGCGCTTCAGGATCTACCACCACCGCAACCAGTCCCTCAAGGGCGCCATCCTGCAGCGCAGCCGCGGCGTCTACGAGGACTTCTGGGCGCTGAAGGACATCACCTTCGACATCCCCGAGGGCAAGACCTTCGGGCTCATGGGGCACAACGGATCGGGCAAGTCCACCCTGCTCAAGTGCATCGCCAAGATCCTGGCCCCCAACTCCGGCTCCATCACCGCCCGCGGGCGCATGGCCGCCATGCTGGAGGTCGGCTCGGGCTTCCACCCCGAGCTCTCCGGACGGGAGAACATCTTCCTCAACGGCGCCATCCTGGGGATGAGCCGCAAGGAGATCGAGGCCAAGTTCGATGACATCGTCGACTTCTCCGGGGTCGGTGAGTTCATCGACCAGCCGGTGAAGAACTACTCCTCGGGCATGTACGTGCGTCTGGGCTTCTCCGTGTCCATCCACGTCGAGCCGGAGATCCTTCTGGTCGACGAGGTTCTGGCCGTCGGTGACATGGAGTTCCAGGAGCGCTGCATGGACAAGTTCGCCGAGTTCCGCGAGGACGGCCGCACCGTCGTCGTCGTCTCCCACGGCCTTGCCCAGATGCGCACCTTCTGCGACGAGGTCGCCTGGCTCGACCACGGCCGGCTCAAGGAGGTCGGAGCGGCGCCCGAGGTCATTGACAAGTACTCCGATATCACCCACGGAGCCAAGAAGGTCAAGGACGGACAAGGCACCCGCTTCGGCAGCGGGGAGGCCCAGATCACGCGGATCGAGCTGCTCGACCGCACGGGCAGGCCGGTGGGCTCCATGCGCACCGGGGACGAGGCCACCATCCGTCTGCACTACCGCTGCGAGGAGACGATCGAGAAGCCCGTCTTCGGCTGCTCCATCGACACCCGTGAGGGTACTTTCGCCTGGGGTCTGCACGGCCTCGACGACGGCTTCCAGCCCGAGACGATCGAGCCGGGAGAGGGGACCGTGGACGTCTCCATCCCCGCGATGATGCTGCGTCCGGGCGCCTACCTCATCTCCGGATCCATCCAGCCCTGGCAGCTCTCCAGTGTCATCGACGCCTACCAGAAGGCGACGTCCTTCGACATCGTCCCCGGACCGCGCATGGAGTCCGGGGGCCTGGTGGCCCTGGGCGCTCACTACGAACGGATCTCCCCGCCGCGCCCCATGGTCACGGTCGCCAAGAAGGACTGAGAGCACTGGCGGGGCTGTCGCTCAGCGCCGCCGGATCCTCTTGACGTGCTGTGCCACGGTGCGGAAGAAGGGCTTGACCGTGGCCTCCAGGTGGCCGATCTTCGCCTTGGTGTCGTGGAGCTGGAGCAGGACCTGCCGGATCGAGATGTGCAGGTCGTACATGGCCTCATGAAGCTTCGCGATCTGGGCGTCCTGCTGCTTCAGCTTCTGCTCGAGCCGGTGGTAGTACTCCGCTGAGACCAGCATGAGGCCCAGGCCGCCCGGCTCGGTCGGGCCGTCCTTCGGGGAGGAGCCTGTGTCGCCCTCCAGGGACAGCCGCGTGTAGCGGTCCCGGATGGCGAGGTTGTCGATGCGGTGACGGACGGCGTCGACGACGACGGAATTCCCCATCGTCTCGCATCGGTGGAGTCGCGGTGGTGCCAGTGCGCCAGCGGCTCGCCGGTGATGAAGCCCACCGGCGAGGTCGCCAGCAGGCGGAGGTTGAAGTCCCAGTCGGCCTGGGTCAGCAGGTTGCCGTCCCAGTGACCGATGCGGTCGGCCACCTCGCGGCGGATGAGCTGGGAGATCGGCGGGACGTAGTTGGCCACCATCGTGTCGATGAGGGTCCAGCTCTCCTTGCCCGGCGCCAGCGCCTCTCGCTTGAGCTCGGTCAGGGCCTCCTCGGTGACGGTCTCGAAAATCAGGTCACAGCTCGCCGCCACGGCACCGTGGCCGGGGTTCTCATCGAGGTGAGCCACGCATGCCGCCAGGAAACCGGGCTCCCAGGAGTCGTCGTCATCATGGATGGCGAAGAACTCGCAGGAGGAGACGGCCAGGCCGTCCTCCAGAGCGGCCTCGCGGCCATGGGAGGTCTCGTTGGTGACCACCTGGGTACGTTCCCGCAACCACTCGGGTGCGCTCGCCAGGGCCTGGTCCACCGCTTCGCTCTCGCCGGCGTCATTGACGATGACGAGCTCGAGGTCCTGGAAGGTCTGCGCTCCAACCGACTGGACCGCTCTGGTGAGCATCAGGGGACGATTCCGAGTTCGGGTCACCACGGTGACTCGTGGGGCTCGTGCGGCTTGTTCAGCCATCTTCGGGGGTCCTCCTTGATCCGATGAGGGGCACGCGGCGTGCGTGGCGATTACTGCCGAGGGGATCGGGACGTTCCGACAACGTCCCAGTTATGTAACTGTAGCCGTTGGGTGCGGCCGGCGTAGTCGGTTGCCGCAATCAGCGGTTTCTCGACGGGCGTCTCGCGTGCTCCCTCGTACGCCGACGCAGCTCGCGTGGCAGGCGGGCGACCGCCTGGGCGAGTCCTGTCATCACCGGGCCGCGCCGCGGGCCTCGCAGTCCGCGCACCACCGTGCGGGCCAGCGCCTGCATCACGACCGGGACCGGGCTGTGGGCGGCGGCCACCAGGATCCGGTTGCGAGCGTTGACTCGGATGAACATCGCTGAGCTGGTGCCTGAGGAGGAGGCGTGCTCGTGGAGTACCACCGCCTCGCGCACGTAGACGACCGCCCACCCGCGCTCGCGCAGGCGCCAGGAGAGGTCCGTGTCCTCGTAGTACATGAACAGGTCCTCGCGGAAGCCGCCCAGGGTCTGCCACGCCTCGCGTCGGATGGCGCAGGCGCCCCCGCACAGGCCGAAGACCTGACTGGGGGAGTGCTCCTGCCCGGCAGGCACCAGCCAGTCGCGGTCGTAGCCGTTGCCGGAGGCGTCTACGAGGTTGCCCGTGGAGTTGACCAGGACCTCACCCTCGCCGCGGGCGGCGGCCTCGTCACTGACGCGCGTCCATCTGCCGGTACGCGGTGAGACGAGCGCGTCCTGGTCGGGGCCCGCCGGCTTCCAGCGGCCGGCCAGCAGGATCCGCGCCGTTGCCGCGGCCGGTGCCGAGCTCGACGTCGACCCCGGCGTTGTCGGAGACGATTCCGGCTGATCGGGTGTCGGTGCAGCCGGTGGATCGCTCAGGGGAGCCAGGATCGCCTCGAGGAAGCCGGGCTCGGCCACCGCGTCGTTGTTGAGCAGGACCAGGACGTCCTCAACCATGTTCTGGGCCCCGAGGTTGACTCCGGCGCCGAAGCCCAGGTTCTCGCTCGACTCGACCACCGTCAGGCCCGCCCGGCTCAGGCGCTCGGCCGAGCCGTCACCGGATGCGTTGTCGACGATGACGAGCGTGTCGCCGCCCCTCAGCTGCTCGGTGACTGAGCGGGCCGCCCGGATCGTCAGATCGGCTCGGCGCCAGTTGACGATGACGACGCGTGCCGAGGGGCGCCTGACGGGCTGCGTCACACCGCACCCCCGATGAGGGCGTGGTAGACCTCCGTGTGCGCCGCGGCGCAGGCGTCCCAGGTGAAGGTCCGGGCGCGCTCGCGGCCGGCCTCGGCCAGCTCGTCGTGGGCCGGTCCGATGGCCTTGGCGAGCCGGCCGGCGATCTCGCGCGGTGAGGCGGGGTCGGCCAGTAGGCCGGCCTCCCCGCACACTTCGGCCATGCAGGTCCCGGCGCTGGTGACGACGGGGGCCCCGTAGGCCATGGCCTCCAGGACCGGCAGACCGAATCCCTCCCAGATGGAGGGGAAGCAGAAGGCGCGGGCGCCGCAGTAGGCGGCTGCCAGCTCGTCGTCATCGAGCCTGCCGGTGACGTGGACCCGATCACCCAGGCGGGCCAGGAGATTGCGCTCGACGGCGTCGTCGCCCCACCCGGCCGGACCGACGAGGACCAGGTCGAGGCCGTCGGCGTCGTCGTGCTCCTCGATGAGAAGGGCGAAGGCCCGCAGCAGTCCCAGCAGGTTCTTGCGGGGCTCGCGCGTGCCCGTCCACAGGACGTAGTCGCGCGTGAGGCCCCGGGCGGTGCGGAAGCTCTTGATCTGCTCCTCGGTGACGGGGCGGGTGCGTACCCCGTGCGGGATGACGTAGAGGCGGGCGGCGTCGATTCCCGCCGCGATGCAGTCATCGGCGGTCGCCTGGGAGGGGGACGATGATGGCACTCGCCTCGGCGATGACACGCTCCAGGGAACGGCTGAAGTAGGCGTTGCCGCGCGGGGTGAAGTGCTCGGGTGCGCAGGAAGGCCAGGTCGTGCACGGTGACGGCCAGAGGGCAGTGAGGTGGGGGGCAGGGCCCAGGTGGTGGCGTGGATGAGCTGGGCGCCGGGCAGGATGGACTCGGCCCGCGGCAGTCCCAGGCGGTTCCAGGACTCGTACAGGGCGGCGCGCGGCAGGTGGGACGAGCGCATCGGCATGGGCGGCAGGCCCATCTCCCGGGGCGATGGTGCCGCCTGGTGGCGGGCGGTGATTCCGGCCACGGGTACCTGCCGGGCGCGCAGGGCCCGGGACAGCTCGACGATGTAGGTCCCCGAGCCTCCTGGGACGGGCTGCCACAGCTGCTCAACCACCATGCCCACCCGTGGGCCGCGGGGACGAACAGGGCGGCGGGAGCCGTTGACATCGGACGTAGCGGTGCGGGAGTCGGAGGAGGGGAGGGGACCGGGGAGTGCGCCGGGCGGGAATGATCTGCGCTCATGGGCTCAGAGTACGGGGTGGCCGCGCGCGGCGCGGTAGCCTGCCGTCATGAAGGTTCTTCTTGATGCGACGGCGATCCCGGCTGATCTCGGAGGTGTGGGGCGCTATGTCGACGACCTCGTGCCCGAGCTCATCGCCTCCGGCGTCAACCTGGCCATGGCCGTCCAGCAGCGGGATGTGGCGCACTTCTCCGCCAAGGTGCCTCGTGCCCACCTCTTCCCGGTCTCGCAGTCCATGGAGTCGCGCGGTGCCCGGATGGCCTGGGAGCAGACGGGGCTTCCTGCCCTCATTCACCGGATCCGCCCCGATGTCCTGCACTCACCTCACTACACCTTCCCGGCCCTGCACCAGGTGCCCGTGGTCGTCACCCTTCACGACGCCACGTTCTTCTCCCACCCGCAGGCGCACTCGCCCTTCAAGCAGAAGTTCTTCACCAGCGCCATCCGCCGGGCCGTGCGTAGGGCCGACGCGCTCGTCGTGCCCTCCTTGGCCACCCGTGACGAGACCATCGCGTACGTCGGCGGCAGCCCCGAGCGATTCCACGTCGCCTACCACGGCGTGGACACCTCCGTGTTCCATCCGGTCGACGACGCCGAACGGGCCCGTGTGGCCGCCTCCCTCGGCCTGGAGGGCAAGCGCTACATCGGTTTCCTGGGGACCCTCGAGCCCCGTAAGAACGTTCCCAACCTGGTGCGCGCCTGGAGGTCGGTCTTCCATGACTCCGACGACGCTCCGGCCCTGGTCCTGGCCGGAGGACCCGGCTGGGACGCGGACATTGAGCCCGCCCTGGCCGAGGTCCCCCCGAACCTGAACGTCCTGAGGCCCGGTTACCTGCCCCTGGAGGACCTACCCGGATTCCTGTCCGGCTGTGAGATCCTGGCCTACCCTCCATCGGCGAGGGCTTCGGCCTGCCGGTGCTCGAAGCCATGGCCTGCGGGGCCGCCGTTCTCACCACCCGCGAGCTGAGCCTGCCGGAGGTCGGGGGAGAAGCCGTGGCCTACTGCGGCTCCGATGCCCAGGCCATTGCCCGGGCCCTTGTGCTCCTGGACGCCGATCCTGGGCGACGTCGGGCCCTGGGGGCCGCCGCCCTCAAGCGGGCCGCCGAGTTCACCTGGAAGGCCTCCGCTCAGGCGCATGTCAAGGCCTATCAAGCCGCCATGGCGCGCTGACGCCTCACACCCTCCGTTCGACGGTCTCTTTCACTGCAGCGTGCTCGTGTAGGCTTCACTGGTAGGTCACTCCTATGTGGGACTCCGGCGAGACGACGCCTGGCGGGAAGGAAAAGACGGCCAGTGAACGAGACCATGCCTCTGCAGACTGAGGGGACCTCCCTCCCACGTGCCGGGCGCGAAGAAGGGCAGACGCGCGGCCGCGTTCTCGTCACCGGCGCCAACGGACAGCTGGGGCGTGCGCTCATGGCGCTCCTGCCGCAGGCGGGGTTCCAGCCCACCGGCGTCGACCTGCCGGAGGTGGACATCTCTGACACGGTCGCCATGACCGCCTGGGACTGGTCCGGCTACGACGTCATCATCAATGCCGCCGCCTGGACCAATGTGGACGGGGCGGAGACCCCTGAGGGCCGCCGTCTGTCCTGGCGAGCCAATACGGTGGGGCCGGTCAATCTGGCTCGGGCGGCCACTCAGCACGGCCTGACCCTGGTGCACATCTCCACCGAGTACACCTTCGACGGCGCCACACCGGTTCACACCGAGGAGGAGACCCCCTCGCCGCTGGGGGTCTATGGGCCAGTCCAAGGCCGCCGGGGACGCCGCCGTCAGTGTCTGCCCCCGCCATTACCTGGTGCGCACCTCCTGGGTGGTGGGCGATGGGAAGAACTTCGTCAAGACGATGCTCTCCCTGGCCGAGCGCGGCATCGCGCCGAGTGTCGTGTCCGATCAGACCGGCCGCCTCACCTTCGCCTCCGACCTGGCTGCGGGTATCATCCACCTCATTTCCTCGGGCGCCGATTACGGCACCTACAACCTCTCCGGTGAGGGCCCGATCGTCTCCTGGGCCGATATCGCCAAGCGGGTCTACGAGCGCGCCGGCCATAGCCCCGACGAGGTCACGCCCGTCACCACCGAGGAGTACTACGCCGATCAGGAGGGGATCGCCCCGCGGCCGCTGAGCTCTGCCCTGGATCTTTCCAAGATCGAGGCCACAGGCTTCACCCCAGCCGATTCCACACAGCGCCTGGACGCTTATCTTCGGGATTTGATGTAAGTAATTTCCGATCGGATTATCTTCCCGTAATCCCTCATTCCCTATCGGAGATCAGTATGAGAAGTGAGCTCGCGAAATATTTACGACTGCCGACTTCTGGGAACTCTGCGACCGGGGTGGCATCGCCGCGGCGACCGGCGCTGATCGGTGGGCTTCTCGTATTTCTCATGTTGCTCACCGGGCTTGGGTGGGCGGTATCCTCACCGGTGCAGGGATCTCCCGACGAGGACTATCACCTGGGTAGCATTTGGTGTCCGCGTCCAGCGGACGGGTCATGCAAGATGGATACGGTCAATGGTAAGCCGGTGGTCCGTGTCCCCATCGCAGTGGCCAGCGATATAGTGGATTGTTATACCTTCAAATCGAGTATTTCTGCGGGATGCGTGCCTGGTTATCAGGACTCCGAGATAGGGTGGTCGGCGCGTTTTGACAAAGGTGCCTACCCGATTGGTTATTACCACTTTCATCACCTCTTTGTCGGTAAGGATGCGCAGACCTCGGTGCTGGTCATGCGCGGGGTCAATGTGCTCATCGCTGTCGCTCTCCTGGGGACAGTCGGCTTCTGTGCTCCCCCAAGACTGAAGCGGCCCCTGATCGGGGCGGTCGCAGCCTCGTGGATCCCCATGGGGGTCTATTTCATCTCCTCCGTCAATCCCAGTTCGTGGGCCATCTCGGGGCTGTTGGTGTACGCCTCGGCACTGTATCTGGCAACCCAGCAGGAAGGGCGTTCCCGGGGCGTGCTGATACTCTGTGCCGTGATCGGTGCCGTCATGTGCCTGACATCTCGGTATGATGCGGCCTTCTTCCTTCTTATTATTGGCCTCGCCCTGCTCTTCGGTGTGCGATGGACTCGTAGGAGATGGCCGGAGCTGTGTGTTCTTGTCGGGGCGGCTGTCGTCGGATCCGTCGTCTTCACGTCGTCGTCCCAGACATCTAAAGTCGCTTACTTCTCCCGTGTTGCGAATTTGATGGATTCGGCCATCGGGAAGTCCTTGCTGGTTCTTCTTGTTGTTGGCCTTGCCCTGATTTTCGCTGTGCGACGGGCTCGGCGATGGTGGCGAGAACTGTGTGTTGCTGCCGGAGTCGTTGTCTTCGGATTCTTCACCTTCATGTCGTCGTTGCAGGTGTCCAGAGTCTCTATCTTCTCCCGACTTCAGGAGCCGGCTCATTCTGCTGATGAACAGTCTTTTGTCGAGAAGTTGATTATTGGGATAGAGACTGCGCCGAAGTATCTTGGTGGGTTCTGGGGGCATGCGTGGAGTCCAGGTTGGTATGATGTCCCTTTACAGATCCGCAGCCCCCATATGTTAGCCATTATGGCTGCCGGAGCCTTTGTGGCAGTGTCTCTTCGCCGTGGCGGGTGGCGCAAGTGGGTCGCTCTGGCAGTCCTCATGGCGACGATGATCGGGCTTCCGGCGGTGTTCTACGCGAACGGTGCCATGAACCCCATCGAGGAGTACCAGGCCCGGTATATTTTCCCGATGCTGGCGCCCACCTTCTTTCTCATGCTGGCCATCAATCAGGATGACAAGGAATGGTTCACGGTCCCGCAGGCCGTCTGGGTCTTCATCTGCGAGGCTGTCTGCCAGGCGATCAGCCTGCATACGCTGCTCATGCGATATGTTCACGGGAACAGGGAGCCCTGGGAGCTCAATCTCAACAAGGGGATCGAGTGGTGGTGGAGCGCACCTGTGCCACCGATGACGGTCTGGTTCCTCACGACATGCGTTGCCACCGCGGCATTGGGGATCGCCGCGGTGATGCTGACGCGTACAGCCGATAGGCAGGAGTAGCCGGCTCGCCGTCGTCCTCGTCAGGAACGAGATCGCGTTGTCGGGTCGGCGCTGAACGCCGCGGGCGGGAAGCACCAGACTGGTGCCGCCCGCCCGCAGTACTGGCTCAAGGGGCCGGCGCCGGATGCTCCGGCGGACGGCTCAGGCCTGCTGGTGCTCCAGCAGGCCCAGGAGGTAGGCGCCGTAGCCGGACTTCACCAGGGGCTCGGCGCGCCGGCGCAGGCCCTCGTCGTCGATGAAGCCCATACGCCAGGCGACCTCCTCGGGGGCGCCGATATTGAGGCCCTGACGGTGCTGGACGGTGCGGATGAAGCTGGTGGCGTCGGCCAGCGAGTCGAAGGTACCGGTGTCGAGCCAGGCGGTACCGCGGGGGAGGACTTCGACGGTGAGCCGGCCGGCCTCCAGGTAGGTGCGGTTGACGTCGGTGATCTCGTACTCACCGCGGGCGGAGGGCTTGAGGCTCCTTGCGATCTCGACGACGTCGTTGTCATAGAAGTACAGGCCGGGCACGGCGTACGTGGAGCGGGGGGCGGGCGGGCTTCTCCTCGATGGAGATGGCCTTGAAGTCCTCGTCGAACTCGACGACGCCGTAGGCCGTGGGGTCGGCAACCTGGTAGGCGTAGACGACGCCGCCGTCGGGGTTGGTGTGACGGCGCAGCTGCGTGCCCATGCCGGGGCCGTAGAAGATGTTGTCCCCAGGACCAGGGCGGCACTCTCGGAGCCGATGAAGTCGGCACCCAGGACGAAGGCCTGGGCCAGGCCGTTGGGCTCCTGCTGGACGGTGTAGGACAGGTTGACTCCGAGCTGGGAGCCGTCGCCCAGGAGACGGTGGAAGGAGGGGGCGTCATGGGGGGTGGTGATGATGAGGACGTCCTGGATCCCGGCGAGCATAAGGGTGCTCAGCGGGTAGTAGATCATCGGCTTGTCATAGACGGGCACCAGCTGCTTGGAGGTCCCCAGGGTGATCGGGTTGAGTCGTGTGCCGGAGCCTCCGGCCAGAATGATTCCTCGCATACCCCAAGCATGACCCATCCGGGCCCTCGAGTGGCACCAGGATCGGGCGAATCTGGGGTACATGTCCGTGGTGCGCGGCACGTTCGGCTCGTACGGCTGCGTCCCTGAGGTACTGGTGCGGTGGCGCCGTTAGACTCCGTCAACAGGGCGGCGCCGAGGTGGTGACGCCGATATCGGGACTGACACGTGCGGAAGGGACTGTTCATGGGGCAGATCGAGCTGGGCAAGCCGCTCGCCATCGAGAAGACGCCGATTCCGGGATTCCTGCGGATCGATCTGACTGTTCACGGGGACAAACGCGGCTGGTTCAAGGAGAACTGGCAGAGGGAGAAGATGCTGGCCCTGGGGCTGCCCGACTTCGGGCCGGTTCAGAACAACATCTCCTTCAACAATGAGGTCGGGGTGACCCGAGGTATCCACGCCGAGCCCTGGGACAAGTTCGTCTCGGTGGCCACCGGCCGGGTCTTCGGAGCCTGGGTGGACCTGCGCGAGGGGCCCTCCTTCGGGTCCGTCTACACCTGTGAGATCGACCCGTCGGTGGCGGTGTTCGTGCCTCGGGGCGTGGGCAACGCCTATCAGACGCTGGAACCCAATACTGCCTACACCTACCTGGTCAACGACCACTGGTCGGCCGACGCCCAGTACACCTTCCTCAACCTGGCCGACGAGACGGCGAATGTGCCCTGGCCGATCGCGCTGACCGAGGCGATCCTCTCCGACAAGGACAAGGCGCACCCCCGCCTGGCCGATGTCACCCCTTTCCCGTCGCCTGAGGTCGACGCCTAGGACGTGTCTGAGAGTCGGTACGGTGAGGCGCTATGAGACGACTTGAGCCCGCCCGCCAGCAGTACGCCTGGGGGTCGACCTCCGCCATTCCCGAGCTTCTGGGCGTGGCCGACGACGGCGCCCCGTGGGCCGAGGCCTGGTACGGCTCCCACCCGGCCGGGCCGGCTCGGGTCACCGGGGGCGATGCCCTCTCCGAGCTCATCGACGCCGAGCCGGAGCGTCTGCTGGGCGAGGACATCATCTGGCGCTTCGGGCGCCGCCTGCCCTTCCTGCTCAAGCTCATCGCCCCCGAACGGCCCCTGTCCCTCCAGGTCCACCCCAGCCAGGCGCAGGCGGCCGAGGGCTACGCCCTGGAGGAAGAGGCGGGCATCGCCCTGGACCACCCCTGCTCGCAACTACAAGGACACCAATCACAAGCCGGAGATGGTTCTGGCCCTCACCCGGTTCCAGGCGGTCGCCGGTTTCCGGGCCCCGCGCCGTGCCGTCGAGGTCCTCGCCGGGCTGGACAGCGTCCTGGCCCGCCGAATGCGTCGTACCCTGCGCCTCAACCCGACCCGCTACGGTATTCGGCAGGTCTTCTCCGACGTCGTCTCCGCGGCCACCCGCCCGAGTCCCGAGGAGATCGACGAGCTCGTCGCTGAGATCTCGGTCCGCTTCGAGGCCGGCATGTCCCCCTCGCTGCGGGTGGACTCCAATGTCCTGAAGATGGCGGGTACCTTCGCCGGGGACCCCGGCATCGCCGCCGCGCTCCTGCTCAACCCCGTCACCCTTCAGCCCGGTGAGGCGCTGTTCGTGCCGGCTGGCAGCGTCCACGCCTACATCTCCGGGCTGGGGGTAGAGGTCATGGCCTCCTCCGACAACGTGCTGCGCGCCGGGCTGACGCCTAAGCACATCGACGTCCCCGAGATGCTGGCCTGTGTCGACTACGTGGCCGCGCCGCCGGTGCGCCCGGCACCTGAGTACCTCTCTCGCGCCACCCGCGCCTACTACGCGCCGGTGGACGATTTCGAGCTCATGGTGACCACCGTGGTGGCCGCTGACGGCCGCCTACCGGTCCCCGGGCGGGGGCCGCGCATCCTTCTGGCCGTCGAGGGTGCCATGACCCTGGTGACCCAGGCGGACTCACAGACCCTGGCCCAGGGGGAAGCCGTTTTCATCGGTGCCGATGAGCGCAGCCTCTCCGTTGAGGGGGAGGGGACTCTCATCCAGGCCGACGTTCCCTGACGGCAGGGCTCGGAGCCCGGCCTCCTGTGCCCGAGGCGGTTGGACACCGATCCTCTGATCGCGATCGTCAGTCGGTCCGGGCCTCAGCGGTGCTGTCAGTAATGCCCTCCTGCCGGATGGCGGCCGCGGCGACGTCGTCGCCCGCCTCAGGGGTGAGGACGACTGCTGTGCGCCCGGCGCTCCAGGCGGACAGCACCTTCTGTAGTGCCTGAGTAGTCCGGGTGCAGCGGACCAGAGCGGCGCGTGAACCGGCCTGGCCCTCAGTAGCGGTGGCAGCGGCCTCGACCCGGGCGGCCAGCTCGCGGCGTGTCAGGGTGGTGGGCTCTGCGCCGTTCAGTACTCCGCCCCGCGTCCCGGAGGTGGTGAGGTCAGTGCCGAGGTCGGTGAGGCAGGGCAGGTCGGCGGGGGCGCTGACCGGCGTGAATCGGTCGGGGTAGGACATGAGGTCCGCAGCGCCGTCGAGCACGAGGGCGGGCAGGGCGCCCGGCCAGCGCAGCGCCAGGGAGGCAGCCGGGACGAGCACCTGAACCTCTGCCGTGTCACACAGGTCCTCAGGAGTGAAGGCCACACTCAGCTCGGGGCTGAGACCGGCGTTATCGATCTCCTCGGTACTTCCCAGGAGAACAGTGCGTCCCGCCGACCACGCCCCGCAGGCCCACGCCACTGTCCGCCAGTGCGGCGGGAGTCCTACATGAACTCCGTCACCCCGAGTGGACTCTGCTGTGATCAATCCCGCTATTTTGGCCAACCACATGGACAGAACATGTCCGGTCAACTCGACTCGCTCATCGGCTCCATAACAATTCAGCCACGGTCTGTCGGCATCATGAGGGCTGGGAAACAGCGCTAGCAGGGGGTCATGCATGGCTCCAGATTGAAGCAGATCTACTGACATTCAGGAAACTTCCTGGTAGTGTCCAGCCGGTCGGGTCAATGTGGAATCGCGTGTCAGAGGCCCTGAAATTTCCTGGAAAATCATGTCCCTCCCCGCTGTCAGGCAGGCCGCGGGCACCTCCCAGGAGATTTGTAGGAAGTCAACATATGGTGGCAACCAGATGGGGATATTCCTTGAGATATCAAGGAATGATGTCTACGGTAACGAGAGGGTGAACTTTCCCTCGCCGGCTTGACTGGCCTTGTCTCACACGCATGTAATTCTTACTGACAAGAAGCTCGGATCGAAGGGAGGCCGACATGTGGAACATCCTCGGCGACGGCCCGCTCAAGCAGCCGGAGGAGCCTGACGCAGAAGTCCTGTCGCTCCTCTTCGGCGGTGGTGACGACGTCGATGAAGGTCCTCTGGCGTGGCAGGAGCGCGCGCTGTGCGCTCAGACGGACCCGGAGGCGTTCTTCCCCGAGAAGGGTGGTTCCACACGCGAGGCCAAGCGAGTCTGCGCGACCTGCGAGGTTCGCGAGGGAGTGCCTCGAGTACGCCCTCGCCAACGACGAGCGCTTCGGTATCTGGGGCGGCATGTCGGAGCGCGAACGGCGCAAGCTCAAGCGTCGCGCAGTATGACCCGCACCGGCTCCACGCAGGGAGCCAGTCGGGTAGGAGCCCTGGCCGTCGTCGTGTCGGCCGGGGCGAGCCCGTTTCTGGCGCAGACGCTGACCGCCGTCGCCTCGCAGACCTGCGCGCCCGACGTTGTTCTTGTCGTCGATGTCGCCTCGCGTGTCAACGGGCTGGGGGACGGGGCCCCGATCGAGGAGCTGGTCGAGAGCTCCGGGCTGGGCAAGGCCACCGCGGTGCGTGTCGTACGGGTCAAGGAGGCCAAGAGCTTCGGGGACGCGGTGTCGCGGGGACTGGCTGCCTACGCAGAACTCGTCGCCACCGGTAACCGGAGGCGACGAGGTTCGGGTGATGCCGATGGCTTGGACGTTGACGGTGCCTCAAGTGGTTCACGCACCTCTGTTCGCGATCTTCTGCTGACCGGTTCCGGTCCCATCACCGGCCCCACCGGTGCGCTCTCGCCGATCACGTCCTACGAGCAGCAGCTCGTGGCTCCCGTAGAGGAGTCGGAGGAGACGGCGGAGCACCAGGTGTGGTTCTGGCTCCTCCACGACGACTCCGCCCCCGAGCAGGACTGCCTCGAACAGCTCCTCACCGCTGCGACCAATGCCCGCTCCGTGGGGATCGTCGGTCCCAAGCAGGTGGGCTGGGACAATCCGGAGCTGCTTCTGGAGGTCGGACTGCGCACCACGGCCTCGGCCCGCCGCGCCAACGACATCGTTCCGGGCGAGGTCGATCAGGGGCAGCACGACGACCGCAGCGATGTCCTGGCCGTGGGGACGGCCGGCGCCCTCATTGACCGTGCCGTGTGGGAGGAGATCGGAGGCATCGCCCCCTGGCTCGGCCCCTTCGGGGACGGTCTGGAGCTCTCCCGCGCCGCGCGCCTGGCCGGATACCGGGTCATCGTCGAGCCCGGTGCCGTCATCCGCCACCGGCGGGCCTCCTACCAGGGCCTACGCCGGCCTGCTCACGTATCCCACTCGTCGCGTCCCGAGGCTCGCAGTGACGCCGAGGCCATCGAGGTCCGACTCCCCGAGCCCGACCCGGAGCGGTCCTTCCGCGCCCGGCGCAGCGCCCAGCTGACCAACTGGGCGGCCTTCTCGACTCGTCCCATCTGGCTACTGCTGACCTGGTTCGTCATTCTCGGCGCAATGCGCACCGTGTGGCGGCTCGCCTCCAAGGCGCCGGCGCTCGCCCGTGACGAGCTCGGTGCGGCTCTGGCGGTAGCCGGCCGCGGCCGTCGGATCAAGGCGGCCCGACGACGGCTCGCCCGGCACACCAAGGTTCCCGCCTCCGCGCTGGGGCGTCTCTATGTCACCCCTGCCGAGATCAGGGGCATACGCCGCGACCGCACCCGTCAGGAGCGCGAGCGCCGAGCCCGTGCCGCCGCCCCCAGCGAGCTCGAGCTGCGCGAGCTCGCCGCCCTGGCCCGCAGTCGACGTCGGACCCTGGGCGCTGTCATGGTGCTGGTTCTGGCGCTGAGCGGCTACGGCCTGTCCCGGTTGCTGCTCACCCGCTCGGTCAGCGGAGGGGCGCTGCCCCTGTTCAGCGGTGGCTGGCGACAGATGTGGGACGCCGCCTGGAGCACCTGGATCGCCACCGGCGACGGCTACCCGGGTGGGGTCACCCCGTTGCTGGGCATCCTGGCCCTGCCGACGGCGCTGGGACGCTTCGTCGGGCTGGGGGACGGTTCCCTCGTCAGTGCTCTGGTGCTCCTGGCCGTGCCGCTCGCTGCCCTGGGGGCCTGGTTCGCCTCCGGCACGATGACCCGGAAGGTGGTTCTGCGGGCCTGGGCCGCACTGGTGTGGGCTCTGGCTCCCAGCCTGCTGCTCGCCCTGGGGCAGGGGCGCCTCGGCGCGCTGCTGGTTCACCTCGTCCTTCCCTGGGCGCTGCTGGCCCTGGCACGTGCCGTGGGCGCCGACCGGAGGGATCTCGTCCTGTCCGGGCTCGTGGGCGCTCACCTGCTCACTGACCAGGAGCGGGCCGAGCTCGATCGCTTCTCCCACGAGAAGGTCACTGACCTCGCCCACCTCGACGAGGGAGGAGCAGGCTGCAGTGAGCGCCGAGGACGGGGCCGACGAAGACTCCGCCCAGGAGGAGACCGAGTCCGACCGCGACCGGGGTGGAGCTGATGAGGAGGCCGGTGCAGCGGAGTCGGTAACGGTCGGCGAGTCTCGTGAGCCCCACGATGCCGCCGATGCGGCCGCTGCCGAGGGTGACCTGCCTGAGACCGAGAAGTACGGCTACGGCTCGGCCACGGCGGCCGCTGTCGCCGGTCTGCTGCTGAGCGTCGTCGTCGCGGCCGCCCCCGCCGCAGCGGCGGTGCTGGCGGTCATCCTTCTTCTGCTGTCCGTGACGACACGACGCGGGTTCAAGCTCGTCCTCACCCTGGTTCCCATGGTGGTCACCGCCGCCCCGGCCTGGTGGGGCGCCTGGCGCCTGGGGCAGAGGGCCGGTTGGGTCGAGGGGGCTCGGTTGCTGCTGACCGATATCGGTCTGCCCGTCCGGGTGCCGACGCCGAGCAGCCTCGACCTGCTGGCCGGCTCACCAGTGGCCATGGGTGCCATCGCCGGCTCCGGGGCCTGGAGCATCCTGGTCCGGGGACTGCTGCTGCTCGTCCCGGTCCTCGGCATCGTCGGCCTGTTCATCTCCCGGCGCGTCCGGGTGGCCCGAACCGGCATCCTCCTGGCCCTGGGCGGTCTGGCTCTGGCAGGGATCTCGGTGCGCATGCCCACTGGGCTGGGCGGTGACGTCACCGGCTCGGGCCTGGCCCCCGTCAACGGCTGGGGCGGTGTCGGGGTCTCTCTGGCGCTGAGCGGGTTCCTCACCGCGGCCCTTCCCGCCGGCGAGGCCATCTGGAGCACGATCGGACGGCGTGCTGCGGGCGGTAGCAGGACCAGTCGCCAGCACCGCAAGGACGCCGAGACTGCTGCTGCCTCCTCCGCGCTGTCCGTGCTGTCCACAGTGTCCGGTGATGGAGTGTCCGGTGATGGCCTGCGTCGGCTGAGGACGGGCTTCGTGGTCGCCGCCTGCCTCGTCCTGCTGGCTCCGGTGACGGTCGGTGCCGTCTGGTCCTACCAGGCCCATCGCGGCAGCAATCCCCAGGTCCTGGCGCTGCGCCCCACTACCCAGCAGGTCCCCCTCATCGCCGAGCAGTTCCAGGGCTCGGCCACGGCCGGCCGGGTCCTCAAGCTCACCTCCACCTCTGAGGGGCTTCAGGCCACGGTCTGGCGCGGACCCGGAACTCAGATCAGCGACGCCCTGCCGGGTGCGGTCAACGCCCAGGCGCGCAGCCGCGCCTCAGGTGCACTGACCGATCCTCGTCTGAGACCCACCAGGACCGGTCAGACGGGGCGCAGTACAGCCTCCGGTGAGGGTCTCGTCCTGGAGGACAAGGCCGACGCCGAGCTCGCCCAGATCGTCACCCGCGCCACGGCCGGGCAGGACACGGAGGTCGCCGACGCCCTGGCGGCACACGGGATCGCCGTCGTCCTGCTGACCGACAAGGAGGGTGACGCCGTCACCGCCGAGGCCCGAGTGGGCCTGGCCTCCACACCCGGACTGGAGCAGCTCGCCCAGACCGCCGCGGGCAACTCCTGGCGCGTCACCTCATCGGCGTACCCCGACTCGGCCCGCCTGAGTCTCATCGACGAGGGCGGAGAGGCGACCCCGGTCGCGTCCACCGGCGCCGGATCCGGCACCCGCACCCGGATCCCCGCCGGCTCCGGCACCCGCACGCTGGTCATGGTGGAGCGGGCCGACGCAGGCTGGAGGGCCACTCTTGACGGTCGACGCCTCCAGGCCACCACGGTCCCCGCTCAGGACGGCAGCTGGAAGCAGGGCTTCGCCGTCGGATCCGAGGGCGGGGAATTGGTCATCACCCACACCCGCCGGTCCACCGCCGCCGCGACCTACACGATCTGGATCGTCTGGGCCCTGACCCTGGTGGCGGCGCTACCCCTGCGACGCGGAAAGGAAATGGCCTCATGACTCAGCCTCACGATGACGATTCCCGCCGTCGGCAGGACGAGGACGCGCAGGACCAGCACGGGGAGCAGCAGGGCGGCCGGCGGAAGGGGCGGCACAGCCATCAGGAACCGTCCGAGTCGCAGTCCCTCGAGCACGGGAGGCTCCCGGAGACGGACCAGGCCGATGACGAGGTCGCCACGGACGAGGTCGGCGAGGAGCCCCGTGCCGGATCCGGCGTCGGGCCCGTCGGGGACAGCCCGGACAGTGCCACCAGCCAGGATCAGGGCCACGACCAGCAGTCTGAATCAGGTGGTGATGCTCCCGAGCAGGACTCCGTCGAGGTTGAGGCGGACCATGACGAATCGGCCGGTTCGGACGGCGCCAACGTTGCCGAAGCCCCTGACTCCGCTGACTCCGCCGGTTCCGCTGACGTCCCTGAAGCTACTGATGCCGGGGACTCTGCGGAGGTCGACGACTCCGACGCCGAGGCTGCGAGCCGATCGGAGACCGGCGCCTCCTCCAGGAGGCGCCGTACCAGGGCCGGGCGGCGCCCTCGCACCGTGGGGCAGTCGATCGTCCGCGGCGTTGGCATCCTGACCTCGGTCGCACTCGCCGGCGCCGTCGGGGGAGTCACCTGGTGGGGCTACACCGCACCGCGTACACCGACTCCGCAGCTGGAGGCTCTCCGACTGACCGAACCGGGAGCCGCCACTACCTACGTGTGCCCTCACGCCCCCACCAATACGCTGCGGGGCACCGACGTCGGCGCCGTGGAGTCCACCACCGCCATCCTTCCCGTTGACGGGACCGAGTCGATCCAGTCGGCCACCTACGCTGGCAAGCCGATCCCCGTTGATGCCGCCACCTCCGTGAACGCGGCCGAGGGGGGCATCCTCAGCCTCGCACCTGCTGGTGGTCGGGTGGCCAACGCCGTCGGCTCGGTCGCCACCGTGACGAAGAGCGGTGACCTGCGGGGACTCACCACCGCCCCCTGCGCCCAGCCGGGTGCCATGTCCTGGATCGTGGGCGGCTCCATCGCGGCGGGCTCGTCGGCCGAGCTGCGCCTGACCAACCCCGGCGCCACCCCGGCGACGGTGAAGGTGAACCTCTACGGATCCATCGGCCGCCTGAGTCTGCCCAGTAACGGTGAGGTCACTGTCCCGGCAGGCGGTTCCTCCTCGCTGGTCCTGGAGACGAAGGGCAGCCAGGACCCACGCATCGCTGTGTCCATCGAGGCCGACGGGGGTTCCGTGGTCCCCACCCTCGTCACCGAGTCCCTCGATGGTGAGACCCCCGCCGGCACCGACGTCATCACCCCGGGAGCCGCCCCGGCCACCGACCTCGTGGTGCCCGGTGTGGAGATCGTTGAGCCGGCCACACAGGGCGAGGTTCCCGACGCCAAGACCGGCGCGGACTCCTCCGACACCCCGGCAGTGCGCATCGTCAACCCGGGACAGGCTCCGGCGACGGTGTCGGTGACCATGCTCGGCAAGGATGGTGCCCACCCCCCTGGCCGGTGCGCAGTCGGTGACCATTGATGCGGGTTCCGTCTTCGACATCCAGCTGGCCGGCGTGGCCGCGGGTACCTACGGTGTGCAAGTCACCTCGAGTACACCGGTGGGAGCGGCGGTTCGCATGGTGCGCAGCGGCGGTGAGTACCCCGCGCGCTCCAAGGCCCTCGTCCATGATCAGGCCTGGGCACAGGCCGCCCTTCCCGGAGCCGCGGACTCCGGCCTGCTGGCGGTGCCACGCGCGGCCTCCCTGACCTCCTCGGTGACCGTGGCCAACAGCGGTCCCGCCACGTCTCTGACGCTGTCCTCCCTTGATGGCTCCTGGAGTCAGGACGTCACTGTCGCCAAGGGCAGCGCCGTCGTCGTCGAGGTACCGGCCAAGGTCGCCGCGGTCCGCCTGAGCGCTGCCGGCAGCTCCTCAGGGCAGCCGCGCACACCCAGCGGACTGGCCGCCGCCACCATCGTCACGGCGCAGGCCGGGGGACAGCTGGCTGGGACGCTCATCTCGACGGTTCCTGCTCAGCCCGACGCCGCCGCTCAGGCCCAGCGCCGCATCCTCCTGGGCTGACGCCACGCCCCCTTCTCGCCCCGCCGGGCACTCCTCGCGCAGCCCAAGGGAAGAACGGTAGGGCTCCGCGAAACCCGCCCGGCTCGGAGAAGTGCGCCGTCGGCTCACAGACTCGAGCCCGGGTCGATCTCCTCGGGGTGGCGTCCCAGCATGAGGGCGACCTGCTCGACGACGACGCGGCGCACCAGATCGGCCAGATCCGCCTCATCCGTGGCCCGAGAGGCCACCGGGCGCCGGTAGATGACGACCCGCGCCGGCAACCCCGCACGCGGTTCCGCCGTGAAGCCGCGCCCCAGCACCACCGAGCGCTCCCAGGGTGCAGGGGTCGGAGGGCGGCACCTCCTCCACCGCGAACTGGATCTGGTCCACCGACGGCCAGTGCCTGGCCAGGTCCTGGGCTGCTTCCACGACGAGCTCATCGAAGCGTTCGGCTCGCGTACGCCAGGCCGGAAGGTTCGGCGGCAGAAGCGGACCGCGCAGCCCCCGGCCGTGACGATCACGACGCCTGCCCGGGCGCCGCGCCGGCGTTGCGGCGGATCGCGGCGGAATCGGCCCGGGTGAGAAGGGAAACAGCTCAGTCACGTCAGCCAGCCCTAGGCGCCTCCTGGATGACCGCCGGGCAACGGCACGGTAACCTGCGGGCGTGAGAAGAGTCCGACACTGCCGCAAGCCCGGCTGCGAGCGTCCAGCCGTGGCCACCCTGACTTCCGTCTACGCGGACTCCACCATTGTGCTGGGGCCACTGGCCACCGAGGCCCAGCCCGAGGCCTATGACCTGTGCGAGAAGCACGTCTCCTCCTTCACGGCGCCCCGTGGCTGGCAGATCATCCGCCTGGCCACCGAGTTCGAGCCCGCGCCCCCCAGCGAGGATGACCTCCTGGCCCTGGCCGACGCCGTTCGCGAGGCCTCCCGCGCCCCGCGACCGGTTGCCTCACCGGCCGAGCACCGTCCTCGGCCAGGCGGGATCATGCCGGCCTCCCTGACCGCCCCGCTGCCGCCCCCGCCGGAAGTCGCCGAGGACGAGATCCTACGGCGCGGCCACCTGCGGGTCCTGCGCGGACAGAAGGATGACGCATGAGCCATGACGCCCGCGTTCCCGGCCCTGACGAGCAATGGCCGGTGCTCTCCTCCGTGCTGCGCTCCAGCCTGCGTTGCCCGTTGAGTGGGCAGGAGCTCGCTGACGGCGTCGACGACACCGGTCACCCGGTACTCATCTCCCCAGCCGTGGGCCTGGCCTACCCGGTGCGCGACGGCGTCCCGATCCTCCTGGTCCACGAGGCCCTGCGCGCTCCCGCGCACTTCTGACCCCCGGTACCGAACCGGCAGCCCGTTCAGGTCCTACCCCGCGAGGTCCAGGACGGAGCTGCTCAGCGGCGTCGGGCTTCTCGACCGACGCCGTAGGGCGGGCGCGCCATGTCTCGGAGCACATCCTCCTCCAGGCGGCGGTCACGGCTCTCCAGCACCAGCTCGCGGTTACGCCGCTCGGTGAGCACCGCGGCGAGGAACCGCTCAGGGTGCGTGCCCGCAGGAGGCGGGGGAGAGACGTAGCCCTGGACCTGGGATGCCAGCTCCATCCCCAGACGGTGGCGGGAGGCGGGCGTCAGGACTGAGGCCCGCTGCAGGAAGGTCCGGGCCGTCAGACTCAGCTCCCCCGGTAGAGCGCGCAGGTCCGTTCCCGCCGCCCACTGCGTCAGCTCGGGGGGCATGAGCAGGGGCGGCGTAGCGGACGAGCGATTCCGGTCACGAACCACGTAGGTGCCGGCCAGCATGTCTCCGAACCGCTTGCCCCGTTTGGTGACGATACTGGCGCACAGCGCCGGTACGGCCCAGGTCGCCCAGATCTCGACGATGGCGAGCAGCGCGCGCACCAGGCAGTGGCGAAACCTCACGGTGCCGCCGTCGTCGCGCACCACTCGGGTCCCGGTCACCATACGGCCCAGGCTCCGACCTCTACTGAGCAGCTCGACGAGCAGGGGGATGACGACCATCCAGGCCAGCACGATCAGGGAGACGAGGACTCTGTACAGAGCGAGGTGCTCGGCCAGCGCCGACTCGGGGCCGGTGCCCAGGATCAGGGCCATCAACGCGAGGACGGACAGCAGACCGCCCAGCGAGTAGGTGGTGTAGTCGATGATCCCCGACATCATGCGGTTGACGGCTGTTGCCGGGATGACCTCCAGGGCGACGGCCTCACCGGTGACCATGAGCTCGCGCTCGATCATTCGCTCGGAGGATGTGGACGACTCGGTCACCATGACAGACTCCTTGCGTGGATCTTGATGCCTTCGTTGCAGCGCACCGTGATCAGTGGGAACGCCTCGACGTCCTTGTGTCGCGTCGTCACCTCAGCGGCGCTGAGACCGACGAGCTCGTGGCTCTCTACCGCACCTGCGCCCGTCACCTGTCGCGGGTGCGCTCGGCGGCGCCGGATCCGCAGATGATCGCCGAGCTGTCCTCCCGAGTGGCGACGGCCCGCGGCCGTCTGACCGGGACCCGTGAGGTTCGGACTCATGCGGTGCGTCGGTTCGTGCTTGAGTCCGTGCCGGCGGCTCTCTACCGGATCCGTTGGTGGACCTGCGGGGATCATGGTTGCTGAGATCGCTCTGGCGCTCGTGGTGGGGGTGTGGACCCTGCACAGCCCGGAGGCCATGGCCGCACTGGGGAGTCCCGAGAAGCTGGACGAGTACGCCCATGAGGCCTTCGAGTCCTACTACTCCACTTACTCCGCCCCAGACTTCGCCGCCCAGGTATGGACCAACAACGCCCGGATCGCGGCGATCTGCGTAGCCAGTGGAATCACGGGGATTCTGCCGCTCTACATGCTCTATGCCAACGCCGTCGCCGTCGGGCGGGCCGGGGCGATCATGGCCGACCACGACATGCTCGGGGTGTTCTTCTCGCTCATCTCGCCTCATGGGCTGCTGGAGCTGACCTGCATCTTCATCGCTGGTGCTGCCGGCCTCAAGCTGTTCTGGACCATGCTGGTCCCCGGGCCTCGCAGCCGCTCGGCGGCGCTGGCAACGGAGGGCCGCGCCCTCATCACGGTCGCTGTCGCCCTGACCGCCGCCCTGGCCGTCGCCGGTTTCATCGAGGCCTTCGTGACCCCGGCTCCCATTCCCTGGCCGGTCAAGATCACCATCGGAGCCGGTGCCTTGGCACTGTTGTGGGCCTACACCCTGATCCTGGGACGCTCCGCCGTCCAGGCAGGAGCTACGGGAGACCTCGAGGAGGATGAGGCCGGTTACGTCCAGCCAGAGGTCGGCTGACCGGTGCGCCGCAGGAGGGTGCCCCAGCATCACAGCCGCCCCGCTGCCTTGAGGTCCAGGTAGCAGTCGGCCAGAGCCGGGGCGATTCCCTGGTCCGGGGCCTCAACGACCTCGACTCCGCCGCGGCGCAGGCGGCGGCGCACGGCGTCGAGCTCCACGAGGTCCTTCTCCGCGGATGCGGCCACGTACACGGAGTCGGCGTCATCGCGCGCGGCCCGCAGATCCTCCAGCTCCGGGTCCAGGGCTGAGGCGAGAACGACCGTGTGGTCATGGGCCAGTGACGTCAGTGTTCGGAGCATCGGCGCATCTCCTCCGCTGCCGTCCAGAGCGGAGATGACGACCACCAGGGCACGCTGCGAGAGGGACGTGCGCACCCGGGAGGCCAGGAGGGGCCAGTCGAGCTCGGTCAGACGCGGCTCCACATCCGTCAGGTGCTCAGCCAGTGCCGTCATGAGCACCGGTCCGCTACTGCCCCGCACCTGGGCGCGCATCGCGTCGTCCATGGCCAGGACATCGACCCGGTCTCCAGCGCGTGAGGCCAGGGCGGCCAGCAGCAGGGTCGCCTCGATCTGGGCGTCGAGACGGGGGGCGTCGCCCAGTCGAGCCGCAGACAACCGTCCCGAGTCGATGACGATGAGGACGCGCCGGTCACGCTCGGGACGCCAGGTACGCACCAGGACCTCGCCCCGGCGCGCGGTGGAACGCCAGTCGATGGACCGTACGTCATCGCCGACGACGTACTCGCGCAGGGAGTCGAACTCGGTTCCCTCGCCGCGCACCATGACCGCGCTGCGCCCGTCCATCTCCCGCAGCCGGGCCAGACGCGAGGGCAGATGACGGCGAGAGCGGAAGGCCGGCAGGACCCGGACGGTGGCCGGAACGTTGAGGGAGGCCTGACGCCCCGCGATGCCCAGAGGGCCCATCACCCTGACGGTCAGCGGACCCGCGTCGCGCTCTCCCCGGCGTTGAGGCGTCAGCACTGTGGAATGACGGCGCCGCTGAGCCGGCGGGATGGTCATGCTCCCGCGCTCGTGGGCCGCTCCAGCGCTCGGGGGCCAGGCATCACGCAACAGGAGCCGGACTGTGCGCCGGCCGGTGTTGGCCAGCGTCAGTGTCGAGGTGATCGACTCACCCAGCCGCACTCCGTGGCCCACTGCCCGCGAGGCCCTCAGCAGGCGGGGTGAGGGCGCGTAGACGACGTCGATCACGACGAGGACCAGGACCACGCCGGCCCAGGCCAGCACGGCTGCCGGGCGCGGCGCGATGAAGGCCAGGACGATCCCCGGGAGCAGCGCCCACACGGCGCGCATCGTCAGGAACATGCCACTCCTGTCGTGAGTCGGTCAGATGATCGGTTACGTGTTCTGTGGTGTCGCAGGCCGGGACCTCAGCGCGGTACCGGCACGCTCCTGAGCACGGACTCGATGACGGACTGAGGGGTGATGCCCTCCATCTCGGCCTCTGCGCGCAGCTGGATGCGGTGGCGCAGCGTCGGCAGGGCCAGGGCCTTGATGTCGTCGGGGGTCACGAAGGACCTCCCGGCCAGCCATGCCCAGGCCCGTGATGCGGCCAGGAGCGCGGTGGCGCCACGGGGCGAGACCCCCAGGGACACCGAGGGCATGGAGCGGGTGGCACGTACGAGGTCGACCGCGTAGGCCAGGACCTCCGGGGTGACTCCGACGGTGCTCACCTGGGTGCGCGCCAGGGCCAGGTCCTGGGCCCCGGCCACCGCCTGTAGTCCCGCCGAGAGCAGGTTTCGTGGATCGAAGCCCGAAGCGTGCCGGGAGAGAACCTCGATCTCCTGAGCCCGCTCGGGCAGGGGCAGTACCAGCTTGAGCAGGAAGCGGTCCAGCTGGGCCTCCGGCAGCGGGTAGGTCCCCTCGTACTCCACCGGGTTCTGGGTGGCGATCACCATGAAGGGATCGGGCAGTGCGCGGGGCTCACCGTCAACCGAGACCTGGCGCTCCTCCATGGCCTCCAGCAGGGCCGACTGCGTCTTGGGAGGGGTACGGTTGATCTCGTCGGCCAGGAGCAGGTTGGTGAAGACCGGTCCGGCGCGGAAGGAGAACTGCGCGCTGCGGGAGTCGTAGATGAGAGAGCCGGTGACGTCACCTGGCATGAGGTCGGGTGTGAACTGGATGCGCTTGGTCTCCACGTCCAGGGCGGTGGCCAGCGATCGCACCAGCAGGGTCTTGGCGACTCCGGGGACCCCCTCGAGCAGGACGTGCCCACCGGCGAGCAGGGCGATGACCAGTCCGGTGACTGCGGCCTCCTGACCGACGACGGCCTTGCTCACCTCGCTGCGCACGGCCACCAGTCGCCGGCGCGGGTCGTTGCCCGCGTCCGTCTGGGCGGTCGGCTGGGCGATGCCACTGGTCCCCGGGGTGCTCGGTGCCTGGTGGGCGGATGGCGGGTGAGGATCACCATTGCCCGGGCCGACGGCGCTCGGGTCGTGGATGGGATCGGTGCTGTCCGTGCTCATGCGGAGTGAACCTCGCTCTCGAGTTGGTCAAGCTGAACGGCCAGGGTGGCCAGGGCCCGGTCACTGCTCGGCGGCGGACCGTAGAGAAGGGCGTCCACCGTGGCCGGGACAATGCCGGAGGCCTGGGCGACAGCGGCTATCACGTCGCCGCGCGAGGCCCCGGGAGGCAGACCCAGGGCTGCCCCTAGACGCAGTGCGGTTCCCGAGCGCAGGGCCTCGGCCGCCCGGGGGCGGTCCGAGCCCTGGCGGTACAGGCGCCCGCGCGCAACGGTGGTCTCGGTGGAGCGCACGACGACGGGCAGGTCCTCACTCATGATGCGGCCGAAGCGACGGCCCTGGACGATGGCCAGGGCGCCGGCCATGACGACGAGCTGGAGGATGAGGACCGGTAGCCAGACGGGCGTGGTCGGGGAGTTCCACACGGTGGGGGTCTCAAGGTGCTGTCCGTCCAGCCACAGGACACGGTCGTGGTGGCCCAGCGCGCGCACGGCCAGGGCCGCATGGCCCTCCTGAGTCAGGTGCGCGTTGGTGACTGGCGCGGCGTCGGGCAGAACGCGCAGCGTGGCGCCGCTGGTCAGAGTGTCGCTGGCATAGGCGTAACGGTCCTCGCCCACGGGGAAGCAACCGATGGCGTCGTCGTCGCCCTCGAGCGACACCGAGGCGTGCGCTCCGGCCAGGCTCTGGGCGGCTTGGGCATCGGCGTCGGCACACTGCGCGGTCAGGCTCGTGGACTCAGGAGATGCGGAGCCCTTGGCGGTCATGTCCGTCAGCCCCGTCAGTGCGTCGCTGCCGCCTTTGGCGCCAACGACGACGACGTCCCCGCCCGCGCGGGCCAGGGCCTGCCTGTCCTCCCGGCTGAGACGGTCGGCGTTGACCACGGCAATGGTGGCTCCGCTCCGACTCGCATCCAGCGCCTCGGAGACGTTGCCCGCCTGGCTCACGGAGATGCCCTCCTGGCGCAGCAGCTCGGCAGCGGCCATCGTCCCTGAGCCCTTGGGATTGTCGATCGCCAGCGGAGTGTCGGAGGTGACGGGCGTGGTCCACAGGGCGATGAGGGTGGGGATGAGCATGAGGGCCAGGGCGATGGCGACCGGGCGCCACCGGCGCCACCTTTGTGACCAGCGCGGATTCGTCACCTGGTCACCGGTGGTATCCGTCTGAGAGGGGTCCCTGTGAAGAGTGCGACTGTCTGCGCAGACGTGTTCGTGGGTGTGCTCATGCAGGTGCCCCCGGGACCGTGGCCGAGGTCGTGACGAGGGGCTGGTGATGCTTGGCGGGCAGCGTCGTCCTGGCAACCTGGTCGGCCAGTGCTCGCATCTGCTCGTCCTGGGACTGGGTCGAGACCACGTGACCATAGAGAACGGCGTCGAACAGGTGCGCCGCACCGTACAGAGGGGGCACGACCTGGTGATCGCCGAGGGCCTGATGCGTCAGGGTTGCGGCCTCCAGGGCTGTCATACCCGGGTACTCGTCGATGATCCCGCGTTCATCGAGGGAGCGGATGATGGCGCGGAAGCGCTCGACGACGGCGGTGGCGAAGTCGGCTTGTGCGGCCGCCTCATCCGCCGCCCGGGTCAGGGTAACGGCGTCGCGGTCGTCGGTGAGCACCGACAGCGACGGCTTCACGACCCGACGCGCTGAGGAGATCCTGGTCAGCAGGAGGATCAGCAGTGCGATGCCGACGGCGATGACGATGACGACGATGACCGTCGATACCCAGGAGGGGACCCCGGGGACCATGCTACCGGTGTCGATATGATCCAGGATCCATCTCCAGATCCGGTCCCACAGGTCGGGCTTCTCGTGGTAGATCTGACGGGAGAGCTCTTTCTTCGCGGCTCGCCGAGCCTCATCGGCGTCGGGGGTCGCGGGGGCCTTGAGACTGATCGTACTGAGGCTGACCACAGGCGGCTCACACTCCGGCGGCGCGCCGCAGCTCCACGTCCAGGCCCTCGGAGCGCATCCGCAGGTCGGTGTAGATGAGGGCGTTGACAGCGGAGTCGAAGGGAAGCGTGGCGGCGGTGACGATGTTGCCGAGCAGAACCGACATGCCCAGGGCGAGGATCTGGGCACTCGGTGCCGCAGCGGTGAGCACCCCGGCCAGCATGCTTATCGGAGTTGTCACTATCGCGCTGGCGAACTCATGATGAGGAAGGAGAGGATCTGAATCCCCACGACCCTCCAGAAGTAGCCGCGGGTCAGGGCCCACGAGCGAGAGATCCCCTCGAAGACACCGACGTTCTCCAGAATGAGTGCCGCCGGGGCCAGGCTCAGCTTGCAGTACAGGGCGAACATTCCCAGGCCGACAAGCGCCACGAGAACGAGGAGCCCCAGGATCGTCAGAAGGATGGTTCCTACAGCGTCGTCGGGAGAGGCGCTATCGACGAGGTCGGGGATGCGGAGACCGAGGAAGAGGGCGAGGAAGACCCCGATGGCTGCCGCCAAGCGGCAGTGAAGATGAGCTGGATGATGACTGCCTGGCCGATGAGTGCCCACACGCGCGGCTTGGTCCGCTGCCACACGTCGCTCAGGGATGCCTTGCGACCCAGGATGGTGCGTGAGACGGTCACGATGAGCAGACCGGTGAGAATCGAGGAGGCGAACATCGTCAAGATGCTGTTGACACCGGACTGGGCGTAGAGGCCGAACAAGGACGACCACTGCTTCTCCAGGTCGGTCGTGTCGGGTTGGCTGGTGGAGGAGGAGAAGGGCGAGGAAGCGCCAAGCCGGTCGAAGAAGTAGGTGGTACCCAAGGCAGAGATGATGCCGAGGATCGTCATCACTACCAGCGAGGGGATGAACATCGCCTTGGGATTGGCGCGCAGGGACTCGAAGGAGCCTCCGAGGATCTCCCCGATGGACAGCGGCCGCAGTGGGATGATTGACGGCTTGGGCGCCAGGACCGACGCGTAGCCCCCGTATCCCGGGGCTCCGTAGGCGCCTGGGCCTGCTGGGCCACCGGGAGGAGGATAGCCGGTGCCGGCAGGACCCTGGCCGCCGTACGCCCCGTAACCCGGCTGGCCGCCAGGGGTGTTGGGAGGGTAGCCGGGAGGTGGGCCGGGCTGACCGACCGGAGGCGTCTGGTAGTTGCCGTAGCCGGGGTACGGGGATCCCTGTGGCGAGCCCTGTGACGGGTAGGGGAAGGGAGAGGTGCCTGTGAACGCTCCGGCGTCGGGGGCCTGCCATCCGTCCTGGTCGCCTCCAACGAAACCGTTTCCTGAGGCGGCAGGAGCCTCGCGGCTCGGGTCTCCGCCCGGATTGAGGCCGTCGGGGTGGGGGTCGGTGCTCATGCTCCCATGCTGTCACGCCTTCCCGTTGCTGCGCTCTCCCCTGGAGGAGGAAATCTCGGCGCAGGGTCGTCGGCGGCCTTGTGAGGGCGTCCGGGCGGCGCCACGAAGGTCACGGTTTGGACGCAATATTCCTGGCTCGCGTGTGTGCTTGCGTTACTTTTTTCCCGGAACTGAAGGGAATCTCTTAAATCCCTGAAGAAATTGTGAACGTCGTCTCGGTGGCCCAGATGTCCCTTGGGACATGGGGCTCATGCCAAGATACGGGCTATGAGCACGCGCATTCTGGTCGTCGACGACGATGCATCCCTGGCCGAGATGATCGGCATCATGCTGGAGTCGGAGAGCTACACGCCCACCCTTTGTCATGACGGAGCCAAGGCCCTGGACGCCTTCCATGAGGTCAACCCCGACCTCGTCCTCCTCGACCTCATGCTGCCGGGGCTCGACGGCGTCGAGATCTGCAGGCTCATCCGCTCAGAGTCCGACGTGCCGATCATTATGCTGACCGCGCGGACCGACACCCAGGACGTCGTTGCCGGTCTGGAGGCCGGGGCTGACGACTACGTGACCAAGCCCTTCAAGTCCAAGGAGCTGCTGGCCCGCGTCTCGACCCGCTTGCGCCGAACCAACCCGGGGGCGGCCGAGCACGTGCGTGCCGGTGACCTCGACATCGACGTCGCCGGTCACCAGGTCAAGCGCGGCGACTCGGTCATCGCCCTGACTCCGCTGGAGTTCGAGCTGCTGGTCACCCTGGCTCGCTCGCCGTGGAAGGTCTTCACCCGCGAGGAGCTGCTCAGCCAGGTGTGGGGCTACCAGCACCCGGCCGATACCCGCCTGGTCAACGTTCACGTCCAGCGCCTGCGGGCCAAGATCGAGAAGGACCCCGAGCGTCCCTCGATCGTGGTGACGGTGCGCGGTGTCGGCTACAGGGTCGGCGAATCCGCGTGAGCGACGGCGCATCGGGCGCCCTACAATGAACCCGATGCGTAATTCAGTGGGCACGTCGATGGGACCATCGGTGGGCACTGCGGAGGAACGGCTCGTTCGGCGTCTGCCCCTGCCGGGGCTGCTGCGCCGCAGTCTTGAGGTGCGCATGGTGTGCACCGCCACCGTCATCGGCCTGCTTCTCATCGCGCTGCTGCTGACCTTCGTGACCGACAGGATCCGGTCGGAGGTATTCGCCGATCAGCGAGACGTCATACTCGCCGACGCCGCGCTGCGTGCCAGCGTTGCCCAGGCCGAGTTCGACTCGACCACCGCCGTGACCGTCGATGAGGTCTCCGCGACTGCGGAGCAGCAGGTCAACAACGCCAAGAACTCGATCTCCTCCTCGGGAGGGGGTGGGTGTTCTCATGCTGCGCAATGAGCAGGAGACCTCGACGACGGTCGTCAACGACCTGGAGACCGATACCCGTCTGCGCTCCCTCATCACCGACGAGATGTCGCAGGCCCTCGACGAGGGCGGGGCGCGCTCGCAGTACTGGCAGTCGGTGGCCGTGCCCAATGATGAGGGAGGCACTGACCCGGGTCTCATCGTCGGCACCCGGGTGAGTCTGCCGCTGGCCGGCGAGTACGATCTCTACCTCGTCTACAGCCTGGCCGGGGAGCAGCGCATCGTCTCCCTGGCCTCGCGCAACATCACCATCGGCGGCCTGGGCTTTCTGGCCATCCTCATCGTCGTGGTGTGGGCCTTCACCCGCTGGGTGCTCAGTCCTGTGCGGCATACCGCCCGGGCCGCCGAGCGTCTGGCCTCCGGGTTGCTGGCCGAGCGGCTGAGCATCGAGGGGGAGGATGAGATCTCCACCCTGGCCAGATCCTTCAACCATATGGCGACCTCATTGGAGGACCAGATCGAGCGGTTGGAGTCCCTGTCCAAGGTGCAACGGCTCTTCGTCTCTGACGTCTCCCACGAGCTGCGCACCCCGCTGGCCTCCATCCGCCTGGCCACCGAACAGATTCAGGACGCGCGCGAGGAGATCTCCGACCCCTTCGCCCTGCGCAGCATCCAGGTCCTGTCCAGCTCGGTCGACCGCTTCGAGACCATGCTCACCGACCTGCTGGACATCTCCCGCATCGACTCGGGCAACGTCAAGCTGCGCCTGGAGGAGGTTGACCTCGCCCAGGTGGTCGACACCGTCGTCGAGACCACCCAGTTCCACTTCGACGCCACCGGCACCGAGCTGCGCCTCCATCTTCCCGAGGAACCCGCCATCGCCGAGGTCGACGTCACCCGGGTTGAGCGCATCATCCGTAACCTCGTGGTCAACGCGCTCGAGCACGGCGAGGGCAAGCCGCTGGATGTCACCGTCGCCGTGGACGACGACGCGGTCGCGGTGCGGGTGCGCGACCACGGGATCGGAATGAGCCCCGACGTCGTCGCCAAGGTCTTCGACCGCTTCTACCGCGCCGACCCCTCGCGCAAGCGCAGCCTGGGAGGCACCGGCCTGGGCCTGTCCATCGCCATGGAGGACGCCCGTCTGCACGGCGGCCGTCTATCGGCCTGGGGGTGGCCGGCTGACGGCGCCTCCTTCCTCCTGGTCCTGCCCCGCACCCAGGGCGCCGACGGCGGCCCCGGCCGGCTGGGCGGCCCCGGGCCCCTTGAGCTCGTTCCGCAGGATGCACCCGCAGTGGCCCGCGCCGGTATCCCGGTCGATGAGGAGTCCTCCTTCTCCCCGGTCGGCCCCCTGGGGCCCGCGCCCGCCACGCGCCGGGCGCGTCAGAGCGTCGTCCTGGGCGACATTTCCCCTGGCCGGGGAGAGCCACGACGCCGTCACCGAGGACGTCGGTCGTGTCGTCGTCGTCCTGCCCGGTCAGGAGCCGGCCACCCGCACGCCCGAAGAGGTCGACGAGGAGGGACGACGTCGATGAAGCGGCCGAAGAGACTCAGCATGCTCACCGACGCTTGTGAGCGAATCGGGGGCACCACCGGCTCCGTGACCTCGTTGCTGACGCGCCGCAGCGCGCTGGGACTGCTGAGCGCCGGTGCCGCGGGTGTGCTGGCGGGGTGCACGGCGCTGCCCACCTCCAGTGGCGTCACCCGCTCCGGCGTCGCCGCCTCCGGCACCAACGCCCTGATCGAGACCGCGCCGGGCCCCAGGGAGAGCGACTCGGCCGAGGATATCGTCAACGGCTTTCTGCGAGCGGCCATTGCCGGGTTCTCCGACGACTTCGCCACCGCCAAGCAGTTCCTCACTGAACGCACCGCCGCGCAGTGGAAGCCCCTGGAGACGGTGAGCGCCTACAACGGTTCGACTGAGCCTCAGGTCTCCGTCGCTGCGGACGGCTCCTTCACGGTGACCTCCGCTCAGGTGGGGGTGCTGGACTCCCTGGGGGTCTTCACCCCGGCGCAGGAGGGAACCACCTACACCGGTGAGTTCTCCCTGGCGACCAACTCCACCGGGCAGTGGCGCATCGTTGGCCTGCCCCAGGGGATCCTGCTGCCCCTCTCCCGGCTCATGCAGAACTTCGCGGTCAGCTCCCTGGCCTTCCTGTCACGGGACCGGGCCAGGTTCGTCTCCGAGCTGAGGTGGTACCCGCGCAGCTCGCAGGCCGACTCGCTCATCTCCGGGCTGCTGGCCGGGCCCTCGTCCTGGTTGTCGGATGGGACCGCCAACCTCATCCCGCGCAATGCGGAGCGGGCCAGCCGGGGCGTCGTCGTCGAGGCGGGGACCGCGACCGTTCACCTGAGCGCGGACTCCGACCCCGCCTCGGAGGAGGCCCGCCGGCTCATGGTGGCCCAGATCGAGCAGAGCCTCGTCCAGATCAGCGGCATCGACCGGGTCCGGGTGCTCGCGGGCACCGTTGACCTCGGTGCGCCCGCCCAGCTGACGCCGATGGCCCCGGAGGTGGGCGGCATCGTGGGGATGTCGGAGGGTTCCGTCGTGCGCGGCACCGGGGCCAGGCGCATCACCCTGGCGACCGACCGGGTACTGGGGACCAGTGACGCCCGCAGCCCGAGTCTCGGAGCGGATGGGGCCGTCTACGTGCTGTCGGCCTCCAGCCTGCTGCGTCTGCCTCAGGGGCAGGACTCCGCCTCCGTCATCCTCTCGGTGGGCGACCCCTCCGCAGGCGCTGGTGGACTGGGGGCTCCGTTGGGGGACCGGCACGGCTGGGTCTGGTTGCTGGCCGAGGGACAGCTCACCGCTGTCAACGGCTCGGGACAGCGTGCCGCCCTGAAGTCGTCCTGGTTGTCGCAGAGCGCGATCGTGGCCTTCGACCTGTCCGTGGAGTCCGAGCGCATCGCTGTGCGTAGAGCCGATGGGCGGGTCGCCGTCGCCGCGATCATCAGGGACCAGGAAGGCCGCCCCTCGGGGCTGGGGCCCGCCCTGGAGATGCCTCGCGCCGGCGGCGGGGGAACGCGCGGGATCTCCTGGTGCGCCCCGAACGCCGTGTGCGTCCTGGCCGACGGCGGTAGTGAGGGGGGGGAGGAGTGCCCGAGGTGCGTCTCATTCAGGTCGGCGGCGCCGTCAACACGCTCGTGGGAGTGCGTGGGGCGCGCTCGGTCATCTCCGACCGCTCCGAGGAGTCCCTCATCATCATCGACGAGGCGGGGCAGACCTGGCAGCGCCGCGGGACGATGTGGCGGGTACTCACCTCGGAGGTCACCGACCCCTCCTTCCCCCTGCCCTGAAGCGGCGGCCCAGAAGCAGTCCGGGTGCCCCCGATCCGCTGGGACCGTGGAGCACCCGGAGTCAGGACGGGGTCTGAAGGGGGACTAGAGCACCTGGGCGTCCAGGCGGATGACGCCGTAGGTCCACCCGTGACGGTGGTAGACGGCGCAGGGCTGCTTGCTGGCCTTCTCAATGAACAGGTAGAAGGGGTGGCCCACGAGCTCCATCTGGTAGAGAGCCTCGTCAACGGTCATCGGCTTGGCCTCGTGCAGCTTCTGGCGCACGATCACCGGGGAGTCGCCGAGCTGGGCCTCGACCGCGACACCCGGCTCCGTGGGGGCGGAGGGGGAGTCCTCGATCGGCGCGTCATCGGTGTCGTGAACGGCGGGCTCGTCCAGGACGGGCGCGGCCTGGAGATCCTCGCTGGGGGCGGCCACGGTGTAACGACGGTGGTCCTTCTTACGGTCCCGAGCTCGGCGAAGGCGCTCGGTCAGCTTTCCCATGGCGATATCGAAGGCGGCGAAGCGGTCTGAGGAGGACGCCTCCGCCCGGATGACCGGACCCTTGGAGACAACGGTGATCTCAACTCTCTCGGCGGTGTCGGCCTGACGCGGGTTGCGCTCGTGGGTGACCTCCACCTCGACGCGCTGGACCCGAGGGTCGAACTGCTCAACCTTGACGGCCTTGTCCTCGACGTAGTCACGCAGGCGAGAGCTGATCTCGGCGTTGCGACCGACGACGGTGATATCCATGGTGGAACCTCTTTCTGGGCTCGTGGGCCGGCCCTGGTGGACCGTGTGCGACATACCCGCCACTTCTCACGGCGGGTTCGGGACTGGTGCCATCACCTCCTGTCACCTCGCGAGGGCCCTCTCGCACTGCGGCGAGGACTCGGTCGACTGTCCTTGTCGACGTCGGAAATCGCCTGTGCGTTATGCCACATAAGGTACACCATGCGGGGCTGTTCACGCCTCCCTTTCGCGTGTGCCGCGTCCCGAATGAGCCCCCTGATCGCCGCAGGCGGACAAGTCCGGCGGTTCCGGATCAATGGCTGCCACTGAGGCACCGGTGCTTCTTACCGTGGGCGTGGCAGTCACCGTCCTGACCGGGACCGTGACACGCGCGTGCGCTGGAGGCGGAGCGGCGCTCAGCGCCAGGGCGCCTTGAACCCGGCCGCCGGCCTCCTGCATCGCTCGGGCACAGGCCCCCAAGGTGGCTCCGGTGGTGACCACGTCGTCGACCAGCAGCACCGGCAGCCCGGACACGGGGGCCAGCAGGCGCGGAGCAGCGGCGCGGTTGCCTCGTCGCTGACGAGACGAGCGGCCCGCCTGATGCGCCCCTCCGCCCCGACGACGCAGCAGATCGGCGCTCAGCACGAGCGGCGCGGGCAAGGCTTCCCGGGGTGGCATCGATGCCGGTGCGTTGCCGGCGGGTGGCTCGTCCCAGAGGGTTGCTTGCTCCCGTTGAGCCCACTGCTCGGCGATCCCTGAGGCGACGGCGTCGGCCAGACGCGCGGCCACCAGGCGACCGCGCAGCCGGCGCGCGATCCCGGAGGGTGCCGGGACCACGAGCAGAGCCGGGGTGTGTGGGAGCGACTCGGTCCAGATCTCCTTCGCGGGGCGCCCCTGCGCCCACTGGCGTCCTAGATGCCGACCGGCATGCGCCATCACCTCGGCGAGGTCCTCCCGCGAGCCGTTCTTCCACCCCAGGACCATGGTGCGCACCGGGCCGGTGTAGGTCGTCAGGGCCAGGATGTCGAGGTCGCCCGCGGCGTCGGCGTGCTCGACGTTGAAGGGCTCGCCCTCGAGCAGCTCGCGGCACCTCGGGCACAGCGCCGTCTCCCAGCACCCGCAGCCCGCGCAGCTGACCGGCAGTCCCAGAGACAGTCCCGTGGAGAATCCGGCGGACAACCCGCGTATCAGGCGGTGGACGACGGAGGGCTGAGGGATGGTTGGGCGGTGCGTCATGCCCCTCACTGTGGGGCTCCCGCGGCTCGGTCGCTTTCGAGGGCGCTCGCGCTCCACAACGGGAGGGATCAAGCGGTCATCGCCACGGTCTGTGGCTCCGTGCCCGTCCCGTGTCCTCGGTGGGAAGAATCTCGATGGTGGAAGGGCCGCTGTCCACCGGGGTCCACTAGAGTACGGAGGCAGGTAACCGGTGAGACCTGTGCCGATACCGACCAATCCGGGCCAGTTCGGCCTCAGTCTCATCGCCGCTCTTCGCAACAGACGTCCCAAGGGAGAATGCAGCGTGTCGATCGTGGACCGGATCCTTCGCATTGGTGAGGGCCGTACCCTGAAGAAGCTTGATGCCATCGCCGACCAGGTCGAGTCTCTTGCCGAGGAGTTCAGTGAGTTCTCCGACGCCGAGCTGCGCGACATGACCGATGAGCTCAAGGAGCGCTACCAGGACGGAGAGACGCTCGACAGCCTGCTGCCCGAGGCCTTCGCCACGGTCGTGGAGGCCGCCGACCGAGTGCTGGGCATGCGTCCCTATCACGTCCAGATCATGGGCGGTGCCGCCCTCCACCGCGGCAACATCGCCGAGATGAAGACCGGTGAGGGCAAGACCCTCGTGGCCACGATGCCCTCCTACCTGCGGGCCCTGACCGGCAAGGGTCGTCCACGTCGTCACCGTCAACGACTACCTCGCCGAGTACCAGTCCGACCTCATGGGGCGCGTCCACCGTTTCCTGGGACTGACCACCGGCTGCATCCTCGTGGGCCAGACCCCCGCCGAGCGCCGCGAGCAGTACGCCTGCGACATCACCTACGGCACCAACAACGAGTTCGGCTTCGACTACCTGCGCGACAACATGGCCCAGCGCCCCGATGACCTGGTCCAGCGCGGGCACGCCTTCGTCATCGTCGACGAGGTCGACTCCATCCTCATCGACGAGGCCCGCACCCCGCTCATCATCTCCGGACCCGCCACCGGGGACGTCAACAAGTGGTACAAGGAGTTCGCCACGATCTCCGAGCGCCTGCGCGAGGGCAAGGACTACGAGGTCGACGAGAAGAAGCGCACCGTGGGCGTCCTGGCCTCCGGCATCGAGCGGGTCGAGGACTACCTCGGCGTCGACAACCTCTACGAGTCGGAGAACACCCCCCTGATCGGCTTCCTCAACAACGCCATCAAGGCCAAGGAGCTCTTCCATCGGGACAAGGACTACATCGTGCGCGACGGCGAGGTCCTCATCGTCGACGAGCACACCGGCCGCGTCCTGCCCGGCCGACGCTACAACGAGGGCATGCACCAGGCCATCGAGGCCAAGGAGCGCGTGGAGATCAAGGCCGAGAACCAGACCCTGGCCACCATCACCCTCCAGAACTACTTCCGTCTCTACCCCGAGGGTTCCCGCTCGGGCATGACCGGTACTGCCGAGACCGAGGCCGCCGAGTTCGCCGGCACCTACAAGATCGGCGTCGTCCCGATCCCCACCAACAAGCCCATGATCCGCGAGGACCAGTCAGACCTCGTCTACACCACCGTTGAGGCCAAGCTCGACGCCGTCGTCGACGACATCGCCGAGCGCCACGAGGTCGGCCAGCCGGTCCTGGTGGGGACGACCAGCGTGGAGAAGTCGGAGACCCTCTCTGAGCGGTTGCGTGAGCGGGGCATTCCCCACGAGGTCCTCAACGCCAAGCAGCACGCCCGGGAGGCCGCCGTCGTCGCCATGGCCGGACGCAAGGGCGCCGTCACCGTGGCCACCAACATGGCCGGGCGCGGAACCGACATCATGCTGGGCGGCAACGCCGAGCACATCGCGGTCTCCGCCCTCAAGGAGGCGGGCCTCGACCCCGAGGAGAACGCCGAGGAGTACGAGAAGGCCTGGCCCGAGGCCCTGTCCGCCGCCAAGGAGGCCTGCCGGGCCGAGCACGACGAGGTCGTCGAGCTCGGCGGTCTCTACGTGCTGGGCACCGAGCGCCACGAGTCGCGCCGCATCGACAACCAGCTGCGCGGACGTTCGGGCCGTCAGGGAGACCCGGGCGAGTCCCGCTTCTACCTGTCCATGGAGGACGACCTCATGCGCATGTTCGCCTCCGGGCTGGCCCAGCGCATCATGACCTCGGGCGCCTACCCCGACGACGTTCCGCTGGAGTCCAAGATGGTCACCCGCGGCATCGCCGGCGCCCAGCGCCAGGTGGAGTCTCGCAACTACGAGATCCGCAAGAACGTCCTCAAGTACGACGACGTCATGACCGAGCAGCGCGAGAAGGTCTACTCCGAGCGCCGTCGGGTCCTGGACGGGGAGGACCTCGAGCCGCAGATCGAGGCCTTCCGGGCCCAGGCCGTGAGCTCGATCGTCAACGCCGGGACGGCGGAGGGCCGCCCCGATGAGTGGGACCTCGACGCCCTGTGGGATGAGCTCGGTCGTCTCTACCCGGTGGGCCTCACCCAGGACGAGGTCGTTGAGGCTCTGGGCGGCAAGGACGCGCTCACCTCGGAGAGACTCATCGACGAGCTCAGTGAGGACGTCGCCGTGGCCTACGAGGACGCCGAGGCCCGTATCGAGGCCAACGCCCTGGCCCATGCCCAGCTCGGGGACGAGCCCATGCGTACGCTGGAGCGTCGCATCCTGCTCGCCGTGGTGGACAAGCGCTGGCGCGAGCACCTCTACGAGATGGACTACCTCAAGGAGGGCATCGGTCTGCGGGCCATGGCCCAGCGCGACCCCCTCGTGGAGTACGCCAACGAGGGTGCCCGCATGTTCCGGGCGATGATGGAGGGCATCCGCGAGGAGACCGTTGAGCAGATCTTCGCCAACGTCAACCGCTTCGACGCCGCTGCCCAGCGTGCCGCCGAGGACGGCACCGCTGAGGCCGCTCAGGCGGTGGCCAAGGCCAATGCCACCGCGGCAGCCGGCATCCGCGTGGGCGGTGCCGGCGGGGGCCGTGGCACGGTCCTGGGGGACACCGGGCAGGCCTCCATGGAGCAGCGGATCACCTATTCCGGTCCCAGCGAGTCCGGTGACGAGGAGGAGCGCTCCACCTCCTCATCGCGTAGGTCCTCGGGCTCGTCGACCTCGGGCGGCAACCGGGCCGAGCGCCGTCGCTCCAAGAAGAAGCGCCGTCACTGAGGCCCTGCGCGCCTCGGACTGATCGCCGTCGATCCCGTCGGGGCCTGGTACATCGCCAGGATCCGGCGGGATCACGCGATCTCCAGGCCGGTGAGGATCCAGCGCTCGCGCATCAGCTCCAGGCGCGCCGCGGCGGCCCGGACTCGGTTGCCCTCCTCCAGGAGGACGGTCGCCTCGCAGGCTCCCGACATCGTCAGCTCGGTGCGCACGCTGCGGATGCGCGGCCGCCGTGAGCTCGTCTGACGCCCCAGGATCCGGGAGGCCAGGCCGGCGCGGCGGGCGAGCGCCTCGAACAGGGGCGGACTGGTCCACCGGGCCAGGTGGTCCACGGGGCGCAGCCCGGCGAGGACCTCGCTGGCGGCCGCCACCACGATCGCGGCGGTGCGCGGGGCGTCGACGCCGGTCCGGGGCTGCTTCCTGAGGAAGCCGTCGGGACTGATCGGCTCCCGAGCCGTTGACGGGTTTGGAGGGCTTCAGCGGAACGGCTCGAGTCGGCGTCGGGTGGGTTGGTGTGGGGCGGGTGCGGTGCTGTGGGCCGGTCTCTCGGCGAGCGGCGCGAGTGGGCTGAAGGTCGTGAGTCGACGTGGCGGTGACAGTCATGGTGGGCTCCTGGGAGTTGCTTCGGTGCCGGTGCGGGCACAGAGCTGGGTGGGGATGGCCCAGTGGCGAGGGCCGTGAGGACGTGCAGTGCGGACTGTTGACGGGGACGCGGCTCCCGGTTCCGGGCAGCGGTGCTTCAGTGCGATGGGGGCTGGCCTCCCGTCGTCGGCGTCGTAGTCAGCGTGCTCGGGATGCTCAGTACTGCTCCGGGGCGGATCAAAGACGGGTTCGGGCCGATGGTCTCGACGTTGGCGCGATACAGAACGGGCCAGGTCTGTGCGATCTGTGCGGGGCCGGCGTCGGCGGGCAGGAGGCGGGCGGTGACCGACCACAGGCTCTCGCCTGGTTGCACGGTGTGAGTACGCTCCGACGTCGCCCCGGTGTCCGGGGCGGTCGAGGCTTGGTTCTCAGCCGACGTAGGTGGGGCTGATTCGGTCGGCTCGTCCGGCTCGGTTCTGGAGGTCGACGGTGACGGGGCGCTCCGCTCCGACGGCGTGGGCGACGGGGTCGGTGAGGCGGGTGCCGAGCTCGTGGGCCGCCATCCCAGATCATCCCCGTTCCCGGTATCCTCCGCCGCCAGGGCCGGCGCCGATGACAGGGAGACGACGAGGGCGGAGGCCGCGATACGGCGGACTGCGGGAGCTCCCCACCCGGCCAGAATCCTGGCCGCCGGCCCGGATGCATCGCCATTGCGGAGGGTGCCGTGAGCGCGGGAGCCGGGTAGCACAATGAGGGCGAGTACTGCGGAGGCGAGGTGCCACAGGGCGCCCAGTGCCCCGATCGTGCAGGTCCCGGCGACGACGGCGTCGGTCAGCTCGCTCATGCCCCACGATCGTGGGGGAACCTCCAGGAGACCTTCTGCGGCGTCCCGGGTCGCAAGTCCGAGAAGCAGGAGGAGAGCGCCGGAGAATCCTGCCACCAGCGTCAGTCGTAGACGTGCCCCCATGTCAACCTCCATCACCGTTGATCATCTTTGATGATGTTAGGTTTACGCTGGCGATGTTGTGTTGTCAAGACTTTGATACTGTTTTTCACATAGTGTCGTGTCGCTGATGAGGCCGCTACTTGCAGGTTCTCAGGGGCGAGGCGGAGACGGCGGGGGAGCAGTCCCTGCTCCATCTGCTGACGTGAACGAGGTGAGGACGTGGACTGGGACCGGATGCTCTCCGACCTGGAGAGCAGCTTCGACGCCGAACGCCGTGCAGATCTGGTGGCCCAGAGCGCCGAGCTCGCCGAGGCGGAGCACGCGTCCATTGAGGTGGTCGACCGTCTCAGGGGAACAGTGGGGCGTCCGATCCACTTGCGGACCCGCAGCGGCGCGCCCGTCGACGGTGTCCTGACTCGGGTTGAGCCCGCGTACGTCCTCGTTGACGAGGGGGAGGGGCTGCAGGCGATCGTCCCACTGGCCGCGGTGACAATGGTGGCGACGCTTGCAGGGCCGGCGCCCCGAGATGATCGACGGCATCCCACGCTGGGGGCGTTGCTGCGTGAGGTCGCTCGACGGGGAGTGCGGGTGCGCCTGATCGCGGGAGCCGGAGAGGTAGTGGGGAGGTTGATCCGGGTGGGAGCGGATCATGTCGATATCGCCCTCGACTCTGAGGGGAGGGGATGCGCTCGCCGGGCGACCGGTGCGGGGGCGGCGGGAGTCGTCAGCGTCATGACTGCGGCGATCGAGGTGCTGCGCAGCCGCTGACCTCTGTTGTGACGTGGAGGGTGTGCGCTCGAGGGACGTGTTGGGGTCTCGTGAGAAGAGAGGGGGTGGATGGTCGGGCGGCTCAGATCTCCTCGTCCTCGCCCCAGCCGGCGGCCACCATGGCCCGGGTCGAGGCGAGCTGGCGCTGAATGTAGTCCTCGAGGGCCTGGTCCTCGATGCGCCACAGCTTACGGGCGCCGACCTGGATGGCTGGAAGGTCGCCGGAGCGGATGAGGGCGCGCACTGCCTGGCTGGAGAGCTGGAGCTGCTCGGAGACGTCGGCGATGGTGAGGAATCGTGTACTCATAGAACGATGATCCCACTGCTTGTCCCTATCCACAATTCTCAAAGAACTCTGTGGATAACCTTGCGGCACTATCTCACCTCGACGATGATTACTGGTGATCAAGGAGGATTTCCGTGTCGTCATCTCGCAGTGCGCACTCCCGAGCAGTACCTGAACGCCGTCGTAGTGGTCGATGGCGCCGTCCAGCCTGGAGGGACCCGCGAATGGCCGGGGGAGTGGTCCTGGTCGCCTCTGCTGTGGCCCTGGGAGCCTGGGCCGTCGATGCTGCCGCAGACACCACCCGCGTCTACGTGCTCTCCCAGGACGTCGCCCCCGGAGCCGACCTGACCGCCGACGGTGTTCTCACAGTGGTCGAGGCCCATCCCGGTACTGACGCCTATGTTGAGGTCGGGCACCTGCCCGACGGCGCGGTGGCCACCCGCTCCATGAGCAAGGGAGAGCTGTTGGCGACCGCAGCCGTGGACAGCGGTCGGGAGCGGGCGCTGCGCCCGGTCGTCCTCAACGTCGCATCCAGCCTGCCGGCCTCGACGAAGGTCGGCGACTATGTCGATCTGTGGCTCGTGCCCAAGGACGGCGTCGCCGGCAGGTCCTCGGTTCAGGCGCCTGCGACTGCGGAGCCCGGGCAGAACGGCCGCAGCGGGCAGGCGTCGACCGAGGACGGCGGAGCCCGCCGCGTGGCCACGGGGCTGGTCATCGGCTCAGTCGGAGAGGCCAGCAAGGGACTGATCGCCGGGCCGAGCACGGGGGTGGAGGTGAAGGTTCCCGAGGAGTCCCTCGCCGCCGTCCTCAGCGCCGTCGGGCAGGAGGGGTCGCTGGTCCTGGTTCCCACCGGACAGGAGGCGCCTGCGGAGAAGTCGGAGAAGCCGTCGTGAGCGCCCCGGGCGCAGGCATCCTCCTGGCTCTCAGCGGTGACGACGCTGACATCCTGCGTGTGCTGAGCCAGGCGGGAAGCGGGCTGTGCATCGTTCGCAGATGCGCCGACCTGCCCGAGCTGCTCTCGGCGGGCATGGCCGGACTGGCGTCCTTCGCCCTGCTGGATACCGGCTTTGACGAGATCGACCGCACCGTCCTGGACCGGCTCACTCGTGCCGGCCTCAGTGGGCTGCTCCTGGTGGAGGCCCGTGAGGAGGAGCGCTGGCGCAGTGCGGGATGGCCGATTCTGAGACGCGACACCGCCCCCAGCCGCATCTGCTCCACGGTGCAGGACCTCGTGCGTCGCAGCCTGACCGATGTCGGTGCGTCCGGGCCCTCCACCGCGGGGCCTGCCCCCCGCCCCCGGCGCGCTCGGCGCCGTCGTGCCGGAGACGCCGGTCGGGCCGGCAGCGACGAGCGACGACTGGCTGAGTGCCGCGACACCTGCCTCGGCCGGCTCGGGCGGCGCCGCTCAGGAGACCGCCTGGCTTGAAGAGCTGTGGCGTCAGTCGACGGGTCCGGACGCTGACGGGAAGCCGCCGGTACCACTGCAGCCGGCACTGCCCGGCAACGATCCCCTCTGGGCTTGCGGACTGTGAGCAGCAGGAGAGCCGAGAACCGGCGACCGAGAGTGCGGCTGATGCCGCTGGTCAGGGACGGATCGTCCTGGTATGGGGACCTCACGGCGCCCCCGGACGCTCGACCGTGGCCGCATCCCTCGCCCACGGCCTGGCCGGATCCGGTGGGGCGATCCTCGTGGACGCCGACGTCGAGGCGCCCAGCCTGGTTCAGATCCTCGGCATGCCTGAGGACTCCTCGGCCCTGGCCGGGGCCGCTCGCCTGGCCACCCATGGCCGCCTCGACGCCGAGAGCTTTCAGCGGGTACTGGCTCCGGTGGAAGGCGGGCTGTCCCTCCTGGGAGGTCTGGGCCGGGCCGGTCGCTGGCGCGAGCTGCCGCCGGCCGCCATGACCGAGGTCTGGCTGCAGTGCCGTCGTGCCGCGGCCTGGACCGTCGTCGACGTCGCCGGCGGCGCCATTGACAACGACATCGACGACTTCACCCTTGAGCCCGGACGCGGGGCGGTGACTGCCGACCTGGTGTCCCATGCCGACGTCGTCCTGGTCGTGGGTGGGGCGGACCCGGTCGGGGTGCGCCGCCTGCTTCAGCTCCTGGATGAGGTGGGCTCCTCGGTGACGCCCGCCGGCCGGATCGAGGTCGTCGTCAACCGGGTGCGGGCCTCGGCTGCCGGCCCCTCTCCCCAGCAGGCACTGCGTGAGGCCCTGTCTCGCTTCGGCGGGCTGGAGGACATCGTGCTGCTGCCCGACGACCCGGCGACGGCCGATGCCTGCCTGCTTCAGGGGCGCAGCATCATGGAGGGGGCGCCCGCAAGCGCGCTGGGCAAGGCCATGAGCGCGCTGGTCGACCGGATCGACCCGCAGACCGCTGCGGTCCGCAAGGCCCGTTCCTCGAGTCGGCCGCTGCTACGGCGCCTTAAGCGCCTGAAGAGACGCGGCAGAGAGCAGCGCAGGACAACCGGCTCCGCTGGGCGGGCGACGGCCGCCGGCGGCAGGAGCCGCAGGGGCGTGCGCGCCCAGCGGGGGCGGCGTCGGAAAGGGGACAGGGCGGTGACCTCCGGGGCTGAGTCGAGGGCTCCAGAGAGGCCCGCGTATTCAACACGGCGGTCCCAGACGGCCGTGCCCCCATCGACTCCGCCCCCGGTTCAGCCGCCGAGCCCGCCGCAGGCGATGCGGGACGGACCGACTCCCTGGCCCGGAGCAGGGCCCGCGCCCTTTGGTGAGCGCGGCTGACGGCGTGGCCGCAGCTGCTCGGGGAGGTACATGAATCGTGCGGCCCTGGTCTGCCGGGCACGGTTGGTGAGGCAGACTGGGGCCATGCGCATCTACCTTCCCGCCACCGCTGCCCACCTGCGTGCGGCCGCCCTCAGCTCGTCCACGGGGTCGCTGCTGGCTCACGCCGCCACGCCGGCGCTCGCCCGCGCGCTGCCCGAGGAGGATGAGGAGGGGCTGGAGGTCTCCGCCTCGTTGTGCGCCGCCGACGCCTCCCTTGTGCTGCTGGCCGAGCCCGAGGCCGAGGGGCTGGCCGACCGCCGTGTCGTCATCGCCGCCGATGTCGACGGTGAGCACGTGCGCGAGCTCGCCGTCGAAGGAGATGTCCTGCCCGGAACGGTCGAGATCGCCGCAGATATCCCCTGGGACGACGTCGCTGCCCTGCTCGTGGACGAGGCGGAGGCGGAGGCCGACGTCCGCTCCGCCCGGCTCGGCGACGAGGACGCCTTCGAGCGTGCGGCTGAGGCCGACCTGCTCTGGTACGACGTCACGGAGCGAGACGCGCTGGCCGAGAGCCTCGGGGTCTGACCCGTCCGAGGCCGCCGATCGGGCACTGGTTACGGTGCCCCCGTGACCCGTCGTCGGACCTGTCGCCGCCGTCGCTTCAGCGACGGGAGAGCTTTCAGTGACCGGTTCCACGGTATCCTGCCTTGCGCAAGAGGGTCTGCCGCCGGGTATGGTGCTCTTTGCCAAAGACCGCAGGTCTCCCGCTTCGGCGGGACCAAGTCCACTGAAGGTGGAGCCGGCGCAGGTGAGAACGTGACCTCTTTCGGGCGTGCCCGAAAGCGAGCCCCGTGCCCACCGGCGCGGGGCTTTTCCAGTGGTGGGCCCTGCGGCATACCACGGAAGGAGGGCCCATGGCACGGCCTGACAAGGAAGCAGCCGTCGCTGCTCTGGCGGACAAGTTCCGCCAGGCTGACGCGGTCCTGCTGACTGAGTACCGGGGACTGAGTGTCGCCCAGCTCAAGGAGCTGCGTCGTTCCCTCGCCGGTAACGCCGAGTACACCGTGGTGAAGAACACGCTTGCTGCGATCGCTGCCCGCCAGGTCGGGCTCGAGGGCTTCGCCGACGACCTCACGGGCCCCTCCGCCCTGACGTTCGTCTCCGGTGAGCCGGTCGAGGCTGCCAAGGCTCTGCGTGACTTCGCCAAGGACAACCAGCAGCTCGTCATCAAGGGCGGTGTCATGGACGGCGCCGTGCTGTCCGCCGACGGCGTTGACAAGCTTGCCTCTCTCGAGTCCCGCGAGGTGCTGCTCGCCAAGACCGCGGGCGCCGTCAAGGCGTCCCTGTCCAAGGCTGCGTACCTCTTCGCCGCACCGGCCTCCCAGGCCGTGCGCACCGTCGACGCCCTGCGCGAGAAGCAGGAGACCGCGGCCTGAGGCCGCACGCGTCATCCACCAACCCTGCGCGCGCAGGAACCTGATAAGGAAGGAACGCCCATCATGGCGAAGCTGACCACCGAAGAGCTCATCGAGCAGTTCAAGGAGCTCACCCTCATCGAGCTGTCCGAGTTCGTCAAGGCCTTCGAGGAGACCTTCGACGTTACCGCCGCCGCCCCGGCCGCCGTGGCCGTTGCCGCTGCCCCCGGCGCTGCCGGTGGCGAGGCCGCCGCCGAGGAGAAGGACGAGTTCGACGTCATTCTCGAGGCCGCCGGCGACAAGAAGATCCAGGTCATCAAGGAGGTGCGCGCCCTGACCTCCCTCGGTCTGAAGGAGGCCAAGGAGCTCGTCGACGGCGCTCCCAAGCCCGTCCTCGAGGGCGCCAACAAGGAGGCCGCCGAGAAGGCCAAGGAGCAGCTCGAGGGCGCCGGCGCCACCGTCACCCTCAAGTGAGCTTCTCCCCGCTGCCTGAAGCGGCCTGAGGGTCGCCGAAGGCTGGGGAGGTCCAGCGTCACCGGGTCCCGTCCACCACCAGGTGGGCGGGACCCGGTCGTGTGTGCCGGGGTGATTGCGGCGTCGGCCTGCGTCGATGTCGTCGGGTTCAGGCTGGCGGAGCGCCGTCGGGTCGGAGACCGGTTGGTGCCTATGTCAGCGGACCCGACGGGGGATCGGGAACGTACTTCTCTGCGAGAACTGCGATGTCCTGCAGATGACTGATGTCCGCCCCCAGTGGTCTGCGGGAGAACGCAGTCGCCGAACGGAAAGTACGTTCTCGACGCCGGCGCGTGTGGTCGACGAACTGTGAAGGATGCTTTGAGAACCGCGACCTCATGGGACGAGTACTCCTGGCGGCCGCTCGCCCCATAACCCGTTGCCCTGAAGCTCAGCCGCCGGCGAGAGACGGGAGACCACCTCCAGCGGGAATTTCGAGAGCAGCCGGTCGGCCTGGGCGCGCATATCCCCGAGCGACGACCACGTCGCCCGGAAGAACCTCCACCCCAGCGCCTCGAGCTCGTCCTGACGGAGTTTCTCGAGGAAGACGTCCTCCTCGGTGCGGTACTTGGTCTGGCCGTCGAACTCTGCGACGACATGGTGCTCGGGCCAGCCCAGGTCCAGGAACCGGTCCTTCGACAACCCCGGCACCGGGTACTGGGCAATGGCGTTGGGCAATCCCACCACGAGTGTCATCCACCGCAGCACGCTCTCTCCAGGCGAGACCGCCCATGGGCTCGCAGCGGCTAGTACCGCACGTGCCTGCGCTATTCCTCGCCTCCCCCGATGGCGTGCGATGAGCGTGTCCCAGCAGGCGTGAGCCGAGCACAGCCGTGTGGCGCAGGCGTCGCGGTGCCATGGATCAGGTCGGCAGTGTCGGTTCAAGGCCGCGTCGGCGATGGAGAGCGCGTTATGTGGGGGCTCGTCGCAGGCGCAGTCGAAGGCGGTGCGCAGTACCGACGTGACGGGAACGCCCCCGACCACCTCGATCTCCTCGTCCCGCAGCTGAAGCTGACGACGGTGCAGACGGATCGGGTTGGTCTCCGAGGGTGCCGACTCGGTGGGAACGGGCACTCCCGAAGCCGGGTATCGGAACGCGGGCAGTGTTGTCGTGGTGAGACGGGGGTGACCGGAGACGGCGAGGTAGACGTCCGGCTCTCGCGTCCACATAGCCAGCCCCTGAACCAGAGCGGCCGACGTGTGAGACAGGCAGGTAGCGGACGGTAGGAGTTGTTGTGCAGCGATCGCTCGCGCCAGGGAGACCATGAACCGCTGCTCCCAGCGTTGTCGGCCTGGGGCGGGGCATAGGTAGGCGCCTGACATGAGTCGCAGCAGACCGGGATTGCGCGACGCAGTGAAGCGCTTGCGGCGGCCCGAGTAGATGATGGTTGGTCGAAGGTGTGCAGGGACCGGGCAGACGGAAACGGGGCGACTGGCGGAGGCTGCGATGGGGCTCATGCGCTGAGTCTCCTCAGGGGGCACAGTTGTGACGAGCGCAGGCCCCTGAGGTTGTGGATCCGGCGGCGTCTCGCCGGAGAAAGACCCTGCTGTGGATCCCGGAGCTGTGGGAGGCTGCGGATTCCTGGTGGAGGGGTAGTGGGAGCGAAGCCCTCGTTGGCGCTTCATCGTGCCCCTGTGGTCGGCTTCGCTACGGCCCGACGACGTCGAGATGGATTCTGCTCGCTGTCCGCTTCGGCGGGGATCGAGGAGATCGGGAACGTACTTGTGCCGCGAGGACTGCGATGTCCTGCAGACGACTGAGGTCCGTCCCCAGTGGTCTGCGGGAGAACGCAGTCGCCGAACGGAAAGTACGTTCTCGGCGGCGTTAGCGGCGTCGGCTGTGGGGACGGGGGCGGCCGGGAGGTGCGGAGGGGCTGCAGCGGCCTGGCGCGAACCGGTCCAGCTGCTCCGAGAACCGATCGTGCTGAGGGATTCAGGTCACGCGGAGGGCGCCGGGCGGGGCAGTATGCGCGACTGTGGTGGGAATCGCAAGGACGAGGTGGGAATCGGCGTGGAGTCCTTGACGTCGGCCGTGTACGCTAGCGCTTTGCGTGCATTGTGTGTATTGGCGCGAGGAGTATCTGCCCTCCGCGCGGGCCTCGGCCCGACCGGAACCCTGGCGGGCGCGAGCCCGACACCGCAGATTCTACTCAACCCTTTGCTCGCGGTGCGCGTTGTGTGATCCCCGATCTGAGGGAAGGATCCCCCCTTTGGCTGCCTCGCGCACCTCTGCACCCACTGCTGCTGACATCGCCGCTCGTACCGCGTCGCGTCGTATCAACTTTGCCAAGATCGCTGAGCCCATGCAGGCTCCGAATCTGCTCGCCCTCCAGACCGAGAGCTTCGACTGGCTCGTCGGTAACGAGAGATGGCGTGAGCGGATGATCGCCGCCAACAAGGCGCACCCGGGTTCCCTGCCCGAGACCTCCGGTCTGGAGGAGATCTTCGATGAGATCTCCCCGATCGAGGACTTCGGGGAGACCATGGCCCTGTCCTTCCACGACCACCGCTTCGAGGAGCCGAAGTACACGGCTGAGGAGTGCCAGGAGAAGGACCTCACCTACTCCGCCCCTCTTTACGTGGTGGCGGACTTCGAGAACTTCTCCACCGGTGAGATCAAGTCCCAGACGGTCTTTATGGGCGACTTCCCGCTCATGACGGACAAGGGCACCTTCATCGTCAACGGCTCCGAGCGCGTCGTCGTCTCCCAGCTCGTGCGCTCACCTGGCGTGTACTTCGAGCGCACCACCGAGAAGGCCACGGACAAGTACGTCTACAACGTCAAGTTCATCCCCTCGCGCGGCGCCTGGCTCGAGTTCGAGATCGACAAGTCGGACCGTGTCGCGGTGCGCATCGACCGCAAGCGCAAGCAGGACATCACCGTCTTCCTGCTGGCCCTGGGCATGGACGAGTCGGAGATCCGCAAGGAGTTCGCCGACTTCCCGGCCCTGACCTCCGCCCTGGACGAGGACCGCAAGATCACCACCCAGGACGAGGCGCTCCTGGACATCTACAAGAAGATCCGCCCCGGCGAGCCGCCCAGCGTCGAGGCCGGCCGCACCCTGCTGGAGAACTTCTACTTCAACCCCAAGCGCTACGACCTGGCCAAGGTCGGTCGCTACAAGATCAACAAGAAGCTGGGCCTGGCCTCGGACCTGACCGAGTCCACCCTGCGGATCGAGGACATCGTCGCGGCCCTGCGCTACCTGCTGGCCCTGCACGCCGGCGCCGAGACCGTCGAGGGCGTGCGCGACGGCGAGATCACCGAGATCGCCGTCGAGTACGACGACATCGACCACCTGGGCAATCGTCGTATCCGCGCCGTCGGCGAGCTCATCCAGGCGCAGGTGCGCACTGGTATGAGCCGCATGGAGCGTCAGGTGCGCGAGCGCATGACCACCCAGGACGTCGAGGCCATCACGCCGAACACGCTCATCAACATCCGGCCCGTGACGGCCGCGATCAAGAGTTCTTCGGCACCTCCCAGCTGAGCCAGTTCATGGATCAGAACAACCCGCTGGCGGGCCTGACCCACAAGCGCCGTCTGAGCGCCCTGGGCCCCGGCGGTCTGTCCCGTGAGCGCGCCTCCATGGAGGTCCGCGACGTCCACACCTCGCACTACGGGCGCATGTGCCCCATCGAGTCCCCCGAGGGTCCCAACATCGGCCTCATCGGCTCGCTGGCCACCTTCGGGCGCATCAACCCCTTCGGCTTCGTCGAGACCCCCTACCGCGTCGTCGTCGACGGCCAGGTCACCGACGAGACCCACTACCTGACGGCCGACGACGAGGACCGCCACGTCATCGCCCAGGCCAACGTCACCCTCACCGAGGACGGCCACTTCGCCGAGGACCACGTCCTGTGCCGCGTCACCGGCGGCGAGCCGGCCCTCGTGCCCTCCTCGCAGGTGGACCTCATGGACGTCTCCCCGCGCCAGATGGTGTCGGTGGGTACCTCCCTCATCCCCTTCCTCGAGCACGACGACGCCAACCGCGCCCTCATGGGCGCCAACATGCAGCGCCAGGCCGTGCCGCTCATCCGTCCCGACGCCCCGCTGGTGGGCACGGGCATGGAGCGGCGCACCGCCGTCGACGCCGGCGACGTCCTCGTGGCCGACAAGGCCGGAGTCGTTACCGAGGTCTGCGCTGACTTCGTGCGCGTGGCGAACGACGACGGCACCGAGAAGGTCTACAAGGTCGCCAAGTTCCGCCGCTCCAACCAGGGCAACTGCTACAACCAGCGGGTCGTGGCCACCGAGGGCGAGCGCGTCGAGGTCGGTTCGGTCCTGGCCGACGGCCCCGCCACCAACGAGGGCGACCTGGCCCTGGGCCAGAACCTCCTGGTCGCCTTCATGACCTGGGAGGGCCTCAACTACGAGGACGCCATCATCGTCTCCCAGCGCGTGGTCGCCGAGGACATGCTCACCTCGATCCACATCGAGGAGCACGAGGTCGACGCCCGCGACACCAAGCTGGGTGCCGAGGAGATCACCCGGGACATCCCCAACGTCAGCGAGGAGACCCTGGCCAACCTCGACGAGCGCGGCATCATCCGCATCGGTGCCGAGGTCCGCAGCGGTGACATCCTCGTGGGCAAGGTGACCCCCAAGGGCGAGACCGAGCTGACCAGCGAGGAGCGCCTCCTGCGCGCCATCTTCGGTGAGAAGGCCCGCGAGGTCCGCGACACCTCCCTGCGCGTGCCCCACGGTGAGTACGGCATCGTCACCGGCGTGCGCGAGATCGACGCCGCCTCCGACGACGCCGAGCTGCCCGCGGGCGTCAACCGCATGGTGCGCGTCTACATCGCCCAGCGACGCAAGATCACCGTGGGTGACAAGCTCTCCGGCCGCCACGGCAACAAGGGCGTCATCTCCAAGATCCTGCCCGTGGAGGACATGCCCTTCCTGGCCGACGGCACCCCGGTCGACGTCATCCTCAACCCGCTGGGCGTGCCCAGCCGTATGAACGTCGGCCAGGTCCTCGAGCTGCACCTGGGGTGGGTCGCCTCCCGCGGCTGGGACGCCACCGCCGCCCGTGAGGCCGGCGAGGCCTGGACCGCCAACCTGCCCGAGAACGGCATCAAGGCCGAGCCCCGCACTCCCGTGGCCACACCCGTCTTCGACGGCGTGCGCGACAACGAGCTCATGGGGCTGCTGAACTCGACGCTGCCGACCTCCGACGGCCTGCAGCTGGTGGAGCCCAACGGCAAGGCGCGCCTGTTCGACGGCCGCTCCGGCGAGCCCTTCCCGTACCCCATCTCGGTGGGCTACATGTACATCCTCAAGCTCCACCACCTCGTGGACGACAAGATCCACGCCCGCTCCACGGGCCCGTACTCCATGATCACCCAGCAGCCGCTGGGTGGTAAGGCCCAGTTCGGTGGTCAGCGCTTCGGTGAGATGGAGGTGTGGGCCATGGAGGCGTACGGCGCCGCCCACGCCCTCCAGGAGCTCCTCACCGTCAAGTCCGATGACGTCAACGGTCGCGTCAAGGTCTACGAGGCCATCGTCAAGGGCGAGGACATCCCCGAGCCCGGCATCCCCGAGTCCTTCAAGGTGCTCATGAAGGAGATGCAGTCGCTGTGCCTGAACGTCGAGGCCCTGGACGCCGAGGGCAGCGCCATCGCCCTGGACGACACCGACGACGACGGCTCACGCGCCGCCGAGGAGCTCGGCTTCGACCTGGGCCGGCGTCCGGGTGGAGCCACCGCCTCCACGGTCGACGAGATCTGAGTGGCCACTGCGGTGACGACTTCGTGACAACTTCATCGAGCCCCGGTTGAGGGCGGGCGGCAGGTCCGCCGCCCGCCCTCCCACCAGGCTCGCAGGCGCCGTCGGAGTCATGGAACAACGACGACGGAACGCCCCCAGACCACCACCTGATGAGATTCACCATCGGAAGTAGGAACTGTGCTCGACGCCAACGTGTTCGACAGGATCCAGCTCGGCCTCGCCACTGCGGAGGACATTCGCTCGTGGTCCCACGGCGAGGTCAAGAAGCCCGAGACCATCAACTACCGCACCCTCAAGCCCGAGAAGGACGGCCTCTTCTGCGAGAAGATCTTCGGCCCCACCCGGGACTGGGAGTGCGCCTGCGGTAAGTACAAGCGCGTGCGCTACAAGGGCATCGTCTGCGAGCGCTGCGGGGTCGAGGTCACTCGCTCCAAGGTGCGTCGCGAGCGCATGGCCCACATCAAGCTCGCCGCTCCGGTCACCCACATCTGGTACTTCAAGGGTGTTCCCTCGCGCCTGGGCTACCTGCTCAACCTTGCGCCCAAGGACCTGGAGAAGGTCATCTACTTCGCGGCCTACATGGTCACCGAGGTCGACGAGGAGGGCCGTCACGACGACCTGCCCTCGCTGCGCAACGAGCTCGAGGTCAAGAAGAAGCACCTCGAGGAGTCCGGCCAGGCCGAGGTCGAGGCCCGCCAGCAGCGCCTTGAGGAGGACCTCGCCCAGCTCGAGGCCGAGGGCGCCGAGGCCTCCCAGCGCGACAAGCTCCGCAAGACCGCCGAGCGCGAGATCACGGCCATGCGCCGTCGCAACCAGCGAGCCCTGGAGCACATGGACAAGGTGTGGGACCGCTTCGTGAGCCTCAAGGTCGGTGACCTGGAGGGTGACGAGGTCCTCTACCGCGACATGGTCGCCGACTACGGCATCTACTTCAAGGGCTCCATGGGCGCCGAGGCCATCCAGGCCCGCCTGCGCAGCTTCGACCTGGAGGGCGAGGCCTCCTCCCTGGCCGAGATCGTCGAGAACGGCACCGGTCAGCGCAAGACCCGCGCCATCAAGCGTCTCAAGGTCGTCAACGCCTTCCGCATGACCGGCACCGCCCCGGAGTCGATGGTCCTGGACAACATCCCGGTCATCCCGCCGGACCTGCGCCCCATGGTCCAGCTCGACGGTGGCCGCTTCGCCACCAGCGACCTCAACGACCTCTACCGCCGCGTCATCAACCGCAACAACCGCCTCAAGCGGCTCATGGACCTGGGCGCCCCGACGATCATCGTCAACAACGAGAAGCGCATGCTTCAGGACGCCGTCGACGCCCTGTTCGACAACGGCCGTCGCGGCCGCCCGGTCACCGGCGTGGGCAACCGCCCGCTGAAGTCCCTGTCCGACATGCTCAAGGGCAAGCAGGGCCGCTTCCGTCAGAACCTCCTGGGCAAGCGCGTGGACTACTCCGGCCGTAGCGTCATCGTCGTCGGCCCCCAGCTCAAGCTGCACCAGTGCGGTCTGCCCAGCCAGATGGCCCTGGAGCTGTTCAAGCCCTTCGTCATGAAGCGGCTCGTCGAGCTCAAGGAGGCCCAGAACGTCAAGGCCGCCAAGCGCATGGTCGAGCGCGCCAACCCCAAGGTCTGGGACGTCCTGGCCGAGGTCATCCGCGAGCACCCCGTGCTGCTCAACCGCGCCCCCACCCTGCACCGCCTGGGTATTCAGGCATTCGAGCCCCAGCTCATCGAGGGCAAGGCCATCCAGCTGCACCCGCTCGTGTGCGGCGCCTTCAACGCCGACTTCGACGGCGACCAGATGGCCGTCCACCTGCCGCTGGGTGCCGAGGCGCAGGCCGAGGCCCGCATCCTCATGCTGTCCTCGAACAACATCCTCAAGCCCTCTGACGGGCGCCCTGTGACCATGCCCAGCCAGGACATGATCATCGGTACCTACTACCTCACCTCCGACCCCGACCCGGCGGTCGAGGTCGAGCGCGACGCCGAGGGCAACGAGATCGTCCCGGCCTTCTCCTCCTTCGCGGAGGCGGTCATGGCCTACGACTTCGGCAAGCTCCACGTCAACGCCGCCTGCGACATCCGCTTCGAGGAGGGCATCGCCGCGCCCGAGGGCTGGCAGCCGCCCGAGGGGTGGAGCGAGGGCGACCCGATCACCCTGCGCACCTCGCTGGGCCGGGCCCTGTTCAACACCTCGCTGCCCGAGACCTTCCCCTACGTCAACTACGTCGTGGACAAGAAGCAGCTGGGCAACATCGTCAACGCCCTGGCGGAGAACTACTCCCGCGTGGAGGTGGCCGCCTCCCTGGACGCCCTCAAGGCCAACGGCTTCTACTGGTCCACCTGGTCCGGTATCACCGTCGCCTTCGCCGACGTCGTCTCCCCGGAGGCCAAGCAGGAGATCCTCGTTCGCTACGAGAACGAGGCCGCCGAGATCGAGGAGCAGTTCGAGCTCGGTGCCCTCACCGAGGACGACCGCTACGCCTCGCTCATCGACATCTGGACCAAGGCCACCGCCGAGGTCGCCGAGGCGATGCGCGAGAACTTCCCGCAGCGCAACACCGTCTACCAGATGGTGGTCTCCGGGGCCCGAGGCAACTGGGACCAGATCCGCCAGCTCGCCGGTATGCGCGGTCTGGTGGCCGACCCCAAGCAGCGCCTCATCGAGCGTCCCATCAAGTCGAACTACCGCGAGGGCCTGAGCGTCCTGGAGTACTTCATCGCCACCCACGGCGCCCGTAAGGGCCTGGCGGACACGGCGCTGCGTACCGCCGACTCCGGCTACCTCACGCGTCGTCTGGTCGACGTCTCCCAGGACGTCATCGTCCGCGAGGAGGACTGCGGCACCCGCAAGGGCCTGACCAAGCGGATCTTCTCCTGGATCGAGGCCGGCGACGAGCTCATCAAGGAGCCCTCGGAGATCCTGGGCACCACCGTGTTCGGCACCACCCTGGCGCGCGACGCCATCGACGCCGAGGGCAACCTCATCATCGAGGCCGGCGCCGACCTCGGCGACGCCGAGATCCAGGCCGCCATCGACGCGGGCATCGAGGAGATCACGGTCCGCTCCGTGCTCACCTGCGACTCCAACGTCGGTACCTGCGCCGCCTGCTACGGCCGCTCGCTGGCCACCGGTAAGCGCGTGGACATCGGTGAGGCCGTCGGCATCATCGCCGCCCAGTCCATCGGTGAGCCCGGAACGCAGCTGACCATGCGTACCTTCCACACCGGTGGCGCGGCCGGCGCCGCCGACATCACCCAGGGTCTGCCCCGTGTGCAGGAGCTCTTCGAGGCCCGCACCCCCAAGGGCGAGGCCGCCGTGGCCGAGGCCGCCGGCACCCTCAAGATCGAGGACGACGCCGACGGCAAGCGCCTGGTCATCACCCGTGACGACGGCGAGGAGGACGTCATCGTCCCGGTCTCGCGTCGTCAGCGCCTGCTGGTGGCCGACGGCGACCACGTGGAGCCCGGCCAGGCCCTCACCGAGGGGCCGGTCGACCCTAAGAAGGTCCTGCGCCTGCGTTCGGTGGCCGCCACTCAGCGCCACCTGGTGGAGGAGGTCCAGGAGGTCTACCGCTCCCAGGGCGTGGACATCCACTCCAAGCACATCGAGGTCATCGTGCGCCAGATGCTGCGCCGCGTGACCGTGCTGGACTCCGGGGACACCCACCTCCTCCAGGGTGACCTGGTCGATGTCATGCATTACCGCGCCGAGAACCGTCGGGTCATGGCCGAGGGCGGTAAGACCGCCACCGGCCGTACCGAGCTCATGGGAATCACCAAGGCCTCGCTGGCCACGGACTCCTGGCTGAGCGCCGCCTCCTTCCAGGAGACCACGCGCGTGCTCACCGAGGCCGCCATGAACGGCAAGTCCGACCCGCTGCTCGGGCTCAAAGGAGAACGTCATCCTCGGTAAGCTCATCCCCGCCGGTACCGGACTGGCCCGGTACTCGGACATCGAGGTCGAGCCCACCGAGGAGGTCAAGGCCGAGGTCTTCTCCCGCGTGGACCTGGGGGACAACGTCTTCGGCGAGTCCGTCGCCCTGGACGACTTCCACTTCGGCGGCGACCTGCGTGCGGACTTCTCCGACGACTTCCGCACCGGCTTCTCCAGCAGCGAGGACGTCGAGTTCTGATCGAGCCCTCACTGGGCCCGCACGGCCTGAGGATCGCATAGCGTTCGGCCCGCTCCCCGGTAGGGGATCGGGCCGAACGTCGTGTGAGGGCGGGCAGAGGTACGAGGGCGACTCAGGCGCTGAGCATGGCCTCGCGGACACGGCCGACCCAGGTGAGCTTCTCCTCCAGGGAGGCACTGGCCGGGGTATTGATCTTGAGGCCCTCATAGGTCTGGGCGAAGGCGGCCGCACGCATGGTGGCGGCCACCCGCTCGGGCGTGAGCCAGCTGGTCGGCTCGTGCTCGGCCAGCGGCAGGTGCGCGTCGGCCCACGCCCAGGCCCACTGGGTCTCCTCGGGACCGGCGCCCGAGATCATGACTCCGCCCAGGCGGCCGGCCTCCACCAGCTCGCGCACGTGGCTCTCCGGGGTGGTCGGGTCATGGGTCTCGATGACCGAGCGGCCCCAGTTGACGGTGATGAGCGCCGGGGTGTCCCGGCAGGCGGCGATCTCCTGGGACAGCGACAGGAAGGCCTTCTCCGAGGGACCCACACCGCCCTCGGCGTCGCAGTGCTCCACGATCATGCCCAGGTTCCGGGAGGCGAAGTCCTCGGCCAGCTCGCTCAAGGAGGCGTGGAAGGCCTCGGCGCCGGCCTGATGGTGGGGCGCCGAGTGCAGCTCCACCCGGGTGACGAGCTGCTGGCCCGCAGCCTCGTGGAGGCGGTCGACCGCCTCGAGCAGCGAGCGGGTGTAGGCCAGGGCCTGGCCGCGCCCATCGTCGTCGGGGGAGGCCAGGCCGAAGGCGGGATCGGCCCCGGCACGTCCCATGGTTCCCGGAATCGCCGTGACGACGCACTGGGTGAAGCGCCCCGCCAGCTGCTCGGCCAGCCATGGCGTGGGCGCGTCGAGCGCCTCCCGGAAGGGCAGCTCAATGCCGTCGACCCAACCGAGGTCGGCCAGGTCGGCGTAGAGGGCAGCAGCCCCGCGGCGGTCCTCGTCATTCGGGGGAAGCATGGGGTAGGCGCCGACGACGAACGGTACGGCGCGGTGCTCAGCGGGTTTCTCAGCCTGGTGCTCAGTCTGGTTCTCAGTCCGATTCTCTGAGGCGGACATAGGGTCTCCTTGAGGTTCTGGAATCGTGCTACAGTGCGCGATACGTCAGACATCATATGACTGAATGGCGTTGTGGCGCACCGTCGCGCACAGGCTTCGCTTCACCGCATCAATCCGCCAGAAAGTCGATACTCTCCTGAAAGACCCGGCTCATGCTCCTCGAACTCATCCCATCCGATGCCTCCTCCCCGCTGAGTGTCAGCGAGCGCGACCTCGCCGCTCTGGCCGTCTGCGAGCGCGGCACGATCCTCCTTGATGTCTCCGCCAGGGCCGACGCCACCCTCATGACGCTCACCGGCACCAACGGGCGGATCGCGCTGGAGCTGCGCGGAGGCCGCCTCTACGGCGAGCAGGTGCTCGGAGCCGACGGTTCGCCGGCGGCGGGCGACGGCGTCGAGCGGCGCATCCTCGACGCCGAGGACGCCCTGGGCCTGGACGACGGCCGCCCCCACACGATCGCCCTGAGCGTCAACGAGACCGGTACCCACCTCTACGCCGATGGCTACGAGTGCTTCTCCACGACCCTGGCCGCATTCCTCGCCCAGATCGGCCTGACCGGCGTGAGCATCGACCCCGACGGGATCGCGGAGGTGACCCGCCTGGCCGTCTGGGCCGAGCCCCTCAGCGACCGCGCCGTCATGGCCCAGTCCCTGGCCGCCACCCCGATGGTCCAGTTCGCGGCCAGTGAGCTCTCCGCCCGCGACGCCCGCCGCACCGGGGCCCTGACCACCGGCGCCATCCGCGCTCTGTTCCGCACCCGAGGCCGTGGACAGGCCGGCACCGTCATCGCCGCGTGCGGAAAGGACGGCACCCTGCACCTCGAGATCGACGCCGGGGGTCTGTCCTACCGGATCCTGCCCGGAGCGGACTCGTCCGAGACGGAGCCCCTCATCGAGGTGCGAGCCCCGGGCCACTGGGACGACGGCGCCTGGCACGACGTCGTCGTGACCTCGGCCCGCGGCGCGACGGAGATCCACGTCGACGGCTACCAGGTCGCCCACGCCCCCGGCAGCGCCTTCCTGGCCGACATCGCACCGGTCGCCCGCGTGGTGGTGGGCGCCGACCTGGACGGCAAGCGCCTCTTCGGTGAGGCCCAGACCGCCATGATCTACGACGCCGCCCTCACCGACGCCCAGATCAAGCGCCTGGCAGGGGCCTCCCCGCTGCCCACTCGCGCCCTGTTCGACACCGGCTACCACGGCGCCGAGTCCTACCGGATCCCCTCCCTGCTCACCCTGGACAGCGGCGTCGTCCTGGCCGGCGCCGACCAGCGCGTCTCCATCCCCAACGACGCTCCCAACGACATCAACCTCGTCATGCGCCGCAGCCTCGACGGCGGGCAGACCTGGGAGGAGATGCGCACCCTCCTCTCGTTGCCGGGAACCGGGGCGCTGGGGGCCTCCCTCATCGACTCCGTCCTGGTGCAGGACCGCTCCACCGGCCGCGTCATCTGCCTGGTCGACCAGTTCCCCGGCGGCGTCGGCCAGCCCAACGCCGTCGTCGGCACCGGCTTCGACGCCCAGGGGCGCCGCATGCTGCACAACCGCGTCGGAGAGCTCTTCGCCGTCGAGCCCGACGGCACCGTGGTGACTGCCTCGGGCGAGCCCACCGACTACCGCGTCGTCCTGGGCGCTGACGCCACGACGTGTGCCCGTGCCGGTGACGTCCTCCTGGACGGCGAGGCCGCCGGCAGCATCTACCTCGCCTACGAGCAGGCCCCCGAGGACTGCCTCTTCCAGCACCGCAGCTCCCACCTGCTCATGATCACCTCCGACGACGAGGGCGCCACCTGGTCCGAGCCGATCGACATCACCGCCCAGGTCAAGGCCGACTGGATGTGCTTCCTGGGCACCGGCCCCGGCAACGCCATCCAGCTGACCGGTGCGGAGCACGCCGGACGCATCCTCGTCCCCGTCTACTACAGCCACGAGGCCGGCGGCACCGGCTACCTGTCCTGCGCCGCCATCTACTCCGACGACGGCGGGGTCAGCTGGACCCTGGGCGCCTCACCCAACGACGGGCGCGAGGTCCTGGGTGCGGTCGTCTCCTCGCGCGACCTGGCCGACGAGCGGGCCAGCCTGTACGAGTCCGTCCTGGTCGAGGGCGCCGACGGCGCCGTGCACGTCTGGGCCCGCAACCAGCACCCCGCGGGGCGGGTCGCCCACGCCGTCTCCCGGGATGGCGGTGCCACCTGGGGCGAGGTTGACTACCACGACCAGCTCACCGAGATCTTCTCCCAGCCCAACGCCATCGCCGTCACCGGCGCTCATGACGCCGCCGGAGTCGCCGACCCCGGCAGCAGGAGCATCGTCTTCGCCAACGCCTCCCAGATGCTGCCCTTCCGCGGCTGCGGCGTCATGCGCCTGAGCCACGACGACGGCGCCACCTGGCCCCACAACCGGGTCATCAACCCGCGCCACTACGTCTACCAGTGCATGGCCCAGCTTCCCAACGGCGATATCGCCCTGCTGTGGGAGCGCGAGTGGCAGGGACTGTTCCTCACCACGGTGCCGCTGGCCTGGCTGACGGGCTCGCGCTCAACGATCAGCTGAATTCTGCGTGCGGCTTCCCGATCCGGGCGCCGGGGTGTGGGCAGTGGGGGAGAATCAGCCCATGACCAGCCCCGTGCCCTCTGCCGCAGCCTCCACGCCCCAGCCCGAGCGGACGCCCGGCCCCGCCGCCGCGCGTCGCCCAGCGCCCCACGAGCTGCTGGGGCTGACCAGCCCCGCCTACGGCGGCGACTACAACCCCGAGCAGTGGGACGAGGCCACCTTCGCCGAGGACCTCGAGCTCATGGCCGAGGCCGGCGTCAACCTGGTCTCCCTAGGCATCTTCTCCTGGGCGCGACTCGAGCCGCGCGAGGGAAGCTACGAGCTCGACTGGCTCGTGGAGATCGTGGACCGTCTCCACGACGCCGGGATCGCCGTCGACCTGGCCACCGCCACCGCCTCGCCGCCCGCCTGGATGGCCGCCGACCACCCCGAGTCCCTGCCGGTGAACGCCGACGGCGTGCGCCTGGGCTTCGGCTCGCGCCAGCAGTACTGCCCCAGCTCGACCGTCTACCGGGAGCGCTCCGCCGCCCTGGCCAGGGCGCTGGCCGAGCGCCTGGGTGACCATCCCGGCGTCGTCATGTGGCACGTCGGCAACGAGTACGGCTGCCACACCGCCGAGTGCTTCTGCCCCGCCTGCGCCCAGGCCTTCCGGGCCTGGCTGGCGGACCGCTACGGCGACGTCGAGCGCCTCAACACCGCCTGGGGCACCGACTTCTGGTCCCAGCGCTACACGAGCCTGGAGCAGGTCGACCCGCCCGCGGCGATGCCCACCTTCCACAATCCCGCCCAGCTCCTGGACTGGAGGCGCTTCAGCGACCACCAGCTGCGCAGCCTCATGGAGACCGAGGCCCGCATCCTGCGCGAGCGCTCGAGCCAGCCGGTAACCACCAACTTCATGGGCGACTTCCCGGCCACCGACTACTGGCGCTGGGCCGAGTCACTCGACATCATCTCCGACGACTCCTACCCCGACCCCGCCGACCCGGCCGCCGCCCACGAGGTCGCCTGGGCCGGTGACCTCATGCGGGGCCTGGCGGGTGGGAGGCCCTGGATCCTCATGGAGCAGGCGCCCAGCGCCGTCCAGTGGCGCGGGCGCAACTCACCCAAGCGCCCCGGACAGCTCCTCCTGTGGTCCCTGGCGCGCGTGGCCCACGGCGCCGACGGCATCCTGCAGTTCCAGTGGCGCCAGTCCCGACAGGGCGCCGAGACCTTCCACTCCGGCATGGTCCCCCACGCCGGGCGCGCCAGCCGCACCTGGGACGAGGTAGTGTCCACCGGTCGGGCCCTGAAACGGCTCGGCCCGGTCCTGGGCGAGCCGGTGCGCGCCGAGGCAGCCGTCGTCCTGGACTGGGAGAGCCAGTGGGCGATGAGCGCAGCCATTGGCCCGGTGGAGCTCGGTGAGCGCTTCGAGACAGCCCGATCCTGGCACCGCAGCCTGTGGGAGGCCGGGATCGCCACCGACGTCATCCCGGCGAAAACCGATCCGGGAGCGGACCTGAGCGGCTACCGGCTCATCATCGTTCCCGCCATCTTCATCGACTACCCCGGGCTCGCCCGAAGCCTGGAGCAGGCCGCCGCCGCGGGCGCCCAGGTCGTCGTGGTCGGCCCCACCGGGGTCGTTGACGCCGGCGTCGGGGCGGTCCTGGGCGGATACCTGGGATCGCTGCGGCCCCTGCTCGGGGTGCGGGTCACCGACCATGCCGCCTTAAGCGGGCCGGTGGAGCAGTCCGACCCGCGAGGCTCGCTCGTCAACCGTCTCAGCCGCGTCGTCGGAACACCCGCCGCCGAGACCTGGACGGGCCTGGAGGCTGTGGCCGAGACGCTTCACCGGGTCCTGGACCGGATGGGCTCACCGGCCCCCGACCTGCGCGCCGGCGGCTGGGCCGAGGAGATCCGAGTCGACGAAGCACCCGGCGACGACGAGGCCGCTCAGGGATGGGAACCGGCCGAGGTCGTGGCGGTCTTCGACGGCCGCGGTGGGGAGCGGACCTGGCCGGGCGGCCCGCCATCACCCGGCGCGCCGTGGGAGGCGCGGCGGGGGCGGCCTGGTACGTGGCCGCCGACCTCGACGCCCTCAGCCGGGCCGCCCTGCTGAGACTCGTGTGCGCGCACGCCCGGGTGCGGCCGGTCGTGGCCGACCTGCCCGACGGCGTGGAGGCCCAGCGGCGCGGGGAGATCCTCTTCCTGCTCAACCACGGTGACCGGGCCGCCGAGGTGGCCGGAGTCGTGGGCACCGACCTGCTGACCGGCGAGGCCTGCACGGGCCATGTGGTCCTGGCCCCGCGTTCGGCGCTCGCGGTGCGAGACAACATGCGGTGAGTCACCGCACGAGGACCTGCGGCTCCTCGTGCCTACGGCGTCGGTGGCGTAGCCTCGGGGGCGTAGAGACCCAATCGATACCCCCCGTGGCAAGGAGCCTCATCGTGTCCCGTCCTCTCTCCCGTGGGCCGCAGTTCGACGACGACGCCGAGGGTGATGCGGCAGTCGACCGCGTCGACCATGTTGACCGTGGACGGCCGACCGAGCGGATCGACCTCGCCCAGGCCGAGGCGCAGGCGGGAGCGACTGAGGCGATCGCCATGCCGCCCGGAGGCGAGGGCTGGGGCTACCTGCCGCCGTCGACGTCGACCCCGCAGCTGGCCGCCTCACCCGACCAGCGCAGCCAGTACACCCAGGTCCTCCAGCCGATGCAGGCGGCGCCGCAGACGATGGCCATGCCGATGCAGGCTACCTACCCGGCTGAGCCGGTCCAGCAGGTCCAGCCGGTCTACGTCAACCCCGAGCCCGCTCGGCCGGCGGCTCGCGGGGCCCGGTGCAGGAGACCTGGAACGAGCCCGAGCCGGAGCGTCCAGTGGCGCTTCCTCGCCCGCCAGAGCGCCGTCGTACAGCCGCGCTGCCGGTGGGGACGATCATGGTGCTGGTGGCCTCCGGGCTCCTGGGATGGGGCACGTACACGTTGCTGACCACGCTTCATGTCTTCGAGATCATCTCGAGCCGGTCCTGGACCCCGAACTGGACCGCGATCGGCGCGGTCGGCGGTGGAGCGGTACTGGCCTTCATCGCCTTCTTCGTCGCCTGCACGGCCCTGGCGCGGGCGAAGCCGAAGGCTCCGGCGGCACTGCTGCTTCTGGCCGCGCTGTTCCTGCCCCTGGCGGCGACCGCTGCGGGCGTCTACTACGGAGCCGGTGTCCTCAAGACGCAGACCATGGCTGAGGCGGAGAACTTTGCCGGCCAGATCAAGACCGGCGACATCGACCAGGTCCTCAACACCCTGCAGTCAGGAGTCTCCTTCCCCGGGCGTGAGGACATCATCAGCGTCCTCAACACGGTGAAGGACAAGGCCGCTCAGCAGGGCGTCGACCCGCAGGGAGCTGACTCGCAGGGTGGCGACCAGCAGTCCGGTGACCAGCAGGACGGCACTCAGGACGGCTCCCAGGACGGCACTGGCCAGGAAGGCGGCGATGGCCAGCAGGGAGACGGTGAGCAGGCCGGCGGTGAAGGGTAGACAGAAGGCGGTAGGACGTTCGGCGCATTGATCGTGGCGGCGTCGATGCTCGGCTGTGGACAGCGGGGTCACATGTCAAGACCGGGTCACGAAATAGATGTGTGGCTGGTTTTGATGGGGTAGAACTACCCTGTTCGAATCCCTATCGAAGGCAGCCCTGTGTCTAACAGTAGTTTTCCTCCTGAGTCCTCACACAGCGCCGGTGACGCTCCTGCGCCTCCACCCCCGATGACATCTGGGCCAGAGACCGGCAGCTTCCCCGCCATTCCGGTTCCGCCGCCGCCGGGTGCCTCCGTGTCTGAACCGCCGGTTGCCGCGCCGGCACCGCCACCCGCTGCTGCGCCGGCACCGCCACCCGCTGCCACGTCGGCCCCACCGCCCGCTGCTGTTCCGGCCCCACCGCCGGGTGCGGTCGCGGCCCCGCCGGGTGCGACTGAGGTTCCTCCGCCCCCGGCACCGGCCGCCGGCGTCGAGCCCGTGGCCGCCCCTCAGGCCGTGGGTACCCCGGTCGCCGCGGCGCCTGCTCCGGGAGAGCCGATGCCTCAGGCACCAGGCGGGTTCGCGCCGCCCCAGCAGGTCGGGCCGCCCCAGCAGGTCGGGCAGCCCTCGCCCCTGGCGCAGACCTTCACCGCGTGGCTCCGCGCTCCGGGTCTGACCTCCACGGGCCTGACGCTGGCGGTCGTGCTCGGATCTGCGGCCGTCAGCGCGATCCTCACGCTCGTGGCCATCACGACCATGGACACGACGGACACGTTCCCGACGACCTTCTCCATGCTGCCGCTGCTCATGGGCTGGAGCCTGGGCGGGCAGTTCGCCATGACGGGCTCAACCTCCTATGAGACCGTCACCCTGACCTTCACGTTGCTTCCGATGGGGGCACTGACCGCCGCCGGTATCGGGGTCTACGTGCTGGCCCGACGTCGCGTTGCAGTTGACGGATCGGCGGCCCCGCTCGTTCCGACGCTGGCGAGGGCCGGAGCCGAGGCCTTCGCGGTGGCGCTACTGTCCTGCCTGGTCACGGCCCCCTTCTCCCTGAGCATCAAGATGCTGGGGCTGGAGCGGGTCGTGGTCTCGTCCTCCCCGCTGATGACGATCCTGCTGGTGACTGTCGTGGTCTTCGTGGCACTGGTGGTGGCCCGCAGTGGCGGGCCCCTGCTCGAGCGCCTGCCGGGCCAGGTGGTTCAGGCCGGCCGTGAGCTGGGCGCCTTGAGTGTCGCGCTCGGTGTGGTTCTGGGAGTCTTCGTCATCGTCGCCTACATTGCGGCGGCGCTCACTCGAGGATGGGGGTTCGCCTCGATCCTCCTGCTCCCGGTTCTCCTGCCCAACCTGGTGCTGATCGCTCTGGGACTCGGCTCCCTGGGCGGCCTGACCGCGGACACCGCTCAGGCCATGGACCTGGCCTACTACATGCCGTCCCTGGGCGGCGAGAAGGGCGGCGACGCCTACGCCTGGACCTGGTTCGGCAGCTGGTCGATCCTGTTGTTCGTGGCCATGATCATCGCCATCGTGGCGGCGGCGGTGCGCGTGGGCGTCAGGCGTGCTCGCACTGGGCGGGCCGAGTGGGCGCGAGTCTGGCAGCTCCCGCTCGTGTCGCTCGTCCTGGGGGCGATCGTCTTCTACGGCCTGCTCCCACTGCACTTCTCAGGCACCGACGCTCCGCTGCGCTCCTCGGACGGCGAGGCCGCTCGCCAGCTCTCCTACGGCATCCAGCCCAATGCCCTGACCTTCTTCATGTTCGGGATCGTGGTGGCGATCATCTCCGTTCTGGCGGAGCTGCTCCCCATGTGGATCTACTCCACCTTCCCGGCAGTGCTGCAGCTGGCCGGTGGGAAGAAGGCCAGTGCGGCCTGGCGTGCGGGCACCTCCGGCAGTCGGCCGACGACGTCGTCCCAGCAGTGGGTTTACGGCACCGACCCGGTCACCGGGGCCAGTACCGCCACGGACACGGCCACCGGTGCGGTCTTCTCGGTGGATCCGGCGACCGGCCAGTGGACGGAGACCACCCCCGCGTCACAGGCCCCGGCCCCAGTTCCCGGCGTCGACGGCGCAGCCGCTGCGGGCGGGGCGGGCGCCTTGCCCGAGCCCGCCCCGATGAACGCGGCCTCGCGCCGCAAGGTCGTCCTGGGGCTGACCGTGGCCGGTGTCGTGGTGGCGCTGGTCGTGGTCGGCGTCGTCGCGCTCAACGTCGTCAACGGCATGCGCGGGCCCGACAAGGCGGTCGAGAGCTACCTGACGCTCCTGTCGGAGGGCAAGGCCGCCGAGGCCACCAAGATGGTGGACCCGGGCGTTCCCAATGACCAGCGCAAGCTGTTGACCGACGAGGCCATGAAGGCCGCCACGGCGAGGATCAAGGTCTCCAAGATCGACGAGCCCACGATCTCCGGTAACTCCGCCACGATCAAGGCTCACCTGTCCCTGAACGGAAAGGCCTTCGAGTACAGCTTCACCGCCTCGAAGAGCTCCGGCTCCTTCGGGCTGGAGACCTGGAAGGTGGACAAGGCCCTCGTGGTCTCCACGGACTTCAGCTCCTCCACGCTTCCCGGGCTGAAGGTCGGCGGGGTCGCCGTCGACCTGGCTAAGGACGACAGCGGGTGGGGCGGCACTCGCAACGCGACCCAGTACGCCTACCCAGTGTCTACCCGGTGGCGGCCTCGGACTCCGTCAGCAAGTATCTGACCGTGAAGGAGTCCTCGCTCACGCTGATTCCCTCAGGCGCGAGCGCGAACTCGTCCTTCGAAACGGCGGGCAGCCAGAAGGTGGAGGCCACTCCCACCGATGAGCTGAAGACCAAGGCCTTGGAGAAGGTCAAGGAGCAGACGAAGTCCTGCGCGACGGTTCCGACGAACACGGACAAGCTCTGCCCCTTCGAGACCTCCACGGACATGACCTCGTTGTCGGTGGACAAGGACGCCACGAAGGTGGAGTTCTCCGAGGACAGTACCGACCTGTCCTTCAAGTCCGACGAGATCAACATCTCCGGTTCGCCCAAGCCGTCGGCCTTCGACAAGAACCCCAGTTCCCGCAAGGCGAAGTTCACCTTCTCGGGGAAGGTGGAGCTGCCGGAGGGCTCCGGCGATCCCACCATCACGATTGAGTCCTCCTCCGGCGTCTACTAGGACGGCAGGCCGGTGCCGGCCGCTGGGACGGCACCGGTGAGGAGAACGCGTTCGCGGCGCGTCGCCTCAGGCGGTCACCCTCAGGGTGGACCCACCTGAGACGACGCGCCGCACTGCGATGCGCTCGGCGATCTGGTCGCGCAGCTCGGCTACGTGGGAGACGATGCCGACCGTGCGCCCGCCGGCGCGCAGGTGGTCGATCTCGGCCATGACCGTCTGGAGAGTGTCGGCGTCCAGGGTGCCGAAGCCCTCGTCGATGAAGAGGGTCTCCAGGCTCACGCCCCCGGACTCGGCTGAGACGACGTCGGCCAGGGCGAGGGCCAGTGACAAGGAGACGTAGAAGGTCTCCCCGCCCGAGAGGGTCCGGGGGTCGCGGGTGCGCTCGTCACCGAGGTGGTCGACGACGGCCAGCCCCAGTCCTTTGCGGCGCCGGCGCTGGCCGGTCTCCTCGGCGACTCGGATGAGCTCGTAGCGTCCGGAGGACATCTGGGACAGGCGCTCGTTGGCGAAGACGAGGACCTCCTCGAAGCGGGCCTGCAGCACCCAGGTGGCCAGGGGCGTGCCGGCCTCGTTCTCCCCGCGGGCGAGCGAGGCTACCCGGATGAGGTCGGCGCTGGAGTCGGCCGCCTCCTCATAGGCGGTGGCCGACTGCTCGACGCCGTCGACCGCCCGGCGCAGGTGCTCGTGGGACTCGGCGGTGCGCGCCTGGAGGGAGGCGGCTTGCCTCGCGGCGGCGTCCGCCCGGGCGAGCTCAGCGGAGGCATCCTCGAGGCGGTCCTCCTCCTGGCCGCTCAGGGCGGCGATCTGCGGGCCCTCCAGCCCCAGGCGGACCCGCTCTCGGGCGGTGGCCGCGGCGCGCACGGTTGCGGCCAGGGCCTCGATAGCGCCGCGCTCCATGAAGGCCGCCGTTGCCTGAGCCGCGCTGGTGAAGCCCTCCTCCTTCAGCGCTGCGGCCAGGTCTGCCAGGGCACTGCGGGCCTGAGCCAGGGCGGTGCGGGCAGTGTCGACGTCCTCGGAGGCGTCCTCGGCCTCCTTGGCCCGCACGAGGAGTGCGGCGGCGCGGGCGGTGACGCTCGGCCAGGTCTCGCGCGCCTCGAGGCAGCGTCGCCGGTCCTGGGCCAGAGCCTCGCGGTCGGCCTCCATGCGACTGCGGGCCGACTCCTGGGCCGAGCGGGCGGTATCGAGCGCGGCGCGCTCCTGCTCGGTGCCGGCATCGAAGGCCTCGAGCCGCTCCACCAGCTCCTCGACGCCGTCGGCTGCGGCCCGCGCCGTGGCCAGGGCGGTGGCGGCCGCCTCCAGCGCCTCCTTGGCGGCGGCGACATCCATGCCGTCACTGGTGCGCTGGGCCTCCTGAAGCCGGGTGGCACAGGCGTCGCGCTCCCGGACGGCGCCGCTGAGCGCCTCGTCGGACTGCCGCTGGTGCTCCTCAGCGGCCTCGACCTGCTGGCGGGTGGCGCCGTCGGTGCCGGCGGTGGCGGGGAGGGTGCGTGGTCGAGCCGCACACGGGGCAGGGCTCGCCCTCGGTGAGCTCACCGGCGAGTGCCCCGGCGGTCCCGGAGATCCATGCCAGGCGGGTGGCGCGAACCCGTTCGGTCGCCTCCCGCGCGAGCGTCGCCGCCTGAGTGCAGGCAGCGTCTCGCTGGGCGAGCTGGGCGCTGAGCTGCTCGACGGCCAGGGCCGCCCGGTGACGTTCCTCGGCTCGGGTGCGGCGATCCTGAAGGCCCTCGAGACCCGCGCGGGCCGCGCGCGCCGCCTCCAGCGTCTCCACTAGGGCGGTGCGCTGCGCGGGGCGCTCGGCGAGCTTCTCCGCGCGCTGCTCCAACTGGCCGGCGGAGTGCTGCAGCTCCGCCTCCCGCTGCTGTAAGGCGCTTTCGCGTGCGGGGAGGCCGGCCTCGAGGCCTACGAGGGTCTCGAGCTGCCCGTGCTCGTGACGGCAGTGGTGCGCCAGGTCGTCAAGGTCGCGGGGGCTCAGGGCCTCAGCGATGTCCGTCTCCGACTCATCGGCCGCTATAGGGGATTCTGCCGCCTTGGAGTCCTGTGGGTCCGTGTCCACTTCGGTACTGCTGGCGCTCGCCTGGCTGGGTTGATCCTCGAGGGTGGTGAGCTGGCGCTGCGCCTCACGGACCAGGGGCTCGACGAGGGCGGCGGGCGTCACCGCGGCGCCATGGCTGTCAGCATCGCTGCCGGTGGCCTCCTCCGTGCTGCCGGGACTGGTGACTCCGGCCTGCTCGGCCAGGTGGGCCAGGCCGCTCTGGTCGGCGCGGGCGGCCAGTGCGGCGACGGCCTGTTGGGCGCGGCGATGGGCGGTCTGCTCGGCGGCCAGGTAGGGCCGCACCCGGGAGGCGCGTTCGGCGTCCTGGAGACGCCGGGCGTCGTCGGCCTCCTGCTCGGCGCGCTCGGCCAGCCGCTCGTTCTCCTCGATCAGTGCCCGGCGTCGCTCCAGGAGGTCGTGGAGGCTCTGGGCCTCGTCGCGGGCGGCCTGAGCCCGGGTGAGGGCCTTCCCCCGCGGCCTCGGCCCGAGTTTCGGCCAGCGTGACCCGGTTGCTGGAGACCTCCAGCACCTCGGCCCCGACGCGGCGAAGAGCCACCAGGTCCGGGGCGGCACCCGCCATCGCCGCCTCCAGCGCCTGGGCCGGTGTCGGAGCAGGACCGGCGTCGGCCTCCTCCGGCTCCTCACAGCCGGCGTCTTCCATGGGCAGCGGCAGTGCCTCCTGGGTCCCTCCGGACGGGGCCTCCCGCGACGGGTCATCCCGGGTCGCCCCATGGTCGGCGTCGTTGGCCTCTTCGCCGGTATCTGTGGCCGTAGCGGGGGAGGGCGCCTCGGTGAGGAGGGGGTACCGTCTCAGGGAGGCGACCTGGCCGCGCAGGTCGGCTGCGGCCTGCTCGACCCGCCGGGCCCTGTCCCGGGAGGCCTGGATGAGGGCGTCCTGGATGGCGTCGTAGATGCCGGTGCCGAAGACGTCCTTGAGGAGGTGCTGGCGCTCGGAGGAGTCGGCGCGCAGGAACCGGGCGAACTTGCCCTGCGGCAGGACGACCGTCTGCGTGAACTGCTCCCGGCTGAGCCCGACGGCGCGCGTGATCTCCGCGTCGGCGTCGCCCACGCGGGTGACGGGCTCGTCGAGCGGTTCACCGCCGACCTCGGCAAGGTGCCAGAGCTTGACGGTGGCGTTCTGGGTGGTGGTGCCCTGGCCGCTCCGCTTGGCCCGTTCGTAGGCGGGGGGTGCGGCGCACCCGGTAGACGCCGGCGCCGGTGGAGAAGACAAGCTCGATGACGCTCTCGGTGTGCGGGCCCACGAGGGTGGAGCGGATGCGTTCCTTGGAGGAGTCGGCCGAGTCGGCCACGTTCCCGTAGAGGGCGAAGACGATCGCGTCGATGATGGTGGTCTTACCCGACCCGGTGGGGCCGGTGAGTAGGAAGCGGCCCGAGGCGCCCACGGCGTCGAAGTCGATGTGCTCCCGCCCCGCGTAGGGGCCGATGCCGGTCATGGTCAGGGAGTGGATCCTCATCGCTCGCTCCTCGCGCTCGCCAGGGCGGACTCGTACGCGCTGCGCAGGATGCCGCGCTCGGAGGGCTTGGGGGCGCGCCCGCAGACGTCGTCGAAGAAGTCCTCGGTGATGCGCAGCGGGTCTGCCGCGGCGGTGACGGCGATGCGCTCGCGGGCGGTGCGAGCGGGGGCCTCGTGCTGGAAGGCCAGGAGACTGGGGAAGCGCTCCTTGAGGGTAGCCAGGGCGCCGGGTGGCCGTTCGCCCTGGAGGATGACGCGCACCCAGGCGCTGGTGGCGTCGTCGAAGGCGGGGGAGAGGAGCTCGGGCATGGTGCCGGTCAGGGTACGCACCTGGTGCAGGACCGGGGTGGGGATGCGCTCCAGACCAGTGACGCCGTCGGCGCTGAGATCCAGCAGGACGGAGGACTTGGTGGCGGAGCTGCGGGCGCCTTCGGCCTCGTCGAAGGAGAAGGGCAGGGGCGAGCCGGAGTAGACCAGGCGCGGGCCTGCGGGTCGGGTGAGCTCCTGGGGTCGGTGGAGGTGGCCGAGGGCCACGTAGTCCAGGCCGCCGCTGCGCTCGGCCAGGGGCGAGCCGCCCAGGGTGGTGAAGACGCCGGAGGGCACGGAGTCGACGCCGCCGACGCGGATGTCCCGCTCGGACTCGCACGCCCTACCGCCGACGACGAAGGCGTGGGCCATGAGCAGGCTCGGCAGGCGCCGGGTGCGGGCCGAGCGCAGGCGGTCCAGGTCTGCTGCTACGAGGCGCAGGGCGGCGGAGACGACGGCCTCGTGGGAGCGGGGCAGGCGCGGGCGCTCCGGTGTGCCGGGACGGGAGGAGGCATCCCCGTCCTTGCCCCCGGCCTGGTCTTCTTCGGCTGTGTGCTTCGTGGGGGTCTCCTCGTCGAGGCGTTCGGCGAGGAGGGGCGGGAGGATCTCGCGGGCGGCGTCGGGGTCGAGGTAGGGCAGGGCGTGGACGATGGCGGCCTCGTTGCCGTCGGCGTCGGGCAGGATGATGCCGCGGTCGAGGCCGGCGGTGCGGGCCCGGATGATGAGGCCCTCGCGCATGAGGTCGGCGGCGAAGCCGAGGCGGCGGGCGGAGTCGTGGTTGCCGGGGGTCAGGACTACCCGGGTGCGTTCGGTCAGGCGGCGCAGCGTCTCATCGAGGAGGGCGACGGCGTCATTGGGCGGGATGGCGCGGTCGTAGACGTCCCCGGCGATGAGGACGGCATCGACTGCCTCGGCGGCGACGAGCTCGACGAGGTGGTCGGCGAAGGCGGCGTGCGCGTCATCGAGCACGCGCCCGTGGAAGGTGCGCCCCAGGTGCCAGTCGGAGGTGTGGAGGATCCGCATGCGGACACTGTCTCACAGCCCACCGACATCAATGACGGCGCCCTGTGGCGGTCAGTTGCTGGCTTCCTGGTCCAGGTCCTCCTCGGTGCCGTCCTGCTCGTCATCTGAGCCCGATGGTGTCTCAAAGAGCACCTCCGCCTCTTCAGTTCGACCTGCGGCACGATAGGCGCTGGCGAGGTTGTTGCGCGAGGTGAGGGTGCTGGGGTG